>ERZ825159.48-NODE-48-length-158906-cov-13.894297_pt1 | contig 158906 bp, 128 predicted proteins | sample MGYA00519932_ERZ825159 | MGnify/ENA primary metagenome ERZ825159 (study PRJEB31778, sample SAMEA3449191) | human gut metagenome | biome: human gut; feature: human-associated habitat; material: faeces | place: United Kingdom | collected 2010/2012 ... | reverse complement strand
GCCAAGTCCGGCGACAAGGCCAAGTCTGACGACAAGGCCAAGTCCGGCGACAAGGCCAAGTCTGACGACAAGGCCAAGTCCGGCGACAAGGCCAAGTCCGGCGACAAGGCCAAGTCCGATGACAAGGCCAAGTCCGATGACAAGGCCAGTGGGAGTGACGGTGACAAAACCGGGGGAAAGGGCGCTGATCAGGCGCAGTCCCAGGATCAGGACAAAGCCCAGGGAAGCGATGCCAGCGCTGCCGATGGCGACGCAAAAAATGCGGAAGAGCTGCAGAAAAAACAGCAGGCTGAGGATGAAAAGGCCAGGGCCGACGCTGAACTGAAACGCAGGGAAGCCGAACAGCAGGCCCAGAAGGAGCAGCAGGCCAAGGAAGCCGAGCAGAAGCGCAAAGAAGCTGAGGAGATGGCCAAGAACGATCCCTGGAAAGACATGTGGCAGGGTCAGCGCGTCATGATCAAGCAGACCACAAAGGAAGCCAAGGACATCAGCACGGCCTTTCTCTCCGAGACAGGAGCCCTCTCCCAGATCCAGCCAGTTGAAAAGGACATCAACCGGCTTTTCGTCATGGCCAACAACCTGAAGGACTTTCCGAGTCCCCTCGAGGCCATCAGCCGCCAGCTTTCCATTCAGGGCGACGTGGTGCAGAGCATCGCCGCGACGGCCAGCAGTGGTTCAATGCAGGCTGTCAAAATGCTCGACAGGATGAACAGGATCACCGAGGCCATGCCGAAACTCGGCGCCACCAGCAACGCCGAAATCCATGAATACATGGGCGAGCTCAACAGGGCCCGCTTCATGCTTGCCGCCATCATTACCCGCTATGCCAGCGCTCTGGCGCCTACCCGCGCCTTCATCGCGCATATCAAGAAGACCCAGCAGGATATTAACGACAAGCTGCCCATGCTCTGGAAGCGCTATTACACGCTCGGACCGGTCGCCTGGCTCTCCGCCAACGAGTGGGCCAGCCTCCCCCGCCGTCTTGGCTACACGCCTATCGGCCTGAAGCTGCGCCGCCCCATCGAGCTCCCGGCCACAACTGGGCAGTGGCAGACCGCCATCTTCCGTCTCATCATCAGCATGGTGCTCCTGAGCGTCATCGGCACCATTCTGTGCGCCAAATTCCTGAACTGCAGTCCTGACGTAAAGGGACATATTCTGCGCTGGAGCATGCCCTGGAACGTCATCGGGCTGTCCCTTCTGTCGAGCTCCATTTCCCCTGACCTGAGCACGTACAGTCTCCTCCTGGCCCTCGGCAATCTGAGCCTCATCATGGGGCAGATATTCCTGGCCTGGGATCTGCGGCGCATGAAATATACGGAAGTCACGCAGCAGAGCTCGCCTCTCTGGCACCTCGTTCCGCTGACCATGTGTGCCTACATTCTTCTCTATGTGCCCATTCCCAGGCTTGTGGCCCTCATCGGCTGGATGATCTGCTGCGTGGTCAATCTCGTGGTGCGTCATTATCGGAGAAAACCCGAAATCGGCAGCATGCAGCTTGAAAACTTTATTCTGGAGCTTGAACCCGTCATTCTGTGGATAAGCCTGTTCATCTGCCTGATGGGCTTCCACGTGTACAGCATGGTTCTCTATCTGCTCTACACGTCTCTCTCCATCGCCACGGAACTCGCCATGGGCAGCATGTGGTTTATCTCCACCATGAACGAACGCCTGCCCAAGGAAGGCGCACAGGCGCTCCTGGCAAGCATGGCCATTGCCCTGGCCGCACCCTGCGTGCTCGTCCTCGCCCTCATGGTCGTCTCCCTGTGGCTCGGCACGCTGCCCGGCGGCCTCTATATTCTGCAATTCTATATCTTCAAGGGTGTCAATATTGGCAGTGCCCAGCTTAACCTGGCCCAGGTGCTGCTTATTATCACGGCATTCTTCCTGGCGCGCACAGCCTCGAGCATGGGAGCCGCCTTTATTGAGAAAATGCCCCAGAACGGCATGCACGTGGACTCCTCCCTCGTCACGCCCCTGCAGACGGCCTTTACCTACCTCGTCTGGATTGTCTTCGGTCTCTTCGTCCTGCGCTCGCTCGGTATGAACCTGAGCAGCCTCGCCGTTATCGCCGGCGGTCTTTCCGTTGGTATCGGCTTCGGTATGCAGACCATTGTCAACAACCTCATTTCGGGCCTTATCCTCATCTTCAGCCGCGCCCTGCAGGTGGGCGACGTGGTCGAGGTCGGCGGCGTGCTCGGGAAAATCAAGAAAATCACCATGCGCGCCACGGTGGTCGAGACCTACGATTCCGCCACCATCTATGTCCCCAACTCCGAATTCATGTCCGGACACCTGACGAACTGGACCAGCAACAACAGAACCCGCAGAATGGCCCTGAAAATCGGCGTCGCCTACGGATCCGATACAAACAAGGTCATCAAGCTTCTCAAGGACTGCGCACAGAAGAATGACGGTATTCTCGCCTTCCCCGAACCGAGCGTCGTCTTCACCGATTTCGGCAACAACACGCTGGATTTCACCCTGTACTACTGGCTGAAGGATTTCTCCCTCATCCAGAGCGCGGCCTCGAATCTGCGCCTCGCCATCAATGAGGCCTTTGCAAAGGAACATATCGAAATCGCCTTCCCGCAGCTTGATGTCCACGTGAAGGACATGCCGCCAAAATCCGTCCAGTACCATGCCGCCAATCCTGATTCCCAGAGCCGCAGATCCCCCCTGGCTCTCTCACGCAGGATCAGGCGCAGAACAAGCAGCCTGCCGGCGCCGGGCACCCCACAGCCGCGTCCTGCAGCCAAGTAGGAGTATCACTTATGATTCGCAGAGCTTCCGAAAGAGTCCACACTTCCAAGAAGATGTTCGGCGCTCCCGGTGAACTGGAGGCCTTCCAGATCCTCAATCCCGGCGAGTTCAATGATAAAGGCCGTCTCTTCAATCACTGCGTGCTCAGGCCCGGCGAAGGCCTCGGCATGCACCGCCACTCCGGCGACTTCGAAATCTACTACATCATCAAAGGACAGGGCCTTTACAACGATAACGGCACCGAAACCACCGTTTCCGCCGGCGACACCACCTTCTGCATGGACGGCGAAGAGCACAGTCTCCTCAATAACGGCACGGAAAACCTCGAGTTCATCGCCCTGATTCTCTTCTCCAAATAGCCCCTGCCACGGCAGGGTATACGGTTTAACCGATCTGAAAGGGCGCCGCCGGCTGCTGGCCGGCGGCGCCCTTTCCGTGTCATTTCCCAGCCCCAGGCTTTATGGTGTCTTCTTGAGGCAGCCCATCTTAAGAAAATCCGTCTCAAAAGCATCGCTCACCCTCTCATCGCGGACCCAGGCATGCCCCGGCCACTCGTTGAGCACACGGTTGAGCTTCTCCATGTTCACGTAGGAGAGCAGCTCCGGCCAGCGGTTCGTGAGCTCGTGCAGGATACGGTCACAGCCCACCTCTCCCACACGCAGACCGTCCAGGAACTCGCAGTCGGTGATACCAAGAGTCCGCGGATCGCTGGCGTCCAAAACCTCGATGCCCCTGGCCATGAGGGCGTTTTTCAGATCGAAGAGGTGCCGGTAGGAGGCGTCATCGCCCAGCATGGCATCGTACACGGGAGCGGCTACAGGCGTAATGTAGGCAATGGGCCGTATGCCGCGCCCCTTTATACGGAAAAAAATATCGGCGAACGCATCCACAGCATCAGAACTGAGACCGCCGGAGGGAGCGAACTCGCGCAGACGGTATTTCTGGCGGGAAAGACTGTCAGCAAAGGCTTCATCCCCCTGCTCGTCCCCTGTCAGGCGGGCAAGGGGATACCAGGAGCCGTCAGGTCCGAAACCTTCGCTGTCCCACTGTGCCCTGGCGCCGAAACGGTCCTCACGGAATCCCCCGTACAGGGGCGCAAAAAACTGCCCCAGGGAAATACGTCTGTGCATGAGCCATGTCCACGGCGCCTTCAGTGTATCCGGACCGTATTGAAGCTCTCTCCGCGGCAGAGACCTCTCCTCAAAGGGATCCTTTTCCCAGGCCGGAGAGAACCACCAGAAATCCACAGCCAGAATAATGGCCTGGGGCTTGTGAATCCTGAGCGCGGCATCAAGAGACGCCCTGAGCGTGGAAAGCGAGGACGCAGTCCCGGCCATGTTGACCATGCTTCCGGAGAACACGCTGCTCCTGAGGCTGAGGGCGCTGGATGAACCCAGAACAAGAACGTCCGGCTTCCTCCCGGCATACAGCTTCAGTTTATAGGGCTGAGCCTCCCGCTCTTCTAGGCCCCAGCCGGGGCCGTACAGAGCAAAACCGTCACCCTCCTGCGCCCCGATGGCCCGATCTATGGCGAGATCGCCGGACTGGTACAGCCAGGCAAGGGAAAAAGGTACGGCCAGAACTGCCGCTGCGAGGCAGAACGAGCAGAGGACAATGACGAAGCGCCTGATAAAGGCCTGATACAACCGCTCTCCGGCGCCCAGCTTTTCAGACATCACAAACTCCTTGAACATTTCGGAACCGAAAAGACAGTGCCTAGAAGATAAAAGGCGCGGGAGTCCAGGACCAGACGAGGCAGAAGAACCCGAGCGCGGCCAGAAGCGCAGCCCAGAGCGGAGTCGGAGCCCAGGAAAGCCACGGTCTGGAACCGTCCTGTCTGCCGGCCGTGAACTCGCGGGATGTGGGAAACGCGAAGACGACGATGGCGGCAGCGGCAAGAGGCACGAAAGACATGCAGGAAACAAAATAGCCGTTGGCGAAGAGCCCAGCCGGGGCTTCGACGCCTCCCGGAACGACAGGGAATCCCAGCAGCGTTCTGTACATGGCAAGAGCGGCGCCCAGACTTTCAGAACGGAACACCACCCAGCACAGACTTACAGCCACGAAGGTCAGGGCCGAGGACACCGCGCGGACAGGCAGGGAGCAGGCCAGGGCTTCAGCCGGGCGCCCCTTGATGAAAAAACGGAAGATGAAATTCAGAAGCAGGAAGACTCCGTTCAGCCCCGCCCAGACAAGGAAAGTCACGTCCGCGCCATGCCAGAGACCCGCCAGGACTATGGCACAGGCAAAACTCAGAATCTGGCGGGTTCTGCCGCACCAGGCGCCGCCAATAGCCATATAGGGGAAATCGCGCAGCCAGTTGGACAGGGTGATATGCCAGCGCCTCCAGAATTCGATAAAGCCGGTGGCCCTGTACGGCGAACGGAAGTTTTCAGGCAGCCGCAGACCTATGAGAAGGGCTGCTCCGATGGCTATATCCGTATATCCGGAAAAATCAAAATAGACCTGGAACGTGAAACATAACGATCCGGCCCAGGCCTCGGCCGTAGAAAGGGGAAGGCCATTCTGGGCCGCGTCAAAAATCCGGGAGGTGTAAACGCCGAGTGTGTCCGCGAGAAGCACCTTTTTGGCAAGCCCCAGCACGATCAGACAGACCGCCCTGGCGACGTCCTGGCAGGAAGGCATGCCGAGTCCGTCAAACTGCCTGCCGACCTGCTCGTAGCGTACGATGGGGCCTGCGAAAAGATAGGGAAAGACTGTGGAAAAGACGGCGTGGCGCAGGAAGCCTTCCGTCTCAATCTGACGGCGGTAAATGCTCCAGAGCCAGCCGATCTGCATCAGCATCCAGAACGCGAGGCCGGGGAAAAAGGGAGACACCAGGGTAAAGCTCTCCGTCTCGCCGGCAAAGCCAGGCACATAGCGGAACACGGCGAGAGGCAGGCAGTTCAGAAGAATGCCTGCAGCCAGCAGGCCTCTGCGCCGCCACGAGGTATCGCCCCCTCCGGGAGCGGAAAGAGCCAGTCCCAGGCCATAGTTCACGGCCATGAGCGCTGCCAGCAGAACAGTTCCCCATATATTCCAGAGAGCGCAGAGAAGCAGGGAAAAAGCCAGCAGCACGTAACTGAGCGCTTCCCTCTGCAGGGAAGCGCTGAACTTCCACACAAAGAAGAAACAGGGGAGAAAAAAGCATAGGAAAACGTACAGTGAAACCGGCATACCGCTCCTCTCGATTCGCAGGCCTGCCCGCGCGTACCGGGCGGCAGATCAGAAGGCCCTGACGCGTGAGGCGCCCGCCCCGGGCTGCCGGCGCTCCCGTGACAAGCACCGTATTTTGGCGCACAATGCTGGCGGCTGGCGGGACTGGGCATGCGTCCGCTCAGGAAAAACCCTGTCAAATTTCCCGATTATACCAGCCCGAGATCCCAATGTCGATACACTCCGTTTCCATCCCCTGGCCCTACCGCAAGCCCCAGCACGCCCCCATCGTGCCGGTTTTTCTTCCCTTCGCCGGCTGCCGGACGCGCTGCATCTACTGCGCCCAGAACATCCAGACCGGACAGGGCGCTCACACGCCCCCTGCCGCCGTGCTCGATGCCTGTGACGGCATGCTGGCACTCAGGAAACAGCGCGGACTGCCGCCCTGCGGACTGGCTTTCTTCGGAGGAACTTTCACGGGGCAGCCGCCGGAAGACCTGGAACTCTGCCTCGCGAGGGCCCGGGACTGGCTCGGGAAAGGACTCATCACAGGCTGGAGATGCTCAACCCGGCCAGACTGCCTTTCCGCCCCGCTCCTCGCCCGTATGCGCAGCTACGGATGCCGCACGGTCGAACTCGGTATCCAGAGTTTCGATCCGGAAGTGCTGCGCCGCGCCGGCCGCGGATACGGCCCTGACGTACCCGTAAGGGGCATGCGTCTCGTGAGGGAAGCTGGACTCGGGCTCGGATGCCAGCTTCTGCCAGGCCTTCCCGGTTCCACCCGGGATATTTTTCTTGAGGACGTGGACAGGGCAGTTTCCCTCGGCGCCACGTTCTTCCGCTTCTACCCATGCCTTGTCATCCGGGGCACGGCGCTCGAAGCGCTTTATACCAGCGGGCGCTACACTCCCTGGAGCATGGACATCACGGTTGACGCCCTGGCGGAGGGGACGGAGCGTGCGGCCAGAGCCGGACTCCCTGTCATCCGTATGGGCGTGGCCTATGAGCCCTCTCTTGTGGAAAACCTGGCAGCCGGCCCCTTTGATCCGGCTCTCGGAACACGGGTCATGTCCGCTCTCATTCTCAGGACACTGCGCAGAGCCGTGCCACAGGACATGCGCATCGCACAGGCGTCCCTGCCCCGCTTTACACAGGGCTATCTCTTTGGACAGAATGGGAACGCGGCTGCCGCCCTCAGGGATCTGGGCCTCACTGGCCGCACCTGCACATGGACGGACGGGGACGTCATCCGGCTCGCGCTGGCGCCCTGCCCTCCCGGGGAAGTACGGGGATAACAGAGCGGAAGGACTGGAGAGCAGATGGAAGACGGGAACAGGAAAAACGCAGAAGCGGTTCAGCAGGAAACGGCGGGCAGCCCCGTGGTCAGCGGAACCGTCACAAAAGCCGGAGCTGCGGGGGCAAAAAAAATCGCCCGCGTCAAACGCCTCGGCTTTTTCGGGCAGCTCTTCTCACCGGAAAACATCGCCCATACTCCCATCGGTTTTCTGCTCGCCCTCGCAGGTCTCACACTGGTCCTCATGGTCAGCCTGCCCGCCTTCATTTCCGTGGAACGCAACGAGGCGACGCTTACCCGCCTGCTTGCGGAAAAGGGCGCCTCGCTCATCATGGCCTTCGAAAACATACTGCGGAGCGGCATGCTCTCACAGCCCGGCGTCAGGCTGCAGATCCTGCTTGAGGAAATGACCCGCGGCCACGATATCACGTTCATCGCCGTGGTCATGCCGGATGGCACCATCGTGGCCCACTCCAATCCCGAACGTATCGGCGAAATTCTGAACATCGACGGGCATGAGGCAGACGAAGCCGCCATCCATCAGCTTGATCCCCAGGGGGCCGTGCGCTGGAGCGTCCTCAATATGGAGGGCACGCACAGCTTCGTGGTCTACCGCAACTTCATGCCCGGGCCCAGGCCGCCGCGTATCCATCACATTCCGCTCATAGAACCGAAGCCCCTGCCCACACCCATGATCTTTCTTGGGATGGACGTGTCGCCCTTCGAGATCACCAAGGCCCAGAACAGAGCCTACGTAACCATGCTTGCCGGTGTCACGCTCCTCATCGGTCTTGCCTGTCTGCTGGCCCTTTATTATGCTGAGCGCGCCCGCCAGTCCCGTTCCCGCCAGCGTCTCGCCGAGGAACGCGTGCTTGTCCTCGAAGAGGAAGTACGCCGCAAGGAAAAGCTCGCCGCCGTGGGCAATCTCGCCGCGGGTGTGGCTCACGAAATCCGCAATCCTCTCAGTTCTATCAAGGGATACGCCACCTATTTCGGCATGCGTTTTCCCGAGGGGAGCGACGACCGCAAGGCTGCCACCGTCATGGTGAAGGAAGTGGATCGCCTGAACCGCGTGATCACGGAGCTCATCGGACTGTCCCGGCCCACGGACGTGAATATCCGGCCCACGCGCATGGATGATATGCTGGACCACGTGACCAGCCTCATAAGCCGCGATGCGGAAAACCGCGGCGTGAAGATTCTCATCCGTCTGCCGAACAAAGTTCCAGAAGCGCTCGCCGATCCCGATCGCCTGGGGCAGGCTCTCCTGAACCTCTGCCTCAACGCCCTCGACGCCATGCCGGACGGAGGCCTTCTGACCCTGGCCATTTCTTCGACATCCGACCGGGTCTGCCTTCTTGTGAAGGATAACGGCACGGGCATCTCCCAGGAAAACCTGGCCCACATTTTCGACCCCTATTTCACAACAAAAGCCAAGGGAACCGGCATAGGCCTGGCCACGGTGCACAAAATCGTGGAAGCCCTGAAGGGAGAAATCTCGGTGAACTCCCGTCAGGCCACGGACAAGCATCCCGGCGAAACCATTTTCCGCATCTGGCTTCCCAGAGTGAAGGAAAAAACTCCCGATGCCTCGCCCGACACGTCGCCGGACGGCGGCCTCCATGCAGGTAATTGAGATGAACAGCAAGAATACAGTCCTTATCGTTGACGATGACGAAGCCCACCGCGGCATGCTCTGCATGCTCCTCAAGACATGGGGCTATGATGTGGACGAGGCTGATGACGGCGACACAGCTCTCAGCAAGGTTCGCGAAAAATCCTTTGATGCCGTGCTGACGGATGTACGCATGGGCCGCGTGGACGGCATCACAACGCTCAGGGAAATCCTGAGCTACAACCCGTCACTGCCTGTCATCCTCATGACCGCCTATTCCTCCGTGCAGACAGCCGTGGAAGCGCTGCGCGTGGGGGTCTATGACTACCTCATCAAGCCCCTTGATTTCGACGCACTGAAGAATACGCTGGCCCGCGCTATCGAGCATTCCCGCCTGAGCGTGGAAAACCGCGAGCTCAGAAGACAGCTGGCCGAGGTTCCCAAAAACACCGAGATACTGGGCCGTTCCAAGGCCATCAACGATCTGCGCGCCATGATAAGCACGGTCGCTCCCACCGACGCCACGGTCCTCGTCACCGGCGAGTCAGGCACAGGAAAGGAACTTGTGGCACGCGCCCTGCACGCGGGAAGCCCCCGCGCCCAGAAGCCCATCGTGACGGTCAACTGCGCGGCCCTCGCCGAGAACCTCCTGGAATCCGAGCTCTTCGGCCACGAAAGAGGAGCTTTCACCGGTGCGGACAGACGCCGCGAAGGCCGATTCAAGCAGGCCGACGGAGGCACCCTTTTCCTGGACGAAATCGGAGAAATGCCCATCGGACTGCAGGCAAAACTCCTGCGGGCCCTTCAGCAGGGAGAAATCCAGCGGCTCGGTTCAGACCGCAGCGAGCACGTGGATGTGCGTGTCATCGCGGCCACCAACCGGGATCTCAGAAAAGAAGTGGCCAACCACAATTTCCGGGAAGACCTTTATTTCCGCCTCAACGTCATCACCATTGAGATCCCCCCTCTGCGTAAGCGCACAGATGACATTCCCCTGCTGGCAGCACACTTTCTCTCCCATTTCGAGGAGCGTAACCGCAAGAACATCAAGGGCTTCTCTCCCCAGGCCATGGATCAGATGCTGCACTATTCCTGGCCGGGCAACGTGCGCGAGCTCGAAAACGCCGTGGAACGCGCCGTGATTCTCTGCACTGGCGACCTCATCACGGAAAAAGAACTGCCCTTCTCCATTTCTGAGGAGGAAATGGCCGCGGCAAAGGCCGGAGAGAAAGAGGGCGGGACGTCCCTGGCCGGGCTTCCCCTCGAGGAAGTGGAACGCAAGGCCATCGAGGAAACCCTCAAAATGACCAAGGACAACAAGAGCGAGGCAGCGCGCACGCTCGGCATTACCCGGGCCACGCTGCACAACAAGCTGCGGAAGTACGACATCGGGAAGGGAGAATAGGCATGCGCGGCCGCAGCACAAAAAACCGGACCTCCTCACGCCGCCTCGCCCGCCTGACCGACCTTTTCTTCGAGGCCGGCATGCTGCGCCATACGCCGCGGAGCGGATGGCAGTTTCTCGGACAGGGAAAGGAAAATGTGGCTGATCACAGCTTCCGCGTTGCCTTCATGTCCTACTGTCTGGCCAAAATGGCGGGCGCCGATCCCTGCCACGCCGCGCTGCTCGGGCTTTTCCACGACCTGCAGGAAGCCCGGACAGGTGACCTCAACTACGAGAACCAGCTTTACGGCCGCCCTGACGAACGCAGGGCCATGGCCGACTCAGTTAACGGCACGGGCATGGAAGAAATACTGGACTTCTACGACGAGTTCGAGGCCCGCAGTACTCCTGAAGCCCTCATCGCCAAGGACTGCGATCAGCTCGATCTCATCTTCAATCTGAAGGAAGAGCTGGACAAGGGCTGCCAGTTTGCCCGCGAGTGGCTGGCCTCCGCCCTCGAACGGCTCAGGACGCCGGAAGCCAGGGCCGTCGCCGAGTGCGCGATGCGCACTGATCACAACCGCTGGTGGTACGGACGCGTGGACCGCAGCTGGTGGGTCGACCGCAGAAAGGATCATCCCTCAGGGAAAAACGGCTACGGCTTCTGGGATCCCAACGCCGGCATCCGTCCCGCGCGCCGGACGCTCTGCCGTCCCCGCCCGCGGCGCAGAAGCGCGGATTCGCGCCCCTCGGACCGGCCAGGAAAGGAATGAACGGAGCCAGCGTTGCGAAGCCGGCAAAAACTGGGTACAAACAAGCCCGTTTTTTACGGTGCCCGTGATAACGCCGCGCCGTCTGAAAATTCACACCTTTACGCAAAAAAGAGTTTCCGCATGTCTGTCATAACCCGCTTCGCCCCCAGCCCGACGGGGCACCTGCATATCGGCGGCGCCCGCACCGCCATTTTCTCCTGGCTCCTCGCCCGCCATTTCAAGGGGCAGTTCCGTTTCCGCATTGAGGATACCGACCTCCTGCGTTCCAAACAGGAATACACGGATTCCATTCTGGCCTCCATGAAATGGCTCGGCCTCACCTGGGACGGCGAGCTGACCTACCAGACCAAACGCATGGACCTCTACAACAAGTACGTGGACAAGCTTCTTGAAACCGGCCACGCCTACTGGTGCGGATGCACAGAGGAAGAGGTCAACGCCATGCGCGAGCGCGCCAAGGCCCGCGGCCTCAAGCCCCGCTATGACGGCCACTGCCGCAATCTCAACCTTGGCCCCGGCGAGGGCCGCTGCGTGCGCCTCAAGTGTCCCCTGGAAGGCAAGGTTGTCTTCGATGACATGGTCAAAGGCCGCATCAGTGTCGATGTGAGGGAACTTGACGACATGGTCATCCGCCGCTCGGACGGCACCCCCACATACAACATGGCCGTGGTTGTAGATGACCACGACATGGGCATCACCCACGTCATCCGCGGTGACGACCACGTGTCCAATACCCCCCGCCAGATTCTCATCTATCAGGCTCTCGGCTTTCCTGTTCCCACCTTCGGTCACGTGCCCATGATTCTCGGCCCGGACGGAGCCAAGCTCTCCAAACGCCACGGCGCCAGGGCCGTCATCGAGTACCAGAAGGACGGTCTTCTGCCCCAGGCTCTGGTGAACTACCTTGTCCGCCTCGGCTGGTCCCACGGCGACCAGGAGATCTTCAGCCTTGACGAACTCATCGAGCTCTTCGACGGAACGCACATGAATCCTTCCGCCGCCCGCTTTGACGTGCGCAAGCTGGAATGGCTCAACGCTCACTATATGCGCAATCTGCCGGTGGAGGAACTCGCCCGCCTGACCAGGCCCTTCGCCGAAGAGGCCGGTTACAGGGACCTTCCGGAACCGAAGCTGCAGGCTCTGTGCGCCATGTTCCGCGACCGCGCCAAGACTCTTATCCAGCTGGCCGCGAACTTCGCCCCCATGCTGAAGAAGGCAGCCGATCTTGAATATGATGAAAAGGCCGTTGCCAAAAATCTCACGCCCCAGACCAAGGAACATCTCTCCGCTCTGATCAGCGTGTTCGGTGACGTTTCCGACTTCAGAAGCGAGCCAATCAACGATGCTCTCAAAGCCTATGTCGACGGGCACGGCCTGAAATTCAAGGACGTCGCCCCGGCGCTGCGCACCGCCCTGGTCGGTTTCATGGGCGGATCGCATCTTCCGGACATCATGGAATTCCTCGGGAAGGAAGAGAGCCTTGATCGCCTGAAGAGGGCCATCACCCTGACCGTCGCCTAGCCTTTTCCCTTTCCCTTCCGGCGCTTTCACGCTCCGGCCCGCCACCGCGGACCGGAGCTTTTTTGCCCTTAAGACCGAGGACCTTCATGCCGCAGTCAGCCATCAGCCTTCTTGCTCCGGCCATGCAGAAATGGACAGCCGATCAGCACTGGGCAAAACTGCGCCCCATTCAAGAAAAGGCCATACCCGTCATCCTCAGGGGCGGAAGCGACGTCATCATCTCAGCAGCCACGGCCTCAGGCAAAACAGAAGCGGCCTTTCTGCCCATCGGCTCGCTCCTCATCACAAAGCCCGCCAGCAGTCTGGGCGCCCTCTGCCTGAGCCCGCTCAAGGCCCTCATCAACAATCAGGCTGAGCGCCTCGCCGGCATTTTCCGGGACACGGGCGTTCCCGTCACTGCCTGGCACGGCGACGCCGGCTGGGAAACCAAACGGAACTTCTTGGAATGTCCGCGCGGCATTCTGCTCATCACCCCGGAATCCCTTGAAACGCTCCTCATGCGGCACAACACATGGTGCCGGGCCGCATTCAGCGATCTCCGCTGCGTTGTCATTGACGAGTTTCACGACTTCCTTTCCGGGGAACGCGGCTGGCAGACACAATCCCTCCTGAAACGGATCGAAAGCAAGGTGCACCGCCCCGTGCCGCGTATTGCCCTGAGCGCCACGCTGGGCGATATCGGCGAAACGGAAAACTTCCTGCGACCGGGAAGGGGCGATTACCCCTGCGCCGTCATCGATGACGAAAAAACGGCCGCCAGACCGGTCATTCAGGTACGCGGGTACACGCACCATTTCAGGTCTCCGTGGGCGAAAGACCAGGCCCCCCGTGACGAAAGGCTTATTCAGGATCTCTTCACGCTTCTCGGAGGGAAGAACAATCTCATCTTCACCAACTCCCGTTCCCGCACCGAACAGATCGCCGGAAGCCTGAGCGCCCTGTGCAGGGAAAAGGGCATGGACAACGAATTTTTCCCGCATCACGGGAGCCTCGCCCGGCACCTGCGCCTCAGCCTTGAAAAACGCCTGCAGGAAGGCAGCCAGCCCACAACCGCTGTCTGCACCAAGACCCTGGAACTCGGCATCGACATAGGCAGTGTGGACAGCATAGCCCAGGTGGCGGCCCCATGGTCCGTTGCCAGCCTGCGCCAGAGGCTTGGGCGATCCGGCAGACGGGGCGGCCGCCCCCTGCTCAGGCTCTTCATCACCGAGAACGTTCTCACTCGCAAAAGCTCCATCTGGGACATGCTGCGGCTCGAGCTCTTTCAGAGCCTGGCCATGCTCAGCCTGCTCAGCCAGGGACGTTTCGAACCGCTCGCGCCGCCCCGCCCCCACTTTTCCACACTTGTGCAGCAAATTATCTCTGTTACCGCCCAGTATGGAGGAGTACGGCCTTCACAACTGTGGAATCTGCTCTGCAAAAACGGGCCGTTCCGCGTCAGCGACACGGATTTTATCCAGCTCCTGCACACGCTCGCCGACAGGGATGTCATCCGCTCCGCGGAGGATCACAGAATAGAACTCACGGACAGGGGCTTCTCCATGGCGGAAGACAGCCAGTTCTCCACGTCCTTCAGCACCACGGAATATTACGAGCTCGAAAGCGGCGAGGAGCATATCGGTGCCCTCCCTCTTGAAGAGCCTCTGGAAAAAAATCAGCGCATCCTCTTCGCCGGGCGTTTCTGGAAAATCACGGATATCGACGAGGCCCGAAGAAAAATCAGCCTTGAGCCCGCACAGGACGGCCTGTCACCGCGTTTTTCCGGAGGAGGCGCGGCCGTGCACGATATTGTGCGCAGGGAAATGCTGAAACTCTACCGGGGCGGGAAGGAACCCGGGCTCTGCGACTTCATGGCCAGAAAGCTCTTTGACGAGGGCGCAAACGCCTTCCGGGCACTCGGACTTCTCTCGCGCAGCTGCGTTTCCTGGGGAGAGAAGTTCTATATTCTGCCGTGGCTCGGGGACAGAACCACGCGCACCATCTCCGCACTTCTGCGGTCAGAGGGGCTGGACGCGAGCGATCTCCACGGCATCATAGAAGTGAAGGACACGAGCCGCCGCGCGGTCATGGACGCTGTCCGCAGCGTGCGGGACGGAGATGCCCCGGACAAAAACATCCTCGCCCGCAACATACCCGAAACCCTGTACGGCAAATTCGACTCCCTGCTCCCCGCGGAGCTCAGGATGAAGGACGCGGTCCTGCGCTATTACGATCTGGCCGGAGCCCTCAGCTGGATAAAAACATTCAGGGGCTGAACCGGCACCGGCTAGTAGCCGCAGGCGAGACCGTCCCCCCTGGGATCGGAACCGCCCTGCAGGACACCTGTCTCCTGATTTACGAGAATGGCCCCGGCGTGCCCCATGACGTCGGTATAGTCTCCGACCTTCTTCACCGGATGGCCGCGCCTGGCGAGCCCGCAGACAACTTCGTCCGGGATGCGTCCCTCGAGCCTGAGATCATTGGAGTCCGCACCCCAGGTGCGCCCGTACAGCCAGCGGGGCGCGTCGATGGCTTCCTGCGGCGTCATGCCGAAATCGATCATGCGCGTTACCAGGGCTGCCTGCGTCTGCGGCTGTCCCTCTCCGCCCATGGTTCCGTATACGAGCTCTGGCCTGCCGTCCCTGAGCAGCATGGCCGGATTGAGCGTGTGGAATGTACGCTTTCCGGGCTGAAGGCAGTTCACATGCCCCGGATCGAGGGAGAAGAAACTGCCCCGGTTCTGAAGGATGATGCCCGTATCCCCGGGGACGATGGCAGAGCCGAAATCATGATAGATGCTCTGAATAAGGCTGACGGCGCAGCCTTTTCTGTCCACGACGCCGAGCCATATGGTGTCGCCCGCGGGATCCATGGGCTGCACATGCTGAGCCGCCTTCTCCATGCTGATGCGCGCGGCCTGTTTGCGGCCGTGCTCCGGAGAGAGCAGAAACTTCAGGGGAATATCCAGAAAAGCGGGATCCGTGAGCCAGCGATCCCGGTCCGCAAAGGCTTCCTTGGTGGCCTCCACCAGGAGATGATAGTAAGCGGCTGTGCCCTCTCCGAGGGCAGCCACATCGAAATTTTCAAGGATATTAAGAATTTCGAGAGACGCCATGCCCTGGGTATTGGGCGGCAGGTTGAAGGCCGTACGCCCGCGGTAGCGCACCGTTATGGGCTCCACCCAGTCAGCCGTGTGTGACGCGAAATCGGCCGCGGTCAGGAGACCGCCATGGGCGTCCATGTCTGCGCATATGCGCGCCGCAATACTGCCCCTGTAAAATTCGTCGGGACCGTTCTCCTGCAGGGCTTTCAGCGTGGCGGCCAGCCGGGGCTGACGGAACACGTCCCCCGTGGAGTACGGCTTTCCATCCCTGAGAAAGGTTTCCGAGAAAGCCTGGAAACGCTGGAGACAGCGCGCTTCCCTGTCTCCGGTATCCGTGTTGATCACGCTCCACCTGTGGAGGGAGGACGAAACGGGAACGCCGTCCACGGCAAGTTCCAGGGCGGACGCCAGCAGATCCTTCCAGGGAAGGGTGCCGTCCATGTGATCCCGGCTGTACGCGAAGGCGCTGCCCCATCCGGAAACCACACCGGGAACCGTATTGGCCGCAAGCCATCCGCGTGAAGGAATCTTCGTGAGTCCCTTTGAGCGGTAAAACCCGATAGTCGCCTTCTCTCCGGCGCGGCCCGAAGCGTTGAGGCCGCGTACAGTTCCGGAACCGGCATCGTAAATAAGCCAGAAATTGTCTCCCCCCAGCGTGCACATCTGCGGATAGACCACGGTCAGCGCGGCAGCCGTTGCGATGGCCGCTTCCACGGCGTTGCCGCCACGGCGCAGGATATCAAGGCCTGCCTGGCTCGCCAGATAGTGGGGAGACGTCACCATGCCATGCATGGCCATGGGATCGGTGCGCTGGGAAATGGTCATGGGAGACATGGCTCCCGCCTTCATGCCGTCTGTACTCATAGCCTGTTCTCCTGTACGGGGCCTGTCTGCTCAGGCCCGCCTGCCATTCTGCCAGCAAAAGGCGTGCCGCGGTCCGGGCGGGACGCGTCACGGGGAAAGATCCGGAAAATCACCGCACATGCCGGGGAAAGAGCGGTGAGAAAGAGCCTGCAGGGCTCTCTCCCTGCGATAAAAACGTACCACGCGTTTCCGGGATGCCGTATTTGTATCAGCTCCGTCCTGAAACGGTCCCTCCGGGCAGCAGGCTTTCCTCAAGAGAAGCGTCCACATTCACTTCCCGCGTAAAGAGCACCTTGTCCATGCGCATGGTGCCCGGCGCGGCCCCCCGCATGGGTTTCACATGGCGGACCTCGCAGTACGTGACAAGCCCCCTTTCTTCGCCTCTGAGCCAGCTCTTGCAGGCCGCAAGCGATCCAGCCTCATCGAGGGTTCTTCCGGGAACCTGCTCCCCCGCATGGCGCAGGCGGATAATCACGTGGGAGCCGGGTCCGCCTGCCGCGTGCACCCAGATGTCATGCTGGGCCGCCAGCTTGCGCACGGCAAGATTCCCGCGGGCGTCCCTGCCGCGCAGAAGCGGATACCCGTCGGAACTTACGAAGAGCTGCACGTGTTTGGGAACCTCGGGCAGCTTCGCCGGCGCCGGAACATCCTGGTTATTCCCGGGCCCCGCAACCATGCCCAGAAGGATTTCATCACGGCGGCGCCGCAGCGCGGAGAGTTCGTCCGCGAGCTGCCTGCGGCGCTCAGCCACGTGCGCGAGTCCGCGCTCACCGCGCCTTGCGCTGTGGAACAGGCGTTCCATGTTTTCCCGGACCGTCCAGCGCTTATCCAGGACAATTGTGCGCTGCTTTCCATCCCGCCCCCAGACCTGTACTTCGGGGGCTCTGAAATCCTGGGGCCACTGCCAGAGCGAGCCCTGAAGGAGCAGAGCGTCTTCCTTGCCGGCCCGCATGCGTCCGAGGCGTTCCTCTTCCTCGTCCTGCTTTTCCAGCAGACGGACAAGCTTCTTCTCGCGCCTGTTGAGAGGCTGTGCGGCCCTCGTGGCCTGCCTGCGTTCGGCCTCTGCCAGAACAAGATCAGCGCCGGCACGGGCCAGTGCACCGAGCACGTCCGGTTCCACGCTTTCAGTCAGCCCCTTCACCCTGTCGGGCTGCAGAGGCCAGCAGGAGACCTTTTCAACAGTACCAGGAGCACCCTGCGCACCTGGACGGGAATACAGAAAGATGTCTCCGCCTCCGTCCTCAAGATCCACAAGGAGGGCAGCCCTGTCTCCTCCGTCCATCCCCTTCATGGCCCTGCGCAGGGCCGGGGTCAGCACAGGCCATTTGTTCCAGTCAGCCAGCGCTTCTCCGAGATTTTCACGGGACGGCCAGGCGGGCTCTGAAGGAAGCGGGGCCCCGTCAGCGCCGAGAAAGCACAGCGAGGCTCCCTCGCGCAGGGAAAGCTTCAGCCAGACGAGCTTCGCGCCGTCTCCCTCGGCAGCCGGAACCTTTTCCTCTGCCGGAACGCTCCCCCCAAACATGCCTGCCGGAATGGCTCCGGATACGAGAAGCCAGAGTTCGCGCTCGACCCACCGGGACACAGCCCTTCGTATGGTGTGCCCTGCTGCGTATTTGCGCAGGCGCATCACCGGAGCGGAAGGGGTTCTGCCGGCGGCCACACGTGCCGGGGAAAGGAACATGAAGGGATCCTTGTGCCCGGGACGGAAAACGAGCTGCGCTTTGCGGCCAAAACCGGGACGGGAAGCGAAGAGATCCAGGTTAAGTGTCAGCACGCCGTCTGCCGGCTCCTGGATTTTTGCCAGGCGGGCTCCCTCAAGGAGCGGTACGCAGGCTCCGCAGAAACGGCGGAAAAGATGGGCGTCCAAATTCTTCCTCCGGCTTGTGGCGTTTCAGAAAAAAAACGGCACGCCCGTCAGAAAAGGCGGGCATGCCATTGAAGTGCATAGTTCGGAAATGAAGATCCCCGGAGAGGTTAATCGCCCCGCTGACTCTCTTCTTCTTCCTGGTTGGCCTTGCAGTTGATGCAAAGGCGGGTCACCGGACGGGCTTTGAGACGGCTGAGGCTGATTTCCTCGCCGCATTCTTCGCAGATGCCGTAGGTGCCGTCATCGATGCGCTGAAGAGCTTCCTTCACCTTCTTGATCAGGCGGCGTTCCCTGTCCCTGATGCGGAGAGTGAACGCACGATCCGACTCGGCCGTGGCGCGATCCGCGGGGTCAGCGAAGTTCTCACTGGTACCGCTGAGTTCCTCGAGCGTCGTATCACCCTTCTTCTGGGCCTCCTCAAGCATATTGGTGAGAAGGTTCCGGAAATATTCAAGGTCTTTCTGGTCCATAAACCCCTCCCGCCGAAAGGCGGAATTGCATGCAAAAAGTGTAAGCCCCCGGGATATTCCATTTCATGGAACGGGGCGGGGTCCCTCATCCCCTCATTGTTAGATTGGATAATGTAACAAAACAGACGGGTTATGTAAAGCATAAAACTTTCAGAAGACGGTCCGAAGCTTCGGATTCTGACGGGCTTATACCCCCTCAGAGCAGAAATATCGCGGAAAAAAGAAAGCCCTGCCCGTCATTCCCATCCCGGTATCCGCGGCCCGCCTTTTCCCCGGCGTCTGGAAGAAATCCATAAAGGCCCGGCCTGACTTCCGGAAACGGAAATCCTTGTTTACGCAGCCACAGGGGCATACACTTTCCTGATACGACCACTGGAGGATACCTATGGCCAAACCTGCCGCACGAAAAAAAACCGCTTCCGGCTCCCCGCTCCCCGAAGGCGCCCATGAACGCAGCCGCATGGTGCTCGAACTGCTCACCAGGCGGTACCCGCATCCGGCGACCTATCTGCACCATGAGACGCCCTGGCAGCTGCTCGTGGCCACGGCCCTCTCGGCCCAGTGTACGGACGATCGGGTGAACATGGTCACGCCGGACCTCTTCAGGCGCTGGCCGGGACCTGCCGAGATGGCCTCGGCACCTCTCGGGGAAGTGGAGGACGCCATCCGCTCCGTGGGACTCTACCGCAGCAAGGCGAAGAATATCACCGCCGCGGCGCAGCGGGTCACCGAAGTGTACGGCGGCGAGCCTCCGAAAACCATCGCCGAGCTCACGACACTCCCCGGCGTTGCCCGCAAGACTGCCAATATCGTGCTCTCGAGCGGCTATGGCATCAACGAGGGTATAGCCGTGGACACGCACGTCAAACGGATCACGCACAGACTGGGGCTTACTTCACAGACGGATCCCGTCAAGGTGGAGCAGGATCTCATGCAGCTCTTTCCCCAGAAAGAATGGGGAGACATCAACCACAGGCTCGTGCTCTTCGGGCGCGCTGTCTGCACGGCGCGTTCGCCAAAATGCGGAGAATGCGAGATGAGCTCATTCTGCCCGAAGCTGGAGCCGCCGCGGGCGAAAAAATAATACAGGACACAAAAGCCTCCGGAACCATACGGCTCCGGAGGCTTTTGTGCTTAAAAAGAAGTTTCTCAGTCCTCGATGACGGTTCCCAGCGCCTCGCCGCCCGTGAGGTAGCGTCTGAGCGCCGAAGGCTCGGATCCGTTGAGGATGAGCGAACGGCGGCAGCCGTGATCAAGTGCGCTCAGGCAGGCGTCAACCTTGGGGATCATCCCCCCGGAAATGGTTCCGTCGGCCTTGAGATCCTCAATATCCTTCCTCGTGAGGCGGGGCAGCAGGACATGATTTTTGTCCAGCACGCCGGGAACGTCGCTCATAAGCACGAAATACCCGGCCTGCAGGGCGCCGGCGATGGCGCCGGCCGCGTAGTCGGCGTTGATATTAAGGGGCCTGCCGTCAGGACCTTCGGCCACTGGCGCCACAACGGGCACGTAGCCGCCATCCATGAGACAGGAAAGAAGACCGGGTCTAACAGAGGGTATCCCCCCCACGCGGCCGAGTTCCGGCCTTTCCACCACAGCCTTCAGAAGCCCGCCATCGCGGCCGGAGATGCCGCAGCAGGAAAGGCCGTAGCCTTCGAAGAGGCCCACGACAGCCTTGTTGACCTGGCCCGCGAGCACCATTTCCACGGCTTCCATGGTGGCGTCATCCGTTACACGCAGGCCGTCCACAAAATGGCTCTCAATGCTGAGGCGCTTCAGGAGCGCGGAAATCTGCGGTCCGCCGCCGTGCACCACGATGAAGCGTCCGCCTTCATGAACGAGGCCGGACATATCTTCCGCAAAGGCCCTGCCGAGTTCCGGCACGGTCATGGCGTGTCCGCCGTATTTGATGACCACAGGCGCTGAGTCCATACATTTCCCCCTGGTATCAGGCGCGCCCGCCTCTCTCCTGCCGGAGATCTGGCACACGGCACGCTTTGACTGTTTTCTGACGTTCCCCGCGGTGCTGTCAGCAGGCTGTGATCCCACCCCCTGCCTCAGGCCGGCACAGGGAGTACATCACTCTCCGTCCGCCTCCGCGGAGGAAGAGGTTTCCCCCTCCATTCCGGAAGCTTTTTCGCCGGCTTCCCTTGCGGCGCGCCTCTCGCGGCGCAGCCTCTCGTCCTCTGCGCAGTGCAGGCTGGCAAGCTCGTGCTTTTCCTGGCGTACTTCCTCCCAGGTCATGCGGGTGAACCCAGTGCGCTCCACATCCGGCACAACCTGATAAATCTGCTGATGACCGCCGGCGTCTTTGCACCAGACCCGGACAGCTCCCCCTGCCTGAACGGCACGGGGTGAATAGGAAGCCGCCACGGCCAGAGCCTTCATGAGTGTGTCAGCGCCCCAAGCCGTGCCTCCGCGCAGAAGCACGAAGGGACCGGAAAAATCACACATGCCGCAGGTCAGGTCGCCTTCACGCACAAAGCGCTTCAGTTTCTCGTTGTCACTGCTGTTGCGCCCGATGATGAGCCATGCGGCGGGGCTTTCGCTGAAGTTCCAGAACTGACGTCCAACGGCGGCGAGATAGTAATCGTCCACGGTTCCGCCCTGATAGCGGGTGCGGATGGGCCAGTAGCGCCTGGCATTCTCCCGTTCGGCGAGCCAGCAGCCGCCTCCGGGCGTGGGGATTTCCGTGAACCCGAACTCCTTCGCAAGGGCAAGCTGTTCCTGACGGCCGCGGCCGTGTATGCCAAGAAGCTTCGAACGGTCCACCAGCCCGGAAAGTTCCATAGGCGTGGGGTCAAGATGGTGCGCGCAGAGGGGCCGCAGCAGGATGCCGTCCACACCGGCTTCCCTGCGGATGGTATTCATGACATCGCAGCGCTGGGACATAGGACGCTGTCCCACGACCTCACCAGTGGCAAGAAATTTCGCTCCGACCTTTTCCATGTAGGCTCTGGCCATTCTGAGCAGGGTAATCTTGCAGTCCACGCAGGGATTCATCACCTTGCCAAAGCCGTGAGGAGGCCAGCCGTTCACCAAATCCACAATGGGCTGCGACGCGTCAGCGATGACCACGTCGACACCGTAGAGGCGTTTCCAGCGCTCAGCGGAATGGAGCGAACCGAAAAAGGGAGACACAAAATGCAGACAGCGCACGGAAAGCCCCTGCTCCATAAGCACGCGGGAGGCGAGTATGCTGTCGAGTCCTCCTGAAAAAAGGACAATACCGTCAATTGCGTTATTCATAACGGCCTTTTTATACGAGAGGGCGTCCCCCTGCAAGCCGGAGAGAGACAGGGCAATCCCTCCCATTCCCGTAAAAAACAGCATGTTTCCGGAATGTTGTGTTTATTTATTAGTTTTTTACTATGTTGCGTTGCAGTTTTTGAAATGTTAGTGGGTATTCCTTTGCAAAATGACAATCCCGGAGGAGAAACGTTATGGCGAAAAAACCGGCTCTGACCCCGGAAGAGGCCAAGAAGGAAGCCCTCGGTACAGCCCTCACGACCATTGAACACAAATATGGCAAGGGCGCCGTCATGCGGCTTTCCGATCATCCCGCAATACGCATCCCCGTTATTCCCACGGGTTCCATCGGTCTCGATCTCGCTCTGGGCGTGGGGGGCATCCCCCGCGGCAGAATCACGGAAATTTACGGTCCCGAATCATCGGGCAAAACGACTCTCACGCTACACCTCATCGCTGAATGCCAGAAGCGCGGAGGCACCTGCGCCTTCATCGACGCCGAACACGCTCTCGACGTGGCGTACGCCCGCGCCCTCGGCGTCGACACTGACAACCTGATTATTTCCCAGCCTGACTACGGCGAACAGGCCCTCGACATCGCTGATATGCTGGTCCGCTCCGCCGCTGTCGAGCTCGTGGTGGTCGACTCCGTGGCGGCCCTGGTTCCCCAGGCCGAACTCGAGGGCGATATGAGCGACACCCAGGTCGGCAGCCACGCCCGTCTCATGTCCCACGCCATGCGCCGCCTCACGGGAACCATCCATAAATCCCATACCGCTGTCGTCTTCATCAACCAGATCCGCATGAAAATCGGCAGTCTCGGCTACGGCAGCCCCGAAACCACCACGGGCGGCAACGCTCTCAAGTTTTACGCCTCCGTGCGCCTTGACATCCGCCGCCTGCAGACGCTCAAGGACAAGGACACGCCCATCGGTTCCCGCACCCGGGTCAAGGTCGTCAAGAACAAGGTGTCCCCGCCCTTCAAGGTGGCCACCTTCGATATCATCTACGGCCACGGCATCTCCCGGGCCGGAGAGCTCATCGACTACGGCATCGAAGGCAAAATCATTGATCAGAGCGGATCCTGGTTTGCCTATGGCGGGGAAAAACTCGGACAGGGGCGCGAAAATATCCGCCAGCTCCTTGACGAGGACGCAGATCTGCGTGCCCGCGTGGAAGCCGACGTGTACAAATACCTCGGTATGACTCCGCCCGACGAGGCAGGTGCCATGCCCATCGAAGGGGAAGACGCCCCCATGCCCGTAGACGCACCCGTTCAGCCCGAAATGCCCGCTGGCGGAGAATTCCCCGATCCTGATCCGAATTTGTAACAGTCTGGTCCCGGATCCGGTTCCGCGCGAAGGCGCGGGGCCGGATCTCCTGAACCTGTTTCTCAACCCTTTTTCAGCTTTTAGTTTCAACGGAGCCCTTCATGCTCACTGCCAAAGAAATACGCCGCCGTTATCTCGAATTCTTTAAGGAGCGCGGTCATACCGTCGTCGCTTCCGGACCGCTTATTCCCCCGAACGACCCCACTCTCCTCTTCACCAACGCCGGCATGGTCCAGTTCAAGAAATGCTTCACCGGTGAGGAAGACCGCGGATATCACCGCGCCACCACGGCACAGGTCTGCCTGCGTGTTTCCGGCAAGCACAACGACCTTGAAAATGTCGGCCGCACGGCCCGCCACCACACTCTCTTCGAGATGCTCGGCAACTTCTCCTTTGGCGATTATTTCAAAAAAGACGCCATTACATGGGCCTGGGATTTCTGCACGAAGGAACTGAAACTTCCCGCTGACAAACTCTGGGTCACCGTCTACAAGGACGACGACGAGGCCGCGGATCTCTGGCACCAGATCGCCGGACTTCCCTACGAACGCATCGTCCGGATGGGCAAAAAGGACAATTTCTGGACCATGGGCGACACCGGCCCCTGCGGTCCCTGCTCCGAAATTTACATCGACCAGGGCGAGGACATGGCCTGCGGCTTCAACTGCGGCATCGGCAAGTGCGACTGCGACCGCTTCCTCGAAATCTGGAACCTCGTTTTCACCCAGTTCGAGCAGATGCCTGACGGCACCCAGAAGCCCCTCGCCAAACCCAACATCGACACCGGCATGGGCCTCGAGCGCATTGCCGCAGTCTGCCAGGGCAAGCGCTCGAACTTTGACTGCGACCTCTTCCAGAGCATTATCCAGTACGCAGCCCAGTGCGCCGGCGTAACCTACAGCTTCTCCGCACCCGATACCAACGATGTCGACACGGCCCTCAGGGTCATCGCCGACCACAGCCGCGCGGCCGCCTTCCTGATTTCCGGCGGCACGCTGCCTTCCAATGAAAGCCGCGGCTACGTCCTGCGCCGCCTCATCCGCCGCGCCCTGCGCTTCGCCACGCTTATCGGCGTCCACGAGCCTTTCCTGTACAAAGTCGTCGGCAAGGTCATTGAAATCATGGGCGACGACTTCCCCGAACTCAGGGAAAACGCTGACTTCATCCGCCGCGTCGTGCATCAGGAAGAAGTCCGCTTCTCGCAGACCCTGGACAAAGGGCTGCGTCTCCTCGAGAACGAGATGGCAGAATGCCGCAGCAAGAACATCACCGAGATTCCCGGCTCCTTCTGCTTCCTGCTCTCCGACACCTACGGTTTCCCGCTGGACATCGTGACCGACGTGGCCGGCAAGCAGGGCTTCACCGTCGATGTGAAGGGCTTTGACAGCCTCATGGCCGAACAGCGCGCCCGTGCCCGCGAAAGCCAGAAGAAGGTCGGCCTGCTCGGCCAGAGCACCGGTCCGAATATTTTCCAGCAGCTCACCGATGACGGCATCGAAAGCGTCTTCACAGGATACTCGGAGCTCACCAGCCAGGGCCGCATCATCGCTCTTCTCGACAGTGAGGGCGTCCCCTGTGAGGAACTCCCCCAGGGAAGCAAAGGCTTCGTCGTGACCAACCGCACTCCCTTCTACGGAGAATCCGGCGGCCAGAAAGGCGATACCGGCACCATGACAGATGAAGAAAATGTGGCAAATGTCACAGACACCATCAAACCCAATCCCGCACTTTATGTACATGCCGTTGAAGTCACCAAAGGCTCCCTGCGCATTGACCGTGAGGTGACTCTCGCCGTGGACAGGGAACGCCGCATGGCCATGGCCCGCAACCATTCCGCCACGCACCTTCTTCAGGCTGCCCTGCGCAAGGTCCTCGGTTCCCACGTCAAACAGGCCGGCTCCCTTGTGGATCCCGACCATCTCCGCTTCGACTTCAGCCATATTCAGGCCATGACGCCCGATGAAATCGCTGCCGTCGAGCGTGAGGTGAACGCCGCCATTCTGGCCGACATGCCCGTTACCACCGAGGTAATGGATCACGATGAAGCCATGAAGACCGGGGCCATGGCCCTCTTCTCCGAGAAGTACGGCGCCAAGGTCCGCGTGGTCACCATGGGAGGGGACGACGGTGTCTTCTCCCGCGAACTCTGCGGCGGCACACATCTGTCCCGCACGGGTCAGGCCGGTTCCTTCTACATCACGTCCGAATCCGGCGTGGCCGCCGGCGTGCGCCGCATCGAGGCCGTCACGGGCATGAAGGCCTATGAACTCGCCTGCGCGGAACGCGCCAGAATCACCGAACTCGCGCACCTCTTAAAAGCCCGTCCTGAACAGCTCGAGGAACGCGTGGAGGGAATGGCCGCAAAAATCAAGAAGCTCGAGAAGGCCAGCGAAAAGGCGTCCGCTGCCAGCGTCAGCGGCGCCGACATCGCTTCCAGCGCCGAAACCGTAGGCTCCGTCAGGTTCGCCTGCGCCCGCCTCGAAGGCGTCAGCATCAAGGCCATGCGCAGCCTCATGGATGACATCCGCTCCAGGATGCCCTCCGGTGTAGCGGCCCTCTTCTCCGAGGAAGGCGGCAAAGCCAACATCATCGTCTATGTCTCGAAGGATCTGCATGACCGCTTTACCGCTCCCTCGCTCATCAAGCAGGTGGCCCCGCTGTGCGGAGGATCCGGCGGCGGACGTCCGGATATGGCCCAGGCCGGCGGCACCAATCCTGCCGGCATAGGCGAGGCTATGGCCAGGCTGAAGGAACTTCTCGCGTAGTTCCCTTTTATCGGGAGTCTGTTACACTTGTCCGGCGGCCTTCAGGGCCGCCGCTCTTCCATCCAACCAGTATCTCTCCGGCCGTTTGGGACGGAGAAGGGATATACGCCATGATAGGAATCTCGAAACTTTACTGCGGCCAGGCCGAAGAATCCGACGTTCTCCGCTACGGCCGCGACTCCGCGAAACTGCCTTCCCATCTTCTGCAGTTTTCCGCCGACAAGAAACCGGTCATCGTCTGGAACATGACCCAGCGCTGCAATCTGAAATGCAAGCACTGCTACGCCCAGGCCGTGCCGATTGACGGAAAGGATGACATCAGCACCGAGCAGGCCAAGGTCATGATTTCCGACCTCGCCGCCTACGGCTGCCCGGTCATGCTCTTCTCCGGCGGCGAACCAACCGTGCGTGAAGACCTCGTGGAACTCGCCAGCTTTGCCAAATCCAAGGGCATGCGCGCCGTTATTTCAACCAACGGCACACTCATCACCAAGGCCAAGGCAAAGGAACTCAAAAGCGTCGGCCTCTCCTACGTGGGCATCTCCCTTGACGGTCTCGAGGAAATTCACGACCGGTTCCGCGGCGTGAAGGGAGCGTTCAAGAAGGCTCTTGAAGGCCTCGAGAACTGCAAGGCCGAAGGACTCAAAGTCGGTCTGCGCTTCACCATCAACAAGGGCAACGTGGACCAGATCCCCGGCATTTTCCAGATTCTCAGGGACTACGAAGTACCCCGCGCCTGCTTCTACCACCTCGTCTACTCCGGCCGCGGTACGACCCTGGTCAATGAGGACCTCACTCACGAACAGAGCAGAGCCTGTGTCGATCTCATCATGGATGAGACAAGAAAATGCTTCGAAGACGGCAAACCCAAGGAAATTCTCACCGTGGACAACCACGCTGACGGACCTTACCTCTGGATGCGCCTGAAACGTGAGGATCCCAAACGCGCCGAGGAAGTCTTCCACCTCCTGCAGTACAACGAGGGCAACAACTCCGGCCGCGGCATCGGCTGCATTTCCTGGGACGGCAAGGTTTCCGCCGACCAGTTCTGGCGTCAGCATGTGTTCGGAAACGTTCTCGAACGCCCCTTCTCCGAGATCTGGGACGATCCCAATATCGAGCTTCTGCACAAGATGAAGAACAAGAAGCTCTACGTGAAGGGACGCTGCCATCAGTGCCAGTTCCTCAACATCTGCGGCGGCAACTTCCGCGCCCGCGCCGAAGCCGTTTACGGTGACGAGTGGGCTCCGGATCCGGCCTGCTACCTCACTGACGAGGAAATCGGCATCAAGTAGCCGTCTTTCACCTCTTTTCTGAAACAGGTCAGACCCCCTGTGTCCCTTTGCGGGCACAGGGGGTCTGCAGAATCGGACATCTAACATCGCCGCGCTTCCTGACGGCATGACAGCCTTCCCTGCGCGGCTCTGGAGATAAGCAATGCAAGACTTCTTCCGTGGCAGGCGCCTGCGTCAGACGCCCCAGATGCGCGATTTCTTCCGTGAGACGCCCCCCGTGCTCGTGGAAGATCTGATTATGCCCTATTTCGTGGTAGAGACCGAGGATCAGTCCCTCGAGAAAGAAATCGGGACCATGCCCGGCCAGTACGACCTCTCCCTCACCAAACTGGAAGAGCACGTGGCCAAAGCCGTGGACAACGGCCTCAGGAATATCATCCTTTTCGGTATCCCGGGTTCCAAGGATGAAAAGGCCAGCGGCGCCTATGCCGAAGACGGCATTATTCAGAAGGCCTGCCGGGCCCTGAAGAAACGTTTCCCCAGCCTTTTTATCATCACCGATGTGTGCCTCTGTGAGTACATGAGCCACGGCCATTGCGGCGTACTCACCAAGGACGGCAGGGTTCTCAACGATCCCACACTCGAGCTTCTCACCAAGACAGCTGTCAGTCAGGCCCAGGCCGGCTCCGACATGGTCGCCCCTTCCGATATGATGGACGGCCGCGTTGCCGCCATCCGCGCCGGTCTTGACGCCGCCGGGTTCACTTACACGCCCATTATGTCCTACGCGGCCAAGTACGCCTCCGCCTACTACGGCCCCTTCCGCGATGCCGCTGACTCCGCTCCCGCCTGCGGCGACCGCAAGTCCTACCAGATGGATCCCGGCAACGGCAGGGAAGCCATGCGCGAAGTGTTCGCCGATCTGGACGAAGGCTGCGACGCCATTATCGTGAAGCCCGCAGGCCCCTACGGCGACATTCTCCGTCAGGTCCGCGACGCCGTGGACTGCCACGTTTGTGCCTACCAGGTCAGCGGCGAATACGCTCTCATCCGCGCTGCCGGCATCAACGGCTGGGTAGACGAGCAGCGCATCATGATGGAATCCCTGCTCGGCCTCAAGAGGGCCGGCGCGGACAGCATCATCACCTACTTTACGGAAACCGTCCTCAGCAAGGGGCTTGCCCGATGAGCCATCCAGCCACGCCTCCCGCAGGCTGCGGCATGCCGCACTGCCCGACGGGCAGGGGCATGGGACCCAAAACGCTTGAAGACGGGTCCCCCGCCTGCCGCATCATCGCCTGGGAAGTCACCCGCTCGTGCAACCTCGCCTGCAAGCACTGCCGCGCCGAGGCCCATCTCGAGCCCTACCCTGGTGAACTGAACCACGAAGAGGCTCTGAGCCTTATCGACACGTTTCCCCAGGTTGGACGCCCGCTGGTCATCTTCACCGGCGGCGACCCGATGATGCGCAAGGACGTCTACGAACTCGTCCGCTACACTCACGATAAGGGACTCATGTGTGCGTTCTCTCCCAACGGCACACTGATTACCCCTGAAACCGCAAAGAAAATCCACGACGCAGGTGTCGACCGTGTCTCCATCTCCATCGATGGGGCCGACGCAGAAAGTCATGACAGCTTCCGGGGTGTCAAAGGCGCCTTCGACGCCTCCCTGCGCGGCATGCGCTACCTCACCGAGGCAGGGGTGCCCTTCCAGATCAACACAACGGTCACGAAGAGCAATCTGTCGAGCTTCAAACGGATTTTCGAGCTCTGTGAGCGCCTTGGCGCCAAGGCCTGGCACATTTTCCTGCTCGTGCCCATGGGACGCGGAGCGGGACTTGCCGACCAGGTTATCACGGCGAAGGAGTACGAGGAGGTTCTGCACTGGTTCTACGGGTTCCGCAAAACCACGAAGATGCAGCTCAAGGCCACCTGTGCGCCGCACTACTACCGCATCATGCGCCAGATGGCTCATGCGGAAGGCATCACCGTCGACATGAAAACATTCGGCATGGACGCCAACACCCGCGGCTGTCTGGGCGGCACAGGCTTCTGCTTCATCAGCCACACGGGCATTGTGCAGCCCTGCGGCTACCTCGAACTCAACTGCGGCGACGTGCGCAAGACACCCTTCCCCGAGATCTGGCGGACCTCGAAGTACTTCAGGGAATTCCGCGATCAGTCCTGCTACAAGGGCAAATGCGGAGTCTGCGAGTACCACAAGGTCTGCGGCGGATGCCGGGCCAGGGCCTACAGCATCTCCGGAGACTACCTCGCCGAGGAACCCCTCTGCACCTACATCCCCGCAAAGCTGAGGAAGGAAAACTGATGGCCGAAAGCTACACCATGGACGATACGGACAAGGCTCTCCTTAATATCATCCAGTCCGGATTTCCCATTGAATCCCGCCCCTACGCGGTGCTCGGGGAAAAGACAGGAATCAGCGAAGAGGAAGCCCTGGAACGCGTCAGAAAGATGCGCAAAAACCGCATCATCCGCCGCATGGGCGCAAACTTCCAGTCCAAAAAGCTGGGCTGGGTTTCCACGCTCTGCGCGGCCAAGGTGCCTGCGGACAGAATGGAGGCCTTCACGGCCCTCGTCAACGCGGAGCCCGGCGTCACGCACAACTACGAACGGGAACACAGCTATAACATCTGGTTCACGTTCATAGGTCCATCCAGGGACTATATCCAGGAGCGCCTCGACGCCATTACCGCCAAGACCGGCATCCCGATCCTCAACCTTCCCGCCACCCGTCTGTTCAAGATCCGGGTGGATTTTCAGATGGGAGAAACCGGCTAAAGGAAATTTTGAAAATTTTTCATTTTTTCCTTGCCAAATCGGTCAGCTTCCTGTAGTACATCACTTGTTCAACGGCTGAAAGCCATGCCGAGGTAGCTCAGTAGGTAGAGCAGGGGACTGAAAATCCCCGTGTCAGCAGTTCAATTCTGTTCCTCGGCACCACAAGAAAGCAAAAGGATCCGTGTTTTTCACGGATCCTTTTTTTGTGTCCTGAAAGGGGACAAAAAAAATCCCGGCCCACAGGCAGCCGGGATCCTCAAAAACAGAAAGGGAAGAAATCTATTCTCCGTCATTCTCCACGGCCGGAGACGTATACCCGATGTTCGCCTTGCGCAGCAGATCCTTCAGGGCGTAACGGAAGAGTGTCAGAGACTTCATGCCACTTATGCCATACGTCCTGTCTACGCCGAAATAGGGTACGGCGCGGATGCCGAAGCGGGCAGCCTCGTCTTCGTCGCGGCGCACATCACTGGCGTAATCACTGCCATTCAGCACAGACTCAGTGTCCTTTCCACCGAGACCCTCTTCTTCAGCCAGACTCTTCAGGACGGCATGGTCGGAAAGATCCCTGCCGTCACGGAAACAGGCGTCAAAAAGACTGCCGGTCATGTCCACGCCCCGCGCCCGGGCAAATTTGGAGAGACGGTGTGCGTCGAACGTGTTGCCGACCACAGCCCGGAAGCAGTCAAAATCCAGCCCGTCCTTCTCAGCTCTCATGTTGAGTTTCTTTGTCAGCAGACGGCGGGCCTTCTCCTCAGTATAACCAAAGTTCTCCATCCAGCTCTCCAGAAGAGGTCTGGCCGGCCCGGCCTGGGGGGCTGTCTCGTAACTTTTCATCTCTATTTCAAAGAACTTTTCCACGCCGAGCTGGGCCATGGCAGCCCGGAGAGTCTTCACGCCAAGGCAGCTGAAGGGATCGCAGAAGTCTGCCCAGATTTCCAGTTTCATAATCTCACCCTGAAAAAAGGCCGGCACGAAGAAAACACGTTCCCCGGCCGGCCCAGATTTCTGAGAAGGTAAACAGCGCTTCTGATTTTTTCTGTGATACAGATCAACTGTTCCAGAAGGAATGTCTGAGGGGAATAAGCTTTTTGTCGGCAGCCACAATATCAAGATGCAGCATGCCGAGGGCCATGGCGTCCATATCCGGCGTCTTCTCGCGCTCGCGCAGGTCAATGATGGGGCAGTAAGCCTTGCACTCGGTGCACCAGTCAATGCGCTCGCCGTGGCTGGGCCCTTCCTCCCGCAGGATGTTCATGGTTCCCTTGGCCTCAGACCCGCAGGCCGGACACACGCCGCGCCTAAACTTCCATTCAGCGCCGCAGAGGCCGCAGTGCAGATGCTTCTTGCCACCGCCGGTCTTGAGGTAGGGATTGTTCTTGTCGAGGGTGTGACGGTCCAGCCAGCCTATGGTGGGGAACGAACCGCACACGGGGCAGTATCCCTGGCTCCAGCGGTTGCCCTCATCCCAGGGCATGTCATCATCGGCTTCACGGCCGTGCAGATAATTGCGGACCATGGCTCTCAGTACGGGACTAAGAATCATCTCACCCGTGAATTTGAGCAGCCCCGGTTCCAGCTCACAGGCGCCGGCGAGTTTCACGATTGTGTCATCACTGCCATTCAAAACGGCACAGGCAAGCTGACGTCTCCTGTCATCATCACCCCCGGCAGAGGCAAAGAAGGCGGCCAGGGCAGGATCGTCTAACCCCCTGGCACCGGATGCTGCGAAAAGAGGGAATAGGGCCGAGGCGCTCTCAGCCATGAGGGGACCAACGCCCTCCAGATCAGAGCCGGCCAGAAGCGATACACCTTTCGTTTCCTTTTCCATGACCAGATCCGGAATAACGAGCCCCGCGTCACGTACGGCGGATTCCATTTCTTCCGCCAGCATGCCACGCCTTGTCAGCATAGGCTCAAAGGCCTTCAATACAGGGGAGAGAACGGGACGCCAGGCAATGATGTCGGCAACTGTTTCCGATACACTTTGGCAGGGATATGGCATGGGCACCTCGATTCTATAGGTTTTGTCTTTTTTCTTTATCACGTTTACGCGCGGAAAGATACGTCTGACCGGAAAAACCCGAAACAGGACACAGAGCTCCACGGCCTTACTCTCATGGCTGTCAGGCTTTGCCCTCCAGGGAGGATCCGTTTATTTTGGCAGAGTGGGAGCGGAACGCACAATAAAAAAACAATCCGTCAGGCAGGGATCAAATGGATATCTAAAAAATTTTCCGTTATCGTAAAAATTTGTTTTATTTCCAGAACGGAAAAGCAGGGGTGCTGACAGACAGAGAAGCCGGCCCTGCACGCGGTTTGCGGCAGAGAGTCCGGGGGACACCGGGGTATCCGGAAGAAAAAACCGTTCCCTCTGCACTGGTACAGCCGGGGGGGGGGGGGGGAGCCCAATAAAAAGAACCTTTACTCCGGCGCTCTGTTCTGCGCATCAGGATCCGGGACACACGCTTCCGGCCAGCGCGGATAACGATCAAAAAAACGGCCCGGGCTGGAGAACACCGGGCCGTAAACATTATACTGGAGAAAACCTGACTACACTGCGGCGAACTCGAAGTACTTGTCCTTATCGTCGGCCAGCAGATAGATGACGCTCACATCCTCGGGGTTGGCGAGGAAGGCCTTGGGGAAGGTTTTCTTCACCACGGCAAGACGTTCCTTGGCGATTTTGAGAATCTCCTCGCGCTCACCGAAGACCATGGTGCCGGTGGGGCAGGTCTTGACACAGATCGGCACCATGCCGGCCTGCAGACGATCAATGCACATATCGCATTTGGTGAGCATGCCCGTCTTGTCATCCCTGCGGGGGACATTGTAGGGGCAGGCCTGACGGACAGCTTCGCAGTCATCCGGGCTCAGCTGTTTGGTTTTTTCCGTCATGATGACGGCGCCAGTCTTCTCGTCCTGAATAATGGCACCTTCAACAGTCATATCCGCCACGTCCTTGCAGGGCGGAACGAGACAGTGGCGGCACTGTTCCGGGAAGAAATTCCAGCGCACCACGCCGTTTTCGTCCATATAGTCGTGGAATCTGACGATTTTGTAGTTATACGGGTTCAGATCCGGCGGATTCTGATGCGAACCGGTCTGCTTGGTTTTATTGGCCGGCAGATTATGCCAGTCCTTGCAGGCGAGCTGGCAGCCGCGGCAGGCCGTGCACCTGGTCGTATCAATAAGAAATGCCTTAGGCATAATATCGCTCCTTCAACGGGCGGGGACCTGGCGGCCCCCGCCCAGATGGTTAACCAATTTCGGTAAGCTTATCAGCCTTCCGCAGGTTCACGAGGCAGGCTTTGTCTTCCTGAATGGTGGTGTTGGGATCAAAGGCACTCAGGGTAAGCCTGTTGGTCGCATCACCGCACAGGGGAGTCAGCCAGCCGTAAGCAAACGGCATACCGATAAGATGGACAGTTTTGCCCATAATCTTGAAGGGGCGGATACGGACCGTGACCATAGCGATGGCCTCAACCCGGCCGCGGGTATTCTCAATGATAACGCCGTCGCCGTTCTTGATGCCCTTCTCCTTGGCGAGCTCGGGGCTCATTTCCACATAGAGCTGGGGTTCGGCTTCAAGCAGGCCTGGCGTATTGCGGGTTTCACCGCCGCCGCACCAGTGCTCAGTCAGACTGTAGGTCGTGAGCACGATGGGGTAATTGGGATCGCCGGGCTTGATAAACTTGGGCCTGTCTTCCTCAAAGCTCTTGTAGCAGGGGCTGCTGAGCTGGTTGGAGAACGGGTGTTTGGTGAGAGGCGTTTCAACCGGTTCGTAGTGTTCAGGGAACGGACCGTCAGCACGGCCTGGGCCAAAGAGATGGCCTACGCCGTCAGCGTTCATGATGAACGGCAGGCGGCCCTTTTCCTTATCGGCAAGCGGAGCTCCTCCACCGTCGACGATATCACCCTTCCACGCCTTGCCATCCCACCAGATGACGGGAAGCTTCGGATTCCAGGGCTTGCCATGGGGATCCACGGAGGCGCGGTTATAGAGCACGCGGCGGTTGACCGGCCAGCACCAGGACCACTTGGGATACAGGCCGAGAGCGGCCTGCTCGGGGGTCTGGCTGAGGTCACGGTTCTTGGCCTTGTTGCCGTCTTCCTCTGTGTAGCTGTTGCAGTACAGCCAGTTGAGGGAGGAAGTGGAACCGTCAGCCTGGAGATTACCAAAGGCGGGGACGAGCTGGCCCTTATGGTAGACCTTGTCCTTCACCTTGGTGTCCTTCCAGAACACGCCGTTGATACGTTTGGTCCACTCTTCAGCCTTGTACTTTTCGCACCAGTTGAGGCCGAGGATAGGATCCGGGAACGTACCGCCTTCCTTCCTGTAGAGGTCGCGGATTTTGTTGATCAGCGGCACGAGCATGTCGCCGAAGTCGCGGGCTTCGCCGGCAGGCTCGACAGCCTTGTCAAACCACTGCAGCCAGCGTCCGGAGTTGGAGACCGTGCCTTCCTTCTCGATACGCTGTGCGGACGGGAGGAAGAACACCTCGGTCTTCATCTTCTTGGGATCGACGCCGGGACGGTGCCAGTTATCGGAGGTCTCGGAATGGTGAATTTCACCCATGACGAGCCAGTCAAGATTGTCGAGAGCCGAACGGATCTTGTTGGAATCCGGGAAGCTCTGGCAGGGGTTGACGCCGATGATAAAGGCACCGCGCATCTTGTTCTTCTGGGCCTGGTTAATGGCGTAGTAATAGGAATAGTCGCCATTGGGCTCCAGTTTGGGCACCCAGCTGTAGCAGAAGTCGTTCTCGGGGGTGGCGTTGTCACCGTACCAGCCCTTGAGCAGACTTACCATGTACTTGGGGTTGTTGGCCTTCCAGTTGGTGCTGTTGGCAAACAGAGGCTTGGGAGTAATACCGGCGAGGTAATCCTTGAGGGTCTGCTTGTCAGAGCGGGGCATGCCCATGTAGCCGGGGAGGCTGTCATAGAGAATGGTGTGGTCAGTGGACCCCTGAACGTTAGGTTCGCCGCGGAGGGCGTTAATACCGCCGCCGGCGACGCCGATATTGCCGAGGAGGAGCTGGATGATGGCGCTTGAACGGATGATCTGCACACCGTTGGAGTGCTGCGTCCATCCGAGAGCGTACAGGAACGTGCCGGCCTTGTCAGGCTTGCCCGTGGCTGCAAACGTCTTCCAGACCTTCAGCAGGTTCTCTTCGGAAACGCCCGTTACGTCAGAGGCGTTTTTCAGGGTGTATCTGGAATAATGCTTCTTGAGAAGGTTGATGACGCAGCGGGGATTCTTCCACGTGTCGTCACGGACGAGATAACCGTCCGGGCCCTTCTCGTAAGCCCACTTCTTCTTGTCGTAGCGGCGGGTCTTGGGATCGTAGCCGCTGAAAAGGCCGTCCTTGAAATCGTAGTCCTTTCCCACAACAACGCTGGCGTTGGTGTAGTTGAGGACATACTCCTTCTGGTACAGCTTGTTCTCGAGGATATAGTTAATCATACCGCCGAGGAACGCGATATCGGAGCCGGAGCGCAGCGGCACGTGATAATCGCAGCGGGCGGAAGTTCTCGAGAACTTGGGATCAACGTGGATCAGCGTGGCACCATTGTCCTTGGCGCGGAGGATCCACTTCATGGAAATAGGATGATGTTCGGCAGCGTTGCTGCCCATGATAAGTACGCAGTTGGAATTCTTAATATCAATCCAGTGGTTCGTCATAGCACCACGTCCGAACGACTCTGCCAGAGCCGCAACAGTGGGGCTGTGTCAGACACGGGCCTGGTGGTCCATAGACACTATACCCAGGCTTTTAAGTGCTTCCTGAATGACTGCGCATTCTTCGTTAGAGGCGTGAGAGGTGCCCATCCAGCAGATGGTTTCCAGCCTGTTGACAGTCTGGCCCTTATCGTTCTTCTGGATGAAACTCTTGTCGCGTTCCGCCTTCACGCGGCGGGCGATCTGATCGAGGGTCCAGTCCCAGTCCTTTTCTTCCCACTTGTCAGAGTAGGGAGCACGGTACAGAGGCTTCATAACGCGGCCCTCAGTATGCGTGTACATGCTGAACAGGGATGCGCCCTTGGCGCACAGGGATCCCTCGTTGATGGGAAAGTCCGGGTCGCCCTCGGTGGAAATAAGTTTTCCGTTCTTCACATAGGCCACGATCTGGCAGCACACAGCGCAGAAAGGACACACGCTGATGTACTCCTTGCAGCCTTCAATTTTCAGTGAACGGGCGTAAGCATGGGCTTCTTTCATATTGAAACCCATATGGCCCAGTGACAGGAACAGCACACCGGCGCCGACGCCCTTCAGGAAGCTTCGACGAGTACTCTTCATCGTCAACACTCCTTCTTATTATCGGTAAAGCCCCGGAACGGACAATATTCCAGAGGCTCGTCATAAAAGTTAACAGAAAAGACTCCCCAGCGGGAATCAGGACAAGCATAGCCAAAAAATCGTGACGGTTCAAGAGGGTGTTGAATTTCAAATGGAATCCCTACGCTATATAACTCACTTAAAATACATAAATTTTTTCTTTTTCGTAAAAAAAGATTCCGCTCACGAAAACATGTAAAAAAACAATTTTTCAGTCACGAAAAAACAGTTATTTTCCTCCCGTCAGGTCACGGTTTTACCCTGCCCAAAAAAGATAAAAAGCAGGTCTCCCAGGCTCTTCTCTTACGGCATATGCCGGAATCGGGCGCCATACGGGCTTCACAAAATTGTCTTCATCCTGCAGGCCAGAAGATTTTTCGTGCTTCAAGAGAGGAAAAAAAGAAAAAAAACGTGTTTCTGCACCCGGGTTTCATCAAAAAAAAACAAATAAATAAATAATGACAGGGGGTAGAACCTCCTGTAAAACTGAAGCAACCATACCTGAAAAACCCCGGGAGGAATTCGCATCATGCTCGGACACGCTTTTTTCTTTGCCTGCGTCCTGGTTCTATCCCTCCTTTCCCCCCTGTCACCCCATGCCGCCACGTCCTACTGGAAGGTAAGTACGAGCAATCCTGCTTCAGACATGTGGGATAACGGACTTTCCGTCTTCTTTAATCTGGACACAAAACAGTGCGAAAAAAAATATGGAGAAGAATGGCCGCAGATGTGCGATGCCCCTGCTTTCGGGGAAATCAACGCAGCGGCCGATGGTGTCGTCATGACTCCGTCCGTCCCGGGTTCGTGGCGCTGGACTGGGCCCACGAGCCTGCATTTTTCTCCACAGAAGCAGCTGCAGCCCGGTACGGTGTACAGCATTGATCTGAGCGGGCTCAGAATTCCCCAGCGCATCAGCGCGGCTCCGCTCAGACTGAGGTACCAGACCCAGCCCCAGGGTGTGTCCTTCCAGCGTGAAACCATCTGGATTGATCCCGCAGCCAGGGGGACACACGCGGTTTCCATCCCCGTTCAGTTCGTATGGCCCGTCGACACGGCCGATATTGAAAGGCGGACGACCCTGACCCCTTCCGGCGCTACGGCAGGTCTGTCCTTTGGCCCCCTGCGCTTCATCTGGAATGAAAACAGGGATCAGGCGGTCATTTCCGCCCCGATTGCGAGCCTCTCCGGAGAGAACACCCCAGCTGTTCTGAAAATCAGCGGGATGCCCGCATTTATTATGAAAAACAACGGCACGCGTAATTTCCCCGACGCCGCCGCCAAAGCCGCATCCCGCTCCTTCACAGTCAGCGGTTCCTCCCGTCTCATGCAGATCAAAGACATCACTCTGCGCAAAGATTTCGACAGCGGCCTCAACACCAGATATGTCCTTGAATTAAAAACCAGCCTGCACGTGCGCCCTGCAGATCTTGAAAAATTTCTTGATATCACTGAACTTCCCGCCCGCATCGACAGCAGCGCCGTCTCTGACACGGACTGGAGCAAAATGCCCAGTCTCTCCGCAAACGATTTCAAAAACGGCAAGAAACTCACCCCTGTTCTCCTGACTTCCAGCGAACCGTCCAGCCGTTTTGTCTACACCATCCCGGCCGAATCAGGCCGGTACATTGCCATTCTCCTGAAAAACGGACTGCCTTCCACGAGCGGACTCACTCTCGCGGCGCCCTATCTGAGAGTGATTCAGGCTCCTGACATGGGATCCGGGCTCTCCTTCCTGCAGCCTGGCAGCATTCTGACTCTCAGCGGCTCCAAAAAACTCGATATCTATGCCATGGGCCTCGATGAAATCAGGTGGAAAGCCAGGCGTGTCCGCCTGCCTTTCCTTGCCATGCTGACAAAAAACATCTTCCTGGAGGAAAACGGGTCCTCCGATGCTGAAGATATCACGGCGCTGAGCGAGACAGTAGAGGGACGCATCTCCGTTCCCGTAGGACCTCAGGGCCGGGCAGCCTTCCCCAGCCTTGACCTCGCTCCTCTCATAGGCGGACCCAACGATGACGTCCGCGGCGTGATGCAGATCGCTCTCGAGGGATACCGCTCCGGCCGGAAGGAAGCTTCCGTGTCCCGCTTTGTTCTCGTTTCGGACATCGGACTTGTCGCGAAGCGCACGGCAGACGGTTCATATCAGGTTTTCTGCCAGCAGCTTTCAAACGGCACCGCCTGCCGGGGTGCTACCGTCTCCCTTCTGGCTGCCAACGGCACGGCTCTGGCCACGGCAAAAACCAACAGCACGGGCCTCGCCGTTTTTCCCAAGGTTCCCTCTGGTCCTGACGCCGGCAGTCCTGCTGCCGTCACTGCCGAAAATGGCTCGGATCTGGCCTGGCTTTCTCTCAGGGACAAATCCCGCACACTGGATATGAGCGCTTTTGAAACGTCGGGGCGCCACGCAGTCGGAGACGGCCTTATTGCCTCCGTCTTTACGCAGCGCGGTATGTACATGCCCGGCGAGACCCTGCATTTCGGCACCGTCATCCGGCGCTTTGACTGGCAGCCCCTGCCTGCGGAACTGCCTCTTGAGGCCGTGCTGACCAGTCCCACGGGAATTGTTCTGCAGAAAACCAAGATTGTACCCGGAACCGACGGGCTGGCTGAAATTTCCTGGGATTCTCCATCGGACTGCGCCACCGGAACTTACCGGCTCGACATTCAGCTCCCCTCCGGCAGAGGGAGCGGCGAAGATGGAAAAATTCTCGGCTCCTGCTCTACCCGCATTGAGGAATTCGAGCCAGACACCCTGGCCATGCAGACCGAGTTTGCGCCATCAAGACCAAAAGGATGGGTGCGCACGGACAGCAGCGCTCCCAAGAGCAGCGTCAGCGTCCGCCTTTCCACTCTTTATGGGACAGCGGCTGCCGGACACAGCGTGCACACGTCCCTGACTGCCACTCCGGCACGCCTGCACTTCAAAGGATTTGAAAACTACACCTTTTTTGATGCAACACCGCCACTCTCTGAGACCCGCACACAGGAACTTGCCGCTGCGGTCACCGACAGCGATGGCAAAGTCAGCATTTCCCTGCCCGTCAGCGGCTACCGCGGCACCTTCTCAGGCTCAGTACAGCTCGAAGGGTTTGAAGCAGCCGGAGGACGCGGTGTCACCCGCCGCATAGACTCCCTCTTCTCTCCGCTCGCTGTGATCCTCGGCTACAGGCCCGTGAAGTCGGCCAATAATCTTGGCTGTCTCATGCAGAATGCCGAGGCCGGACTGCACTTCATCGCCCTCGACAATAACCTCAGTAATGTCGCCCTCCAGGACGTCACTGTTGCCTTCGCCAACCGGCGCTATGTCAATTCTCTCGTCGTCGACGCGCGTGGCGAATACCATTACGACGACACTCCTGTGGACAGTCCTATTTCTTCAAAGACTGCAGCCGTGACAGAAAACGGACTTGATGTCGCCCTGGACACATCCAGGCCCGGAGATTTCCTGCTCACTCTCAAAGACAAAAACGGCACCATTCTGGCCAGTGTTCCCTATACAGTCGCCGGGAATGACCTCACTCTTCCCCAGGGTGAAACGGGAACAGCTGGTCTTGCGAAAAGTGATCTCAGGCTCATTCTTGACAAAAAGGACTGCCGCCCCGGAGAAACACTAAAAATGCATCTTTCCCTGCCTTATGAAGGCACGGGACTTATCACCATTGAAAGGGATACCGTTCTGGCGCACAAATGGTTCCAGGCAAAGGCAGGAGAAACAATCCAGGAAATCACGGTTCCTGAAAACTTTGAGGGCCGCGGCTACGTCAGCGTACTCTTCAACAGATCGCAGTCCAGCAGCGCTCTCGCCATGAAGCCCATGGTCTACGCGGCAGCACCTTTCCTGTGCGGCATGGCCGCCCGGGACATGGGGCTCAGCCTCAGCGTTCCCGAAACAGTGCTGCCAGGCAGCACGCTCGGCATCAGGGTTAAGGCTGCCCATCCTGGGAGAGTGGTCCTTTTCGCTGTGGACGAAGGCATTCTCTCGCTCACCGGATTCGCTTCTCCCAACCCGCTGAACGATCTTCTTGCCGACCGCAGCCTTGACACCGTCACCGCTCAGGCTTTCGACCTTCTCATGCCCGATCACGCCCGCCTGCAGGGACGTATCCTGGCCTTCGGCGGTGGCATGGCCAGCCCCGGCGGACGTTTCCTGAATCCTTTCCGCCGGCGCAGCGAACCGCCCTTCGCTTTCTGGCAGGGGATAGCTGATGTTTCTCCTGATGGCACCGTCGTAAATATCCCCGTGCCGGCCTACCTTTCCGGACGCATCCGCGTCATGGCCGTGGGTTCCGCCTGCACGCCTGAAAAACGGCTGCTGGCCGGTTCGGCACGATCGGAATCCGCAGTCCGGGGCTCCCTCATCATGCATCCCGTCCTGCCCCTGGCTGCCGCGCCCGGAGACGCGTTCAAGGGTGCCGTAATCGTGAGCAACACCCTGCCTGGCAGCGGAAACGCGCGTGTACACGTCACAATCGCGCCCGAAAAAGGCCTGACCCTGAACGGACAAACGGAAGCCGATCTCACTATCCCCGAAAACGGAGAAGCAGTCGTACCGTTTGAAGCACAGGCCGCTGACATTCTCGGCCCGACCGGCATCACATTCAAAGCCTCTGCCACAGGCAGCGGACATCCTGAAGCCGTGCGCCGGCAGGAACTCTCTGTGCGTCCCGGAACCGTACGCCGCATCACGGAAAGTACGGGAAAGCCTCAGGGATCCATGGATATACAGGTCAGCCGCAGCATCTACCCCTTTGATGCCGCCAACACACTGACGGTTTCTCAGGGGCCTGTCGCCGCGTTCCGTGCCGTGGTCAGCAAGCTGAACGGCTATCCCTATTCCTGCACAGAACAGCTCATCAGCAGGGCCTTCCCCTATGTTTCAGCTCTGGGCAGCCCAAGACTGACAGCACTTCTGCCGTCCCGGGACGCAGATCCGGCAAGCACCCGGAAGGCTATGGAAAAGGAAATCCAGTCTGCCTTGCAGGCCATACGGCGTTCATTTGAGTCCGGAAGCGGCGTCTCTCTCTGGCCCAACATGCCGCCCAACGATTTCGTAACGGTCTATGCCGGCGACTTTCTGATCTCGCTCAGAGATCATGGCAGAGAGGTTCCCGGGCTGACGGAATCCGTTCTCGACTGTCTGGAACATCTGGCAGGCCGGGAAAGCAACGATTTGCAGGATGCCCGGATCAAAGCATACGCATGCTGGGTTCTCCTGCGCAGCGGCCGGATCATGACTCAGGAAATCTCGCGGCTGCGGACATGGCTCAATCAGTACGCGCCGCAATGGAAGGAGGACGTCACCGCCGTCCTGCTGGCGGACTGTCTCTGGAAGCTGCGCCTCTTCAGGGACGCACAGACTCTTATGCCGAAGACGATCCGTCTTCAGAATTACGATCGCTCTGAGCTCTTCACTCCTGCCGTAGCCCTGGCCATTACCACCGCCGTACGCGGTGCGGCGCCCTGGAATGCGTTTGGAGGGGCACCTTTCGATGACCTGCTTGCCAGGGCTCTTTCGCCTTCCTGCACCACAACGGCCCTTGCCCTCACGGCCAGGGCCCTGTCCGTGCAGACTCTCCCCTCAGAAGGAGCGTCCAATATCAGACTTTCATGCGTGGACGGGGACAGCAGTACCTCCATGCAGAGCAGCGATATCCTCGCTGAACTCAATGCCCCGCTCTGCCGGAAGTTCCGCATTGACGCCCCGGGCAGCCTCGGAAAGCTGTTCTGGCATCTCACTACTTCCGGGTTTGACAGGACTCCGCCCGTGAACTCGGAACACGGAATCTCCGTGAGCCGCCGTTATCTGAATACGGTCGGCGAACCCATCGAAAAGGCCAGGGTCGGCGATGTCATTACGGTTGAGATCAGGGCCCGCGCTTCCAAGAGCATCAGAAATGCGGCCATGGTTGATCTTCTCCCCGGCGGCTTCGAGCAGATTCTCGATGAGAGGGGCAGACCTGTTTCTCAGGGAAGCTCTCCTGATCATGCGGAGCGCCGCGAGGACAGGACGCTTCTTTTCACGAAGCTCGACACAAATGAGTGCGTCTATACGTACCGCGTGCGCGCCGTGACAGCCGGACGCTTCCTCATCCCATCCCTGTCGGCAGAAGCCATGTATCAGCCCGAGCTGAATGGCACATCCGGCGGCGGGTACATCGTAATTGAAAAGTAGGTTTCCGTGCGGCGGGCTGTGCAGACACCCGCCGCAATTTTTTGTGTTTATGTCCGTAAAGACGCTTCTCATGAAAAAAAGTATGCGGGTGGCGGCAAAGGGATGCTGCGTTCTGCTCCTCGCCATCATCCTGTTCTGGTGCATACTCCGCCTTTCCCCGCGTCCTCCGCTCATGCAGGACATCACCTTCTCGCGCGTCATCCTGGACCGGAATGGCGGTCTTCTGCGCATGGGGCTCACTCCGGATCACAAATACCGCCGCCTCACGAGGCTCGAAGATATCCCCCCGGAAGCCATCGCCAGCGTCATCCGCTACGAGGACAGGTATTTCTGGCACCATCCCGGCATCAACGTGCTGTCCCTTTTCCGGGCCGGCCTGGCTATGCTCTCCGGCGGCAGAATTATGGGCGGCTCCACCATCACCATGCAGGTGGCCCGTCTTTCTTCCGGTCTCAAAACCGGCAGCCTGAAGGATAAACTCCGGCAGATCTGGCTCGCTCTCAGGCTCGAACGTCATTACAGCAAAGCCAGAATTCTGGAAGCCTACTTCAATCTGGCCCCTTATGGCGGCAATGTTGAAGGCCTCGGGGCCGCGGCCCTGGTCTATTTCCGCAAAAACGCTTCCGAGCTCACGCCGGATGAAAGCCTTGCCCTCATGCTCGTCCCGCAGAACCCGGGCCGGCGCAGTCCGGCATCGGCAGGTTCCGATTTCCATGCAGCAGAGCAGCGCCTCATCAGGGAATGGTACGGCAGGGAAACGGCCAGACTCAGAGTGCACTCACCGGCCGACATGCCTTTCCGCTGTCCTCATCTTGTCACTGAGATCCTGGCCGAACCCAACGCCCCCGGCACAGTCAGAACAGCCATAGATTTACGGCTCCAGGGACTTCTTGAAAAACAGCTGAAGGATTTCGTACGGCTCGGCAGACAGTCTGGCCTGCATAACGCCTGCGCCCTGCTCGTGCACTGGCCAACCATGGAGGTCCGGGCCCTCGCCGGCTCCGCCAATTTCTTCGACTCGTCCATTTCCGGCCAGATAGACGGAACCCTTGCACGCCGTTCGCCAGGTTCAACTCTCAAGCCATTTATTTACGCTCTGGGGCTTGAACAGGGACTCATCCATCCCATGACCCTTCTCAGGGATCTGCCCAAAAGCTTCGCCGGCTACACGCCGGAAAATTTCGACGGGGATTTCCGGGGGCCCCTGCCTGCCTGCGAGGCTCTGCGCCTTTCCCGCAACGTTCCTGCCATCACCCTCGCCTCTCAGCTCAGAAACCCTGATCTTTACGACTTTCTCCGGTCCTGTCACGTCGATTTCCTGCGGGACAGGGATCACTACGGACTCAGCCTCGTACTCGGCGGCGCCGAAGTCACTCCGCGGGAACTCGCTGCCCTGTATTGTATGCTTGCAAACAGGGGAATATGGAAACCTCTCCGGCTGACTCTCGATGAGCCTCAGGCCGCCGGCCAGCAGAGGCTTTCCCCTGAGGCGAGCTTCATTACGCTGGACATGCTTGTTTCAGACGCTTCGGACGAAAACATCCCCAGCCGGGAGGGGAAAAACATACACGTACGGTGCAAGACCGGCACATCCAATGGTTTTCGTGATGCCTGGACTGCCGGCATCGCCGGTCCTTATGTCCTCGTGGTGTGGGTCGGCAACTTTAATAACGATCCGCATCCTCTCTTCGTGGGAGGACGCACGGCAAAACCTCTTTTCCTGGCCATAACCAGAAGACTGGCTGCCAGCGAGGCCATGTCCGACATGCTGTCCACACCCTCCCGCGGCACCAATCTGGTCCGCATCCCCGTGTGCACCGCCACCGGCGATCTCGACATTTCGTTATGCCAGGATACGACAGAAACCTGGTTCATTCCCGGCGTATCTCCCATCAGTCCGACAGGCATACTGCGGAAAATCCTCATCGACAAAAAAACGGGACTCCGGGCCTGCACGCCTCAGGAAGGAGGTACCGAAGAGGTTCCCTGGGAGTTCTGGCCCAGTGATCTTGAACGCATGTTCCGCAGCGCGGGGATTAACAAACCGTCTCCTCCACCCTATCTTCCTGAATGCCGTGGAAGGGAAGGTCTATCTGACGGACCGGCCCCCTCCATCGAGCTCCCCAGAGCCGGAATCACCTACAGCCTCGGTACGGGCGGAACGGTGCCGCTTCTGGCTAACGCCGCCTCCGGGGCGGATCTGCTCTACTGGTTTGCTGACAGCCGTTTTATAGGCACCAGCCTCCCGGGCGAGGTTCTTCTCTTTTCTCCGCAGACCAGAAGAACGCTCATCCGCGTTGTTGACAGCGCAGGCAGAACGTCCCAGCGCGTACTCCGCACTGCACCCCTCCCCTAATCTGGAACAGGACATGCCTCTCTTCAAAAAAAACCTTTCCCCAACGCTGTTTGATCTTCAGGAAATACAGACTGCCGGCGTTGGCCGCCTTTTGCTGGAAGCCCTGGCCACGGGTCTTATCTCGGGCTTTATCATCGGTGTTTTCCGCATGGCCTATAATTTTGTGAACGCCACGCTGGTGCGGGAGTTCCGCCTGCACGTGGGCACACCGGAAGGCATGATCCTGACCGGCGGGGCCATCCTTCTCTGCGCCGTCATCGCCTGGCTTATGGTCAGGCACGAGCCTCTCATTTCCGGCAGTGGCATTCCCCATGTCGAGCTTGTCCTGCGAGGCAAGATGCCAATGCCCTGGAGGCGTATTCTCTGGACAAAATTCATCGGTACGCTGGCAAGTCTGTCTGGCGGTCTTTCCGTTGGCCGTGAGGGCCCGTGCATCCAGATGGGGGCAGCAGTCGGCTGCGGCGTAGGCCGCCTGTGGCACGACACCAAGATACGCCCCCGTTTTCTCGCCGGCGGGAGCACGGCCGGCATGACCGCCGCGTTCGGCGCCCCCCTCGCGGGCATGTTCTTCTCCTTTGAAGAACTGCACACCGTGCTCACTCTGCCCATGCTCATCTTTACAGCTATCACGGCAGCCTCCGCATGGTTCGTTGTCGATATGATTCTGAAGCTCGGCCTCGTGTTCCCGCTGAGCACCACAGAACCCTCAATGGCGCTTTTCTGGCTTTCCCCCCTGGCCGGCGTGGCCTGCGGCCTCTTCTCCTGTCTCTACAACTGGTGCCTCGTCTCCCTTACCAACGGCGCTGACAGAACCGGCATAAAGCAGCCATGGCGTCTCAGCATCGCCTTCCTCGCGAGCTTCGCGCTTGTTTACATTTTTCCGGATGTCATGACCGGCCTCGGTCCTGGCATCCCCGATCTCGCGCACGGAACGCTGCCCATCAAAACTATTCTTCTGCTCTGGGCCGTGAAGATATGCTTCAACTGGTTCTCCTTTGCTTCCGGCGTCTCGGGCGGCATTCTCATGCCCATGCTGCTGGCGGGAGGACTCACTGGAGCCCTTCTTTCCTGCCTCATCGGATACGCCGATCCCGCGCAGAGTCATACCACCCTTCTGGTCATCCTGTGCATGGCAGGGCTTTTCTCCGGGACAGTCCGCGCTCCTCTGACGGGTGCCTTTCTGATTACCGAAATGACGGGAGCCTGGCTTCTTCTCCCGGCCGTGCTGTGCACGTCCGTCATCGCCAGTCTGCTGGCAAACCTTCTCGGATCTGCTCCTGTTTACAACTCCCTGCGCGACCGCCAGCTGCGCAATTTCCGCAAGGCCCATCCCGGCTGGGAATCATCACCTGAAAACCTGAAGTGACCCGCCGGAAAGAGAACCCGGAACTGCAGGCTGTTATGGCCGCTTTTATTATGACATATATTGGCGGCGCCTTACTCAGGACTCAAGTCACGGGAATGCTGCGGCGCACTTTTCAAATTTTGCTATTTTATTATATGTTCGTAACACGTTTTTTAAGTTCAACATACTGATTTTACGCCATAAATAAAAAAACACTTGCAATTCCGCATTTTTTTCCCTAAATATTTTGGTCATTTGCAATTTAGACAGGAGCTTTTGGATGACTCGCAAGGATCGCACTGAGGGTATCTTCAGCCGCCGTGAAGTTCTTGATGCCAATGAGCGCAAGCAATATTACCTCATTCAGCTGAAAGAACTGCTCACGTACGCCTACCGTTATTCTGAAGATGTTAAAAAACGTTTTGATCGTGCTCAGTTCAACGTCGAAAAATTCAAGACCCTTTCCGATATCAAGCACATTCCGATTCTCAAGAAGAAAGAGCTCATCTTCCTGCAGTCCATGGGTCCCCGCCTGGGCGGCCTGCTGACGAAGGATATCGGGGATCTGAAGCGTATTTTCCTGTCCCCCGGCCCCATCTTTGATCCCGAGGACAGGGCCCAGGACTACTGGGGATACACAGAGGCCTTTTATTCCGTCGGCTTCCGCCCCGGTGACATTGTGCAGAATGCCTTCAACTACCAGCTCACGCCAGCCGGGCTGATGTTCGAAGAACCCCTGCGCAATCTCGGCTGCTCCGTCATTCCCGCAGGCCCCACCGAAGCTTCCACGCAGCTCGACATCATGCAGAAACTCCGTGTCTCCGGTTACGTGGGCACCCCGAGCTTCCTTATGCATCTGGCCCAGAAAGCAGAAGAAAAGGGTCTCAACCTGCGCAAGGATCTGTTCCTGGAAGTCGCCTTCGTTACCGGCGAACGCCTTTCCGAAAAGATGCGCAACCAGCTCGAAAAGAAATTCGACATCATCATGCGTCAGGGCTATGGCACCGCGGACGTGGGCTGCATCGGCTATGAATGCTTCCACCGCACCGGCCTGCACATCGCCAACCGCTGTTACGTCGAAATCTGCCATCCCGACACCGGCATTCCGCTGAAGGACGGCGAAGTTGGCGAAATCGTCGTTACGTCCTTCAATAAAACCTATCCCCTCATCCGCCTGGCCACCGGCGACCTTTCCTACATTGACAGAAGCCCGTGCCCCTGCGGACGCACCAGCCCGCGTCTCGGCAGCATCGTCGGCCGCGTGGACACCACCGCGCGTATCAGCGGCATGTTCGTGTATCCGCATCAGGTTGAGCAGGTCATGAGCCGCTTTGAGGAAATCAAGCGCTGGCAGATCGTGGTCACTAACCCCGACGGCATAGATGAGATGACCCTCAATATTGAGGCCAGCGAATTCAAGCGCCGCGATGAGCTCCTGCAGCAGTTCCGTGAAAAGATTAAGCTGCGTCCCGAGCTGAAGGTCCTCGCCCCTGGCTCGCTGCCGCCCCAGGTCAGACCCATCGACGATAAGCGCCACTGGGATTAAACCGGAATATCATGTACTCAGAAGCTTGCGCGGTTCGCCCGCGCAGGCTTTCTTTGTACGGGACACCAGAAAAGCAGAGGAACAGCCATGTCAGCAATGAGTGACTTCAAAGCCTTCCTGCAGGAATACCATGACGGGGTCATGGACTGCGAGGCAAAGGCCAACGCAGCTCTCAGTGAAGGCAAAAGCGACGTGTACACGGAATTCATGAAGAAAAAAGCCGAGAAGATGCGTGATCTGTACGGGATCGCTGAACCTTACCTGAAAAAACTCCCTGGAGAACAGCAGGAAGAGTACGGACACGCCCTGCACCGCTTCTACGCTTCCGCGAACAACGGGCTGAGGCTTAATTCGCCTTTCTACTGGTCAGCCCTTCTCTGGAATGATGACTACAAGCCCGGCGACACGGACAATTTCCAGCTCTTCATCAATGATATCCCCGATGACTAGCCTGTCAGGTCAAAACTTTTTTGCACAAAGAGGAAGACAATGAAACTGCATACAATGCTTCCGGCCATCGCCTGTGCCCTCTGCTTCGGCTTCGCTGCCGGACAGGAAGCAGGCGCCGCGGATCAGGCCATGCCGCCCATGGGCGGCATGCAGGGCGGCATGGACATGAGCAAAGCCGGTCAGGCCAGCTTTGACAAAATGGACGCTGATAAGGACGGGAAGGTGAGCCAGGAAGAATTTCTGAAGGCCCATCCCGGAATGAAGCCCGAAGCCTTCGCCCGCATCGACAAGAACGGAGACAAGGTCATCACCTCTGAAGAATGGGGACAGTTCATGGTCGGTCATTCCAGCATGGGCGGCGGCCAGGGAGGCTCTCCCATGGGCGGTATGGGCATGCCGCCGGCAGGCATGCCCCAATCCGGCAGCATGCCTCCTTCAGGTGAAATGCCTATGGTCATGCCCCCTCAGGGAAAGTAGACACCGCACACGGCACTGATTACAAAAAGCCGCCCCTCCCGCTTGAGCCGGGACGGGCGGCTTTTTCTCAGCATAAGAAAAGGAGAGTCGCGTGAAAACAGCAGAAGAGCGTCTTGAAAGTCTGGAAGGAGACAACTACTTCCTGTCGGAAAAACTCCGGGAGCTTGATGACGTCCTTGTCAGTCAGCAGAAACAGATCGACAGGCTGGAGAAGGCCCTTGAAGAAGCAGTCAGCGCCATCGGCCGGCTCAGAGCCAGCATGGAGGAACTCTCTTCCGGCAAGAACGCACAGGAACTCGAGGTACCTCCCCATTACGGCAAATGGTAACTCTCTAGGCTTTACCCGAGGTCTTCGCCTCCTCCAGTTTCGCGAGGCGGTGACGGTAGGTGCGCTCGAATCCGATCCAGAAGCTGGCCGTAAGGCCTGTGGCTTCCTTCAGGGCAAAAGCGAGTTCCTTTGTGATGGGCAGTCTGCCGCTGAAGAACGATTCCAGTTCTTCCTCGCTGAGATTGAGCAGACGCGCGAACTGCGGTTCGCTCATCTTCATGCGATCCATGCAGCCGCGGGCGAGTTCACCGGGAACAACAATTGATTTGGCTTTGCTCATATCCATGGTGCACCTCCTGCAGGGCTTGGTTAAAAAAGAAAGAGGGAGCCGGAGAATTTCTCCAGCTCCCTCTTTTACTACGAATCAGTCTGAGAGACTAGAAGCCAAAACCGGTGGAATCATCATCGCCGAAACCAAATCCCATGGACTCGTCTTCAGCGGGAGCTTCCTCGGCAGCAGCCTCGCCGCCTTCGGCAGCGGCCTCACCCGCCACGGCGCCAGCAGCGGCGGCACCGCCGGCAGCGACGGTGATGTTCTTGAGGTTGTCCTTGATGGTGCGCTTGATGGTATCAAGCAGCTCTTCCTCGTCGAGGGCAATCTTGCCTTCGAAACCGGCGGCCTGACGGCGAAGGGCACCCATGTCCTTCTTCTGGGCCTTGAGCTGGGCGTCAAGCTGATCAGCCTGCTTCTTCGCAGCTTCAAGAGCGCCCTCGAGGGGCTTCAGGGCCTCGATTTCGGCAGCCTGCTTGGCGACCTCGGCCTTGAGGGCGTCAACTTCGGCAAAAGCCTTATCCATGGCATCAAGAGCAGCAAGGCAGGATTCCTTGATGCGTCCGTCCATGGGAGGCAGGGAAATCTTGTCGCCAAGCTGCGCGGCGCAGCGGTTGACGAAAAGCTCCCAGGCTTCACTGCCGTCGTAGACCATATCCGCGAATTTGGGATACAGGCGGGCAAGCCAGGCGCCGGCGAAAGCGGCGACGCTCTTGGCCATCTTGGGGCAGACCATGGAACGGCCAGTGATATAACCAGCGATCTCTCTTACATCAGCGTCTTCCTTGCCAGAGACGAGGGCAAGCACAGTCTCGACCGGAAAGATTTTACGTTCAGAATCAGACATTTTACATCTCCTCCTCGGAGTGCTCATTTTCGTTGTTGTTTAGATGTCCAGCTTAGCCGCGGCCGTACATGCGCACATAAAGCAGAGCGGCGGTACGGTACACGAGATGCCCGAGCTTCGACCAAGGAAGATAGGCAAAGAGCATCCACACAAACACGAGGTGCAGATAGTAAATGAAGTAGGCACAGTGGACGGCGTCAATCAGTCTGAAGAACTGAGAGAAGCAGCCCGTAAGCGCGATACACCAGATAAGACCCAGCAGATACCAGTCCTGATAGCTGGAGGAGAAATATTTGGGATTCTGACGCTTGCGGCGGATCGTAAGCAGGAAGAGGCCGACAAGGAGCAGAATAGCGCCAAAGTTGGCCAGGATCTTAACAGGGAACAGCGTGGGCATGGGCGTGGCGATGGAGATGCAGGGGAAAACCTTGCCTACCCAGTGACCGCCTGCCACAACGGCCGTTACCACCATGAGGCAGATAAAGGCCCAAACCGTGCACATATGTCCGATCTTGCGGGAGTTTTCGGGCTGTCCGGTCTTGGGGCCGGTCGTGCAGGTGTCGAACTTCTTGTGCGAGCCGATTTCTTCCCAGAGAAGCATGCCAAGATGCCAGTACCAGGGTTTGGTCGGACCGATGACAAGAAGCTTGCCGTCGTTGTTCTTAAACATGTTCCAGAGTTTGCTGCAGCCTTTGTAGAGGATGTAGATGGCTCCGAAGAACGTAAGCATGAAGATGGGGTCGATGGTGTAGTCGCCATAGAAGATCTGGCCGAACACGATCCTGCCGTCCGCGGTCCTGGGGAACCAGGAGCCGACACAGGCCGCACGGATGGCCCATACGATGAGCCAGAGCAGGGCCGGAATGGCGAACAGGATGGGCAGGCCGGAGCGCTTGCTCATAAGCTTGCCAATCTTGGCGGGCTTGCACAGATCCCTGTACATGAGGTTGCGGGCGGCAGCCATCACGTCAGCGGGGTTGGCACCGCGCGGGCAGAGCTCGGCGCAGTTGCCGCAGTTGTGGCACAGCCAGATGTCAGGATCGGCCGTGATTTTGTCTTTCAGACCCCAGGAAGCCCAAACCATCTCCTTGCGGGGATACGGATGGTTGGCAGGGGCCATCGGGCAGGCGACCGCACAAGTAGCGCACTGATAGCACTTCTTGAGTGATTCCCCGCCCGCATCCATAAGTTCTCTGGCAAAGCCAGAGTCAGGCGTAAGAGTAACTTTAGCCATTCTGCCTTCCTCCTACATGGCCTTGAACGGGTTGGCGCCGATCTTCTCGATGCGCTTGACAAAGTCGTTAATCATGCCAGGCACCTTGTCATACTCGTCGATGGCGACTTCGAACTGCTCAACACGCTCAGGCTCGACGCCCAGGCGGTTCAGGGTTTCTGCGATGTTCTGCATACGTCTGGAGCAGAGTTCGGAACCCTTGATGAAGTGGCACTGATAATCGTCACCGTACTTGCAGCCAAGAAGCATGACACCATCGTAGCCCTTGCTCATGGCATCGGAGATCCAGATGGCGTTGACGGAACCGAGGCAGCGCACGGGGATAATGCGTACGTAGGGGCTCCAGGTTTCGTGGCGCTGGGCAGCCATGTCGAGGGCAGGATACGCGTCGTTCTCGCAGGCAAGGATGAGGACACGGGGTCCGTCATTCTTGAAGTCCTTGGGAACGGCGACCTGACCGATCATGGAGCCGATCATATCGATATTGTAGTTGGCGAAGGAGATAACGCGTTCGGGGCAGGCGCCGAAGCAGGTACCGCAGCGGCGGCAGCGGCCGGGATTCGGTTTGGGCGTACCCTTTTCATCGTCATCAAGAGCGCCGAACGGGCATTCTTCGGTGCAGCGCTTGCACTGCGTGCAGCGGGCGAAGTTGAACACCGGGTAGGTTTTATCACCGGAGCGGGGATGCACGGCAACGCCGCGTTCAGCGCACTCGATGGCCTGAATGGCCTTGAGCACGGCACCGCGGGCGTCCTCAACGCAGCCGTCGAGGGTCATGGGCTGACGCACACAGCCGGCGGCGTACACACCGGTACGGCGGGTTTCGTAGGGGAAGCAGATGTAGTTGGAGTCGACGTAGCCGTCGAAATGATCCAGGTCGGGGAAGTCAGGTCCCTGCCTGTACTCGAACTGCATCACGGCATCCTTGGCGGTCACGGGAACAATACCCGTAGGCAGAACAACGAGGTCGCAGTCAAGGTCGAAGTCCATGCCAAGCAGGGTGTTGGCGCAGGACACGACGACATGGTCGCCGTCTTCCTTAACTGAGGTGACATCGGCCTTGGTCATCATGAGACCGAGGCGGTTCTGCATGGTCTTGTAGAAGCGCTCGAAGATGCCGGGCATGGTCATGTTGCGGTAGATGACATAGCACTGGGTCTTGTCATTGGTCTGCTCGGCAACAGTGTTGGCCAGGCGGAGCATGCCCACGGAGTTGACCACGTTGGAATAGCGCAGGTGCTTGATGGACTCGAGGTCTTCCTTCACGAAGACTTTCTCGGTGCCCTCTTCCTTCTTCTCGTCAGCGCCTTCCTTGGCGGCAGCCTCTTCGGCGGCCTTCCTGGCAGCTTCGGCCTCTTCGGCCTGCTTCCTGAATTCCTCTTCAGCAACGGTGGTGTCGAGCACAAAGGCGATGCGCTTGGCGTCAACGCGGCCCTGAGCCACCATCTTCTGGAAGGCAGCGGCGGTCACGATCTTATCGGAAGAGCCGAGACCAAGCGGAGCGAGGTACTTGTCGTCCATGGGCACCCAGCCGCAGGCCACGACAGCGGAGCCGATCTTCTCGACCTTCTCGCCATCCGGGGTAGCAAGGGTGCACTCGTACGCACCGGGCTGTCCGGCCAGTTTGGCGACCGTCGTGTTCATATACACGGTGATGGCCTTCTCGGCTTTGACAGCGGCGATTTTCTCGTCGAGCTTGAGGGGTTCCTTGTCGTCCCACGGAGCGGAAAGCGGGGAGCCGACCGGAATGTTCTTGGCAGCGCCGCCGAGTTCGCCGGTCTTTTCAACGAGCACGACTTCGTAGCCGCTGCGGGCGGCTTCAAGAGCGGCGGTAAGGCCGGTGAAGCCACCGCCAACAACAAGGATGCGCTGGGTGCCGCCCTCGGGGAGAGCAGCGGAATCGGGAAGGTTGCCCTTCTGCATCTTCACGACGCCCATGTTGACATAGTCAGTGGCCATCATGGTGAGCAGTTCAGGAGCGGCCTGCCCTTCCTTGAGCGGATTGCCGTCCTTGTCCTGGAAGCACATGACGCACTGCTCACGCAGGTTCACATGTTCGGTGAGGACAGGGAAACGGAAGATTTCGGCGTCAGCGCGGGGGCTGGCACCGCAGAGGAGAACACCATCAAGCTGCTCGGCAGTAATGTCGGCTTTGATGGCCTCCACGTTATCGGCGAGGACGGGGAAAACCTTCACAACGGGAGCAAGAGTGCCCCATTTGGCCGTCACGCCTGCAGCGAGAGCCTCGACATCAAGGCCCCCACCGATATTGGAAGCGTCAAAATAAACGCCAATTTTGCTGGCCATGCTGCCTACCTCCCTTGAACAGCCTGAACCGCCTTGAGGGCGGCGGCAGTACCGGTCTGCGCGGAACGAGTCACGTCAAGCGGCATGACAGCGCAGCCGGCAGCAAAAATGCCTGCATCTTCGCCGCCGGTGACAAAGCCATCTTCATCAAGCGGCACGGGCAGGGGGAACTTTTCCCCGGCCAGGGAAGGCTGCATGCCGGTGGCCAGGACTACCAGATCATAGGTAAGAGTGAGTTTTTCGCCACGGATGGCGTCCTCAACCTGAACGCTTACCTTATCACCTTCAGCCTGCTCGACATTGGCAACCTTGCCCTTGATGAAGTGCACTTTGCCAGTGGCCTTGGCCTTGTCGAGGAAGTTCACATAGCGGCCGGGAGTACGCAGGTCGATATAGTAGATATCGGCCGTGGCGTCCGGAAGCTTCTCGGCAAGATAGAGGCTCTGCTTAATGGAAGCCATGCAGCAGATGTAGGAACAGTAGTTGAGGTGGTTCTGATCACGGGAGCCAGCGCACTGCACGAAGCAGACACGCCTGGGGGCGATGCCATCGGAGGGGCGCACGATGCGGCCGCCGGTGGGGCCAAAGGGCGAGGCGAGGCGTTCCATCTGCATATTGGTGATGCAGTTCTTGACGCTGCCGGCGCCGAGGTTGGCGAGCCTGGTGACGTCGTACGGCTTCCAGCCGGTGGCGACAACAATGGCTCCGACGTTCAGCTCGACAGTCCTGGGCTGTTCCTTCGTATCGATGAACTTGCAGGCTGCGATCTTAGCGGTGTCAGAGGGGGTGAGCGATTTGGGATCCAGCACGTAACGGCCAGGGAAAGCGAAAGGCATGGATTTGTAGAGAGCCTTGCGCTTGGACAATCCAAAATCGAACTCATTGGCTACCTCGCCCTCGAGGGCAGAGGCGGTCAGACCGAGATCCACGTTGTGCGGAGCCGTGTAACGGGGCTGCACAGTCACCTGGACCTTGTAATCTCCCTTGGTTCCCGAGAGAGCCGTGACCTGAGCGAGCGTGAAAAATTTGATATGTGGATTATTCCTGATGCGCTGGAACTGGATTTCCAAACCGCAGGAGGGCGGGCAAAGTTTGGGGAAGTATTTGTTGAGCTGGGCGACACGACCGCCAAGGAATGGTGTTTTCTCGACGATATAGACATCATGCCCCAGTTCCGCCGCTTCTATGGCAGCAGTCAGACCCGAAAAGCCGCCACCGACGACGAGAATGGCATTGGACATCCTGATTATCCTCCTACGTTCGGTATTAAAAGAGGGAGACCCCCCCTTGAACAGGGTGGGTCTCCCCCATCAAAACCTTCAGTATATACTATTCAGCATCCGGGATGAGCTTGTAGTAAGTCCTCTTGAAGACCTTGGTTTCGCCGGTCTTCGGATCGTACTTGGAGTTAACGAAGCACTTCCACTTCTTGTCGTCGATGCCCGGGAAGTCAGCACGGTAGTAGAAACCAGGATAACGGGTTTCTTCGCGGAAGGCGATGTGCTGCATGTGCAGACGGACGGTCCACAGACGATGGTAGTTCTCCCAGCAGCGGAGCAGCTCGTGGAGGTCACGGGCGGCGAGCTTCTTGGAGTCTTCTTCCAGCATGCCGAGCAGCCAGAAGCCAGTGTCGAGGAGCTTCTTGGAGGTGGTGTAGTAGGTGCCCACGCCGGCAGCGTATTCATCGGTGCACTTGATGAGGCGCATCATGAAGTTGCGGGGGGAGATGAAGTTCGGGTTCACCACAGAGTCAGTGGACTTATCCTTGTACTGCTCGAAGGTGTAGTAAGGAGCGTAGATCTCCTTGACCAGATCTTCAGGCTTCTCAGCGAGCTCAGGCTTGAAGTCCTTGTGGTCGCGGACGTAGCGGACAGCCGCCTTGCCAGCGATACGGCCTTCAGCGTGAGAGCCGGAGGAGAACTTGTGGCCGGAAGCGCCCACGCCGTCAGCGCAGGTGAACAGGCCGTCGACGGTGGTCATACGGTTGTAGACCTTGCCGTTGGCAGCGCGGACTTTGTATTCTTCAGGAACCCACTTTTCGTCAGGACCGGAAGCCCAGATGCCGCAGCAGCCGGAGTGAGAGCCGAGGAGGTAAGGCTCGGTGGGCATGATTTCGGAACCGCGGTTCTCAGGCTGGGTGTTGGTGGCAGCCCAGAGGTTGGCCTGGCCGACGCACATGTCGAGGAAGTCTTCCCAAGCTTCAGCTTCGAGGTCCTTCTGTTCCTTCTCGTCGAGGGTGGCGAAGGTGTTCAGAAGAGCGGTCTTGGTGTCCATGTAGATGGGGCCGTGGCCGGCGCGCATTTCATGGAGCATCTGATGGTTGCGGAGGCAGGTGGGAACGACCTTACCGGTGGCGTAGCCGAGCTTGCGGTAGATGTCGAGCATCTTGTGGTCGAGGGTCTTGCAGTAATCCTCACCAGCAGCGTTGGTGGCCTTAGCCTTGAAGAGCAGGAACCAAGCGCCGACGGGGCCGTAGCCGTCCTTGAAGCGGGCGGGCACGAAGCGGTTTTCCATCATGGTCATCTCGGCGCCAACCTGAGCGCAGAGCGTGTAGGTGGAACCGGCATTCCAAACAGGATACCAGGCGCGGCCCATACCTTCACCGGTGGAGCGGGGACGGTAAATGTTAACGGCGCCGCCGCAGCACACGATCATGGCGTTGGTCTTGAAGATGTGCACGACGTTCTCACGGGTGCTGAAGCCCACGGCACCGGCGATGCGGTTGGGGGTGTTCTTGTCGAGGAGCAGCTTCACGATGAAGCAGCGTTCCATGTAGCCGTCGTCGCCGAGGGCTTTCTTGGCAGCTTCAGCAACGATGCACTTGTAGGACTCACCGTTGATCATGATCTGCCAGCGGCCGGAACGGACGGGCTTGGCACCGGAACGCATGGTCTTGCCAGCGGCAAGAGCTTCAGCGCCGTTGAGGTTGTGGACGCCATCGTCAGCCTTGGCCCAGATCGGGAGGCCCCAATCCTGGAAGAGCTTGACGGAGTCGTCAACGTGACGGCCTACGTCGAAGATGAGGTCATCGCGGACGATGTGCATAAGGTCGTTGCGGACCATGCGCACGTAGTCGTCAGGAGTGTTGTTTTCAAGGAAGGTGTTGATGGCGGAAAGGCCCTGGGCCACAGCGCCGGAACGCTCGAGGGCGGCCTTATCGCAGAGGAACACTTTGATGCCGAGGGGTTTGGCCCAGCGGACAGCTTCGACAGCGGCGCCGGTGGCGCCCATGCCGCCGCCCACGATCAGCAGGTCGGTCTCATGTTCTTTATAAGTCGGTTCGGAAATACGAACGCCGCGCGGCGCTTCCTTAACAGGGATCATAGGCATAGTAGCTTACTCCTAAATATTCTGGTGACAGATTTGTCTATACTCAGGAAAACGAATTTTAAAGCTTGAAGGTAAGGGAAGCGTCGGCGTCTTCGACGGTAGCCTTTTCCATGATGGGCTGTTCAGGCTCTTTGAGTTCGCTTTCAGTGTAGAAGTACTCGTCGTCCAGATTGCCTTCCTTGTCCCAGCCCTTGTAGGGCTCGATGGAGCCTTCAGGAGTAGTACGGATGGGGAATTTGAAACGCTTGGTGCTGCCATCACGGAAGTTGACGGTCCACATGATGGAGTCAGCAGAACGCATGGGGATACAGGTGCCGCCGAGAGGAGCAAAGTCGGCGTAGGGACGGGCGGTAATGGCGCCCTGGGGGCAAATCTTAACACAGGAGTAGCATTCCCAGCAGGCATCGGGTTCCTGGTTGTAAGCCCTCATGGCATCCGGATCCAGGACCATAAGATCGTTGGGGCAGATGTACATGCAGGCCGTCTTTTCGCCGCCCTTGCAACCGTCGCATTTAGACGGATCAACAAACGTAGGCATACGTTTCCTCCAGCTCTAGAGAATAAGGTTATTGATAACCGGAAACTGGACACTCGGGCCAGTACCGATATCCGGTTCATAATAAACTAATCTGCGGAGAAAGATCAAGATTTCACAATCAAGCTCTTTCTCCCTTGGCTTGAGAATTTCGTAACAAGCTCTTCCCGATTGGTCAAGCCCGTTCTCGTATTTTCCGTCCTCGTAAAGTAAAATATTTAATAAAATCAGCATATTAAGTTTTAAAAATTTTTACAGAAAATATTGGGCCCGTTTAGCCGGAAAACTTGCATTCAGAAGCCCCCTAAGGTACGTAGGGAAACCCCGCGCATCTGCCGCGGGTCCCTTCTTTCTTTGCCTCACCTGCCCGACCCGGCCACGCCGGCCGCACCCCCGTCGGGAAACACCCAGCCCAACCTACAATTACATAAGGAAATCTTGCGATGAGCGAACCCTTCCGCGACAGACCTCGCCCGCCTCTCAGGGAAACAGTCTGTGACATTGACAGGGACATCCTCAGGCTCGTCAAGCGCCGCAGCGCCTTCATTAAGAAGATGCAGGGCGATCACGACAGCCTTGCCCCCTGGGAAGAAAAGAAAATCCGCGAGTCATGGGAGGACCATGTCTCCAAAGTGAGCAATGACCCGGCTCTGTACAGCAGTCTTTACGCCCTCATGCGGGAGGTCTCCTTCAATGAGTGATTTTGAGACGCGCAAACGCCCCCTCAGGGATACGGTCTGCGATATCGACGCTGATATCATCAACCTCATCATGCGCCGTCACAACATGCTGACGCGCATGGCCGGCAGGAAAAAAAATCCGGGATCCCAGGATGAAAAGATGATCCGCGAGGACTGGGAAGCCCGCGTCGCGAAGGTGAGCGGCGATCCCAGGCTGAGCGGCCTTTTCTTCTCTCTCATGGAAAAAGCATCCTTCTTCCCGAAGCCCGCCGAAGGCGCCGTGAAACGCCAGGCGTTCGGTCTCTCCCCCCGGCAGGAGCCTGTCAGCATTGACATGAAAGCGCCTCTCGCCTGCCGCTTCACGCGCTCGCTCCTTGCCCTCGCCGCAGCGTCCGGCCAGCCCTTCAGCCTCGGCCCCACGCTCATGAACACGCCTGTTTACGACTGCATGCAGGCCTTCAACGCCATGGGCGCCGAGCTCTCTGACGACGGACACGGCACCATCTCGGCCCCCTCCGCAAAACGCTGCGGCACACCTGACAAGGTCATTGTCACGGGCTGCAGTTCCTACAATTTCTACCTCGCCCTGGGGCACTATCTCGGCCATCCGAGCCGCGCCAAATTCACCAGCGATTCCAACCTTCCCCTCAGCGGGCTCGACGCCGTGGACGCTTTTCTGCCAAAGCTCGGCGCGAGGCTCGTGCACATCATCCCGGGGAGCGCCGGACTTCCCGTGCGCGTGGAATGCTCCGGCCTTCTGCCGGACTGCATCGTTTTCCCTGCGGACGTGCCCTTTGAATTCATTGAGGGCATGCTGCTTGCCGCGCCTTTCTATGATGTTTCCGTCACCTTCGATCTCTCGGAGACCCCGCAGCGCGACCGCATCGTCAGACGGATTGTCCCCCTCCTGCAGCGTGTTCAGGCCAGAGTAGAGGTTGATAGTGAAAAAATTCACATATCTCCCTCAAAAATCATCATTCCGGCAGATTTTTCCCTCCCTGTGGAGCCGGAACTGGCCATTTTCCTGCTGGCCCTGGTTCCTGCCCTTTCCGGGAGCGTAACCCTCAGAGGGAACTGGCCTGATACCCCCGAGGCAGAAGCCGCCATGCAGGTATTCACCCAGTGCGGCCTGAAACCGGACACCTCCGCTGACGGCATCATTTCCCTTAAAGGAGAGAAACTGACGAAGCTCCCCGAAGGCGGCATCGAAATTCCCGGGGACCTTCCCGGGGACTGGCTCTGCCTGCCCGTTCTTCTGAGCATGCTTCCGGCGCTCGCGGGACAGCCCGCGCGCATGCCCAGGGGCTACGTCCCCTGTCAGGCCCCCTGGGTGACAGCGGAAAGCTTTGCGCGGGCCTGCGGCCTTGATATTGACGACGACGGGAACATCGTGGAGCGCAGGGAAAGCCGCCCCCGCCGCAGGAAAGAGGAAGAAGAGCCTCTCGAAACTCCTCATTCCATCTGGATCGCGCCTTCCGCCCCCTGGGCGGCCGCTCTGGCTGTTGCTGCCTGCGCGAGGCCGGTAACGTCCGGCTTCCGCCTTGGGAACCCCTACATCATGAGCGGGCTCTTTCCGGGGTTCTGGAACGGATACAACAATCTGCCTTCCTTCCGTCCTGCGAAGGAGGAAGAAGTGCACAAGCACCGCCGCATCAGAACCAATGTGACCGCCGTTCTTCCCGAGATCGACGAAGACGACCTGTAGCCTTTCTCTCCCACAGGAAAAAATAACAGAGCCTCCGCGCGGCAACCGCGCGGAGGCTCTGTTATTTCGCGAAAGATAACGCTCTGCTACTTTTCAGCGGTGAAGTCATAGGTTCTGACCTCAAGCGGCACCTTGGAGTCTCTGCCCATGGCCGAAACCGTGAATCTGAACCTCTCGCTCTTGCCCACACCCGGACAGGGGCCGCGGTAATGGCTGGTCAGAGCGCCTTCGGGAATGGAATCCATTCCGTCTCCGTCGAGGCCGTCAAACGCCCACGTGCCGCCGCCATAGAACTGCCCGTCATCAAGACGCTCGAGTTTCACCTCGTAGCGGTCAGTTCCCTTGGGGGGATTGGCTATGGAGAGTTCCGGAGAAAGCCTCGAACAGTAATGGACCCCACGCACTGCGGCCGTCACCTTCATGCCCTTTTCCTCGGGCGCGTCCTGCCACAGCCCGCAGCCGGATATAAAAAACATGCCGCAGAAAAGAAGGACAGGAGCCACAAAACAGGTAGGGGAAAACCGAGCCATTGAAAACCTCCACCGAAAAAGTGTATTACCCCAATTGATAGCTTATACAATGGCTAATGACAAGACAGGAGGTCTCCATGGAACTGCTCTCTAAAGCTGTAGAAGGATATATGGCCCACTCCTCCATGATCCGCCGCATGTTCGAGGCGGGCATCGAGCTGAGGAAGAAGTACGGCAACGACAAGGTTTACGACTTTTCCCTGGGCAACCCGGATCTCCCCGCACCCAAAGCGGTCGTGAAGGGACTGCAGGACTTTGCCGCAAAATGCGACCAGCCCTTCGCGTTCGGCTACACGCCCAACGCGGGCGCCCCCTGGGCGAGGGAAGCTCTCGCGAAATGGGTTTCAAAGGAACAGGGCGTTCAGATTGACGGCAACGGCCTCATCATCAGCGTCGGGGCGGCCAGCGCCCTCAACGCCGTTCTCCGGGCCATATTCAATCCCGGCGAGGAGCTGATCACCTTCGCCCCCTACTTCGTCGAATACGATTTTTACGTCGCCAACCACGGCGGCTACCTCACCCGTGTCAATACAAAGAAGGACACGTGGGAACCCGATGTGAACGCCCTTGAGGCAGCTATTTCCAAAAAGACCAGGGCCGTCATCATCAACTCTCCGAACAACCCCACCGGCGCCATCTACAGTCTGGACACCCTGAAGGACATCGTCTCCGTCCTCGAAAAGAAAGGCCGCGAAGTCGGCCATCCCATCTGGCTGCTCAGCGATGAGCCCTACCGCTTCCTGGCCTACGACGGAGCAGTCGTTCCCTCAGTGCTTCCGCTCTACCCCTACGCCGTGCTCCTGAGCTCCTTCTCCAAGAATATGTCTCTCCCCGGCGAGCGGATCGGCTATGCCGTGCCGTCCCCGCTTCTTGACCGCCGAGACGAGTTCATCGCGGCCATCACGCTCACCAACCGCATACTCGGCTATGTCAACGCACCCATCGTCGGCCAGCATATCATGGTCGCCGGCCTCGGCAGCACTGTGGACAGCAATATTTATCTGCGCCGCCGCAACGCCATGGCCGAGGTCCTCACCGAAGCCGGATACGAGTTCACCATGCCCCGCGGCGCCTTCTACTTCTTCCCCAAGGCCCCCGGCGGGGATGATCAGGCCTTCATCGCCGAGCTGACCAAGGAATGCGTGCTCGGTGTGCCCGGCTCGGGCTTTGGCTGCCCCGGCTACTTCCGCCTCGCCTTCTGCGTGGACGAGAAGGTCATTCGCAACGCAGCCGATGGCTTCGCCGCCGCCCGCAGAAAATTCGCCTAGTCCGCAAAACCAGGAACCAGGCCGGCCGGTGTCCCCCGCGATCCCGGCCGGTTTCTGTCCCTGAAGACGGAAGATAAAAATGACCCAGCATGACTATCTTATTCTCCACGGTGTCAACCTGAACATGTTCGGCAGGCGTGATCCCGCCGTCTACGGCACTGCCACCCTGGATGACATCAATAATGCGCTCAGACACCTGGCCTCCCAGATGGACGTCACTCTCGACTTCTATCAGAGCAACTACGAGGGAGCGCTCGTGGACAGAATCCATAAAGCCCTCACGGACGGAACCAGGGGCGTCGTCATCAACGCTGGCGCCTGGACCCACTACAGCTATGCCCTGCTTGACGCACTCGATATCCTGCACTGCCCCGTGGTCGAAGTGCACATGTCCCACGTGCAGGGAAGGGAATCCTTCCGCCACCAGTCCGTCATCGCGCCGGCCTGCTGCGGCTGCATAGAGGGCTTCGGATCAAACAGCTACCTCCTCGGCCTCATGGCTCTCGATCACGTCGTACGGGAGCGGGAGGCCGGAAAAGCCGGAGCGCGGGCAGGGAAACCGGAGTAAACCGGCCCCGGCCAGTGTATTTTCTCAGTCTGTCACGAAATTTCGTGAAAAAAGTAGCAATTTCCCATAGAACTGGATAAATTTGTTTCCTGTTTATATACTACGCCTTTATCAGCCGGGGCAGAGAAGCCTGCCTGAAAAGCCGATGCAGCACCTCCTGCCTTCTGCATCCTTTCGGGATCACTGCAACAACTCGGCCGTTAGATAAACGCCTGTAGAGCGTTTCCTGCCTGCCAGGAAGCGCGTCGGAGGGAAAAATGAGAGAGACCGTTGATCTCGTCCGCTCAAAGGACCCGGCCTTCCAGAAAGAGGTTGAGACCGAAAGCGGGCAAAACATCAGCAACTGTTACCAGTGCGGCAACTGCACGGCCGGCTGTCCTGCATCGCCAGACTATGACATGCAGCCCAACCAGATCATGCGGGGCATTCAGCTCGGCCTGAAGGAAAAGGTACTGAGCTCCAAATCCATCTGGATGTGCCTGTCCTGCTCTACCTGCTCCCTGCGCTGCCCCAACGACATCGACGTAGCCGGGGTCATGGAAACGCTCCGTCATATGGCCCGCCGCAAGAATGTGGTCAGCGTACGCCGTATGGAAAAATTCTGGTTTTCGTTCCTGGACACCGTCAGGGCGTTCGGACGCAGCTATGAAATCGGCACCATGGCCCTGTACATGCTGCGTTCCCTGCGCCTGTACACCGATCTTGATCTTGCGCCCATGGCCCTTATGAAAAACAAGCTCAGCATCAAGCCCCATGTCATTCCCGACAAGGCGGCTGCGGAATCCGTGGCGCGCATTTTCAAACGTTATAAAGAACGTGCCAAGAAGGAAGGGGTCCGTCCATGAAGTTAGCATATTACCCCGGATGCTCGGCCAAGGGGTCTTCTCTTGACTACGAGCTCTCCTCTCAGGCCGTCTGCAAGGTCCTCGGGATCCAGGCGGAAGAGATCAAAGACTGGAACTGCTGCGGCTCCACTCCCGCCCACGCGGTAAGCACGGAACTGTCCGCGGCCCTCTGCACCCGCAATCTCTCCCTGGCTGCCAAACAGGGTGCGGACACGGTGGTCACCCCCTGCCCGAGCTGCCTCTCCAACCTTCTCCACGCCCGCCAGCGCATGGAGAATCCCGAGTTCAGGGACAGGGTGAACGGACTCCTCGACGAGCCCGCTCCGGAGAAGCTTCCCGAAACCATTTCCGTCATGCAGTGCATCGGCCGCATGAGGGACGCTGACGCGATCAGGAAGCACGTGACCAGCACCCTCGCCGGCATCAAGATTGCTCCCTACTACGGCTGCCTCATGAGCCGTCCGCCGGAACTCATGAATTTCGGCGATCCCGAGAATCCGAGCCTCATGGAAAGCCTGCTCGCTGCCTGCGGCGCTGACAGCATACTCGACTTCCCCCTGAAGACAGAATGCTGCGGCGCTTCCTCCGGTATCCCGCACCGTCCGCTCACGGCCCGCAACTCCGGGCGCATCCTTGAGCTCGCCGTGCGTATGGGCGCCGACTGCGTCGCCGTGTGCTGCCCGCTCTGTCAGATGAACCTTGACCTGCGCCAGAAGCAGGCCGCCAAGGCCGAAGGCACCAGATTCAACATCCCTGTCCTCTACTATACCCAGCTGATGGGTATCGCTTTCGGATGCAGCGCCGACGAACTCGGACTGAAGAAGCTCTGTGTCAGCCCCGATCGCGTCATTGACAAAATCAGGGCGCTGAGCACCGCGGCCAAAGACAAGGCCGCCAAAGGAGGCAACGCATGAGGATAGGAGTTTTTGTCTGCCACTGTGGCAGCAACATCGGTGGCACCGTTGACTGTGCCCAGGTTGCCAAGAACGCCCTCGGTTTTGCCGACGTCGTCTACGCCACAGACTTAATGTACACCTGCGCCGAACCCGGCCAGGCGGCCATCGAAAAGGCCATCCACGAACACAACCTCACGGGCGTGGTCGTCGCTTCCTGTTCCCCGCGCATGCACGAGCCCACCTTCCGCCGCACTGTCGAGCGCGCCGGACTGAACCGCTACATGTTCGAAATGGCCAATATCCGCGAGCACGTCTCCTGGATCGGCAAGGACAAGGAGGCCAACACCAACAAGGCCACCGAACTCGTCAGCATTGCCGTGGCCAAGCTGCGCCACAACCGCCCCCTCCAGGCCCAGAGCTTCGACATCAACAAGCGCGTCCTGATTATCGGCGGCGGCGTCGCCGGCATTCAGGCGGCCCTTGACTGCGCTGATGCCGGCATCAAGGTCCTGCTCGTGGAGCGCGAGCCCACCATCGGCGGCAAGATGGCCAAGCTCGACAAGACCTTCCCCACCGTTGACTGCGCCGCCTGCATTCTCGGCCCCAAGATGGTGGACGTGTCCCAGAATCCCAACATCACCCTCTACGCGTGCTCCGAGGTTCAGGACGTGTCCGGCTATGTCGGCAACTTCGACGTCACCATCAAAAAGCGCGCCACCTACGTTGACTGGTCCAAGTGCACCGGCTGCGGCACCTGCACGGAAAAGTGCCCCACCAAGAACGTGCCCGACCACTTCAATGAGAACGTCGGCAAGACCACGGCCATCAACATCCCGTTCCCGCAGGCCATTCCCAAACGCGCCAGCATCAACCCGCAGTACTGCAAAAAGCTGACCACGGGCAAATGCGGCGTCTGCGCCAAGGTGTGCCCCACAAAGGCCATCAATTACGAGATGAAGGATGAGCTCATCACGGAAAAGGTCGGCTGCATCATCGCCGCCACCGGTTATGACCTCATGGACTGGACCGTGTACGAGCAGTACGGCGGAGGCAAATACCCCGACGTCATCACCTCGCTGCAGTACGAGCGCCTGCTCAACGCCTCCGGCCCCACCGGCGGTCACATCGTGCGCCCCTCCGACGGCAAGGAACCCAAGAAGATCGCCTTCATCCAGTGCGTCGGGTCCCGAGATCCCTCCCGCGGCAGGAACCTCTGCTCCGGCTTCTGCTGCATGTACACCGCGAAGCAGGCCGTCCTGACCAAGGACCACATCCCGGATTCCCAGTCCTATGTTTTCTACATGGACATCCGCGCCGTGGGCAAAGGCTATGACGAGTTCACCCGCAGGGCTGTCGAGGAATACGGGACGGAGTACATCCGCGGCCGTGTGTCCAAGATCTACCCTGACGGAAACGGCCAGTACGTGGTCATGGGCGCCGACACCCTTCTCGGCACCCAGGTCCAGGTGACCGTTGACATGGTCGTTCTTGCGGTCGGCATCGAGGCCAGCCACGGCGCCGCCGCCCTGGCCGAAAAGCTGCGCATCTCCTACGACCACTACGGATTCTTCATGGAAAGCCATCCGAAGCTGCGCCCCGTGGAAACCAATACGGCAGGCGTGTTCCTCGCAGGCGTCTGCCAGGGCACCAAGGATATCCCGAACTCCGTCGCCCAGGGCTCCGCAGCCGCGGCCAAGGTTCTCTCCCTGTTCAGCCGCGACAAGCTGCAGAACGACCCGCAGATTGCCCACGTTGACGTAAAGAGATGCGTCGACTGCGGCAAGTGCATCAAGTGCTGCCCCTTCGGCGCCATCAAGGAAGAAGCCTTCCGCGGACAGCTCAAGGCCAAGGTCATCGACACTGTCTGCCAGGGCTGCGGCGTGTGCACGTCCACGTGCCCGCAGGGTGCCATCCAGCTCTCGCACGCTACCGACAATGAGATTCTCGCGGAGGTTAACACGTTATGCCAGTTCTAGAAGGCAAAGAGCTCAGGATTGTCGCTTTCCTGTGCAACTGGTGCTCCTACGGGGGCGCCGATACGGCTGGCGTCGCGCGCGCGAAGCAGCCCACTGACCTCAGGATTATCCGCGTCCCCTGCTCGGGACGCATTGATCCCCTCTTTATTCTGAGGGCCCTTGTCAATGGCGCCGACGGCGTGCTCGTCTCCGGCTGCCACCCCAATGACTGCCATTATTCCGCAGGCAACTTCTACGCCCGCCGCAGGCTCGAGGTCCTGAAGCAGTTCCTCCCCATCCTCGGCATCGACGACAGACGCTTCGAGTACACCTGGGTTTCCGCTTCGGAAGGCCAGCGCTGGCAGCACGTGGTGACCGCTTTCACCGAAAGAGTGCACAAGCTCGGACCCGCTCCCCGTCTCGAGAACGCGGACAAGCTGCTTGAGGTTGCCGATATGGCCCTGCAGCCCCTGCGTCCCCTCGGCACCGGCCAGAAGGCGAAGCTCGACGAGCTCAAGGCCGCCATCAAAGAGAAGCTCGGCAACGGCCTCGATATCGTCATCGGCTGGCAGGAGGGCGACGACGCGGCCCACACCGTGCCGCTCTTCATGCGCAAGCCTGAAGACGTGGACAAGCTGGTGTGGGGCCCCTTCAACGTGAACAACCCCGCCACCTATCTCACCGGCCTCATCGGCCGTACGCTGCCGCAGGACAAACTCCCCAAGGTCGGCGTGGTGGTAAAGGGCTGCGACTCCCGCTCCGTGGTTGAGCTCCTTCAGGAAAACCTCATCCCGAGAGAAAACATCACCATCTTCTCCCTGCCCTGCGAAGGCACCTTCGACATGGCCCGCATCGACCAGGAACTCGGCCGCTACAGGACCATCGACAAGGTCGTCTATGACGAAGCCGGCGTGACCATTACCGCCGATGGCAAGGATCACCGCTTCTGCATCACCGACTGCGCCCAGGGCAAGTGCTATAACTGCGCCATGCCCAAGGCCAAGGTGTCCGATGTGTCCTTCGGCGACGCTCCGGCCATTGAAAAACAGCCCGGCACGCCCCCTGAGCTGGCCATGCTCGATGCCATGACGCTGGAACAGCGCTTCGCCTTCTGGAAAGGCGAAATGGAACGCTGCATACGCTGCTACGCCTGCCGCAACGCCTGCCCCATGTGCGTGTGCAAGGATTACTGCATCGCCGATTCCCGCGAGCCGCATTTCATCACACAGGAAAACACGACCCGCGAGAAGCTGTACTTCCAGTGCATCCACACCATGCACCTTGCCGGCCGCTGCACGCTCTGCGGCGAATGCCAGAGGGCCTGCCCGATGGGCATCCCGATTCTGGCCCTGCGCCAGCAGATCGCCCGCGTGATAGCCGGGCTTTTTGACGGCTATCAGAGCGGCATGGATGCCGAAGCCGAACCGCCGCTCCTCACGTACCAGAAAGAGGAAGCGCATATTAAGCAGAGGGAGCTGTAAAAGATGCCTATCTATCGTTTCGCAAAAAAATCGGATCTCCCGGCCCTCCTCGCTTTCCTGGCCAAGGAAAACCGTGTTCTGGTTCCCGTCGAGAAACCCGCCGTCAAAAAGTCCATTGTCTTCGAACCGTGGCATGAAGGACTTGAGTTTACCATGGCCAAAGCGACTGTGCCCGCCAAGGACGCCGTCCTCCCCCATAGTGAGACTCTCCTGACCTACGAGAAGAAGCCCAATCCGGATCAGCCCGGGGAATACAACCTGACCATCAACGACAATATCGAAGCAGAGCCCACCGTCGTGTTCGGCTGCAGGGCGTGCGATGCCAGAGGCTACGCCACCCTCGACCGTCCCTACATGAACGGCCTTTACAAGGACCCCTATTATGAGGCCAGGCGCAAGGCTCTCACGGTCTTTACCCTGACCTGCAATACCGGCTGCAACACCTGCTTCTGCCACTGGGTCGGCGGCGGCCCCTCCTCCCCGGAGGGTTCCGATGTCCTCATGACCGAAATGCCTGACGGCTATATCCTTCAGGCCGTGTCCGAAAAGGGCAAGACCGTCCTCGAAGCCTGCCAGCTTCCCGATGCCGCGGACAGGGAAAAGGAACTTATGGATGTGCGCAAGGCTGCCTGGGCTACTCTGAGCAAGAAGCCCGACCTTTCCCAGGCTCCCGCCCGCGTTCTCGCCAAGTTCCGGGATCTCGACTTCTGGACAAGAGAGTCCGACAGATGCCTCAGCTGCGGCGCCTGCACGTACTTCTGCCCGAGCTGCTACTGCTTCAACATCACGGACGAGGGTACCGGTGTCGGCAAGCCCGGCCGCCGTATCCGTTCCTGGGATAACTGCATGAGCGCCCTGTTTACGCAGGAAGCCAGCGGCTACAATCCGCGTCCCACCAAGGCCACACACATGCGCCAGCGCGTCACTCACAAGTTCTCCACCTATCCGGAAAACTGGGGCGCCTTCTCCTGCATGGGCTGCGGCCGCTGCATCAGCAACTGCCCCGCACGCATTGATATCCGTCAGATCGTTCTGGATGCCATCGCCGAAGAGCCTGCTGAAAGCTCAAAGTAATGAGGGTTCATAATGGCTACAAAGAAAACATCCGGAAAGAATAAGAAGACGGCCTCAGCCAAAAAGAGCACCGCGCGCAAAAGCAAAAAAACTCTGACGGCCGCTCCTGCCGAAGCTGTCAAAGCCGAAGCCCCTGCCTCCAGGGAAGAAGCCAAGGCTCCCGCCGAGGCTGTCAAAGCCGAAGCCCCTGCCGTCAGGGAAGAAGCCAAGGCTCCCGCCGAGGCTGTCAAAGCTGAAGCCCCTGCCGTCAGGGAAGAAGCAAAAGCTCCCGCCGAGGCTGTCAAAGCCGAAGCCCAGCCTGCGAAGGAAGAGGCCAAGGCTCCTGCCGAAGCTGTCAAAGCCGAAGCCCAGCCTGCGAAGGAAGAGGCCGAGGCTCCTGCCGAAGCTGTCAAAGCCGAAGCCCAGCCTGCGAAGGAAAAGGCCGAGGCCGCGAAGGAGGCCGCTCCCGCCTCCGAGGCTGAGATCCCTGCCGAGGCACCCAGGGCTGAAGAGCCCGCCCGCGAGGCCGGCGCCCCTGCAACATCCCCTGAAAGAAAAAAAGAGGCGGAGAAAACCGTGACAACACAGACTGTTCTCAAGCCTAATCCGGACGGCAGCAAGCTGACGCCCGTTGCTCCCCGCCCGATGATTAAGGGCAATCCATATAAACCCATGGCGGCCACCGTCGTCGATGTCATCCGCGAAACGCACAACATCAAGACGATTCGCGTCGTCCTCGATGATCCCGAGGAAATGAAGGACTTCACCTTCGAACCCGGGCAGGTCGGTCAGCTCTCTGTCTTCGGCGTGGGCGAATCCACCTTCGTCATCAACAACCCGCCTTCCATGAAAGACTACATCCAGTTCTCCGTCATGCAGGCAGGCGAAGTGACCACCGCTGTCCACGAGCTCTGCAAGGGCGATAAGGTCGGCGTCAGGGCTCCTCTCGGACGTCCGTGGCCTTTCAAGGACTGGAAGGGCAAGAACGTGTTCTTCATTGGCGGCGGCATCGGCATGGCGCCCATCCGCACCGTCATGCTCCACCTGCTCGAGCACAAGGAAGACTACGGCAAGATCAGCCTCCTGTATGGCGGCAAGTCCCCGCAGGATCTGGCTTACAGCTACGAGCTGGAAGGCTGGATGAATAACCCGGATCTGGACTGCACGCTGACCATCGACAGGGAAGCTGAAGGCTGGACGCACAATGTGGGACTCATCCCCAACGTGCTGCGCGAACTGAAGCCCAGCCCTGACAATACCGTGGCTGTTCTTGTCGGACCGCCCATCATGATCAAGTTCACACTGCAGGCTCTCGATGAACTTGGCTTCTCGCACGAAAACGTCTTCACCTCCCTTGAAAAGAGAATGAAGTGCGGTATCGGCATCTGCGGACGCTGCGGCATCGGCGGCAAATACGTCTGCCTCGATGGACCGGTATTCTCGCAGAAGCAGCTCGATGAGCTCCCGCCCGAACTGTAGTATTCCCTCCTGAACGAAAGAGGCCCGTGGCTTACGCCGCGGGCCTCTTTGTTTTCGTACAAGCAGAAAGGGCAGGAAGAAAAACTCTTCCTGCCCTGATAGTTGAAGAAGGCCGGACCCTAGCGGATGCGGCAGTTGCCGTCCCTACAGTCGCGTGTGGGGATGACAGGAGTCACCTGCACGAGAAGAATCTTCTCGCTTCCGCTGCTCCTGTCCGTCACCATGGTCAGACGCATAAGTCCGCCGGGAAGCGGATTATCAGAGCGGGCCATGAAGGTGCCGTTGCCGGTAATAAGGCGGACATCGCCGGTTCTCGTCTCTCTCATGTTCTTGAGAGTCATGTCAGAAACGACGAAGTGCCTGCTGCGGATGGATTCGAGGAAGTGACTGCCATCTTCAATATGGCCGTTGGGAGCGATGAAGATGAAGTTCGGCGCCAAAAGCCTCTCCAGAGCCTTCGCATCCCCGCTAATGAGGGCATCCGTGTAGAGACCAGCCACATCGGCGGCTGCGCCGGCAGGCGTGGGCATGGACGCTCCCAGGAACAGGAAACCGGCAAGAGCGCATGATGCCAGGGCCGCTGTGACGGCCGAAGAAGGGAAACGCAATCTCAACATAGGCATTACCTCACAGTATGGGGAAAGGGACGCTAAAATCCTTTTTCAAGAGGCGGCCAGACAAAGCTCTCCCCGTCCATGGGCGCGAGGGGTTTGTCAGCCTTGTCCAGGTAGACATGCCGGCCTTCGACGCGGAGACGGTTCTCGGCGAACCACTCAACGGCCTGGGGATAGATCCTGTGTTCCATCCTGTGGACGCGGGTCATGAGATCGTCCTCGCTGTCTCCGGCGTTGCAGGGGACGGCGGCCTGAATGATGACCGGGCCGCTGTCGACCTTCATCTCAACGACGTGTACGGTGCAGCCGGACAGCTTGACGCCGTAATCCACGGCTTCCTGACCGGCATGGATGCTTCCGCCAAATCCGGGCAGGATGGAAGGATGGATATTGATGACCCGGTGCGGGAACTCCTTCAGGAAATCGTCAGTCAGAAGGCGCATGTAGCCCGCCAGAACGACGAGTTCCGCGCCGCTTTCCTTGATGATGGAGGCCATCTCCCTGTCAAAGGAAGCTCTGTCCGGGAACTTTGTGTGGTCCAGCATTCTGGAGGGAACACCGGCTTTCCTGGCGCGTTCCAGAACGGGAGCGCCAGGACGGTTGCAGAAGATGAGACGGATATCCACGTCGAGCACGCCGGCCTTCATGAGGTCGATCATGGCCTGGGCGTTGGTTCCGTTGCCGGAAGCGACGATGGCAATGGGAAGAGACATATGGCTCTCCTTATGAGCGGTAGGTGTCGATCAGGGCCTGCACGAGGGCAGGAATAGTATATTCATCCGGCATGACGGCGCATTTGAGGCCGTGCCCCTCAAGGGTTCGGGCTGTAACCGGCCCGATACAGGCCAGTTTCACTTCCGGATGTTCTTTCAGTTCCTCAGCCGTCACGATGGACAGCAGATTGTCCACTGTGGAGGAGGAGCCGAAGGTGATGCAGTCGAGTTCTCCGGCCCTGAGAGCAGCCAGGAACGCCTCTTTGTCGCTGCACTCGGGAACGGTCTCGTAAACCGGCACCACGTCAACTTCAGCGCCCTGGGCCCGCAGCGCATCAGGCAGAATCTCCCGGGCTTTGGCCGCTCTCGGGATAAGAATCTTCGTGCCCTTGAGGCCGCCCTGTGCGGTCAGGCCTTCAATGACGCTCTCGGCAATATATTTGGGCGGAACAAAGTCCGGGAAGATGCCGTGCTTCCTGAGTTCCCCGGCCGTGGCCGGCCCAATGGCTGCCACGCGCGTCCGGCCGATGGCTCTGGCATCCCTGCCTGCGTGACGCAGACGTTCCCAGAACACCTTCACACCGTTAACTGAAGTGAAAATCACCCAGGCATAGGAATCAAGACTTCCAATCCGGCTGTCCAGGGCAGACTGGTCTGCGAGAGGCTGTATGCGGATAGTGGGGCACTGCAGAACGTAGGCTCCCTGCTCCGCGAGAAGCGCTGCGAGACCGCTGGCCTGGGCGCGGGCGCGGGTTACAACCACGCGCCTGCCGAGGAGAGGCTTCTTCCCGAACCAGTCCAGGCTGTCATGCAGGCGGCACACGCCGCCCACGACGATGACCGAGGGATTGGTAAAATGTTCCTGCACGGCGCGCTCCGGCAGTTCCCCGATGGTGCTGACGAGCGTACGCTGGAACGGCGTCGTTCCCCTGTACACCAGGGCAGCCGGCGTATCCGGCTTCATCCCAGCATCGATGAGATGCTTTGAGATGAGGGGCAGATTCTTCATGCCCATGACGAACACAAGCGTGGAAGCGCTGCGCGCGAGGCTCGGCCAGTCCAGGGAACTCTCCTTCTTGTCAGGGTTCTCATGGCCGGTCACGATGGTCACGGAGGAGGAGAAATCCCTGTGGGTCAGCGGGATGCCCGCGTAGGCGGGAGCGGCGATGGTCGAAGTGATGCCCGGCACCTCCTCGAATTCGACGCCCGCGGCCAGAAGTTCCTGAGCCTCTTCGCCTCCACGGCCGAAGATGTAAGGATCTCCACCCTTGAGGCGGGCCACATCCTTGCCTTCCTTCGCTTTTTCCACGAGCAGCCTGTTGATGTTTTCCTGGCTCATGGCGTGCTGATCGGCAATCTTGCCGACGTAAATCCTTTCCGCGTCAGGGCGGGCGAAGTCCAGGAAGGAAGCGTTGGCGAGAGCGTCATAGACCACGACGTCGGCCTTTTCGAGAATTTCCTTCGCCCGCAGTGTCAGAAGGCCGGGATCGCCCGGGCCGGCACCCAGAAGGTAAACCTTGCTCATTATTCAAAACCTCCGCGGCCAAGCTCAAGCAGCGTCCTGGCAGCAAACCCCGAAGCGCCTTTGGGGCAGAGGGGCTTCGCCTCGCTTACCCAGTCTTCGCCGGCTATGTCGAGATGCGCCCATCTGGTGCCTTCGCTGATAAAGTGTTCCAGGAACAGGGCTGCGACAATGGCGCCCCCCTCACGAGAGCTTCCGGTATGACAGATGTCGGCCACCGTGCTCTCCAGTCTGCCTCTGTAGCCTTCCCAGAGCGGCATGCGCCAGTAGTTTTCGCCGGCGCAGCTTCCGGCCGAGATAACGCGGTCGGCAAGCTCCGTGTCATTGCTGAAGAGGCCGGCCACCTGATCGCCCAGAGCCGTGGCGCAGGCGCCCGTCAGCGTGGCCACATCCACAACGGCCGCGGGATGCCAGTTCTTCTGGGCAAAGGTCAGGGCGTCGGACAGGACGAGACGGCCTTCCGCATCCGTATTGATAATTTCGATGGTGCTGCCGTTCAGGCCAGTCACTACGTCGCCGGGATGCACGGCGCCGCCGTCGGGCATATTCTCAGCCAGGGCCATAATGCCGACCACGCGGTGAGGCACTTCCTCGCGGGCCAGCATGGAAACGGAGGTCAGAACCGCAGCGGCGCCGGTCATGTCACACTTCATGGTATGCATGTTGGCGGCCGGCTTCAGGGAAATACCGCCCGAGTCAAACGTGATGCCCTTTCCCACGAAGACGAGAGGGGCATCGTTTTCATGGCCTTTCGGGGTGTATTCAAGCACGACCAGGCGGGGAGGATTCTTCCCGCCCTGCCCCACGGCGAGGTGGGCGTTGAACCCCATGTCGGAGAGCTGTTTCTCGTCGTACACCGTACAGGAAAGCGCCGTCCCCTCAGCGAGTCTGCGGGCCTCTTCGGCAAAAGCTTCGGGATACATCATGTTGGCAGGCGTATTGATGAGATTGCGCGCGAGAATAACGGTATCAGCCGCATCCTCGCCCCTGCGGGCCGCAGCCTGTTCCTTCTCCGGCACATACTCACCCGTGAAATTCACGGACAGGAAGGAGATCGGCTCCGGGTCGCCGGGTTTTCTGTGCTTCAGCCCGGAAACTTCGTAATCGGCGAGCTTGCACGCGTAGACAGCTTCCTCGAGAAGTCTGTCCACGCCGCCGAAACGCTGCAGTGTGAAAGCAGGAATCTGCAGGGACCTGAGGTGCATGGCCCTGGCGCGGCGCGTGCCCAGGGCATAGGCACGGCGAAGGCTGTCCGGGGTCACCGCTTCCCGCCCGAGTCCGATAAGCATGACGCGCGAATAGGGAAGATCCGGATGCCCGTAGATGAGGCTTATCTCATCCTTCCGTCCGCTCACGTCGCGCATGGCCGGGGCAATGACAAGATACGGCGCCGCGCTGTCCAGTTCCGGGCAGGTGTCGGTTATTTTTTCTCCCTCACGGATAGGGATAAGGGCTATATCGGCCTTCCACTTGTCGGCTCCGCCGGCCTGAAAGCGTATATCCATGCTATGTCTCCTTCAAAAATATCTATGGCCGGTGAGTATACCCGCACACTTTCACCTTGCCAAGACAGGGAGGCGTTCCCGGCCTTTCCCACGCTTGTCAGCCGAACGTTTTGGAAGTAGGAAGAGCGCGTTTCACCCTTCCCCTCCGCGGCCAACCCTTTACCCGCCGAGCTGCCATGCTGATCTATATCCACGTCCCCTTCTGCCGCCGCCGCTGCCTGTACTGCGCCTTTCACTCCTCTGCCATCGGCAAAACCCCGGTCCCTTCCAGCTATCTTCCCGCCCTGCTCAGGGAAATCCGCTGGTGGGCGTACAGACTCGGCTCCAGCGGAAGCAACACGGTTTCCACCATCTTCTTCGGCGGAGGCACACCGAGCCTGCTCTCTCCCGAGGCCGTGGGTTCCATCCTGGACACCATATCCAGGCTTTTCCGCGTGACCGGCAACGCTGAAGTCACGCTCGAAGGCAATCCCGAATCCCTGAACAGGCCCGGCGCCATGCGGGGATTCCGCGACGCCGGGGTGACCCGCCTTTCCGTTGGTGTTCAGAGCATGATCTCCTCTGAGCTCAAAACTCTCGGACGCATTCACTCGCCGAAAGATGTGATGCAGACCTTCGAGGAGGCCCATAGGATCGGTTTCCAGTCTCTTTCCGCGGATCTCATGTGGGGGCTTCCCGGGCAGACCGGACAAAGCTGGATGGAAACGCTTGAAAGCACCATGCGGCTGGAACCGGATCACATTTCCGCCTACGGCCTTTCCCTCGAGGAGGACGCTCCCTTCCTCTCCATGTTCAGAGATGGCTGCTTCACCCTGCCCGGCGAAGAGGAGCAGCGGAACATGTATCTCGGAGCCATCGGCTTCCTGGAAAAGCATGGCTTCTCCCAGTACGAAATTTCCAACTTCGCCCGCTTCGGACACACCTGCCGCCACAACTGCGGATACTGGCAGGGACAGGATTTTCTCGGCATGGGCCCCTCCGCCGTCTCCACAATCGGCGGGAAACGCTGGACAGACGCGGAGGACTTCGGCGTGTGGCTTGAAAACACGTCAAAAGGCCTCCTCGGCGGCTCCCCCGAGGTTCTCAGCCCTCTGGACCGCATTCTGGAACTTATCATGTTACGCCTAAGGACGGTCTGCGGCCTCAGTTATCAGGAATATACCTTCCGGACCGGCAGGGTTTTCCGGAAGGACTACGGTGAATACCTGAAAGCGCTGACGGAACAGGGACTCATCACCCTGGGTGATACCGGCTGCCGCCTGACCAGGGAAGGCATGCTCGTCTCCAATGCCATCCTTTCCGGCTTCTTCGACAGGGCCGGACGCATTTTCGGCGAGGCGCGGGACTGAAAATAAAGCAGGGGCAGCCGGTGTAAAAACTATCTTCTGCATCCTGCCGCGAGGAGCTGCATGGCGGCGAGATGATCCATTTCCTCGGAAACGGCCAGCACCTCACCGGCCGTTTTGCCATACACGCAGAGCCCATGCTCCTTCATGAAAACAGCCTGTCCCTTTACGGCAGCCTCTCCCACACTTCTCGCGAGCTCCCTGCTCCCCGGCGCGCAGGCGTCTGCAAAAGCGAGCTTCTCCTTCCACATGCGCGACTCGAAAAGCGGCATGGAAAGCATTTCTTGCGGACCGACAGCCACGGAAAGCGCCAGCAGGTGGGTAGGATGGGTGTGCAGAATAAGACGGGCGTCAGGGACGGCTTTATACACATCCGTATGCATGGCCGTCTCACTTGATATGGCCGGTCCGGCTATCCGGGTGCCGTCCACACAGATCAGGACCACGTCATTGTCAGTCAGATGCCCCTTGGGTACCGTGGTTCCCGTCACCAGCAGGAGATCCTCGCCGAGACGCATGCTCATATTTCCGTTAAATCCGACCATGATGCCCGCGAGCCAGGCCTCACGGCAGGTATGAATGACGATGTCCAGTCCGTGAACGAAATCCTCTACCGCTATGCCTTTTTCCAGAAGGACATTGGGGCTGAGGTCGAATCTGTTCTTCCAGTCTGCGTATCTGTCTCTGACGATGCCGTTCATACTCTTCTCTCCCGTTTCCACATGGTGCTTTGTGTTCTGCCCGTAGGGCAGGCCGCGGCTTCTTCAGCGTTCCGCGGCGAAATGATCAAACCCGTGCAGGGATTCCAGACTTTCACGGTTGCAGTATATCTTTCCCGTGTCCGTGACGGTGCCGATTTCCCAGAGGCCGGGAATGGCCGCATGAAGGGATGGGAGCATGTCTGCGGCGCAGGACCCGAGGAGGGCGTAATCCTCACCGCCCAGAAGCGCTTCCTTCACGGGGCTTCTGCCGTTTTCCCTGCACCAGCGGGTGACTTCTGAGGGCAGTATGCCCGCCGGGAGGACGAGTTCCGCTCCGAGACCGCCTCCGGCCACGGAAGGCGTGCCGGCCTCACCGGTCAGCCCGAGCAGGCGGGGCAGATCCCTGGCCACGCCGTCCGACACGTCCATGAGCGCCGGCGGCCTGCTGTTGAGACCGGCCCTCGCCAGCATGAGTCCGGCGTCCACGAGCGGCTCGGGCATGAGATGCGCGCGGCAGGCCTGCGGCCATGTTTTGAGAGCCTCCCGGCCGTGGTCCTCGAGTTCCTGCAGCCCCACGCGCGCCAGGCCCAGGGGGCCGACCACAAAGAGAACATCGCCGGGCATGGAACCGCCGCGCGTCAGGAAGGAGCCCTCTCCGATTTCCGAGCCAAACACGGTGATGCTGATGACGAGCTTTTCCGAGCGTGTGGTGTCGCCACCGGCCAGAGCCAGGCCGAAGCGCTCTGCCAGAGCCCCCATGCCGGAAAAGAAAGCGTCCAGCCAGGCATAATCCGTATCCGGGGGCAGGCCAATGCTGAGCGTAAACGCCTCAGGGCGCGTGCCGCAGGCCGCGAGATCGCTGATATTGCAGGCAAGGGCCTTGTGTCCGATTTCCGCAGGCGTGAAATAACGGCGTCTGAAATGCACGTCCTCGATGAAGAGATCCGTGCTCACGCTGCTGCCGCTCCTTGTTCTGAAAAGCGCGCAGTCATCGCCGCGCCCCAACACGAGGGCGCTGTGCTGCAGGGGAAAATATTTCCCGATGAGATTGAGGATGCTGTCCTCGGACGTGATGACCGCAGGTTTAGCCATGTTCCTTCTCCGCGATGAGGTACGAAGCTATGATGGTTTTGCGACCGTAGCCGGGGAATTCCAGTTCGACAAGATTGCCGTTTTTCACTCCCAGGACACGCCCCCGGCCAAAAATACGGTGCCGGCAGTAACGGATCCCTCCGCCGGCAAGTTCGCGCAGCACGCTGTCCGCAGGCACGCAGACAGCCTCTTCCCCGCCATCGCTCCCGCTGTCCGGAACACTTGCGCCCCGGGACCGCGGCGCTGTTTCACCGGCCGGAATCTGCGCTTCCTCTCCGAAATCATCCTTCCAGGATTTGCGCCCGCCAGGATTTCCGCCAACGGGCATCTGGCTTTCCCTGTCCTCATTGGCGAAGTCGGCGGGCAGGTGCCCTCCCGAGCCGGAAACCACGTAGGCGTATCCCGAGGGGCCATTTCCCGAAGAGGACAGAAAAGACTTTTTCACAAGCCGCATGTTCCCGGTTTCACTGTATTCCTCAACGAGGGAGGGATCGAGCTCGGTAAGAAACGGGCTGAGGCTGGCGGGAGCCAGGCCGCTCTGGCCCCAGTGGACACTGGCCGGAGCGTACAGCGTAAGCTCTTCTCTCGCCCTGGTGCAGGCCACATACATAAGCCTGCGCTCCTCTTCGAACACCTCTGCGCTCTGCTGGGCATGACGCGAGGGGAAACGGTCGTTCGCGAGATCAATGATCATGACTGCGCTCCACTCCAGCCCCTTGGCGGAATGAATGGTGGAAAGGACGACCCTGTCCGAGTCATCCACGGCAGCCTCGGGGACTTCAAGCGTGAACTCGGCCAGAAACTCATCCAGCGCGTCGAAGCTCTCCGCGATGCTCACCACCTCGTCGAGCGCTGTCCGGCGCGTGGGGTAGTTTTCGGGATAAAGGCGCTCGAGAATGGATCCTTCCACGCTGTCATAGCGGTCCAGGGCCATCTGCACCTTGTCCTGGGCCCTGCCCGGGGCACTGCGCAGGGAAACGACAAAATCAAGCTCATCAAAAAACGGCCGATAGCGCGAGCGCATCTTCTCCATCTTCTTCGGATCCCCTTCCTCCCAGACGGCAAAAATCTTCTGGCAGGTCTTGGGCCCGATACCTTTGAAAAACGAGCCGATACGCTGAAAGGACGTGTAGTCCCTCGGATTCACGGCGAGCTTGAGATACGCTGTAAGATCCTTCACGTGGGCGGCCTCGTTGTATTTGAGACCGCCGTACTTGCGAAAACGTATGCCCAGGCGGTTAAGCTGCATTTCCAGGTTGAAGGACTGGTAGCCTGAGCGGAAAAGCACGGCTATTTCGGAAGGCTGATAGATCTGAAGGAGGCGTGAAACCTCCTGGGCCACGAGCGCGGCCTGGCTGAAGTCGGACAGGCAGCGGATGACGCGCACGGGAGCACCGCCCGCATTGCGGGTAAAGAGATTCTTGCGATAGCCTTCGGCGGCATGCCTGAGCAGATTATTGGCCACATCCAGGATGGGTTTGGTGGAGCGGTAATTTTCCTCGAGCTTGATGACCTTCGTATTCGGGTAATCCCGGGGGAATTCCAGGATGTTTTCAACCGTAGCCCCGCGAAACGAGTAAATGGACTGCGCTTCGTCGCCCACGGCCATAACCGACGCGGGGTTCCCGCTGTCGGCCCCGGAAAGCAGGCGCACAAGTCTCGCCTGTACAAGGTTTGTGTCCTGATACTCGTCCACCAGGATATAGCGGTAACGGTTCCTGATGGCTTCCGCGGCGTCCGCATCCTGCATGAGCACGGCCTCGAGCTCGAACAGAAGATCGTCATAGTCCATGAGCTTCTTGTCGTGCTTGAACTGCTGGTAGGCGTCAGTGATTTTCTTCAGATCCGCTGCGTAAAGCATGAGGTGCGGGCTCGACTTTTCAAGCAGTTCCTCAACAGGAATTTCCTTGTTGCGCGAGGTACTGTACAGGGAAAGAATGGCTTCGCTTTTTGGGAAGCTTCTGTCCTTCGTAATACCGAGATCCGAGCGGCACTGCCTCACTGCGGCAAGCGCGTCCGTGGCGTCCATCACGGTGAAGGGACTGTCCTCCAGCCAGTGAGGCCTGTACTGGCGCAGCACGCGGTAGGCAAAGGAATGGAAGGTGCCGCCGGAAAGCCTTGAAACATCGGCCGCGATGAGGGTGGCCGCGCGCTGCATCATTTCGCTGGCAGCCTTACGCGTGAAAGTCAAAAGGAGAATCTGATAGGGATCAACGCCATGTTCCAGGAGCCAGGCCAGCCGGTAGACAATGGTTCTGGTCTTGCCGGTACCGGCACCCGCGACAATCAGAGCGGGACCGCCGCCCATGCTGGCCGCTTCGTACTGGGCGCTGTTGAGGAGTGCTTTGAAATCTGTCATAGAGCGAGCCTTAGCACAGAGCACGCGCCCTTGTCATAGAGCGCCGGGTTTTACACTGCTTCACATTCGTGAAAGCGCCGTGAAAAAACAGAGCAGAGACTGAAAATCCGCGACCGGCAGACGGCCGCGGATTTCCGATATCCATCATAAGAAGAAAGGAAGGCTAGTCTGCGGGTTTTTCTCCGGTCTTGCAGCCGGTGGGGGCGGACATCTCAATCTTGGCCCTGATTTCCCTGCCGGAATCGGACTTGAGCCATTCACTGAATATGAGCTGCCACTGCCCGAATTCCAGGAACTGCTGATCGAGCTTTTCCTCGTAGCCCTGGACCCAGATATTGAAGAGCTGGTTCTTCACCTGGAAGGCGCGCGAGTCGATGACGGAGGACATGGCGCTGGCGCCGCCGTCTCCGGGCTTCACCAGTTCGGTGAGCACGTAATTGCACACGGCATTGCGGGACACATCAAAGGTCGCTGGCATGCCATTCACGTCTTCGGCCAGGGTATACAGCCTGGGATACAGTTCCTTGATTTTGGCCATGCCCTTTTCAGGAATATTCATGACCAGTTTGGGTTCGCCCTTCTCGTCCTTTTCCTCTGTTTCCTCAAGGAAATAGAAGCGCAGCCAGTTCTCAAACATCACGCCTTCAAGGACATCATCCACGTTTTTCTGAAATTTTTCCTGCTCTTCAGGCATAACCTCTCCCTTTTGCTTTATCTCGGTTGGCGGCCGCCGGGCTTCCGGCCTCAGGCGGACTTTTTCTTCACGGCGTCGACGACATCAATGATGCGCCTGGCGTCCATGCCGGGGTCAATCGGCATGAGAGCCAGTTTGCAGAAATCATCAGCCGTATCAATATCCAGCTTCACCTCGGGACGGCAGAGCCATTCCTCCCTGGGATCAAAGGTACGGATGGTGAAATCCTTCTGATGATCCCAGATGTAGTTCAGGCAGTGCTCCCGCTCTGAAGGTTCCACAGCCTTTTCGGCAATGCTGTCCAGCAGACCGCGGCTGACTATCTCCGCACCCAGGCCATCGGGCCATCTGTTGGCGCGCGGAATGTGATTGTAGCAGTAATCGCAGCCACCCCTGTCAAACTGGCGGATAAGCCTGTCTATGGCCTCCCCCCAGATGAGCGGGTTGTCCGCGCAGACGCGGACGACACGGTCGGCGCGGCTCGCCTCAGCGGCCAGGACGAAGCGGGAAAGGACATCCTGCTCCGATCCGGGCACCACATGGACGTGCCGTCTCTCAAGATGATCCGCCAGAACAGCATCCCGGGCCGTGTCGGGACAGGCTACCACAACCTCGTCCAGAAGCGAGGCCGTCATGACCCTGTCAACCACCCAGTCAATGATGGCGTGCCCGCGAAGGCACAGCAGTGACTTCATCGGCAGACGCGTGGACCCGAGGCGGGCCTGGATAATGGCTACTGTCCTCATACGTTTTCTCCGTTATTGGTGTGGCTTCCAGTGCCATCGCCCTTAAGCAGGGCCAGCATCAGGCTGACAACATGCTTTTTGTTACCCGAAAAATCCAGACGGCTCATACGGCGGTACATGCGCTCGCGCAGCCGGCTGTCCGTCATGGCCATGAAACAGCGGCGTATCTTCTCGTCAGACACCCTGTCCATGACGCCCACAAACAGGAAGCCATTGGCGGCGCGCGCGAAAGTATGCCTGGCCTCGCGCTCGTGCGTGGCGAGAACGAGGGACGGGATACGCATGTGCGCCAGCTCGTAGACGGTCCGGCCCGCAGAGCAGATGCACAGATCCGCGCCTTCCATCATGCGGCTCATCACGTTGGTTGCCCAGGTGAAAGACACAAGGGGATTGCCGAGTTCTTTCACGCAGCGCTCCATGTCAAAACGGTGGGCGTAGCCCGGGCCGACCACCAGCCGGATGGCTATTCCCTTTTCACGGCAGTACGGCTCAACGATATCGAGCACGCGCTTCGTGCAGTTGCGCTGATCCGTGCCGCCGAACGTAATAAGGAGCGTCTTCAGCTCGGGGCGGAACTCATTGCGCTTCGCCTCCACAAACTCATCCCTGAGGCAGAAGTAATCCGGTCCGCAGAGCCTGCGGTCACTGGCCTCGTCCTCCGGGTAGAGAGCGTTGATGACGAGATCGGCGTAGCCGGCTCCCTCGCCCTCATCCTCGAAGTTGACGCTGCGGACGCCCGCGGACCTGAGATGCTGCATATAGTCGGCGTCCGTATTCAGAATGTCATTCACCACGAGGTCGGGACGCAGGCCGAGAACGGTCTGCCACAGTTCCTCCTCGCCCTGGCGCACGCTGCGGTAATCCTTCCTGGCTATGCTTTCCACTGCCATCTCGGACTCGCGCGTGCACACGAAGGTAATTTTGTGATCCGTAATCTCGTGGGCCAGCATGAGAGCGCGGTAGATATGCCCCATGCCGATGGCGGGCCATCCCGCAACCACGAAGACCACGTGCCTGCGCTGAAGCAGGTGTTCGCAGATCCACCAGTCCTGGTAGGACTGGATCTCGATGGCCCTGTCATTGAGAAAATAGGGCATCACGTTCTGCATTTTGGCGGAGCGTCCCTCGGCAAGCCAGCGCATAAGCGGCTCCGAGCGGAGGATAATGATGGCGCGGCTCTCGACCACGACCTCGCGTTCGCCCTCATCGTCATCGAGAAGCTGGGCAAGATTCTTGCCCTGCACGCTCCAGATGCGCTGATGCACGCTTTTCACCGTGACCAGGCTGTCCATGCCGGCGTCAATGTACTTGTGCCAGGCGTCTTCCACATCTACCCAGGTAATCAGGGGACAGGAGGCCCGCAGGATGATGCAGTGCTCGTAAAGAGGGGCGAGCTCGTTCAGAATGTCGCGCATCTCGGCGACGATGTTGAGCGTCTCGAACTTCAGCTCGCGGTTGCGCCTGAACTGCACGCCGAGACGCTCGCAGATAAGGGATATTTCCTGGCTGTCTGTGAGGACATAGATATCCTTGCCCTGCGCCACGGCGCGGGCTGTCTCAATGGCCCTTTCGATCAGCGTCACGCCCGCGAGCTTCTTGACCAGCTGATCAGGGATGACGGCGTTTTTCTTGATGGCAGGGATAATGATGCAGCGTTTTTCCATGCAGGTCCTCCCGAAATGTGGCGGACGGCGCCCGCAGCCCCGGGGCGCCGTCCCTGCAGTCTAGCGCAGGCTGGCCAATACTTCACGCGCCGAAGCGAGCATATATTCGAAATCCTCGTCGCTCATCCAGGCCTGGAAGGGGAAGGATACCATGGTATCGTAGAAGAGATCCCCGTTGGGGCAGTTGGATTCACCAAGTCCCTGACGCCTGTAATAGTCATAGCGGTTCAGAGGAATGTACTGCACGACGCACTTTATGCCCTTGTCCTCGTACATTCTGCGCATGAAGGCGTCACGCTTCTCCACACCGCTCGTCATACGCGCAACCAGCAGATGGTAGTTATGACGGCGCGTATCCTCGCGCAGGAACTCAAGCTCGGGGAAATCCTTCAGCCCGTCGATAAAGCGCATAGCCCTCGCGCGCTTGAAGTCATTGATGGAATCGATGCGTTCGAGCAGCTTGGTGCCAAGCGCGCACTCGACTTCGCCGAGGCTGTAGTTGTTGGGCTGCAGCCATTCGCCGTCCAGCATGGGCATATCCACGTTGCCCATGGCCGGCTTCCAGTAATCCGGGCGCTCAAAATCGTAGGCGCAGTGCCCGTTGTGGCGCAGCATGGGGATGATGGCCCTGAGCTTCGGGTCCTTCAGATAGAGCATGCCGCCTTCGCCGAGAGTGGTGAGATTCTTGTGGGAATGGAAGGAGAAGATGCTCATGTCGCCGAACGAGCCGGCCTTCTTCCCGTCCACCTCGGAGCCGATGGCCTGGGCGGTGTCCTCGATGAGGATGACGCCGCGCTCATGGCAGAGTTTCGCGATGGCGGGCATGTCCGCCACGTAGCCGTAGAGGTGCACGACCACGACGGCCTTGGTACGGGGCGTCATGGCAGCGGCTATGGTCTCGGGCGTGGCCACGTGCGTATGCAGATCGACGTCGCACCACTTAATCTTCGCGCCCTTCTTGACGTACGGATACGCGGAAGCGGTGAACGTGTGCGACGGGATGACCAGCTCGTCGCCATCTTTGAAGCGGCAGAGCTGGGCGGACATCTCAAGGGCAGCGGTAGCGTTGCAGACAGCGAAGCAGCTGCCTTCTTCCACGCCCTGATATCGCGCGAAAGCGGACTCAAACTCCTGGAGGTAATGTCCCTGGGTAAGAGGCTCGGCGTTGCGCATGGCTTCGACAACAGTGGCGATTTCATCTTCCGTGTAACGGATGGAACGGCCGCTGAAATTAATTCTGAGCTTCATGGAAAATTTCTCCTGGTGCGGGCCGCCGCTCCCCGCGGGAACGGAAGGCCGGCACTCCATACATGACTGCTCCACCCCCGCACCCTGAGAGAGCGGAAGTGGAGCAGAAAAAAGGCTTCTGAGGGGCCCGGGCGGACGCCCGGCTTAAAGCTTCTTGAACCTGGCGATGACGTTTTCCTTTGTCAGGATGTCCCTGTAATTGGGGCCGAGAGCGTTGGTCAGGGGCTTTTCGTGGACAATGCTGCCCTCGTAAAGCCTGTTGAACTGCTCGTCGGTAAGATTACGGCACACACCCTTCGGGAGAGTGATGCCCTGCTTTTCCATCATTGCCATGACTTCGGCGTGCTGCTTGGGATAGATGTCATCGAGCACGGAGAGAGCCAGCAGGTTGGCCAGGCCGTGATGGATGTCGAGGACCATGGAAAGGCCCGCGGAAAGAGGGTGCACACAGCCCACGAAACCGGCAGCCATGCCGCCGAGATAGGAGGCAATCATGAGCTTCTCCCTGTTTTCGGGGAGCATCATATCCGCGGAATTGAAGATCTCGCGGGAAAGCTCGATGGCCTTCGTAGCCAGGGCGTCCACAACCGTGTTGCGGTAGTGGCCGGTCAGGCTCTCGAAGCAGTGCATATACGTGTCGATGCCGGTGTAGAAGAACTTGTCGCGCGGAACCGTCACGGAGAGATCCGGGTCAAGAACCAGCTGGTCGAACATGGTGAAGTCGCTGTTCATACCGAGCTTGAGGTTCTTGGCCTGGTTGCAGAGCACGCCGGTGCGCGAGGATTCGGAACCCGTGCCGGAAATGGTGGGGCAGCCGATCTTGTAGGGAGCAGGGTGCTTCACGAGCTCCCAGCCCTGATAGTCCTCGGCGCGGCCGGGGTTGGTCAGGAGGTTGCCCACGCATTTGCAGGTATCCATGGTGGAACCGCCGCCGAAGGCGAGCATGGCGCAGGGGAGTTTTCCTCCAAGCCTGGCCTTCACGTCCTTCGTATATGCGTCCACGCCGTCGGTGGTGGGCTCATCTGTCGTGTCCACGTAAATGACGATGTCGCCGGACTCGACAGGCAGGCGTCCGGTCAGATCGTTATGTTCAAAGAAGTGATCAAAGAACCAGACAGCGGGGGTGCCTTCCTTTCTGCGGGGGGCGAGAATATCCCCGAGCTGATTGATGGCACCACTGCCAATCATCACATAACCAACGTTTTTGGCATTGCGATACATATTTTCTGTTCCTTTCTGGATCCGGCTAAAGGCCGTAGCCAGTTCTCTGGTGCCATGACTGCAGGGTATTTCTGAGCAGCATGGCGATGGTCATGGGGCCGACGCCGCCGGGAACCGGGGTGATGGCCGAAACCATATCCTTGACACCGTCGAAATCCACATCGCCGCACAGGCCCGCTTCCGTCCTGTTGATGCCCACATCTATGATGACGGCACCTTTTTTGACCATGTCCCTGGTCACGAAGCGGGGCTTTCCAATGGCGGCGAAAATAAAGTCAGCCTGCCGGCACTCGGCGGCGAGATCCGGGGTATGCGAGTGGCAGAGCGTCACAGTGGCGTTGCCATAGCGGCCGGGCCTCGCGAGAAGCACGGCAAGAGGCTTTCCCACAATGTTGGAACGGCCGATAACCACGGCCTTCTTTCCGTCCGTAGGCAGATCGTAGCGCTTCAGGAGCTCGATGATGCCTGCCGGAGTGCAGGAGACGAAGCCAGGGAGGTTCTGAACGAGCCTCCCTACACTGACAGGATGAAATCCGTCAACATCCTTTTCGGGATCAATGGCGAGAAGGCAGGCATTCGCGTCGAGGCCCTTCGGAAGGGGAAGCTGGAGCAGAATGCCATCGATGTTCCCGTCAGCGTTGAGTCTGCTGATGAGGGACAGGAGCTCTTCCTGCGTCGTCGAAGCGGGCAGGCGGTACGCCACGGAGTTGATGCCGATCTCCCGGCAGGCCTTTTCCTTGTTGCGCACGTACACCTGGGAGGCCGGGTCCTCGCCGACCAGAATGACAGCCAGGCCGGGGGCCCTCACACCCTTCGCAGCAGCTTCCGTAATTTCGGCGCCCAGTTCCGCGCGGATGTCCTTGGCCGTTTTCTTTCCATCAATGAGAATCACGTTACCCACCTTTTGCCATGTAAAAATGTGACCGCTTTCAGGGGAGCGGCTCCCCGGGAAGTCAGAAAAAACAGAACGCGGGCCTGTCCCATCCCGGAAAAGCGGCGGACAGGCCCGTGTCACAGACTTAGTTTTCTTCAGGATAGTAGAAGTCGGCCAGGATGGGGCCGTAGTACTCGGAATTGTCGCCAAGCTCTTCCTCGATGCGGAGGAGCTGGTTGTACTTGCTCATCCTTTCGGAGCGGCACAGGGAACCGGTCTTAATCTGGCCGGCGTTCACGCCCACGGCGAGGTCAGCGATAAAGTTGTCATCGGTTTCGCCGGAACGGTGGGAGATGACGGTGGTGTAGCCGGCATTGTGAGCCAGTTCAATGGCGTCCATGGTCTCGGTGACGGTGCCGATCTGGTTCAGCTTGATGAGGATGGAGTTGGCGATGCCCTTCTCGATGCCCTCAGCAAGGATGCCGGGGTTGGTCACAAAGAGGTCGTCGCCCACGAGCTGCACCCTGTCACCCAGGGTGGTGGTCAGCATGCTCCAGCCGTCGTAGTCGTCCTCGGCCATGCCGTCCTCGATAGAGATGATGGGATACTTGTCCACGAACTCGGACAGCCACTGCACCATTTCTTCAGAGGTGAACTCTTTGTTCTCACCGGCGATGACGTACTTGCCGTCCTTGTGGAATTCGGAAGAGGCGGCGTCGATGGCCAGCATGACCTCGGTGCCCGGATTGTAGCCGGCTTCCTCGATGGCCCTGATGATGTAGCTGAAAGCCTCCTCATGGCTCTTGAAGTTGGGGGCGTAGCCGCCTTCGTCACCGACGGTCGCGGTGAGCCCGTCCTTCTTCAGGATGGAGCCGAGGGTATGGAAAATCTCGGCACCCATGCGCAGGGCGTCATGGAAGGTCTCGGCACGCAGGGGCATGATCATGAATTCCTGGATGTCGAGGTTGTTGGGAGCGTGCACGCCGCCGTTGATGATGTTCATCATGGGAGCGGGCAGCACTTTGGCGTTGATGCCGCCGAGATAGTTGTAAAGGGTCTGGCCGGTGTACAGAGAGGCAACCCTGGCGCAGGCCATGGAGGTACCCAGAATGGCGTTGGCGCCAAGGTGGGACTTGTTGTCGGTGTCGTCGAGGTCAATGAGCGTATTGTCGATGGCGACCTGGTTGAGAACATCCATGCCGATGAGGGCCTGGGCGATTTCACCGTTCACATGCTCGACGGCGTTCAGCACGCCTTTGCCGCCATAACGCTTCTCGTCGCCGTCACGGAGCTCGAGGGCTTCGCGGGTACCGGTGGAGGCACCGGACGGAACCGCGGCGCGGGCGATGATTCCGGACTCCAGCGTAACTTCAACTTCAACGGTCGGGTTACCGCGGGAATCGAGAATCTCACGGCCGAGAACTGAGGCGATAGTACTCATCTTTATCCTCCAGAATTAATTGTTAGCTATTTTATACTGCCTGTACAGCATGGCGAGTCCGTCGAGGAGCAGCGCAGGCAGAATGACGTCGATGGAGCTCACCTTGCCGGAGAGCATCTGCAGGAAGCCGCCCGTCCCCACGACCCGGACAGGTCCGGGAAGGCCGGCGGCCAGTCTGGCGGTCAGGCCGTCCACAAGGCTTGCAAAGCCGAAAACAATGCCATGCCGTATGCTCGTTGCCGTGTCCGCGCAGGGTTCGGGAACGGCAGCGTCCGTCTCGAGGCTGATGTGCGGCAGCTTGGCCGCAGCGCCGGCCAGCGCGTCGAGCGCGGTCACGGGGCCGGGAAAAATCAGCCCGCCGAGATAGGCTCCGCCGGAGACACAGTCGAAGGTGAGCGCCGTCCCCGAGTCGATGACGATAAGGGACGGATCGTCAGGGAAAAGCATGCGCGCGGCGCAGGACACGACCAGACGGTCAGCCCCCACCTCGCGGGGATTGCGGTAACGGTTCTCAAGAGGCACGGGAATATCCCGCGGAACGAAGAGAACAGGGCAGCCCACGTAGTGTTCCACGGCCGAAACGAGCTCGTAATCAACGCCGGGAACCACGGAGGAAACCACCGCGGCCTCGACGCTCTCCAGGGAGACTCCGGCCCTGTCGAGCAGGAAAAGGAGCTTCATGCCGATGTCGTCGGGCGTGAGGCGGGAATCCGTGCGGAAGGAGAACTGCCGCATCCCGGCGCCGCCGTCGAGCCCCACCTTGGTGGTGGTGTTGCCGACATCAAACAAAAGCAGATTTTTCCCCATGATTACTCCCATTTTTCCAGCGGCTGATTATGACAGACTGTTGCCTCCTTAGCAATAGACACGGGGTCCGGGGGCACTGTCCGGGCGGCCCTGCGGGAGCGCTCCTGACAGGGGTCCGCCGTGCTTCCGGGAAAGGCCGCGGGGCCCTCTCCTCCGCGGGAAGGCCGGCCTTTTTTCCCCTTGACTTGCGCTGATTTTTAGAGGATCTAGGAACTTCAGCAAAAAATAGCCGCTGACTTCTTTTTTACCTTTCTGCCCGGCCGGGCAGAATGAGGCAGTTACTATATATGTCCAAGATTCTGGATTCCCTACTCGGAGTATTCTCTACAGATCTCGCCATTGATCTCGGCACGGCCAACACCTGCGTTTACGTGAAAGGACACGGACTCGTGCTCCGCGAACCTTCCGTCGTAGCCGTGAAGAGAGACAACCGCGGCAACAAGGTCGTCCTCGCCGTGGGACACGACGCCAAGCGCATGCTCGGACGCGTGCCCGGCAACATCGAAGCTATCCGCCCCATGAAGGACGGCGTCATCGCCGATTTCGAAGTCACCGAGGCCATGCTCCGGCACTTCATCTCCAAGGCCCACAAATCCAACCATTTCGTGCATCCGCGCGTCATGATCTGCGTGCCCACCGGCGTTACCCAGGTAGAAAAGCGCGCTGTCAAGGAATCGGCCCAGTCCGCCGGCGCCCGCGAGGTCTATCTTATTGAAGAACCGATGGCCGCGGCCATCGGCGCCAATCTGCCCATCACGGAACCCATCTCCAACATGGTCGTGGACATCGGCGGCGGCACAACGGAAGTGGCCGTCATCTCCCTCGCCGGCATCGTCTACTCCCGCTCCGTACGCGTGGGCGGTGACAAGATGGACGAAGCCATCATGACCCACGTCAAGCGCAAGTATAACCTGCTCATCGGCGAGACGTCGGCCGAGGACATCAAGATCCAAATCGGCTCAGCCTATCCCCTTGACCCTGAGGAAACCCTCGAGATCAAGGGCCGCGACCTTCTCGACGGCATCCCGAAAAACATCACCATCACCTCCGAGGAAATCCGCAAGTCCATAGCCGAGCAGGTGGACAGCATTGTCCAGGCCGTGCGCATCGCCCTCGAGCAGACCCCGCCCGAGCTGGCGGCCGACATCGTTGACCGCGGTATCGTGCTCACCGGCGGCGGCGCGCTCCTGAAGGGCCTCGATCAGCTTCTGCGCGACCAGACCAATCTGCCCATCACTGTTGTCGACGATCCTCTTTCCACCGTGGTCATGGGCACAGGCAAGGCCCTTGACAATATCAATATTCTCAAGAATGTGTGTATAGACTAGCCGGGGACGGACAGTCCTCCGCGTCTTTGAATCTGCCAAGGCGCCGTGCCTCCTTTCCTGGCGCGGCGCCTTTCAAATAGAGAACGACGGGGCGGCGCTTCCCCTTAACCGCCCACAGGGCCTGCAGCTTTGACATTCCGGCGATTTCTCATCCTGATGGGCGTGCTGCTCATCCTCTTCCTGTCCATGTACACGTGGAACAAGAACACGCATGTGCTCGACGATTTTTCCACGGACGTGGGTCTCGAGCTTACAGGCGGTGTCATCACTCCCATCCGCTACGTGCAGGACAAAGTGACCGCTGTCTGGAAGCGTTACGTGTACCTCGTGGACGTGAATGAGAAGAACGCGCAGCTCGAGGCCCGTGTGCGTGACCTCGAGGCCCGCCTCCTGGCCCACAAAGAAGACATGGCCGAACTCGCGCGCCTGCGCGAACTCCTGCAGCTGCCCATAGACGAATCCTGGACCCCTGTGGGCGCACGCGTGCTCGCCGGCCACCTCGGCCCCAATTCCCTGCTCGATTCCATCACCATCAACCGCGGCTACGCCACGGGAGCAAGGCCGGGCACACCCATCGTCACCCACAAAGGACTCATCGGCCGCGTGCTCAGGGCTTCTCCGCACACGGCCACGGCGCTCCTGCTCACCAACCCCGGCAGCCGCATCGCCATTTTCACGCAGGAGAGCCGCACGGCCGGCATCCTCACAGGCGAAGGCACCAACAAGAACCTCGCCGTGCGCTACATGCAGCGTGACACAAAAGCCAAGCCCGGCGAGATCCTCATCACCTCCGGCCTGGACGGCAAGTACCCCAAGGGCATCCCTGTGGCCAGGGTTATTTCCGTGGCCCCGTCCAACTACACAGAATTCATGACCATCTACGCCGAGCCGCTCGTGGACATGCAGCATATCGAAGAAGTCATGCTGCTCGAGCCCACCGGTATCGTGAAGCCCCCCATGGTGGATACCCCCGATCCCGTTTTCGTGGGGCCGCCGCTCCCGAGTTCCCTCCTCCCGAAGCAGAAGGACGCCTCCTCATCCAGGGAGCAGCCGGCGCAGGGACACCAGAGAGGCTTTTAGGCCATGGAAAACGTCAAGCGTCTCGCGGGCCTGATTCTGCTCACCTGTATTTCCATTGCCCTCGAAATGTACATTCCGAGGATCGACACGCTCATCGTCATCGTCCTCCTCCTGCTGGAAAACAGGGAATACAAGACGCTCGTCTGCATGCTTCCGCTCATTCTGCTCATCCAGGAGGGCATGGGCACGCAGCATTTTGGTGCGAGCATCCTTTTCCTGGCCGCGTTCTTTGCGCTCTACAGGCTGCTTGGGGAACTCTATCAGGCTTCCACTTTTTTCTTCATCTCGGTCCTGTCGCTCGGGCTGGGCGTCACGCGTCTCAGCCTGAACTGGCTCTTCTCCACGCTGCAGGGCTACCCCTTTGATTCAGTCGAGGCCCTGCACGAAGGCCTGCTGCAGGCGCTCTACATCCCCGTAGCCTGGGCCGTTATTTCGTATTGCAGACAGCGCGCACGCCATGAACAACAACAGGAACAATGAGGAAGAGGCCGCCGGACGGCAACCTGCCGGCCGCGGTCTTCTGGGGAAATTCAGGAAGCGTGAGGATAAAACGCCTCCCGAAATTCTGATCAAGAAGGAGAACACGGACAGGTTCACGCCTCCGAGAGGAGGTCTCATCCTTCTTCAGGCCCTCATCCTGATCTTCTTTTTCGTCTTCGTGCCCCGCTTCTGGTTTCTGCAGGTGCACCTCGGCGAGGACTTCGCCCGCCAGGCCCAGGAAAACCACTGGCGCCAGGAACAGATTTCCGCGCCGCGGGGACGCATCTTCGACGTCAAGGGCCGCGTGCTGGCGGATAACCGCACTGCCTACGGCCTTTCCCTCATCCGCGATGACATCAGGGATCTGCCCGCCACCCTGGCCCAGGTCAGCGAATGGACCGGCGTGCCTCTTGATCAGGTCAGGGAACGCTACAGGCAGAGCCGCTTCAAGGTAAAGTCCTTTGAGCCGCTGCTCCTTGTGACAGACCTCGACTTCCAGCTCGTGGCCCGCATCGAGTCCGAACTCTACGCCTGGCCCGGTCTCGAGATCGTCATCCTCACAAAGCGCAGCTATCCCGAGAAGGATCTCTTCGCCCACATTCTGGGATACGTCGCCGAAGCCAACGAGACGGAACTCGAGAAGAATCCGGAGCTCTCCATGGGCGACCTCGTGGGCAAGTCAGGCATCGAATACACGCTGGACAAACGCCTGCGCGGCCGCAAAGGCCTCTATGACATTGAAGTGGACGCGTCGGGCCGCATGCTCGGCCAGGTTCTGCGAGAGGAACCCCAGGGAGGCGAGGAGCTCAAACTGTCCCTGGACAGGGACATCCAGAAAGCCTGCTGGGACGCCCTCGGCACCGAGGTGGGATCCATCGTGGTCATGGAGCCCGACACGGGCAAGCTCCGGGCCCTGGTCACAGAACCCGCCTATGACAACAACCTTTTCGCCGAAGGCATTTCCCGCCGCGACTGGGAAAACCTCAGAAACGACCCGCACTTTCCCCTGCAGAACCGCGCCATTCAGAGCGTTTACCCGCCTGGCTCCGTCTGGAAGCTCGTCATGGCCGCCTGCATTATGGAAAACGGCATTCCCGTTACAGACACCGTCTACTGCCCCGGCGGCATACGCCTCGGCAAGCAGATTTTTCACTGCTGGCGCCACAGCGGACACGGATCGCAGAACCTGATGCAGGCCATCTACAACTCCTGCGACAGCTACTTCTACATCATGGCCGACAGGCTCGGCATCGATAAGATAGAGTCCTTCGCGAAGCAGTGCGGCTTTGGCCGCAGGACCGGCATCGACCTGCCCCATGAAAAGACAGGCCTCGTGCCCTCCCGGGCCTGGAAGCACCGCCGCTTCAAGCGCGGCTGGTCCCGCGGCGACACGTTCAACGCCTCCATCGGACAGGGCTACGTGCTGACCACGCCGCTGCAGATAGCCGTCTATGTGAGCGCCCTTCTGAACGGCGGTGACCTGCTCAAGCCCCAGCTCGTGGACACGGATCCGAAAACGGTCACGGGACACGTGCCCGCTTCCAGGGAAACCCTGCGCTACATCGTTGAATGCATGCGCCGCACGGCCGCCGGCGGCACAGCCCGCGTGGTGGGCCGCGGCGACGCCATCATGGGCGGCAAGACCGGCACGGCCCAGGTCGTGCGCCTCAAGGGACACAGAAATCTGTCCTGGAAGGAAAAGGATCACGCCTGGATCGCTACCTGGGGACACAAGAACGACAAGACCTATGTCGTCATTGTCATGGTCGAACATGGCGGCGGCGGTTCCAAGGCAGCAGGCCCCATCGCCCGCAAGGTGTACAATTATCTTTTCGCCAATCCCGAATACTACACCCTGGCCAGAAGCGACACGCCGGTGCGCGAACTTCCCGGACCGCCGCTTCCGCCCGAAATGCAGAAAAAGAAACTCAAGGCGCAGCAGAACTGGCTGCCCTAGCAGGCATATATGGATAAGCCACTTTTCAGCTACATAAACTGGGGCCTCGTCGTCTGCATCATCCTGCTGTTCGGCGTGGGCGAACTCAATCTGTACTCGGCGAGCGGCGCGCGCATGGGCTCCGGTGTCACCCTGTCGGACTTCTACCAGCGCCAGTTCATCTGGGGCCTGTGCGGTCTCGGATGCATGCTCCTCACCATGAGCATCGACTACCACAGGCTGCGGAGCCTGGCCTGGCCCTTCTATATCATCACTCTCGTGCTCCTCGCCCTGGTTCCCCTCATCGGAACCACGGTCTACGGCGCCAAACGCTGGATCTCTCTCGGCTTCATGAGCCTGCAGCCTTCAGAGCTTGCCAAAATCTCCGTTTTTCTGCTGAGCGCACGGCTCCTCTCCCGCAACGGCGAGCCGCTCGGCTGGAAGGAGTTCGGCAGTATCGTGCTCATGGGGCTCGTGCCCGCGGCTTTCATTATCAAGCAGCCTGACCTCGGATCCGCTCTCATGCTCCTTCTTATCCTGGCCGGCATGATCCTTTTTCACGGAATCCGGAAAATCATCTTCAAGATATGCGCCCTGGCGGCGCCCTGCCTCCTCTTTCTCATGTGGAATGTCGGCATGCACGACTACCAGCGCCAGCGCATCCTGACTTTCCTCAATCCCGACGCCGATCCCCTGGGAACGGGCTATCACATTCTGCAGTCGCGCATCGCCATCGGCTCGGGCCAGATGTGGGGCAAAGGGTTCACCGAGGGAACGCAGTCCCAGCTGCGCTTCCTGCCGGAACGGCACTCCGACTTCGCTGTCGCCGTCTTCGGCGAGGAATGGGGGTTCGTCGGCTGCGTCTGCCTCATCACCCTGTTCAGCCTGTTCCTGCTTTCCATCTTCTCAACGGTCATGCAGGCCAAGGACCGGTTCGGCTGCATGCTCTGCGCGGGTGTCTTCTTCTACTTTTTCTGGGAAATCTTCATCAATATCGGCATGGTGGTGGGCATCATGCCCGTGGTCGGCATTCCTCTCCCCTTCATCAGTTACGGAGGATCGGCCACCATCGTGAACTTTATCTTCCTCGGCATCGTCCTCAACGTGTCCATGCGCCGGTTCTCTTTCAAGATGTGAACCGGCTCCGGGACGCGTCCGGAGGATCCAGCCCTTACGGCCTGATGAACATGGCGTCGCCGTAGGAGAAGAAGCGGTACCCCGCCGCCACAGCCTGCCTGTATGCCTCAAGAATGCGCTTTCTTCCGGCCATGGCGGAAACCAGCATAATCAGCGACGACTTCGGCAGGTGGAAATTGGTGATGAGCCCGTCCACCACGTTGAGAGGTTTCCCCGGATAGAGAAAAATGCCCGTGAAGCCGCTGTATTCCTGTATAGCACCGCAGGCTTCCCAGCATCCCTCCATGGTGCGCACCGACGTGGTGCCGACAGCGATGACGGGACGCCCCTCCGTTTTTGCCTCCCTGATGCGCGCGGCCGTGTCCGCGGGCATCTCGATGAGCTCCTGATGCATGGAGTGGCTGCGGATATCCTCACTGCGCACGGGGCTGAACGTGCCATACCCCACGTACAGGGTCACCTCGCTCCAGCCGAACCCCCGCTCCGCAAGACGCTGCCTGAGCTCGTTGGTGAAATGCAGGCCGGCTGTGGGCGCGGCCACGGATCCTATTTTGTCCTCGCGCGCGTAGACGGTCTGATAGCGGTCCGAATCATCGGCCACGGGCATACGCCGGATATAGGGAGGAAGCGGAATGCTTCCCTCTGCCTCGTAGTCACCCACGAGATCGCCCTTCCAGAAAAGATCCACGGTCCAGCGGCCGAAATCGCCCTTTTCCCTGAGCACAATGCTGATGTCGTCCCCGAAGGGAATAGTCTCGCCTGCGTGCAGATGACCTCCGCAGCGCATGAGTCCGGCCGCACGGGCAGTGTGCCCGCCGTCACCGGTCTCCTGCGCGTCCTTCAGCACAACGGGAAGGGGCGTAAGCAGAAGAAATTCCACCCTGCCGCCCGTAGCGGGACGCACGCCCCTGAGGCGGGCCGGCAGAACGCGTGAATTGTTGGCAACCAGGAGGGCTCCCTCGGGCAGAAGATCGCAGAGTTCGGAAAACTGATGGTGCTCAAGACCGAGATCCCCGTTCCTGTTGATGACCATGAGCCTTGAATCGCCGCGGTGTTCCGGAGGCGTCTGGGCGATCTGGGATTCGGGCAGTTCATAATCGTAACTCTCAAGCAGAAAATCTTCCTTGTCCGCCATCATCTTTCCTTTTCCCGGTCTTCCCGGGGCCACCTTGCCTCTTCATGGAGGAGAAGGTATTCTCATTGTCTCAGAGCCGCTGAACGGGCCCGGTCCCGCGGCAGAGCGGCGCGCAGGACGGGGAGGACTCTACAATATGCATCGCCCACTTGTCACGCTTCCAATAATTGCCCTGCTGTTCTTCCTGAGCGGCTGTTCCGGCATGGGAGGCTTCGGAGGCATGACCGCCTCCGGCGGCAGGCCCACACCGTCGAGCGTCCTGCTGGGTGTTGCCCTTCCTGCGGGCACGGAATACTTCCCCTCCCACAGCAGTATTTCCGGACAGGACGGCGTTGAAATCCTGCGCAGCAGCTCTGGTCCGGCTGTGTGCGCAGGAACCATCGCGAGCGGCCTTCAGGCGCGGGGCTGGAAGGTGCGCCTCAGCCAGACGAGCGGCAACAGGGGCTTCTATATTTTTGAAAACGGGGGCCGCCTCGCCATCGTGCACGTAAGCATTCAGACACCGCCCATGCAGACTCTCGTTCAGATCGCGGCGGGCACGCAGCTTCCCGACGGCGCCACCGTCACCCTGCCGGTCATGAGTCAGCATACGGGAACGCCCTCTTCCGCCACGGGCGGCACAGACTCCGCGCAGAGCGAGCCGGTTCCCTCATCCACCTCAGAACCCTTCCGGGACGAAAACCACATTCAGGGGCGTGACATATGAACGGCATGGAAAACTCCCTGCGTCTCCTGACGCGCCTTAAGAACAGGCGTCTTCATCTCGGCGTGACGGGTTCCGTGGCCTGCTACAAAACAGCCGAACTCCTGCGTCTTCTCCTCTCCTGCGGCATCCATGTCTCTGCCACGCTCACGCCCTCGGCGCGGCGTTTCATTTCGCCCCTGCTCTTCGAGTCCCTCGGCGCTTTTCCCGTGTATACGGACATGTTTGCGGACAGGGACGCCACCTTCGGTCATCTCGACCCCGGCCAGAACGCCGACGCGCTCTTCGTGGTCCCCGCCACGGCCAACACTCTGGCCGCCATGGCCGCGGGACTGGCCGGAGAAATGCTTCATGCGCAGATTCTCGCTTTCAGCGGCCCCGTGCTGGCCGCTCCGGCCATGAATCCGCGCATGTGGATGAATGCGGCCACGCAGGCCAACTGTACGGCCCTTGCCTCGCGCGGCGTTACCCTTGTTACCCCTGATTCCGGTTCCATGGCCTGCGGCGACACGGGACAGGGACGCCTCGCGCCCGTACCCGTGCTCCTCCTGTACGCCCTGCAGGCCCTTGCTCCGCAGGACATGATTGGGCAGAAGGTGCTCGTGACCCTCGGCCCGACCAGGGAACCCTGGGATGGGGTGCGGTTCTGGTCCAATCCCTCTTCCGGCACCATGGGGGCCTGCCTCGCCTTCGCAGCCTGGATGCGCGGCGCCGAGGTTACGGCCGTCACCGGTTCCTCTGTCTCCCGGGATCTGCTGCCCAAGGGCATCCCGAACCTTTCCCGCGTGGACTGCGGCACAGCTGCCGAAATGTACGACGCCGCGGCCGCGGCCTGGCCTGACTGCAGCATGGGCTTCTTCTCTGCCGCAGTGGCGGACTTCTCCCCGGTGCCTTACGGCAGCCATAAATTCAAGAAGGCAGACGCGCAGAACGGCTTCAGCGTGGAATTCGCTCCCAACAGGGATATTCTGGCCACCCTCGCCGCTGCGCGCCGTCCCGGCCAGAAAATGCTCGGTTTCGCCGCGGAAACAGCCTCCTCCATGGAAGAGCTCCTCGGTCTCGCCCGGAAAAAGAGGCAGCGCAAGGGCTGCGACGTCATCGCCGCCAATATCGTGGGCCGGAAGGGTTCGGGTTTCGCCTCCGAGACCAATTCCATGGCCGTTGCCGGCCCGGGCGAAGCCGGTGAAATCTGGGAGACGCGCAGCAAGGCCGACGTCGCCTGGGATCTCTGCTCATGTCTTTTGAACGCGTAACTCCGTTAGCCCAGGTTCTTGAGACTGCCGGCATCAGGTACATCCTTTCTGATAAGGATGTGCCTGCTCCCCTGTCCCTGATGGCGGAGGCCGTGCCCGCTCCCCGTCCGTCCCGTCCCGCCCCGCAGCGGTATCCGGTCCGGGATGTACGCCGTCCCCTTCCCCAGCGTCCCGTCCCACAGAGACCTGCGCCGCAGGTCCGGGTTCCCGAACTCCGCAGAAGGTTCCCCATCATCCCCACTGACGCGTGGCCGGAAAACTGGCGGGCTCTTCTTGGCCGCATGCGCAAAGGCCCCGTCGCCTGGACCTATCCCGAGCTCGGCCTCGATCTCACCGGTCACGCCAGCCCGGAACGCAGGGACTGCCTCAATCAGCTTCTCCACAGCCTGCACAGGCGCGCAGGCACACATACCTTCTGGCCCTACGCTCTTCCCGGAGAGCCGGAATCCGGCCTGACGCCCCGCCCGGATATTTTCTGGTCCGGCCTGCGTGAACTCGGCGTCAAAATGCTTATTATCATGGGATCCACGGCCAGCAACGCCATAGGCCTTTCAGGCCCCGACGTCCGCCCGCTCAACACCATACGGGCCAACGGCTGCGTCATCTGCTTTACCTGGGACTTTGCTCACATACAGGAAGAGACAAATCGTCTGAATCAGATTAGCCGGTATATTGACGAAGCCTGCCGGCAGCTCAATTTCTGAACCCGCCGGGCCCGGCTTTCACCGAGGAGGAACCCATGGCTCACCTTCGTTCTCTGAAAATACAAATCAAATCCTGGCTTTCCGCTCCTGACTGGCGGAGCCATCTCCCGGAGATCGTCTCCCAGGGCATGTCGTCCATGGGACCGCTCATGGGTCTGCTCATGTACGAACCCCAGATGCGGCTCAGGGCCGCTATCGCTATAGGCGCCGTCACAGCCGAGCTCAACAAGACACGCAACGACCTGGCGCGCGACGTGCTGCGCCGTCTCAAGTGGCGTCTGTCCGAGGAGAGCGGCAACATAGGCTGGGGAGTGCCTGAAGCCTTCGGCGAAATCGTTGCCCAGTGCCCGGAACTCGGCAAGGAATTCCACAGTATCCTCTTCTCCACCATCCTCGACCTCGGCTTCGACGACAACTACGTGGACAACGACGTGCTGCGCCGCTCCTGCTACTTCGCCATAGGCCGCGTGCTCGAGGCTGCGCCCCAGTACGGGAATGAGGTGCGCCCGCTCCTGCGCAAGGGCCTCGCAGACACGGATATGGCCTGCCGCGGCTACGCGGCCTGGGCTCTCGGAAAACTCGGGCCCGATCTCAATGACGGCCCGGCCCTGCGCCACGCCAGCGAGGAAGGAAACAACGCCGTATGCCTCATCGTGGACGGGGACACGGCGAAGGAATACCCGGCTTCCGAGCTCGCCCGCATGGCGCTCGGAAACAGGTAGCCCCCCTCTCCTAAACGGCGGCCCCGAGGAGAAGGTTATCCCTGTGGATGACCTCGGGATAGTGCGCGTCTCCGAGGATGGCCGCCACCTCAATGCGCTTCAGTCCCCTGATGCGCTCTATTTCCGCCGAGCTGTAATTGCTGAGGCCGACGCCGATGCTCACGCCATTGTGCGTGACACGCACGGGCGCGCCTTTCTGGAATGTCCCTTCCACGGAAACGATGCCTCCGGGGAGGAGGCTCTTTCCGCGGTTGAGGAGCGCCTCAGCGGCACCGTCGTCCACCTCGATCGTACCAAGAGGCTCGGTCTTGTAGGCCAGCCAGAACTTGCGCTGCGGGATAGCGTGCTGGCGCGGGCAGACCCACGTGCCTGTGCCTTTAAGGCCGGACGCGAAAGCTCTGGCGATAATGTCGGGCTCACGTCCCGGGAGGATATAGGTCGGCACGCCGAGCTGCGCCGCCCGGCGGGCGGCCAGAAGCTTCGAATACATGCCGCCCGTGCCCAGCGTGGTCTTGCCTCCGCAGAGCGTCCCGAGATTGAGAGCGAAGACATTGGGAATGCTCTCCATGATGGCCGCTCCCGGCTCGGCGGGATTGCGGTCATAGACACCGGGAGCCGTGGTGACGCTCACATAGAGTTCCGCCCCCACCAGATTGACCAGAAGGCTCGCAAGCGTGTCATTGTCGCCGAACTTGAGCTCGCGGATTGACACCGTGTCGTTTTCGTTAACGATGGGGACAACGCCCCAGCTTAAAAGCTCAGCGAAGGTATTGCGGATATTGAGAAGGCGCTCACGGGAGCGGATATCATCGCGGGTCAGCAGGATCAGGGCCGTAGAGAGCCCCCTTTTGCGGAACGCGTCATCCCAGGCGCGCACAAGGCGGCCCTGGCCGATGGCAGCAAAGGCCTGGCGCGCGGACATGCCGTGCGATTCCTGTTCCACACCCCGCTCGCGGCATACGCTGCGGCCGGCTGAAACGGCGCCGGACGTTACGAGAACAATCCTGCGCCTTTGTCCTCCCGGCAGTCTGGAAACAGCCGCGATCTGATCGGCCAGCCTGTCTATGACATCCAGGCTCAGTCCCTGATCGTCGGTAATGACGGCGCTTCCCACCTTGAAGACAATACAGTGCGCCTCTTCAAGTACCCTGCGTTTCTCTTCCTGCCAGTCAGCCATGCTGTCTCTCCTTCCGCCTTCTCCGCTAATAGTTGGGCTCGTGCGTCCTGATGACTTCGATTTCCGGAAACTCGTCGTCGCCGGCCTCCACCTCTTCCTCCGCTTCGGACTCGACCCTGACCGGACGGACAAGAGGAGCGTGCAGGGAGGTGTTATCCAGTCTGCGCCAGAGCTCATCCACCAGCTCCTCAAGGCCTATGCCCTTCTCCGCGGAAATGAAGAAGATATGCCTGCCGTCGGCTTTCGCGCGCTCCCTGAGAGCGGTCAGTTCCTCGTCTGTGAGAAGGTCAATCTTGTTGATGACCTCAATCTGCTCATGTTCCGCGAGTTCGGGATCAAAGGAGGCCAGCTCATCGTTGATGAGCCTGAAGCCGGCCCAGGGATCGTCGCGATCCACGTCCTCAACGCTCAGGATGTGCACAAGGAACCGCGTCCTCTCAACGTGCTTCAGGAAACGCAGTCCGAGTCCCTGCCCCTGGCTGGCGCCTTCAATAAGGCCAGGGATGTCGGCGATGACGAGACGCCGTCCGGGATCATCCGGATGGATCATCACGCCGAGCACAGGCACCAGCGTCGTGAAGGGATAACTGGCGATTTTCGGCCTGGCCGCAGAAACCTTCGAAAGAAATGTGGACTTGCCGGCGTTGGGCAGACCGAGAAGACCCGCGTCAGCGAGAATCTTGAGTTCCAGCCTGAGCGTGTATTCCTCACCCGGCTCACCGGGCTGGGCGAAATGAGGGGCCCGCATGGTCGAGCTCTTGAAATGAATGTTGCCGAGACCGCCGCGGCCGCCTTTGGCCACGACGAATTCCTGATCCGGCTCGCTCAGGTCGGTGAGAAGATGCTCTTCATCCCCGCTCTCGACATAAACCATGGTGCCAACGGGCAGATGCAGGACCAGATCTTCGCCCTTTCTCCCATACATCTGGCGGCCCATTCCGTTCTGGCCGTTCTGGGCCGCGTAATGACGCTTCAGACGGAAGTCGTACAGCGTGAGCAGTCTGCCATCGGCGCGCAGAATGACCGAGCCGCCGTTGCCGCCGTCGCCGCCGTCAGGGCCGCCCTTGGGAATAAATTTTTCCCTGCGGAAATGGACGCTGCCGCTGCCGCCGTGTCCGGCCTTTACGGATATCCGTGCTTCATCGACGAATCGCATGGTAAACCTCTCTTGCTCCCAGCTTCCGCTGAAGGAGCGATGACGAAAAAAGGGAAGAAGCCTTGCGGCCCCTTCCCCTCAAAAGTGCTGTGAGCCCTGCTGATTATTCAGCAGCGGGAGCTTCCACATGAACACGGGTCAGCACGCGGTGCTTGCGGGTGTAGTGTTCATAGCGGACTTTGCCGGGCTGCAGGGCGAAGAGCGTGTAGTCCTTGCCCATGCCAACGTTCACGCCAGGGTAGATGCGGGTGCCGCACTGACGAACGATGATGTTGCCGGGAATGACGGCCTGGCCGCCGAAGATCTTTATTCCGCGGCGCTGACCGGCACTGTCACGACCGTTGCGGGACGAGCCGCCTGCTTTCTTATGAGCCATGATGTCCTCCTAAAAATTCCTGCGGATGAGCACAAACTAGGCGTTGATGCTCTTGATCTTGAGCGTGGTGTAATCCTGACGATGGCCCTTCAGATGACGGGAATCGTTGCGGCGCCAGCGCTTGAAAACAAGAACCTTCTTGCCGCGGGTCTGGTTGACCACTTCAGCGGTCACGGACGCGTTGGCAACACTGGGAGCGCCGATTTTGACTTCGCTGCCGCCCAGCATAAGAACCTTATCAAGAGTCACTTCGGTGCCAGCTTCAGCAGCGAGCTTTTCGACGAGAATCTTGGAGCCTTCCTCAACGCAGTACTGCTTTCCACCGGTCTCGATAATAGCGTACATTATAAAAATACCTCCAGAAAGAGAGAACCTCTTGCCTCTCTTCATATGAAAAGTCAAGCCTTTTGAAACACCCAGGAAGAGCCAGAAGCCCGAAAAAACGGATTTTTTCCGCTCCGGATGCCGGCATCTTGTTCTGGAAAGACCCCCAACTTGAACCACGGGGTGGGGCCCCGCCGGCTGAGCTGACGCGCATCGCACGACCTCCGCCGATCTTTCGAACACATGCTTTTATCCCTTTTTCCGCAAAAAGCAAAGGTTTTTTCGCTGTCCTGAAGGTCCGGTGCGGCCGTCCATACGGCCAGCCGCTGCGGCGCCGGATGTGCGGGCAGCCGGGGAACAAGCATCTCCGCGTCATCCCCACGCTGTCCGGTTCCGGATATTGTTGCTGCCCGCCAATTCTGATAAGCCAGCCGGGTATCACTATACCGTCTCCGGACGCAGAGGGGGAGCAGCTATGGAAAACATGACGTTCAGCATCACAGGCCTTAGCCCTGACGGCAGGGGTATCGCGGAACGCATTCAGGGAGAACCGATCACCTTTGTCGCCGGAGCACTTCCCGGAGAACAGGTCAGCGCCCGCATCCTTGCTGAAAAAAAGACGTTCCGCGAGGCCGCTGCCACAGAGCTGCTCCAGCCGGCCGCAAGCGCCGTCACGCCAGCCTGTCCCCACGCCGCAGAATGCGGCGGCTGCCCACTCATGCGCATGCCCTACGGGGAGCAGTGCGGCTGGAAGAGCCGCTTCCTCTCCGACGCCCTGCGCCGCATAGGACATTTCGAAAACGCCCCCGTCAGGCCGCTTATTCCCTCTCCTGAAACGGCCGGATACCGCAACAAGATCGAATTTGCCTTTGGAAGCGATGAGCAGGGCCGTGTCTGCCTCGGTATGCGCCGCCGCATGAACCACGCTGTCACTGAGACGCCCGACTGCCAGCTTCTTGACCTGCCCTCCGCCCCCATTCTGAAATCCATACAGGATCGCGTCCGCGCGGGAGGTCTCACCTCCTATGTTCCCATGCCCGCCATGCCAGGACAGAAGCGCTCCCGGTTCCGCCGCCTCAGCGGAAAGGAAAAGGATGCAGGCGGGCACGGATTCCTCCGTTTCTGCCAGCTGCGCACGGGTGTGGTTCCCGGCCAGAGAGAAACCGGCCTTTCCTTCGAAGACGAGGGAGAGAAAAAAATCTGGGTGCTCTTCGTCACGAGCCCCGGTACCGACCATGAAAACGCCCTCCTGCGGAAAATCGCTCAGGCCCTGCTCTCTGATTTCCCCGTCATCCACGCCGTGATTCACGAGGAGAGAAAGTCCGCTGACTTTCTGAGGCAGGGAGACGTGCGGCGCTTCTCCCTTTCGCGCCAGGGGGATATCCCCGAAGCCTCGAGGCTCCTCGCGCCCCTCGGAGATCAGACCTACCTCCTCGACTCCTCGGATTTCTTCCAGGTGAACACAAAAGCCGCCGGGATACTCGCCCGTCTGGCAGGAGAAAATCTTCTGGACGCACCCCTTCTTGATCTCTATTGCGGTGTGGGAGCTCCCGGCCTCTCCTGCATCCATGGCGGCTCCATTACGGGCATCGAATATTCCCCGAACTCCGTCAACTGCGCCCGCATCAACGCAAAACGCATGGGAGTAAAGGCACAGTATACGGCCGGCGACACGGCCAGCCTGTTCCGCAGAATTACGCGCGGCACCAGATTCAGTCAGATTCTCTGTGATCCGCCGCGCGCCGGCCTGGCTCCCGAAGTGGTCAGAGGTATTCTGGAACTCGCTCCGGAACGCATTGTCTACATATCCTGCAACCCCGCCACTCTCGCCCGGGACGCTGCCCTGCTCGCCGGAAAATTCGACCTTGTTTCCGCCACGCCCGTTGATCTTTTCCCGCACACACCGCACGTGGAGACGGTAACCCTGATGTCGAGAATTCACTAAGGAATTTAGCTGCTCCCCACAGCCCCAGGCAGAAGGGAGCGAACAAGAATGCAAATGGTCTTTTGAGGGAGAGCTTTCCGAAGAAAACAAACCTTTCGACTGTCACCCAGCGTAACTTATACTGGAAGGAAGTGTACTGAATTCCCAACAGAAATGTCCCGTGTGGAAGACAGCACTGAAATTCTTTGCTGAAAGACTTCGCAGCTCCGCCTGGATCATCCTGCACTTGGAATGAAAATCCGCATTATTTCACCTCCTTTCTTTGTTCTCCTTCAAATCATAATGCGTGATATCTTTCCAGTTCCGGCGAATAACGATATCAGAGGTGAGATCCGTGTTGTTGTAGGCAACCGACCACTGCGTGTTGCTGGTAACGCTTTCAGGTTCAGGGTCCTGTGAAGCGGCTCTCAGCGCTGCCCACACGGTATCATCGGTGTAGTTTCCCTCCTGCTGTCTGAAAACATCAAGAACAGCATCGTAACGCTCCCTGCCGTGGCCGTATATACTGTTTCTCTGGTTTGGCAGTACCTTTTCCTGATAAAGCGCATAGAAATTTGTGGCAGCGCTGACAGGCGTTGCCACAAGCGTCCGGGCTTCGCTCTCACAGTCGTACTCGAGGATCCTTCCGTCGCCTTTTGCATCGGTGATATAAAAGTGGTAATCGCGCCCCCCGGCGGAAAACATATCGTAGCCCCGAAGCAGGTCCACCGCCTCCTGGGTGGTCGCGGCACGATCCAGCACAAGCCGCACAGCAAGGGAAGTGAAGATAACAGGCTTCCCGGTATTCTGATGCACCGGCTCGCTGTCGACTATGAGTACGGCGATGGATACGCCTTTTTCATTCATGCCATCGAGGCAGACAAACGGGGCGGTCAGACTTGCCAGCTTCTTTTTTATGCTTTCTTCCGGCACGTTTGCAGAAACATTGTCCAGTGCTGCATAGGCCACGGATTTATAGCCGTTTTCCGGAGTGCAGCAGACGAGCATCGCAGAAGTGTTATTCCTGAAATCATAATTGCGTCCCATATGCACAGCGCCATTCCTATCTGTAAGCGTGAATGCTGTACAGCCGAACTCAGGAGCCTGAATTTTCACGGGGAAAAAGGGCAGGGCTGCCTTCGAAATGACATTGATCATGGTCTGATTGTCCCTGACACCGTAACTGATCATGTCATCAAGACTGTAACTGTATCTGACGTCCATGCGATAGAGATTGAATCCGTCCGCATATCCGGTCAGCTTCTCAATGCTGTTCAGTGTCTGGATACGGGTGAAGTAGATGCCGGCGAACACAAGCACGGCGGCAAGCAGTGCAGCCAGAACGCCGCAGAAGAAAATCACCGGAGTGTTCATCTGGTTTTCTCCTTTATGGTATTGGTCGCGTTGTCGGTTTTGAGCCCTGCCAGTGAGAAGTCATAGTATATGGACAGCGTTTTGCATTATTCCTGCAACACCTGCCCGGCTGTATCCGGATATCCGGCTCCTCCACAAGTAGGCGGCATAATTCTGTTCTTCTTCAGGCACATTGCCAAGGTAAATTTTCAGTCCAGGTGCAGAATGCCGCCCTACAGCCAGTGGCCAGATACTGTCTGCAGATACCCAGCGTTTGGGAACGGCGCTGCTGCCATCTGCTCCCGGGTGTAGCCACGGCAGATTAATCTCTCAGCGGTTTCCATACTCCAGGCCGATACATTACCTTGAGCCCTGCATCGTTTTCTTCTCACTGAGCCGGATTTGGACAGCCGCAGATTCATACCTTCCGCGGCGTTCTTTCAGTGGAATCCCTTTAGAAACTGTCTGGAGAATCCCCGGCTTCAGAGGCTCCGCACTGCCGTGCGGTATGTGCACCTGAGAATCCTTCCCGGGTTAATGCCATACCTTTTCCCTTTTGGAAAGGTAATGCAAAAAAACGGAGTGGAGACCGGGCAAAGTCCGGACCCTGCGTTGACGTATCGCGGGGCTTGTGCTATTGCGAACAAGCAACATAGCCCTGCTTCTGCAGAGCCATGTGATCAACGTCGGGGAAAAGCATGTCATTCAGAGACATCTGGCAAGCACAAAAACACGGGCTTCAGAGCCTGGCGTCAGTTGGCGTGATCGGCATGCACATGGTCAGCGGCCCCATTGTGGGTGTCGCCATCGGCTGGGGCCTCGACAAGTGGCTGGGTACGAGCCCGTGGTTCAAGCTGATTTTTCTGCTCATCGGAATCGGCGCCGGCTTCCTGAACGTCTATGTCGACACGAAGGGAGTGGTTGCCAGGATGAACAGAGAGGCGGCGAAAACGCCAGGGGCCATCTTGAGAGGAAACCCCGAAGGAAAAGACAAGCAGGAAGAAGCAGCGCATGGGAACGTCAAGGATAATCGGAAGTCTTGATAACTGGCTTACCAGCCACGGCGTAGACCATCCGTACATCCGGCCTGTCATACGCAACCAGGTTCTTCTGACGCTCATCGTCTTTGTCATCGGGCTCGCCGCCGCATTTGCGTCGCCGTGGATTCTGTGGGCCGATGCCGGCATTGCCGTCATGACTGTCATTATCTGCAGCTGGACGCACTACTTCCTGAAGACAAAACTCGAGGGAACGGTGTCCATGCGGATGCCCGGCGTCATCCTCCGCTTTTTTCTCCGCCTCGTGTTCCTGACCATCTGTCTCTATGCGGCGCTTATTTGGGGAAAAGCGTCGCCGGTGGCACTTGTGTTCGGAGTGGCAGTCGGGACGTTCGCCCCGCTTGTGACATTCCTCTGGGTACAACACACGAGAAAGTAAAAGCTCAACCCGAGCACGCCGATGAGGACGCGGAAAAAGCCCGGGAAAACCTGCGAAGGCTTTTTCTCATCCAAAACAAGTTTTTTCTTGCTAAAGACTTTCGGTTGTGCTTAAAGTTTTGAAGTGTGTGATAGACACGTAAAGCCCACCATTCACGGCCAGTCCGTCAGTGGCGGGGCCCCTGCACAAAGCCTCCGGCCGCGTGTACGGGAAGTATCACCGCTTAAGAGGGAGGCTGCATAATGGCAGGTTTGGCTCATCCGGTTCTTCTCTCAACGTTCTGCAATATGGACACCATCACCATTGCCGGCAAGACGATGGAATTTGACCATGTTTTCTATACGTGGATTGTCATGGCCATTCTTTTTACTCTTGCCTTTCTGTGCAAACGCAAGCTGACCATGGTGCCAGGAGGACTGCAGAACTTCTGGGAAGCAATAGTAGACACAATAGACAAGTTTGTATGCGGATCCATGGGTGAAAAAGTAGGCTCGAGGTTCGTTCCGTTCCTGTGCGGCCTCTTTGTTTTCATCCTGTTCTCAAATTTCATGGGCCTCATTCCCGGCTTCAACGCCCCCACGGCTAACCTGAACACCACCGTGTGCATGGCCCTCTTCGTCTTCATTCTGTACAATGTGGTCGGCATTCTTGTCTGGCATCACAAGTACATCAAGCAGTTCCTCGGAATTTCCAAGTGGCTCATCCCTCTGATGTTCCCGCTGGAAATCGTGTCCCACCTCTCCCGCCCGCTCTCTCTTTCTCTCCGTCTTTTCGGTAACATCCGCGGCGAAGAAATCGTGCTCATTCTGTTCTTCATTATGGCACCTATCCTGGGCACCATTCCGATTTACTGCCTGTTCCTGATTGCCAAGTGCATGCAGGCCCTGGTGTTCTTCCTCCTTGCCATGTTCTACATCAACAGTGCTATCGTGGGCACCGAACACGAGTAAGGATCCTACTTTGCGGGGAATGGTCGACCGTTATCGACCCAACCATATAAACTCTTGGTTTAAGGAGTGTTCCAATGCGTAAATATCTTCTCATCGCTCTTAACGTGATTGCCCTGCTCGGCATTTCCTCCATGGCCTTTGCTGCCGGCGCCACCCTTGACGCCGCCGCCCTCGGCACCACCTGCCTCGGCGCTGCTCTCGGCATCGGCTTCGGCGCCTGCGGTTGCGGCGTTGGTATGGGTCTCGGCCTTAAGGGCGCCATGGAAGGCATTGCCCGCAATCCTGAAGTGAGCGGCAAGATTACCGGTACCATGATTCTGGCTTACGCCTTCATCGAATCTCTGGCCATTTACGCCCTCGTTATTTCCTTCATCCTTCTGTACGCCAACCCCTACGTTGCCTAGTTCAGAAAGAAAGTTTTGATTAAAAGAGGCTCCCGCAAGGGAGCCTTTTTTTGTGCCTTCACTACAACATGCTTTCCTGACGTATAAAAATACAGAGAGATAGAGTCTTATAAATACGACACTTGCATGGTACGCCATCTATAGTGTAGCGTATTGCTTGACTTTACAAAAAAAAGCTTAAAAGCTTTCAAAAAAAATTTTTCGTCTTTTTAACTGGTTAGATCCTTTTTCACAAGCATCTATCTAGCCAGGCGCGCTTTTAATGCGTATAAAAGACGGCAAGCAAAAAAATTCACAAAGTCCTGAAAACAGGAAGCAGTTGTAAACACATGGATACTCAGCCCAAAAGCACCCACATCCCGCAGGCCACCATCAGGAGGCTTGCCACCTACGTTCAGGTCCTGGAAGATTTCCAGCGTGACGGCGTGGAAATCATCTCCTCCAATCCGCTCGCAGAAGCCTGCGGCGTCAACGGCTCACAGGTCCGCAAAGATCTTGCTTATTTCGGAGAGTTCGGCATACGCGGCGTGGGCTACAATGTCAGTTCCCTCATTGCAGCCATCACCTCATCGCTGGATGTGGACCGCGAATGGAAAATGGCTCTCATCGGTGTTGGCAATCTTGGCAAGGCTCTTCTCAATCACATTGAGTTCAAGGCCAGAAACTTCAACATCGTCTGCATCTTCGACTGTGATCCCTTCAAGATAGGCGAAGTGGTCCATGGCCTCGAGGTGCACTGCACCAAAGAAATGCCGGCTCTGGTGAGGGAGAACAACATCGAAATCGGCCTCATCACCACTCCGGCCCAGCGTGCCCAGCGTGCCTGCAACCACCTTGTCAACGCCGGCATCACGTCCATTCTGAATTTCGCACCTGCCCGCGTGAAGGCACCTGAAAACGTGGATGTGGAATACGTGGACTTCTTCCACCATCTGTATTCCCTTGCCTTCAACCACAACAGCCACCGCGGCTAGAAAAAGCCATGCAGACCTCTCCGCTGGCCCGCTTTCTTGATACGCTGGCCTTCTTTACCTGTCTTGTGCCGGCGCGCATGTACAGCGGTACGGATATGCCCCGCTACGTCCCGTGGTTTTCCGCAGCCGGGCTGACCATCGGCTTCCTCACCACAGGACTGTCCCTTCTGGCCGGACTTTTCTTCAGGGGCGTCGTACCGCCCCTCTTCCAGGCCCTGGCCGCAGGCTTCGTCTGGTGCGCCGCCGAGATCATCATATCCAGGGCCCTGCACTGGGACGGACTCTCCGATCTCGCGGACGCTCTCGGGAGCGCACGGGACGGAGAGGGGTTCTGGCAGGTTCTCAAGGACAGCCGCGTGGGATCCTTCGGCGCGCTGGCCATGGTCTGTGTCTTCGCGGGGCAGGTCATCGCCTGTTCCGCGCATGCGGCACGCGGTGACATTCTGGCTCTCGTTCTCGCTCCGGCGGCCAGCCGCTGTCTAGCGGCCCTTCCCTTCTGCTATGTAGCGCCGCACAACCCGAAATCCCTGGGCGGACGTTTCTCCGGGGGCGGCACGGCAGGGACGAAACGGCTTTCCCTCTGCCTTCTCGCGATCATGCTCGCGCTCTGCGCCGCGGCCGGCGTTTCTGCCGCGGGCCTTGCGCTTCTGGTTTCTTCATGTGCCCTGCTTCTTCTCTTCATCATCCGGACGGCCAGAAGGCAGGGCGGCATATCCGGTGATTTCATCGGAGCCACCATCGAGGCGGGGCAGCTTCTCGTCCTGATCTTTTCCTTTTAGCCGCGCCAGGTACGGGCGAGCCTCACGAGACCTCCGGCCCATTCAGGCAGGATGGGGGCGAAGATGTGCGTATAGGACCCCCAGGTGTTCCCGGCAGTTATGGCATCCGTACCCTTCCCGAATCCCCTGCCCTTGCTGAGCCGGAGGCAGGGAGCAGAGATATCCGAGGTGGGGAGAACGTTCGAAAAGTGAAATTCGTGCCCGCGGATCCTGAGCCCGGCCGGATAAAAAGGCGTGTTCCGGATGGTTTCTCCGGCCACGTAGCCGAGCCCTACAGGGCGTTTGTGCATCTCAATGTCTACGGGCAGAACGCCGGCAGCGGAAGATCTTTTCCCGTTCTGGGTGATGCTGCGCGAAAGGACCATGAATCCGCCGCATTCTGCATAAATGGGGAGGCCAAGCCTTGAGGCCGCGGCAAGTTCGGCGAGACGGGGACTCGCTGCGAGTTCGGCGAGATAATCCTCCGGGAATCCGCCGCCCAGATAGACAGCGTCGATGCGCTCTCCCGGTCCCGTGAAGTTCCATGGCGTGCTGTCCGCGAAGGAAAGCTTTCTGAGCCTTGCGCCGGCGCGTTCAAGCGCTTCCAGATTTTCCCGGTAGTAGAACCACAGGCAGGCGTCACGCACGTAGCCGATAACGGGCGGATTGTCGAAGCGCACGGGCTCTCCTTCCCAGAAGGGCCTGATGTCACTGAGAGGCGCCGCGCCGCGTGCCGAGGATATGATCCTGTCCACGTCCACGTTGCCTGCGATATAGGTCTTCAGGCCGTCAAGCACGCTCCTGGCCGTATCAGTGAGCCTGTCGCCCAGAAGGGACGCTATGCCCATATGCCGCTCGGGCAGAGGATTTTCAGGAAGCCTCGGGAGCTCTCCAAGCACGGGCAGATCCGTATAGGTCTCGATGCTATGCCTGAGATAGCGCCCGTGCCGGCTTCTGCCCACCTGGTTGAGCACGACGCCCGCGAAGGAGAGCCCCTTCTCAAAACGGGTCAGGCCCTGCAGGACAGCCGCAGCGGTCCTGGTCATCTTGGTGGCATTAAGGGAAATCACGATGGGGGCGCCGAGATCCCTGGCCAGTGTGGCCGTGGAGCAGGAGCCTTCCACATCGAGCCCGTCATAGAGACCGCGGTTGCCTTCGATGAGAGCCACGGCGTTCCCCTTCTCCAGGGAGCCGTCAGGCAGAAAACGCGCGGCATGGTGTGCGAAAAGAGACAGGAGCCTGTCTCCGGAAAGAAAGAAGGGATCGAGGTTGGTGGACGGCCGCCCGGCCGCTGCTGACAGCCAGGCGGCGTCGATATAATCGGGCCCCTTTTTGAAGGGAAGCACATCAAGGCCCCGGGCTGCGAGAGCCCCGGCGAGACCGAGGCTCAGGAGCGTTTTGCCGCCCCCTCCGCAGGTCGATGTGACGATAAAGCGGGGCAGGTCGAGGCGTGACGGATCTTCCCTCATGGGCATGTCGGTCTTCCTAGTGCTTGAAGGAACGCTGACCGGTGAAGACCATGGCCACCTGCGGGGAGTGCTCGTTGACGGCCTGGATGACTTCCCAGTCACGGATGGAGCCGCCGGGCTGGCCGATGGCGGTCACGCCCTCAGCCATGGCCACATCCACGCCGTCGCGGAAGGGGAAGAAGCCGTCGGAGATGATGACCGAACCGGCGAGGCCGCCGTGGGCTTCCCTTGCACGGGCCTGAATGTCGGCAAGCTTGTCGGCGAACCCCTTGTCGGAGCCGGCCTTGGCTTTGAGCTCATAGAGGGTGAGTCCGAGCTCACGGAAGGACAGGATGTCCTCGTACTTGTGGTAGGCCTTGTAGATGGCGAGCTCGACGCAGCCCACGCGGTCCTGTTCGCCCGTGCCGATGGCCGTGGTGGCGCCGTTGTGGGCGAAAATAACGGAATTGGAGGTCACGCCGGACTCGACGGCCCAGGCGAAGCGCAGGTCATCGAATTCCTGGGCTGTGGGCCTGCGTGCGGTAAAGGTGTTGCCCGCTTTGTCCGTAGCTTCCGCAGGAATGAAATCGTCAGCGGAAAGGATGCGGTTCTGGAAGGACTTCTGCACAACAAGGCCGCCGTCGGAAAGGCACTTGATGTCGAGGTAGGCAGAAGAGAGGAACTTTTCGAGCTCTCCGAGCCCGGGCAGTTCCATGATACGCAGGTTTTTGCGTGACTTCAGGATATCGACAACGCCATCCTCAAAGGAAGGCGCGGCGACGACTTCAAAATAATTGGCAGCCACGAGTTCGGCCGCTTCTTTGGTGAAGGGCCGGTTGACCACGATGGCGCCGCCAAAAGCGGCGATGCGGTCACACCAGAAAGCCTTTTCCAGGGCATCGGCGATACCCTTGTCGGACCAGGCCGCGCCGCAGGGGTTGTTGTGCTTGATGATGAGGGCGGCCGGTTTGTCGGTAAGGTACTGCAGGATGTTGGCGCCGTTGTCCACGTCGGTCAGATTGGTCTTGCCGGGATGCTTGCCGGCCTGGATCATCTGCGCTTCGGTGAGCGAGGAGACAATGCCCTGCCCGGGCTGACGCCAGCTGCGGCCGCCGAGGGTAATCCCCCCGTCAACGAGTTCGTAGAGCGCGGCGGGCTGATCAGGATTCTCGCCGTAGCGGAGGCCTTTCTTTTCGCCTCCGATCTCCCACTGGCGCTTGCGGTAAACCAGCTTCTCGTCTCCGAGGGTAATGGTCATGGTTTCGGGAAAGTCTTCCTTCACTATGGTCTTGTACATTGCTTTGAGATTGGACATGTTTCCTCCCTTCGTGTGCTTTTCTGCTAACACAGACAGCCCGCGTCCGCCACATGGTTTTTGCAGTGACTTTTGACCTGTTTGTGAAAAAAACGCCAGAGTTTCCATTTTGTTGTGATCTGCGTCACTGACTCGTTTTTGGGTAATTAGTAGGGGAAGACAGTTTGGAAGTGATCTGCCAACTGAACAGAGGCATTGCACCGGGCAGTAAGTGTGCGATTCGCCGCGTATCGGACCCGCAGACCGGTATACTGTTCTGATGTCTGGCGGAGAGCCTAAAGGAGTCGAAATGTGAAAAAATTCCTGCAGAGTCTCTCAAACAGATGTGTCATTGTTCTCTCCATTTGCGCGGGCGCCATCTTGGGACTGGCCGGCTACATAGCCTATGCCTCCAACGTGACGTCCTACCTGACGAACGATCCGTCAGCGTGCACGAACTGCCACGTAATGTCTTCCTACTACGCCACCTGGAGTCACAGCTCGCACGCAACGCGGGCCACCTGCAATGACTGCCATGTTCCGCACCCCAGCGTCATTGCGAAGTACTACTTCAAGGCGAAGGACGGCCTTTACCACGCAGCCGTGTTCACGGCCCACGCCGAGCCCCAGGTGCTCCGTCCGAGGACGGCCAGCGCTACGGTCATCATGAACAACTGCATCCGCTGCCATACGCAGCTGAACACGGAATTCGTGAAGACCGGCATGGTATCCTATGTGGATACCCTGAACGGCAACGGCAAGGCCTGCTGGACCTGTCACACGCAGGTTCCGCACACGAAGGTGAGCAACCTTTCGTCCACACCGAACGCCATTGTTCCGCTTCCCGGGTCGAAGCTCTCGGGAATGGCTTCCTGGCTTGAGAACAAACAATAAACATCACGCTAATGGGAAAGGGAGTAACTATGAGTTCCGAAGAAACACCTAAGCGCAAGTCGTCCCTCGGCTGGATTCTCTGCGCCGCAGCCATGGTCGTCGTCTTCCTCCTCGGCATGCTGGCGGCGTCCATCAACGAACGCAAGGCTGAAGTCGCTTCGATATACAACAACAAAAAAATCGAGCTCACCCAGACCAACGCCAAGAACGGCGACTGGGGCCTGAATTACCCCAGGGAATATGAAACCTGGAAGATGACGGAAAAGGGCGATTTCAAGAGCAAATACAACGGCAACGACGAACATGACGTCCTCGCTGACCGCCCGAACATGGTCATCCTGTGGGCCGGCTACGCCTTCTCTCAGGATTACACCAAGCCGCGCGGCCACATGCACGCCATTGAGGACATGCGCCGCACTCTGCGTACCGGCGCCCCCATGGACGGCAAGGGCGAAATGCAGCCCGGCACCTGCTGGACCTGCAAGAGCCCCGATGTCCCGCGCTACATGGCTGAACACGGCATCGCCGAATTCTACGCCAAGAAGTGGAGCGAACTCGGCAATGAAATCGTGAACCCCATCGGCTGCGCCGACTGCCATGACGCCAAGACCATGAACCTGCGCGTCTCCAGACCCGCTCTCATCGAGGCCTTCAAGCGCCAGGGCAAGGACATCAACAACGCCACCCAGCAGGAAATGCGCTCTCTCGTGTGCGCCCAGTGCCACGAAGAATACTATTTCAAGAAGGGCACCAATTATCTGACCTTCCCCTTTGACAAGGGCCAGACTGTTGAAGCCATCGAACAGTACTACGACGAACAGGGCTTCACCGACTACGTCCACAAGCTCAGCAAGGCCCCCATCCTCAAGGCCCAGCATCCCGGCTGGAGCATGTTCCTGCAGGGCCCCCACGGTCAGCACGGCGTGGCCTGCGCCGACTGCCATATGCCCTACAAGGCTGAGGGCGGCATCAAGTACTCTGATCACCAGATCATGAGCCCGCTCGCCAAGATCTCCTCCACCTGCCAGACCTGCCACAGGGAATCCGAAGAGAATCTGAGGAACTGGGCCAACGAAAACCTCCGCAAGGGCGAGGAAGTCCGCACCGTGGCTGAAGAAGCCCTGGCGAAGGATCACATCATGGCCAAGGCCTGCTGGGATGCCGGTGCCACCGAAGAAGAGATGCAGCCCATCCTGAAGCTCATCCGTCAGTCCCAGTGGCGCTGGGACTACGCCGTCGCCTCTCACGGCGCCGCGTTCCACGCTCCCGCCGAATTCCAGCGCATCATGAGCCACAGCATCGAGAAGGCCTATCAGGCCCAGGTGCTCCTCCAGAAGGTCATGATTGCCCACAACGTCAACTTCACCATGCCCGACGTCTCCACCAAGGAAAAGGCCCAGGCCTACATCGGCCTGAACATGGCCGAGAAGAAGGCCGCCAAGGACAAGTTCCTCCAGACGGTCGTCCCGCAGTGGGTCGAAGAAGCCAAGAAGGCCGGCCGCCTCTAGGCCGTCCCACTCTGGTTCCGCACGCATGAACGGAGCGCCGGCGGTTTTCCCCCGGCGCTCTTTCTTATCCCTCCCCTTTTTTTCTCAGGCCCCGGGAAGCGCCGGGCGAAGGAGTCCTGTTTGCTGTTCTCTCTTGATACTCCCGAATCCGGGCAGGACGGTTCGCGCCCGGCATCCCCGCGCAGACTGTGGCAGGCGCCCTATGGCACCGCCGAAAGCGCCGTGCTTACCGGCATGCTTCTCGTCACCGGCTTCGCGCTGCAGTGGATCACGGGTCCCGCTGATTTTTACCTTCTGACCTTTCCCTTCAACCTCATAGGCGGACTGGTCATTCTTCTCCTTGGAGGCCTTCTCGCCGCATTCCGCCGCTTCCCTGTCTGCGCCTGGCTCACAGGCCCCCAGCTCGCCGCGGGCCTGCTCGCCGGCCTGCTTCTCCTCTCTCTCATCATGGGCCTCGTTCTCCAGACCGGCCCCGACAAAGCGGCCGGAATCGCAGGCCGCCTCGGACTCAGGAGCGTGACGCACAGCTGGCCCTTTGTCCTCCTCTACACGCTGCTTCTCATCACCCTCGCCGGCACCGCCTTCGCACGCATCCGCCATCCCATGAAGAATGCCGTCTTCCTGCTCTGGCACCTCGGCGTCTGGACGGCTCTTGCGGGCGCGGGCCTCGGCATTCCCGATCAGCAGCACTACGTCATGTACGTCAACACGGGAGAGACACAGTGGCGTGTGTATTCCGAAGACGGGCAGGGCCTCGCGCTGCCCCTCGCCATCACCCTGCATTCCTTCACCATGGAGGAATACGCCCCAAAGCTTGTGGTCATCGACCGCAAAACCGGCCTTCCGCAGCCCGAGGGCAAACCCGAATTTTTCCAGATAGCCCCGCAGACGCCTCAGGGACGCCTCGGGAAATGGGATATCCACGTGGACACCTTCTATCCCCGCGCTGTCTTCGCCGGCAACGAGACGTTCCTGCCCCAGGAAAAGCCCGGCTCCTCCCCGGCCGTAAAAGTCACGGTCCGCTCCCGGGAGGACGGCAAAACCCAGAGCGGCTGGATTTCCGCGGGGAATATGGACGAATTTATGCACGTGGTGAATCTCGACGAACGCTACGCCCTGGCCGTGACGCCGCCTGAGCCCAAACAGTTCATTTCCGATGTCACCGTCCTCGTACGGGGGGACGACCCCGTGCGCACGAAGATAGAAGTCAACTCTCCGCTGCGCATAGGCAGCTGGATTATATACCAGTACGGCTACGACCAGCGTCTCGGCCGGTATTCCGACTTCAGCAGTTTCGAAATCGTCTGTGACCCCTGGCTGCCCGTCGTTTACGCGGGCTTCATCCTCATGTCCCTGGCCGCCATTTTCAGCATCTGCAGGCGCCCCGCCCGCAGGGAGGAACGCTCATGATCTGGAATCAGCTCTCCTGGTTCGCCGTCCCCGCGCTTTCGCTCTGGATTCTCGGCGTCCTGCTCGCACAGAGGAAAGGAAGCCCTGCGCCCGCCTTTCTGGCCACGCTGGCCGGCTGGCTCGTGCTCTCCGTCTTCATCGGTCTTCTCTGGCGGGACCTCGGCAGGCCTCCCATACGCACCATGGGTGAGACGAGGCTCCTTTTTGCGTCCGCGCTCTCTCTCATCGGCCTTCTGACCGCCCTGCGCACCCGCTATCTGTGGCTTCTCAGCTTCTCCAACCTGATTGCTTCCGTCTTCCTCTTCATTCTGATTCTGAGCCCCGGCATGCAGTCCGGCGCCCTCATGCCGGCTCTGCAGAGCGCGTGGTTCCCTCCCCACGTCGCCTGTTACATCACGTCCTATTCCATACTCGGCGTGGCTACGCTCCTGTCCCTGAAACAGATCCGGGACAACAGGAAGGACGGTTCCTGGCGTCTCATGCCCGTTCTGGACGCCGTTGTCAGGCTGGGGTTCGCCTTCCTCGTCCTCGGGCTTATCACGGGCGCCGTCTGGGCCAAGCAGGCCTGGGGTGACTACTGGGCCTGGGATCCCAAGGAGACGTGGGCCTTCATTACGGTGTCAGCCTACCTCGTTTACATTCACCTGCGCGCGCGCCGCGTGCTTACGAGGGGCACGCTCGGCCTTCTGACCGTGGCCTTCCTGCTTCTTCTCATCACCTGGCTCGGCATGTCCTTCATTCCCGCGGCGCAGACCAGCGTGCACGTTTACTCCTAAAAACGGGGACGGCCGCTTTGCAGGCCGGGCAGAGATTTCCTATAGTCGTCTTTCATCCTTTCCGTATCAGACTGCCGGAGAGCAACTCTGCCCGCCAAACGCCGCATCATGCATACAGCCACACTTCTTCAGGGCGCCTGCGACACCCACGTGCATTTCGCGCCGGACATCGTGCCCCGCCTTCTTTCGGGTCCCCAGCTCGCAGCGGAGGCCCGGGAGCTGGGCATGAGGGCGATCCTGCTCAAGAACCACTACTGTCCCACCTACCTCACTGCCAGCGCCATCGATGAAATGTTCCCCGGCCTGCGCGTCTTCGGGGGACTCGTGCTCAACGCCGCCTGCGGCGGACTCAATCCTGACGCCGTGCGCTGCGCCCTGCGCATGGGAGCCAAAGAGATCTGGATGCCCACAGTCTCTTCCCTCAGGCACGTCACCTTTTTTCACGCGCCTCCGGAAACGCTCTGTGTGCCTGTCTTTGATGACCGGGGGCGTCCCGCGCCGGGGCTTCCCGAGATCCTTGATCTTATCGCGCACTCGGGGGCCATCCTCGGAACCGGACACCTCTCTCCCTTCGAGTGCGAGGCCCTGGTTTCCCTGGCGAAGCAGGCAGGCGTCAGGAAAATACTCGTCACGCATCCGGAATTTGAAGCCGTGGACATGGATCTCGACACGCAGGTGCGTCTTGCCGGGCAGGGGGTCTTCTTCGAGCGCTGCTGTCACGCCCTGTACACACGCCAGCACCTTCCCCTGGCCCTCGTGGCGAGACAGATCCGCTGTGTCGGCATCGGGAGCACGATCCTCGCGTCTGACATGGGGCAGCTCGGCTACCCGGAACCGGCTCACGCGCTTCTGCATTTCTGCGAGTCCCTCATGCGCTTCGGCTTCAGCAAGGAGGATATCCGGACCATGGTCTGCGGAAACCCGGCCCGCCTTCTTGGGCTTCCGGCGTAAAAAATCCCGCGAATGTCAGATACTTGTCACAGGCATGGACTGGAAGTAAGATAAAAGGGTATGTGTCCGATTCCGTGTTCATGAAAGCGTGCCGTGTAACGGCAAAGGCTAGAATGGAAAAATTACTGCTCAGGCTCGCCGAACAGCTCGACAGCATCGACGAAGCTTCCCTGATGGCCCTGTGGCCCAAATACGCAAAGCAGGTCAGCGTTTTCGAACCCACCAAACGCTGGGAAATGGCTGCGCTCATCCTGGGGCTCATCCAGGCCAAGTACATGAAAAACAACCTGTTCAACCACCACTGGGCAAAGCAGTCTAACCCGCCCAGCGGAGATCAGGATTCAGAACCCATGCCGGATTTTGCCATGAACTTCTCCCTCGAGGACAAACCGAAGGAGCCCTGCCGCATCCTTGCCTTCAAACCGCTGAAGGAACCCGGCGGGGACGGGAAGTAAACTTGTCAGAATCCGCTTATTTGCATAAGTAAAGTTTTTGCGTTTCCGTTTTCCCGCCCGCGCGCCCTGTCGCGTCCGCGCAGGAGAGATTCGGAGACTATTCTACCGGTTTTCCGGCTTTTCCCGGGAATCTGAAAAAGGTGAAAATATGGCCAATACCGTTATTATCGGCTCCCAGTGGGGCGACGAAGGAAAGGGAAAAATCGTTGACATGCTGGCTACGGACAGCGATGTCATCGTGCGTTTCCAGGGCGGCAACAATGCCGGGCATACCATCGAAGTGAACGGTGAGCGCACCATCCTGCACACCATCCCCTCCGGTATTCTCCACGAGGAAAAACTCTGCCTCATCGGCAACGGTGTCGTTCTCGATCCGTACGTCTTCCTGAAGGAAGTGGATTCGCTCAAGACGAAGGGCGTCAATATGTCCGCCACCAGGCTCGGCATCAGCCCCAAGACGCATCTCATTCTTCCCTACCACCGCGCCATTGACCTCGCCAGGGAAAGCCTGAAGGCCGGCAAGAAGATCGGCACCACGGGCCGCGGCATTGGTCCCTGCTACGAGGACAAGGCCGCCCGTATCGGTATCCGCGCCAATGATCTCACAGATCCGGATCTCCTGCGCACCAAGATCCGCGCTGCCCTTACCGAAAAGAACATTCTCTTCACCGAGCTCTACAAGACCGAGCCCATGGATCCCGACAAGGTCACCGATGAGCTCCTCAGCATCGCCGATCGCATCACGCCCTACCTGCGCGACGTGTCCGAGGCCCTTCTCGACGCTTCCAAAAGCGGCAAAAGCGTGCTCTGGGAAGGCGCCCAGGGCGTGCACCTCGATATCGACCACGGCACCTACCCCTTTGTGACCTCCTCCAACACCGTGGCCGGCGCCGCGGCCATCGGTTCCGGTGTCGGTCCGAACTTCATCCAGCGTATCGTGGGCGTCATGAAGGCCTATACCACCCGCGTGGGAGCCGGCCCCTTCCCCACCGAGCTTGAAGACGAAACCGGCAAGTTCCTGCAGGACAACGGGCATGAATTCGGCGCCACCACGGGCCGTCCGCGCCGCTGCGGCTGGCTTGACGCCGTGGTCGTCCGCGAGTCCGCCCTGCTCTGCGGCCTCACCGACATCGCCATGACCAAAATCGACGTGCTCCGCGGCATTCCCAAGCTGAAGATCTGCGTGGATTACAAGTACAAGGGCCGCCGCATGGAATATCCTCCGCAGGGTGAAAACGCCCTCGCCGATGTGACCCCCATCTACGAGGAGCTCCCCGGCTTCGATGAGGACATTTCCGACTGCCGGACCTTCTCCGCCCTGCCGGGCAACGTGCAGAAATACATTAAGCGCGTCGAGCAGCTCACCGGCGTGAAGGTTTCCATCATTTCCGTCGGCCCCGGCAGAAATCAGACCATCGTTCTCTAATGTCCGATCCCGTCCTTGAGGCCGTTTCAGGCCCGGCTTTCCAGTCTGTCAGGGAACGCCTGGACAGCCTCGGAGCAGCACCCCCGCAGGTGCTGCTCCTCGAGGGCGGTTCGGAAGCCGCGCGCACGGACGCGGCTCTCTACTGGGCCTGCCGCTGCTCCTGCCCTTCCGCCCGGCAGACCGGCACCCCCTGCCTCTCCTGTCCCACCTGCCGCCAGATAGCGGCCTTCGAATATCTCGATCTCATCGCCCTGGACGGCCGCATCTCCAACAAAGAAGACAAAGAGAATCCCGGGAAAATCCGCGCCCTCAGCATGGACAACGTGCGCGGGCTCAAGTCCGTCATCAGCGATCCCCCGCACAATCCGGGCTTCAGGGTGGTTATTCTCGCCGGCATAGAGACAACCCGCACCGAAGCCGCCAACGCCCTTCTGAAGGCCCTCGAAGAGCCCTCCCCGTCCACGCTCTTCGTCCTGCTCACCCCGCAGCGGGAGCAGATACTGCCAACACTCGTCTCCCGTTCCTTCTGCTTCACCCTTCCTTGGCCGGATCCCGAACAGGCCGACGCGGAAACGGCGGCCCTGCAGGACAGCATAGCTGACTTTCTCGAGACAGGACGCGGTCTCTTTGCCGTCACGGGACAGCACGGCTTCACGGCGGCCCAGGGCCGTGCCATGCTCACCGCTGTACAGAAAAGCCTTCTGCGCGTCATGGCCCGGAGTCCCCATCCCGGACACCTCGAACATATTCTCGGGGACATGCCGCCCGCTTCTCAGGTTCTTGCCTGCCGTTTCCTGTACGAAGCCGAAAACCTGATTCAGGCCCAGGTCACGCCCGCACGCGCCATCGAAGCCTTCATGGCCAACCTGTTCGTTCTGCTGAACGAGCAGAAGCTGAGATAAAAAAACGGACGCCATTGTATAAACAGCGTCCGTCTGAATCCGTTCCCGGCCTGCAGGCCGGCTCAGAAAATTATTTCTTCCAGAGATTGCCGTATTTCACGGAAAGTCCGTCAGTACGTTCCACAAGGCGCGCCACAAGGCCGTCAACCTCGTCCATGGTCAGCGTACCGATCTCCTTGGAGAGAAGGAAGGGCAGATAGCCTTCTCCCTGGCTGAAGACCCAGGTGACGGAATACACGGAGCCGACGCCGGGACGGCTGGGAAATTCGGATTTTGTATCGACCAGGATGCGCAGCTTGGGGCTGTCGGCTTCAGAGAGGCTGAAGAGATTCGAACTGTTGAACGCTTCCTTCAGCTTCATTCCGAGCCTGGCGCCAACGCTGTCGCTGCCGTCCAGCGTGACGGACACCACAGTGACGCGGCTGTCCGTTTTGGCGGGCTTGTCCTGAGGAGCCTGCACCTTGGCTGTGCCGGAATCAGGAGCCGGGGCGGCCATGGCGCCGGAAGCGGGAAACAGAAGAACGCAGACGGCTGCGATGGAAAGAAGGATTCTGGACATGCTGTATCTCCTCTGCAGGTCTTTTCATGGGGCCAGCCCGGGAAACCGGGGCTCACGAGGAGAGATCATACCGTTCCCTCTGCGAAAACTCAATGTGCCCGCCACGCCCGCAATTGAGGTTCCCCGCCTTTGCGGATAAAATTAAAAGATACGTTCACGAGGAGGAATGGTCATGCTGAGAACGCTCATCAGGGATGCCCTGGCATCGGAAGCCCCCGTCGCGGATCTGACCGTATGCGGCTGGATCCGCACGCGCCGTGACGCCAAGGATGTCATTTTTCTTGAAATCAACGACGGCTCCTGCCTCACCAACCTGCAGTGCGTCGTCGCCCCGGATTCTCCCGTCCGTGAAAAACTCGGCGGTGACGGCACGGGCGCCTCGCTCTGTGTGAAAGGCAATCTTGTCGCCTCTCCCGGAAAGGGGCAGCGCTGGGAACTGCACGCGAAAACGCTGCGTATCCTCGGACATGCGGATCCCGAGACCTACCCGCTCCAGAAGAAACGCCATTCCGACGAGTTTCTGCGCAGCATCGCCCACCTCCGCGTGCGCACCAACAAGTACTCCTCCGTCTTCCGCGTGCGCGCCCGCGCGGCTGCCGCTGTCCACGCCTTTTTCCGCAGGAACGGCTTCTTCTGGGTGCACACTCCCATTCTCACGGGTTCAGACTGCGAGGGTGCGGGAGAGATGTTCCGCGTGACCACGATTTCTCCCGGGGAGAAGGATCTTTCAAAGGACTTTTTCGGCCATCAGTGCAACCTGACTGTTTCCGGCCAGCTTGAAGCCGAAGCCCTGGCCATGGGACTCGGCCGCGTCTACACGTTCGGTCCCACGTTCCGCGCCGAGAACTCCAATACGCCGCGCCATGCCGCCGAGTTTGTCATGATTGAGCCCGAGCTCGCTTTCTGCGAACTCCCTGACCTCATGGATTTCGCCGAGGACTTCGTCCGCTCCTGCGTCGACGAGGTGCTCTCCACCTGCCCTGAGGAACTCGCTCTCTTTGACCGCTGGGTTGAGCCAGGGCTTATCGACAGCCTCAAAACGGTGGCGGGAGAGAACTTTGCCCGCATCACCTACAGGGAGGCCATCAGCATACTTCAGAAGAGCGGAAAGAACTTCGAGTACCCCGTATCCTACGGTATCGACCTGCAGACCGAACACGAGCGCTACCTTTCCGAAGAGCACTTCAAAAAGCCCACCATGGTCACGGACTACCCGCGCAACATCAAGGCTTTTTACATGCGTGCCAACGACGACGGGGACACCGTGGCGGCCATGGATCTGCTCGTGCCTCGCATCGGGGAACTTATCGGCGGCTCCCAGCGCGAGGAGCGCTATGACCTTCTCAGGGACCGCATTCTGGCCATGGGGCAGGAAGCCAGCAGCTACGACTGGTACCTCGATCTGCGCCGTTTCGGCTCAGTGCCTCATTCGGGATTCGGCATGGGTTTCGAGCGCTTCATCATGATGCTCACGGGCGTGAGCAACATACGTGACGTGATCCCCTTCCCGCGCACGCCGGGCAGCCTCGAATTCTGATCCGGAAAACTTTCTAAAGACGGATGACCCCCCGGAAGCGCCGCTTCCGGGGGGTCACTGTTTCTGGGAAAGACAGGCGTCAGTCCGCCATTTTCCCGAGTATCCATCCGAAAACGGTATCAGCCATGAGGGCCGCCGCCTCGGTGACGCGGGGGGCGAAGGGCGCGTGATCGGCCACGTCCGTGGTGAAGTCGCCGACTAGGGTCAGGAGGCCGAGCTCCCGTCTGCGCATGGGCGGGCCTCCCCAGCCGCCGAGTCCGGAGGCCGACACCACGCGCTTCCCGGCCATCATGACGCGCTCCACGAGGAAACGCTTGCACTCCGGAGCGTCAAAGGCCTCGACCCAGATGTCCGCGAGAGGCACATACCGGTCCGCGTTCTGTTCCGTGAGCTTTCTCACCCTGGCGTCCACGTCGAGCTCCGGATCGAGCTCCAGAAGACGATCCCTGAGGGCTTCCGCCTTGGGACGTCCCACGTCCCGCGGCATGAACTGCTGCCGGTTCAGGTTGCTCGCGTCCACGGTGTCATGATCCACGAGAAGGAAGCGGCGCACGCCCGATCTCGCCAGCATGAGCGCGGCGTTGGACCCGATTCCTCCGCAGCCTGCGAAGCCGATGCGGGGAGCAGCGAGACGCGCGAGCTCCTCTTCTCCGAGGTAGCGGGAGAGCCCCTCAAGAAGCGTGCCTGCCATGGTGAGGCTACACCCTGACCGTGGAGGAGAGCGTGGGATCCTCCCAGTCCTTGATGACGGGCTGATAGCCGAGAGAGATGAGGTCGCGCTCCATCTCCTCCACGCCGCGCTTGTCCGTGATGTCGAACTGGGGCGGGGTGTGGCTGAACTTGACCCTGCCGCCCACGGCCGTGGAAACGCCGGCGGACACACGGTTCACACAGATCTGCACGATATGGTTGCGCATATCCGCGCTTTCCCTGGAGGAACAGGTGAGGCAGTCCCGCGGAAGGAAGATGCGCAGCGCAGTGAGATACTGAACGAAGGATCTGTCATCGAGGGGATAGGGAATGTCGAAGCTGCCCTCATGGGAGCAGATGCGCGGAATGCACAGGCCGATGTCCGTGCCGGGGAAACGGCGCTGCAGCCACCAGGCGTGCAGGCCCGTGGCGTAGCCGTCGTCATAGAGCCTGTCCAGGCCGAGCAGGGCCCCCAGGGAGAGGGAGCGCATGCCAGCGCGTCCTGCCCTTTCCGGCGCGTCCAGACGGTATTCATAATTGCTCTTGGGGCCGGCCGGATGCAGGTACTTGTAGAGCACCGGGTTGTACGTTTCCTGGAACATGGTCATGTAGTTCACGCCGGCCTCGGCCATCATGACGTACTCGTCCTCGGTAAGGGAATACACCTCGATGCCGATGGAGGCGAAAAGCGGCTTGATGCGGCGCACCACGTCGGCGATATACTGGGGCGTGGAGATGCCGGGGGCTTCGCCGGTCAGGATCAGGATATCCTGCAGGCCGTCCTTATAGATGGCGAGGGCTTCGGCGTAGGCCTCATCCACGGTGAGATGCGTACGTTTCTGCTTGTTCTCCGCGTTGAAACCGCAGTAGCGGCAGTGGTTGGTGCACACATCGGAGATGTAGAGGGGCGTGAAGAGGTTCACGGCGCGGCCGAAATAGCGGGCCGTAAGCTCGTGGGCGCGGCGGGCCATGGCCTCGAGGTACGGAGCCGCGGCAGGGGAAAGCAGGGCCAGAAAGTCGCGCGGGGAAAGCACTTCCTTATTGAGGGCATCCGAGACGTCGCGGGCGGTCATGGCCGCCACATCTTTTTCGCGCTGCTCCCTGTCCTGGGCCTTCCAGAATTCGGTAAAGGTTTCCATGCCGGCCTCCTAACGCAGGAACCCGGTGAGCGGAGACGAGGCGGAAGCGCCCTCTTCCTGGGCGCGCACCCCGCCGAACCCGGAGAGGAAGGCCTCGCGGCCGGCCCTGACGGCCATCCCGAAGGCGCGGGCCATGGCCACGGCGTCGCGGGCCGACGCGATGCCCGTGTTCACGAGACAGGCGTCAGCTCCCATCTCCATGGCCTCGCAGGCCTCGGAGGGGCGTCCGATCCCGGCGTCCACGACGACCGGCACGCTCATTTCCTCGATGAGGATTCCAATCATTTCCTTTGTGCGCAGGCCGCGGTTGGTGCCGATGGGAGCGGCAAGGGGCATGACGCAGGCGGCGCCGGCGTCCACGCAGGCCCGGGCCACATAAAGGTCGGGGTTGATGTAGGGAAGGACGGTAAAGCCCTCGCCGACGAGGATCTCCGTGGCTTTGGCCGTGGCGTACCCGTCAGGAAGGAGGTGCCGCGTGTCCGAAATGACTTCGATCTTCACCCATGTGCCGCAGCCCGCGGCTCTGGCAATGCGGGCAAGGCGCACGGCCTCATCGGCAGTTCTGGCGCCCGAGGTATTGGGCAGGAGGCGCATGCCCTCAGGGATATGCGCCATAATTCCCCGGTTCTGGGGATCCACGCGGCGCATGGCCACGGTCACCACTTCCGCGCCGCTGGCTTCGGCCACTTTCGGGATAAGGTCATCCGAGGCGTATTTGCCCGTGCCCATGAAAAGCCTGCTTCTGAGTTCCACGCCGCCGAGTACAAATTTATCTTCCATGTTATGCTCCTTCGAAAAAAGATACGCGCACCATCCAGGGAGAAAGGCTGACTACCCCCCTCCCACGAACTGCACGACCTCGATGACGTCGCCTTCCCCGGCCTCCACGGCCGCGAACTTTTCCCTGGGCACGATGACGGCGTTGCGTTCGACCACGACCTTCGCCGGATCCGCGCCGAGGCTTCTCACCACGTCCTCCATGGTGGAGCCCTCCGCGAACGCCGTTTCCTGTCCATTGACGGTACAGGTGATTTTTTCCATATGCGTTACCCCGTAAAAAACAAAAAACCGCTTTCCCTGACGCGGAGGAAAAGCGGATATGGCGTACCGTTCTGTTGCGGAGCTCTGGCTGCTTTCCCTTCGTCAGTATTACCTGCATCAGGTGTCAGAACAGGCATGACCTGTTCCCGGGGTCAGGGTGTCAGCCCTTTCTCAGCCTCCCGGCTCCCCCAGCAATTTCAGATTTATACTTCCTTTTTCCCGGGCAATGCAAGAGCCCGGAAAACTCACAGTTCCCTGTGGCGGATGCGCTTCACGAAATCGCGCACTTCCTGGCGGGAGAGCCCGAGGAGCGCGGGGCAGAGGACGCCGACAAGGCCCAGGACGGCGGTGTAAATAACACCGGAGCAGAAGAAGCGGACAAAGGAATCAAGATTTCCAATCCCCAGGTACAGCGTGAGCTCACGGCAGCCGAAGGCGAGCCCGAGAAGCAGGCCGAGGCTCCAGATCTGATGGAAGAGATTGCGCCAGAACGCGAGGGGCACGAAGCGGGAGGCCAGCCACATATAGAGGTTCACGCTGATAAACTGCACGCCCACGGTTTTGCAGGCGAGTCCCGTGGCGCCGAGCCCGAGGCCCCAGAGGTTCGCTGGGGCAAGCAGGAACCAGGCCGCGGAGAGGCCATATACACATTCAAGGGCCTGCATGTTCCTGAGCACCTTCGTCCTGGAACTGGCGTGGAAGATAGACGTGGCAAGCTGGCCGTATCCCTGGTGCAGGGGATAGAGGGCCATGATCTGCACGGGCAGAATGGCTTCCGTGAACTGGGAACCGCCGAAGAGGTGGACGAGGAACGTGGCCTCGGAGAGCGTGAAGCAGGAAAAATAGGCTGCCACCACATAGAGAAGCGGGGCGAAACGGTTGACGAGATGCGCCATGGCCGTCACGTCGTGCCTGCCCCAGGCTATGGAGAGCTCGCGCATGAGGAGCGGGGTCATGGCGGAGACAAAGAGGAAGCAGGCCATGCTCACTTTCTGGGACAGCGCGAAGAAGCCCTGCTCTGCCGAACCGTCAAACCACTGCAGGAGCCAGCGTTCGGCAGAGAGCATGAAGAAAGCCAGGAGGGCCTGCACGAAAAGGGGGTTGGAATAGTCGAAGAATTCCCGGAAATAGGCTTTTTTCTGCTCCCTGGTGAGGCGCATGGAAATGGTGCCCGAGGGAAGCCACTGGCCGCGGCCGTAGCGCACGGTGACAAACCAGAACCCGATGGCCGTGCACGCGAGCATACAGTACTGCTGCAGAAAGAGCGTGCCGATATCGAGAAGGCCGAAGAAGAAGAGGCCGCCCAGGGCGACGACGGCTACGAGGGAAACCACGGTACGCACCATCTCGGAACTCACCGTGGCGCCTATGGCGTCGTTCATGGATCTGAGCACGCGCCCCCACCATGTGAGAAAAGCCCAGAAGGCGGCCAGCGGGGCGAGCCACAGCGGCACGTCGGGCATGAAAAGGCTGCCGCATGAGGGCACGGCGAAGAAGAGCATGGCCACGGCCATGGTGATGACGAGCACGAGAAGGGAGGCCCGCATGTAGTAGGCGATGAGTCCGGACTCGGTCTGGCGCCGGGACAGGGAATTGTAGAAGCACGTGCTCGTGCCCATGTCCAGGAAGCCGGCCATCTGATAGAAGAGATTGGTCGCAAAGCTGTAGCTGCCGTACATCTTCGGTCCGAGGGCGCGCGGCAGGATGGCTTCCATCGCCAGGTAGACGGGTACGGAAGCCACGTTGGCCAGAAGCTTGAAGAGATAACGTTTCGCGAGTGTCGGATTCTTTCCCTGCATGCGTGTCTCTCTAGCCTGTTTCCCACGCGCTCTCAAGCGAAAAGCGGCGGGCATCCCCCGCAGGGAGAAGCGGTCCCCCGTTTTTTGACGCACCCGTGCTTTTGGCCTATATTTTCACGCCCTAACAGCCATTCCGACTCTATTCCGAGGTTTTTGACAATGGATGACAGCAAAAGTTCACTCATGAAAAAGGGGCTCGAAAAAGCCCCTCACAGGTCGCTGCTCTACGCGCTCGGCCTGACAAAGGAAGAAATTGACCGCCCCATCATCGGCGTCGTCAACTCCGCCAGCGAGGTGGTCCCCGGCCACATGCACCTCGATAAGATCGCCGAAGCGGTCAAGGCCGGCATCCGCATGGCCGGCGGCACACCTCTCGAATTTCCCGCCATCGCCGTGTGCGACGGAATCGCCATGAACCATGAAGGCATGCGCTTCTCCCTGCCCTCCAGGGACTACATCGCCGACAGCTGCGAAATCATGGCCCGCGCCCACTCTTTCGACGGCCTCGTCTTCATCCCCAACTGCGACAAGACCGTCCCCGGCATGCTCATGGCCATGATGCGCCTGAACCTGCCCTCCATCCTCGTCTCCGGCGGCCCCATGCTTCCCGGCTACGCGGCAGACGGAAAGCACGCTGACCTTATCTCCGTGTTCGAGGCTGTGGGCGGCTACAAGGCCGGCAAACTCAGCGCCGAAGAACTCCAGCAGATGGAAGAGCGCGCCTGCCCCGGCTGCGGTTCCTGCGCCGGCATGTTCACGGCCAACTCCATGAACTGCCTTGCCGAGACCATCGGCGTGGCCCTGCCCGGCAACGGCACCATCCCGGCCGTCTACTCCGCCCGCCTGCGCCTGGCCAAGTACTCCGGCATGCGTGTCATGGAGCTCCTGCGCCAGAACATCCGTCCGCTCGACATCGTCACCAGGAAGAGCGTGGAAAACGCCATCACTGTCGACATGGCCCTCGGCTGCTCCACCAACACGGTGCTGCACCTGCCCGCCATCTTCGGCGAGGCCAATCTCGATATCAATCTGGACATCTTTGACGCCGTCAGCCGCAAGACCCCGAACCTCTGCCATCTGTCCCCGGCCGGCAAGCACTACATGATCGACCTCGACAACGCCGGCGGCATCCGCGCGGTCATGAACGAGCTCGCCAGAGGCGGTCTTATCCACACCGACTGCCTCACTGTCACGGGCAAGACCGTGGGCGAGAACATCAAAGACGCGAAGATTCTCAACACGGACGTCATCCACACCCTCGAGAACCCGTACTCCAGGGACGGCGGCATCTCCATCCTGCGCGGCAACATCGCCCCCAAGGGCGCCGTGGTCAAGAAGGCGGCCGTCGCTCCCGAAATGCTCTGCCGCGATGTCACGGCCAAAGTCTTCTACAGCGAGGAAGACGCCATGAAGGCCATTCTCGACGGCAAGATCAAGCCCAATGACGGCGTTGTCATTCTCTTCGAAGGTCCCCGCGGAGGCCCGGGCATGCGCGAAATGCTCTCCGCCACAGCCGCCATCACCGGCATGGGCCTCGGCAAGGACGTGGCCCTGCTCACGGACGGCCGTTTCTCCGGCGGCACCAACGGCGCGGCCATCGGCCACATCTCCCCTGAAGCAGCTGACGGCGGCCCCATCGGCCTTGTGAGGGACGGCGACATCATCCATATCGACATCCCCGGCCGCAAGCTTGAGCTGAAGGTCAGCGATGAGGAACTCGAAAAGCGCCGCGCCGAGTACAAGGCTCCCGAGAAGAAGAGCCCCTACGGCATCCTGAGGCGCTACGCCGCCATGGTGACCTCCGCCGACACCGGCGCCCGCTACCGCAAGGTGTAGCCACTCCGGGAAGAGGCCATCCCTCCCTGGAATTGTTTCACGTGCAACAATACAGAAAGGGTCCTCCCCGCTCCGGAGGGGACCCTTTCTGCGTATACAGGGCTGTTCAGTGCCGGGGAAGCGGCTCTTTCCGGAACAGTGGGGCTCTTGGCCTTCGTCTCCCGGTTTCCCGGGGGAAAGACTCTCTTTTCCCCCTCCCGGTGTGCCGTAAAACAGGGGCAGTATGGCGTTTTCAGGGGACAGCCCCTGCGTTTCCGCCCGGGGCACACGCAGCCGGGAAAGCCGGGCTCCCTGAGCCGGCCTCCCGCGCCACGGTGCGTACCGGCCGGGACGGGTCATGCGGGCACAAAAAAAAGACGGTCCCGGGAAAGGACCGTCCTCGTTGTTTCAGGGGCAGGACGCCGCTACTTGGCGTGTTCCCTCAGCACATCAATCATCTTCTTCTGCGGGCTGATCATGCAGGCGTCGATGAATTCCTGGATATCGGAATCGGACTTCAGAATGGATTTTGCGGTATTCTGGGTTTTGCGGTTCCAGGCATCGAGCCAGATAATGAAGCCGCTGGCGTCATCAGGATCGAGCGCGTAGTCGCGGCAGGTTGAGGTTTCGGCGTTCCACCGGCCCTCGACCTTCGGTCCCGTGGAGCGCATTTCCTTCCAGGGCTGCATAACCTTCACGTCGGGATTCTTCTGGCACCACATATAGGTCTGCGTGAGCACCACCTGCACGGTGTCGGGAGAGGCGATATTCTGTCCGATCTCGGCGGACACCCATCCGTCGACCTGGAGGGCCTGGAACAGAGGAGGCTCACCCTTCATGATGCCGGGCTCGGAAATGAGTTCTGCGCAGAGGTAGGCGTCAGGCTGAATGAGATCATTGTCAGCCCGGGCCAGCGCCGGCAGAGAAAGGACAAGGACAAGAGAAAGCAGAAGTTTTCTCACCATAATCTCCAATCCGGGGAAAGCCCGGAACAGCACGGTTTTCTTCGCGGACGCGGTTCTGACCGCCTGTTCTATTCGAAGCGGCTGGCGCCGGTGATCACCACGAGATCCGAGGGAACGTCCTGATACATGCCCACGGTGGTGGTCTTCACCTTGGCGATCTTGTCGACCACGTCCATGCCCTCGGTCACCCTGCCGAACACGCAGTAGCCCCAGCCGTTGCCGCTGGGAGCCTGGAAGTTCAGGAAATCGTTGTCAACGAGATTGATGAAGAACTGGGCCGTGGCGCTGTGGGGATCCATGGTTCTGGCCATGGCGATGGTGCCGCGGTCGTTCTTCAGGCCGTTGTCAGCCTCGTTCTTGATGGGGGCCGAGGTGTCCTTCTGCTGCATTCTGGCAGTGAGGCCGCCGCCCTGGATCATGAAGCCGGGGATGACACGGTGGAAGATTGTATTATTGTAAAAGCCGTCATCGACGTACTTCAGGAAGTTGGCAACCGTTTCCGGAGCCTTGTCAGGATAAAGCTCCACAAGGATGTCGCCGGAAGTCGTTTCCAGCAGCACAACAGGATTTTCAGACATGATATCTCCTTCTTGGATGCGGCGTCATCACACAGGCCGCACGCGTTTTCATACCGGCTTTTCTTACGTTATGCGGGCCGCCTTGACAATACGCGCCGCTGCGGGAGGGATGTGACATGCCCCGCGTCATGTCTCCGCTGAAGGACGCGGATGCCTTCCATGAAGCCCTTGAAAACTGGTTCCTCAGGGCACGCCGCCCCCTGCCCTGGCGTGAGGACTACGAGCCCTACCATGTGTGGATCTCTGAAATCATGCTCCAGCAGACGCAGATGGAACGCGGCGTGGCCTATTACCGGAAATGGATGGAAAAGTTTCCTGATATCGCCACACTCGCCGCAGCCTCTGAGGAGGCCGTGCTCAGGGCCTGGGAGGGACTCGGCTACTATTCGCGGGCGCGCGCCGTGGTCAGGGCCGCTGCCATCCTGAAGGAACGCTTTCACTGCCGCTTTCCCTCCGATCCGGAAGCCATACGCTCCCTGCCGGGCGTCGGCCCCTATACGGCCGCGGCCATAGCGAGCATCGCCTTCAGCCACGACATCGCCTGCGTGGACGCCAACGTGGAACGCATCGTCACCCGCCTCTTCGACATTGACGAGCCCCTTTCCGGAAAGACGGCCAGGCGCCGCGTGGCGGAGCTCGCCGGAGAACTTCTCCCCCCGGGACGGGCCAGGACGCACAACCAGGCCATGATGGAGCTCGGAGCCCTTGTCTGCGGAAAGGCCCCCCGGTGCGGCGGCTGTCCCGTGCGGGGATTCTGCCTCGCCGCGGAGCGGGGAACAGCCCGCGAAAGGCCCGTGAAAAAAGCTCCCCCGGAGACAAACCGCCTCACCATGACCGCGGGCCTCATCCTTTCCTCTGGCAGATGCCTCGTCCTGCGGCGTCCCCCGAAAGGGCGCTGGGGCGGACTCTGGGATTTTCCGGGCGGCGTAGCGGAGGACGGCGTGCCCCCTGGGGAAGCCTGCGTCGCGTCCGTCAGGGAGAGAACCGGTCTCGACACCGCCGTCACCGCGGCTCTCCCGGCCATAAACCACACATTCACCAACCACAGGGTGTGCCTGCAGGGTTTTCTCCTGCGGCCCGTGAAGAAAACTGAAACCCCTCCTGTTCCGCTCACGGAGGAAGGCACCTCCTGGCAGTGGGCGGATCTGGAGGGACTCGGGGCCCTCGCCATGCCCTCGGCCTGCCGGAGGCTCGTGGAAGAGAACCGGCTCCTCCTCGCGTCCGCCATGCCGGATTCCGCCCGGCTGGCATAAAAAGCGCCTTTTTTCGGGAAGAAAGGTCCCGAAGGCTTGACACGGAGGCTTTCTCTTTAGTAAGTATCCGGCGTCGGTGCAGCCGCGAGGCTGCAACATCCATTTGAGAACAGCAAGTTCACAGAAGGGTGGCCTGTAAAGGCCCCCTTTTTTTTGACCCTTAAACCCGTGGTGGGGTACAGAAAACGTGTCTGAAAACACGCTGAAAGCGAAAATTTTACAGCTGGCCGGGCCCGCCGTCGGGGCCCAGAATCTGGAGATATGGGGCCTCGAAGTCATCGAAGCCGGCCGCATGCTCGTCCGCCTGTACGTGGACACGCCCGGAAGGGCGGAAGAAGAAGCCCCCGCAGAGACAGAGGACGGGGACATTCCGGAGAACATTTCGGCCACCGTGGATCAGTGCGAAAGCATCTCGCGGCAGCTCGCCCTGGCGCTGGACGCGGAAGAGGTCATCGACCGGCCCTATACGCTGGAAGTTTCCACGCCGGGCCTCGACAGGCTCTTCTTTTCCGCGGACCAGATGAAGGATTACACGGGGGAAATCATTGACGCCCGGTATCCCGGGGCCATCACGCCCGGCGATCCGGTGAAGCCGCACCGCGTGTGGCGCGGCACCCTTTTAGAGGCCGGCGGCGATTCTTTCGTCCTGCAGCCCGGAAGCGTCTCCGAAGACGGCACGTTTCTCCCCGAGGACTGCCCGCCTGTGACGCTCCCCTTCTCCTCCGCACGCAGGGTCCGCCGCGTCTACATTTATGCCCGCCCTCAGAAGCCCGGCCGGGGCAGCCGTCCCGGCAAGGCCAAAAAGAACAGCTCTTCTAAAGCTCAGAAAGGGAAAAATTCATGAATCTTGAACTGAAAAAGGCCATTGATCAGATCTGCAAGGACAGGGGCCTGGATCGCAATATGCTCATCGAGACGCTGCAGGAGGCCGTACGCACCTCGGTGCTGCGCCGCTACAGCGAGGATATCGACGTCGAAGTCACGTACAACGAGGAAACCGGCGACATCGAAGTCTACCAGTTCAAGATCGTGGTACCTGACGACGATGTGGCCAACGAGGACACGCAGATCGCCATTTCCGACGCCAGGAAGCACGATCCCTCGGTCCAGCTCGACGACGAGGTGGGCTTCCGCGTGAACATCGAGGATCTCGGCCGCATCGCCGCCCAGTCCGCCAAGCAGGTCATCATCCAGCGCATGCGCGACGCGGAGCAGGCCCAGATCTTTGACGAATTCAAGGACCGCATTGGCGAGATCGTTTCCGGCACGGTGCAGCGCCGCGACAAGGGCGGCTGGGTCATTTCCCTCGGCCGCACCGAGGCCATTCTGCCCCGCGAGGAGCAGATCGCCAAGGAGCACTACAAACGCGGCGATCAGATTCAGGCCATCATCATTGACGTACGCAAGGACGTCCGCGGCCCGCAGGTCGTGGTGTCCCGCTCCCACCGCGATTACCTCGCCGCCCTCTTCCGCCGCGAGGTGCCTGAAGTCGACGAGGGCGTCATCCAGATTCTCGGCGTGGCCCGCGATCCCGGCTCCCGCGCCAAGGTCGCCGTTGTCTCCCGCGACCGCGACGTGGATCCCGTGGGCGCCTGCGTGGGCGTCAGGGGCTCCCGCATCCAGAACATCGTGCAGGAACTGCACGGTGAGCGCATCGACATCGTGGTCTGGAGCCCGGACATCAAAACCTACGCGAAGAACGCCATGGCTCCGGCTGTCGTCTCCAGCATCGTTGTGAACGAGGCCGAGAACCTTCTCGAAGTCATCGTTCCCGATGATCAGCTGACTCCGGCCATCGGCCGCAAGGGCCAGAACGTCAAACTGGCCGCGCGCCTGCTCGGCTGGAAGATCGATATCTACAGCGAGACCAGGCACAAGCTGGACGCTGACAAGAAACTGGGACACGGGCTCGAACAGGTGGCCAGCGTCGCCGAGGTCTCCGTGGAGGATCTCCTCAAGGCCGGCTTCAACACCCTGGACAAGCTGCGCGCCGCCACGGACGGTGAGCTCGGCGAGAAACTGAGCCTCACCGGCACCCGCATCGCCCAGCTGAGAGCCGCCATCAACTTCCTCGCCCCCGTGGTGGAAAAACAGCCCGAATCCTCCTCCGTCGAATTCATGAACAGGCCCGCCGCTGACGCGGCGGAAAACGCCGGACAGGAAGAGGAGGATGAGCCCGAGCCCGAGGAATACGGCACCGATGATCCCAGCGCCGGCACCGTCGACGGCACCGATGACCAGGATCCCTCCGAAGCCGGTTTCATGGATCCGGACGGGGAAGCCAAGGATGGAGCCGATGACGAAAACGGACCCGAAGACGCCCGGTAGCGGGGCGTGCCCGGGGCCCGAGCGCATGTGCGTCATCTGCAGGCAGCGTTTTCCGAAGCAGAACCTGACGCGCTATGTCCGGGACCCCGGAGGAGAGTTCGTTCCCGATCCGAAGAAGACCCTCCCCGGCAGGGGGTGGTACGTCTGCGGCCGGGAATCCTGCCAGACAAAATTTTCCAAATACCGCACTGCGAAACGGCACAGGGGGGGAAATAAATGACCAAAGACAAAATCAAGTTAAAGGACCTCGCGGAAGATCTGAAAATTCCGCGTCAGGAGCTCCTTGGCACAGCGCGTGAGATGAACCTTGCCGTTCGCAGCGTCCAGGGTTCCGTCACGCCTGAGGAAGCCGACAAGCTCCGCAGGCATTATGAAAAGATCCGTCAGGCAGACAAGGACCAGAAGCAGGTCATCGTCCGCCACCGCCGCAACGCGGCTCCGGCGGACGGAGCCGGCGCGAAGCCCGCTCCCCGCGAGAGGGCTGCCGACGGCGGAAGGCCCCAGCGCGCTCCCGCGCAGAGGCCCGCGAAACAGGAACCCGCAGCCGCGGCCAGGGTCATCAGCCGGCCTGAAGAGGCCAGCCCGGTGAAAGTTCCCGCGGCCCGCATCATCACGCCGGCTCCGCAGGCCGGGACAGCTGCCCAGCCGAAGCCCGAAGCCGAGGCCGGAGCGCAGCCCGCTCCCGCTGCCGCGCCCGCAGCCAGAATTGTTGCCCCTGCCCCGCAGAAGGACGCCAAGCCGAAGCCCCGCCCCGCGCAGGCCTCCGAGCAGCAGGAAGACGGCGCCTCTCCGAGAGTGCGCATCATTTCCCGTCCTTCCCCGTCAGCGCGCCGCGACCGGCCGGCCGGCGGGCAGCGTGAAGGCGGACAGCGTGACGGCGGCGATTCCCGCGGACCCCGCACGCGCACGCCCGGAGGCAGGCCCTCCGGCGGCTTCCGCTCTTCTTCCATGGGCGGCGGCCAGGGCGGTTCCATGGGCGGCATGGACTTCGGCGGGGAACAGCCTACCGACACCCGCAGCAAGAAGAAGCGCAACAAGGGACGCCGCAGCACGGATTTCCAGACCAGCGATTTCGGGCATCATCAGGAGGAGCATGACGCTCCCCGCTTCCGGAGCAAGGGACACCGCAAAGGCGGCAAGCCCCAGTCTCCCGCGCCCGTGACCCAGCCCCTGAAGGCGGCGAAGCGCAAGCTGCGCATCGCCGAGGCCATCCGCGTCTCCGATATGGCGCATCAGATGGGCCTCAAGGCCAACGAAATCATCAAGGTGCTTTTCAACCTCGGGATCATGGCCACCATCAACCAGTCCATTGATTTCGACACGGCCCAGATCGTGGCCGCCGAATTCAACTACGAGGTTGAGAAGACCGGCTTCGAGGAAAAGGACTATCTCGGCGAGACCGAACCCGACAAGCCCGAGGATCTCAAGCCGCGTCCGCCCGTGGTCACCATCATGGGTCATGTCGACCACGGCAAGACCTCCCTGCTTGACGCCATCCGCAAGACGCACGTGACGAGCGGCGAAGCCGGCGGCATCACCCAGCACATCGGCGCCTACCATGTGAAGACCAAGAACGGCGACGTCGTCTTCCTGGACACCCCCGGCCACGAGGCTTTCACGGCCATGCGCGCCCGCGGCGCCCAGATCACCGACCTCGTCATCCTGGTTGTGGCCGCCGACGACGGCGTCATGGAGCAGACCCGCGAGGCCATCAACCACGCCCGCGCTGCCAATGTGCCGATCATCGTGGCCATCAACAAGATCGACAAGCCCGGCGCCAACCCCGACCGCGTCATGCGCGAGCTCTCCGAGCTCGGCCTGCAGCCCGAGGAATGGGGCGGCGACACCATCTGCGCCAAGGTTTCCGCCAAGACCCACCAGGGTCTCGATGAACTGCTCGAGCTTCTCGCCCTGCAGTCCGAGGTGATGGAACTCAAGGCCAATCCCAACAAGCCCGCCCGCGGCCACATTATTGAGGCCAAGCTGGACAAGGGCCGCGGCCCCGTGGGCACCGTGCTCATCCAGGAAGGCACCCTGCATCAGGGCGACTACTTCGTGTGCGGCACCTTCTCCGGCCGCGTGCGCGCCATGTTCAATGACCAGGGCAAGAAGGTCCGCGAGGCCGGTCCGTCCATCCCCGTGGAAGTGCAGGGCTTTGCCGGCGTTCCCGAGGCCGGCGAGGCCTTCGACGCCGTGGCTGACGAAAAGGTCGCCCGCCGCATCGCCGACGCCCGCGCCCAGAAGAAGCGCGAACAGGATCTCGCCAGCGAGTCCAAGGTGACCCTCGAAACCTTCCTGGCCTCCTCCGGCGACGAAGAGCAGAAGACCCTCAATCTCGTGCTCAAGGCCGACGTGCAGGGCACCCTCGAGGCCGTTCAGGAATCCCTGAAGAAGGTCTCCACGGAAAAGGTCAACGTCAACGTGGTTCACGCCGGCACCGGCGCCATCACCGAATCCGACATTCTGCTGGCCTCCGCCTCGAAGGCCATCATCATCGGCTTCAACATCCGTCCCACTGCCAAGGTGAAGGCCATCGCGGCCCACGAGAACGTGGATATCCGCTACTACGACATCATCTACAAGCTCGTGGACGACGTGAAGAACGCCATGGCAGGCCTCCTTGCCCCCGTGGAGAAAGAAGTGGTGCTCGGCCAGGCCGAAGTGCGCCAGACCTTCTCCCTGCCCAAGGTGGGCACCATCGCCGGCGCCTATGTGTCTGACGGCAAGATCACCCGCAACGCGGGCGCCCGTCTCATGCGCGACGGCATCGTGATCTACACCGGACACATCAGCTCCCTGAAGCGCTTCAAGGATGACGCGAAGGAAGTGGTCCGCGGCAACGAATGCGGCGTGGGCCTCGAGAACTACAACGACATCAAGGTCGGCGACATCATCGAAGCCTTCGAGACCGTGCAGGAAGCTGCCACCCTCGAATAACAGCATCAGACGGCAGGCGGATCTCCCCATGGAGATCCGCCGCTTTTTTTCAGCATGTACATCGCTCACCTCACCATTGAGATCGCCCTGGACGGCAATGACAACCTCAAGGCCAAGCGCCGGGTTGCCAACAGCCTCAAGCAGAAGACACGCAACAAGTTCAATGTGGCCATTGCCGAGGACGGAACCGAGGACTCCCTCACGCTGCTCCGCCTGGCCGTCGTCTCCATCTCCAACTCGGAGCGTCATCTCCGCAGCAAAATGGACAAATGCGAGCTCATGATGGAGGCCGTGGCCAAAGAAGAAGTCACCGACTCACATCTGGAGATCTATGCTCTTGACTGATCTGGCCTACCCCGCCGCGTGGCGGGACGAGGCAGCCGCGGTCGCCGGAGCCTTAAAAAGGTACGACCGCTACATCGTCTGCGGACACGCCCACCTGGACGGCGACGCCCTGGCCTCAGTCACGGCCGCGGGCTTCCTTCTGCGCGCCCTCGGCAGGGAATTCGTCCTCTACTCCCCTTACGGGGTGCCGGCCTACCTCGAATTCGTGGAACGCCCCGCTTCCGTGTATACCTCCCTCGCCCGTCTGCCCTTTACCCCGCAGTGCGTGCTCGCCCTGGACCTCGGGACCCCTTCCCGGCTCGGAGATGAGCTCGGAGCGCTTCTGCCTTCTCTCGCCTGCGTCAACGTGGATCACCACCCCGGCCCGGGCATGGGCACCGTGGCGAACATGATCCGTCCCGAAGCCGCGGCCACGGCCCAGCTTCTGGCCTCGGTCATTCACGCCTCCGGCGCTGATTTCACGCCCGCCATGGCTTCGGCCCTCATGACCGGCCTCATCACGGACACGGGAGGCTTCCGCCACTCCAACACGGGGCCCGAGGTGCTCGCCCTCGCCAGTGAGCTCAGCCTCAGGGGCGCTGACATCCACGCCATCAGGGAATGCCTCGACAAGACGTGGACCATTCCCCGCTTCCGGCTCTGGAGCCGCCTTTCCGCGAAGGTCTCCACCGCGGCATCAGGCGCCGTGGCCATCTGCTCCTGCACGCTGGACGATCTCGGAAGCACCACGACGACGCAGGAAGACTGCGAGGGATTCGTGGAGCGCATGCTCTCCCTGAAGGGCGTCCGCATAGCGGCCCTCCTCAAGGAACAGGATCCCGGCAAAACGCGCTTCAGCCTGCGCGCGGCCGGCGACAGCGACGTGGCGGCCATAGCAGCCGTCTTCGGGGGCGGCGGCCACGTGAAGGCAGCGGGCGGCACCATCGCGCTGCCTGCTGACGAGGCGGAGAATGAGCTTCTCGCCGCCATTCTCAGAACGGATCCGAAACCGCTGTGAGTTTTCGGAAAAAATCATGCAGGACGCGCCGGACACGTCTAATCCTTTGACTTCCGCCCGATTTTTGTCTATCAGAGTCAACCAGCCATGACAGAAGCACCCCGCGATCACGAAGATCTTGCTCCCCGTCCCGTGCAGCAGAACGGCGTTCTGGTTCTGAACAAGCCTTCAGGGCCGACCTCCAACCGCTGCATCACGGCCATCAAGCGTATGGGCCAGAAAAAGATCGGCCACGCGGGCACGCTGGATCCCATGGCCGGCGGTGTCCTGCTTGTCCTTCTCGGACAGGGCACCAAACTCTCCGGCTACCTGCTCGGCGGAGGCGCCAAGATTTACCGCGGCACTCTCGAGCTCGGCAGGGAAACGGACACCTGGGACAGAGAGGGAACCGTTCTCGCCGAAAACGGCTGGGACGGGATAAGCGCGGATGCCGTACGGCGTGACATCGCTTCCTGGACGGGCTCCCACATGCAGCCTGTTCCCCCCTATTCCGCTGCCAAGCACAACGGCCGGACTCTTTACAGCCTGGCCCGCAGCGGACAGGACGTCCCTGAAAAAACAAAGCGTGTGGAAATTTCGCAGGCGGAGGTTCTCTCCATGGAACTTCCGGCTGTCAGTTTTCGGGTCAAATGCAGTTCCGGCACCTACATACGCTCCCTCGCCCACAGCTTGGGGATGCGACTCGGGTGCGGAGCCGTGCTCACGGAACTGACCCGGGAGTACAGTCACCCCTTCGGCCTTGACAGGGCCGTGGACCTGGACTTCCTGCAGAAGAACCCGGAGCTTCTCCCGCAGTACGTGCACCCCATCCGTGAGGTGCTCGCCGGCTGGCCTCAGGTCCGGCTCGGCGCGGAAGAGGCAGCCAGGGTGCGCAACGGCATTGCCTGCGCGTGTCCGGCCGGGCTTCTTGACGGAATACGCGCCAACGGAGGGCTCGCCCTGCTCTTGCAGGGAGATACCGAGCTCGCCGTAGCCTCCCTTCAGGAAAATCCTTCGGGTCCCGTTCTCGCCATAACGAGGGGGCTTTGGAATTAACCCTATACTCTCTTTAAGGAGAAACTGCTGTGGCTATTGATTCTACTCAGAAAAAGGTAATTATCGAGGAACACGCCAGACACGAAGGCGATACCGGATCCCCTGAAGTCCAGGTCGCCCTCCTGACCGCCCGCATCGAAGGCCTCACCGAACACTTCAAGGTGCACAAGAAGGACTTCCACTCCCGCACCGGCCTTCTGAAGCTCGTCGGCCACCGCCGCAACATCCTCAATTACCTCAAGTCCAAGGACATCCAGCGCTACCGTGCCCTCATCGACAAGCTCGGCCTGCGCAAGTAACTGCATTCTGTGCTGATGAAGGGGCCTCAGGGCCCCTTTTTCTTTCCCGCGCCCGTCTTCTCCGGGCGCCCAACGCGCGAAGGGGTATCCGGGAAAACGAGGCAGGCATGCCTCCTTTTCCCGGAGTCCCCTTCCACCACAAGGAGAGCCATGCTCAAGGATATCTTCAACCCTGTCCGCGTCACCGCCAGTGTGGCCGGCAAGGAATTCATTTTCGAGAACGGCCGCATCGCCAATCAGGCCGACGGCTCCGTCTGCCTGCAGTGCGGCGGCACCGTTGTCCTCGTTACCGTCTGCTCCGCCGCTCTGGAAGCCGACAAGGGCTTCTTCCCCCTCACCGTCGAATACTCCGAGCGCATGTACGCAGCCGGCCGCATTCCCGGCAGCTATTTCCGCCGCGAGATCGGACGTCCCTCCGAGCGTGAGACCCTCGTCTCCCGCCTCATCGACCGCCCGATTCGTCCTCTCTTCCCCAAGGGCCTGCAGCAGGACGTGCAGGTTCTGGCCACGGTCATCTCCGCTGACCAGGAAAACGACCCCGACATTCTGGCCATGACAGGCGCTTCCGCCGCCATCTGCCTCTCCTCGCTGCCCTTCGACGGACCTGTCGTCGGCGCCCGCGTGGGCCGCATCAACGGCGAGTTCGTTCTCAACCCCACCATCTCCGAACGCAAAAAGAGCGACATCGACATTGTCTTCGCCGCGAGCCGCACCGCCCTCACCATGGTCGAAGGAGAGGCCCACATCGTGCCCGAGGACGTGATCATCGACGCCCTTGACTGGGGCCGCGCCCAGGTCATGCCCCTCATCGAGGCCCAGGACAAACTCGTCTCCCTGTGCGGCAGGGAAAAGATGCCCTTCACCCCGCACGAGGACGATCCCGTGCTTCTCAGCAGGGTCACCGAGCTCTGCCAGGAAAACGGCATCCGTGAGGCCATGTGCGTGCCGGACAAGCTCGAGCGCAAAACCGCCCGCGCCGCTGTCAAGGACAAGGTCATGGCCGCCCTCACCAATGATCCCGCCTGGGCCGACAAGCCCGAGGCCCTCGCCGCCGTGCCGGACATGATCGCCGCTCTCGAGAAGAAGACGGTCAGGACCCGCATCCGCGAGGAAGGCAGACGCATCGACGGCCGCGACACGAAGACCGTGCGCCCCATCCAGATCATGACCGGCGTCCTGCCCCGCACCCACGGCTCCGCCATTTTCCGCCGCGGCGAGACCAAGTCCCTGGCCGTGACCACCCTCGGCTCCTCCACCGATGAGCAGCGCGTGGATTCCCTCAACGGCGACGTGATCAAGCATTTCATGCTGCACTACAACTTCCCGCCCTTCTGCGTGGGCGAAGTGAAGCCCGTGCGGCTCTCCCGCCGCGAGATCGGCCACGGCGCCCTGGCTGAAAAGTCCCTGCGCCCCGTGCTGCCCTCTGCCGAGAGCTTCCCCTTCACCATCCGCGTGGTGTCCGAGACCGTTGAGTCCAACGGCTCGTCCTCCATGGCCGCTGTATGCGGCGGCTGCCTGTCCCTCATGGACGCCGGCGTGCCGATCAGCGCTCCCGTGGCCGGCGTGGCCATGGGCCTCATCAAGGAAGGCGATGACTTCATCATCCTCACCGACATCCTCGGCGACGAGGACGCCATGGGCGACATGGACTTCAAGGTGGCCGGTACAGCCGAAGGCGTGACCGGCATCCAGATGGACATCAAGGTCGAGGGTCTTTCCACTGACATCATGCGCGCCGCCATGCGCCAGGCCCACGAAGGCCGCCTGCACATCCTCGGCGAAATGACCAAAGTCATTGACAGGCCCCGCGCCCAGCTTTCCCCGTACGCCCCGCAGCACGAGGAAATCTACGTCAATCCTGAGATCATCCGTCTCATCATCGGCCCCGGCGGCAAGAACATCAAAGCCATCACCACAGCCACCGGCGCGGCCGTCGACATCGACGACTCCGGCAAGATTTCCGTCTTCGCCCCCACCGCCGAGTCCCTCGCCAAGACTGTCGAGATGCTGCGCTACTATGACCAGCGTCCCGAGCTCGGCAAGAACTATAAGGGCAAGGTGCGCAAGATTCTCGAAATCGGCTGCATCGTCGAGATTCTGCCCAACGTGGAAGCGCTGGTGCACATCTCCCAGCTCGACATCAACCGCGTCAACCAGGTTTCCGATGTCGCCCAGCTCGGCGACGAAATGGTGGTCAAGGTCATCGAAATCACCGGTGACCGCATCCGCGCAAGCCGCAAGGCCGTCCTGCTCGAAGAACAGGGCCATCCGTGGAATCCCGAGGAGATCGCCCGCCCGAAGCACGACAGCAGCAGGGGTCCCCGCTCTGATCGCGGCGACCGTGGCGATCGCGGCGAGCGCCGCGGCGACAGACGCGGCCGCGGTGATCGTGAACGCGGAGACAGAGACCGCCATTAAGAAGAAAGGAGTCACCCATGGCCAGCAGCAAGAAAGTGGACGCCGAGAAGCAGTCTGTGAATGAGGACCTTGAATCCCACCGCAAACCCACTCCCGAAGAAGCCCAGGCTATGCTCCGCGGCGAGAACCGCCAGCATTTCGAAGGGCTCGGCCTGCAGTGGGGCGTCCTGCTGGGCGGCATGCCCCAGCAGCTCATGCCGCAGGTCGTCGCCACAGTTCTGAAGGCCGGTGGCACCAGACCCGCATGGCGCTGGAACGTCAACAAAACCGACTTCTACCTCATGGCCTGGCCCAAGGACGAGCCGGTGAGAGCCTGCGTCGTCATGGCCGGACCCGAAGGGGACAAACTGCATCCCCTGGATGCCTTCCCCATGGCCGAAGGCCTTCCCAACGACGCCAAAGTGGCTGAAACCCACCCATGGAAAGTGGGCGTGGGCGGCAACGTGGCCGTGACCATGACCGAGGGACGCAGCCCCATGTGGTTCTACGACCCGGTCTTCGAGCGCGACTACGACATGCTCACGGAAGGCGTCACGCAGACCTTCCTTCTCTCGGGCGTCTGCCTTTCCATCCGCAAAGCGCTCCTCGATGACATCACTATCACCAAGGGGCCCCAGTTCGAGGTGTACGCCCAGGACTGGCTGGAAAAGAACCCCGGCAAAACCGGCCTCGACGTGCCTCCCCTGAAGTTCAATCTCAAGGGCAGGCACCTCATCATGCCCGGCCGCCAGTTCTGCGAATACCAGATGCGCGCCACAGTGGAAGATGTCGACGACTGCAGACTCGACAGGATGGACATCAGGATCCTCTATGTGAGCTTCCCCTTCGATGACCGTCCCAGTCTGCAGCTGCCCCTCTACGCCCCGAAGTCCGTGCTCAAGGACTTCGATCCGAAGGCCGGCGACGAGATAGACGCCTACGTCTGGCTGCAGGGCCGCGTCACTGACCAGGACGAGCAGCTCAACGACGTTCCTGAAACCCCGGTTCAGTAGACCGGCCGCATCCCTCCCCCGAAACGACAGAGGCGGAGCTTCCCTTCATACGGAAGCCCCGCCTCTTTTCTTTCCCGGCCGGATAAATCTGCCGGCCCCTGCCACACGCGTCCTGAGGCCCTGCAGGGCGTCCGGCGCATGTTTTTCCCGGTCATGGCAGGATCAGGGACTCAGAACGCCTCCTGCGGCGTTTCCGAGCGGTTCTACGCTTCCTTCAGGAAGCTTACGCGCAGGGTGCGCACGCGCGGCCCGTCGCTTTCGCACAGGTAGACGGCCTGCCACTGCCCGAGATCGGGGCGCCCGTCCGCCACGGGCACGAGGACGGAGGAGCCGAAAAAGGACGTTTTGATGTGCGCGTCCGAGTTGCCTTCGGCGTGCCTGAAGCCCCAGTCCTGCGGAACGCGGGCGGCCAGGAAGCGCTCCATGTCGGCTTTCACATCGGGATCCCATCCCTCGTTGATGGTGAGGCCGCAGGTGGTATGCGGCGAGTACACGGCGAGAAAGCCGTCTTTCCAGCCGTCTTCCGCCTTTTTTCTGAGGAGCTCCGCGAGCTGGGAGCCTATGGAAATCATTTCAATGCGCTCGTGTGTGGCTATGCTGATGTATTCCGGCATGACTGGCCTCCTTTGGCTGCAGAAGAAATTCCGGATCCGGGCGGGGCGGCATACGGGGACTTCTCCCCGCCCTGAACGCAAAAGGCGGCGCCGCGCGATAAACGCGGCACCGCCTGTCATCATCAGATAAGGGAAAAGCTACTTTTCGCTGTCATCGGCTTCGGCCTTGAGGGCTTCGGCCTGGGCGGCCTGGGAAAGAGCGTCCAGGAGCGGATCCAGTTCGCCCTGCATGATCTTGTCCAAGGAGTACAGGGTCAGGTTGATACGGTGATCCGTGCACCGGCCCTGCGGGAAGTTGTAGGTTCTGATGCGTTCGGATCTGTCGCCGGAACCGACCTGGAGGCGGCGTTCGGCTGCCTGTTCGCTGTTCTGCTTCTCGCGCTCGAGGGCAAGGAGCCTGGAGGCGAGCACCTTCATGGCGCGGGCCTTGTTCTTGTGCTGGCTGCGCTCGTCCTGGCAGGTCACCACAAGGCCCGTGGGCAGGTGGGTGATGCGGACAGCGGACTCGGTCTTGTTGACGTGCTGGCCGCCCGCGCCGGAGGCGCGGTAGACGTCGATGCGCAGATCCTCGGGCTTGATGTCCACGTCCACGTCCTCGGCTTCGGGCATAACGGCCACGGTGGCTGCGGAAGTGTGGATGCGGCCCTGTGTCTCGGTGGCAGGCACGCGCTGTACGCGGTGGGTGCCGGCTTCAAACTTCAGGTGGCTGTAAACCCTGTCGCCGGAGATGAGGCAGATGATTTCCTTGTACCCGCCGGCTTCCGTGGGCGACTCGCTCATGACCTCGACCTTCCAGCCCTTGAGCTCGGCGTAGCGGGAATACATGCGGAAGAGGTCGGCCGCGAAGAGAGCGGCTTCCTCGCCGCCCGTACCGGCGCGGATTTCCAGCATGGTGTTCTTCTCGTCCAGGGGATCCTTGGGGATGAGCTGGATTTTGAGCTGCCTTTCGAGCTCGGGAAGCTGGGCCTCGTCCTCGCGGATTTCGGTTTCGGCCATTTCCTTGATCTCAGGATCGGAATCGTGGAGAAGCTCCTTGTTTTCCTCAATCTGCTCGGAAAGAGAGCGGTATTTGCGGAAAAGCTCCACCACGTCCTTCAGGTCGGCGTGAGCCTTTGTCAGCTTACGGTACTGCTCCTGGTCATTATAGACGGCGGGATCGGCGAGAGCCTGCTCCAGTTCCATGTATTTTTTTTCGAGACCTTGAAGTTTGGCGAACATGAAAACTCCGAAAATGAAACGCCGGGCCTACAGCAGCCGGTAGTCCCCGGTAGTGATTTCGTATCCGGAATCCGGACCGAGCGCCTCCCTGAGGGCCACGATGGCCACGGCCAGCTGATCCCTGTCGGGCTCCTCCGTGGTGAGCAGCTGCAGGGCCATGCCGGGCGCCCGCAGCAGCGTGGCAAACCAGCCGTCCTTCATGCGGCCCGCGAAGCGGATGAGCTCGTAGGCGAGGGACGCGGTGGGAAAGACCAGCAGAATCTTGAAGGCGATGGTCATGAGGTGCTTCAGCACCGCGCTCTCCGGCGTATAGCAGTACAGGAGAAGCGGCACGAAAACCGCATGGATCAGGATGGATATGCAGATAACGAAAAGAAGAAATGTGGTGCCGCAGCGGGGATGCATGCGGATCTGCCTGGCGGCGAGATCGACATTCACGGGCAGGCCCGTTTCAAAGGCCCGTATCGTCTTGTGCTCGGCCCCGTGATACTGGAAGACGCGGTGTATCTCGGGAACCCGGCCTATGCCCCAGATGTAGCCGATGAGGATCAGCATCTTGAAGAAGCCGTCCCAGAGCTGGAAGGAGACGCCGCTGACGTCGCCGCCAAGATGAAGCTGCTGCATGCCCCAGCTCAGCGTGTGGGGAAGAAGAAGAAAGAGGCCGAGAGCGAAGGCGAAGGAGACCAGAAGGGTCAGGGTCAGATGCCAGCCCTCGAGCGGCTCGTCATCGGCCTTGCCCTGCAGCTCTGCCGAGCGGTTCAGGGATTTGATGCCGTTGACCAGCGTCTCGATGAGAACGGGCACCCCGCGTATGAAGGGCTTGGAACTGATGGACCTGGGAAGAAACGAATACCATCCCCGCCTCTCGGCGCAGATGGTGCCGTTCTGCCTGACCGCAAGGCCGTAGGACGGGCCGTTGCGCATCATGACCCCTTCCATGACGGCCTGGCCGCCCACCAGGGGACGGTCGGCCGTCAGAAGAGGCAGCAGAGCGTAAACGAAACTACTTCTGCTTTTCAAATTTGGCGTACTTCTTACGAAAACGATCGATGCGGCCGGCAGTGTCAAGGAAACGCTGCTTGCCGGTGAAGAAGGGATGGCAGGCGGAGCAGACTTCGACGTGCACCTGCTCACCCTTGGTCGAAAGAACCTGCTCGGAATGTCCGCAGGCACAGGTGATGGTGGCCTTGTAGACCTTCGGCTGAATGTCTTTTTTCATTTGAAACCTCATTACTGAATACATGTATTCTGGACATGGGTATTGCACCATGACGCGCGCAATTTCCCTAAAGGCGCCTTTCATACAACTTTTCCTGAATATATGCAAGAAAACGGGCGCATAAAAAGGAACTCCGGTCCGGGTTGTCATCTCCGGGCCCGCAGGGTATTTTTCCACGCATGTGCGCGAAAGTAAAAGCCAGAGCGGATCAGCTCGTATTCGAACAGGGCCTCACCGGAAGCCGTGAGCAGGCGAGACGCCTCATCATGGCCGGCAAGGTGGCCGTGGCCGTTCCCGAGGGAAGCCGCGCCCTGCCTGTGGCCGTGGACAAGCCGGGACACATTTATCCCGCGGATACCGTTTTTCTTCTTCTCGGCGCGGAGCAGTACGTGAGCCGGGGAGCCTACAAGCTCCTCACCATCATGGACGCCTTCCACATGGACGTCACGGATTACGTCTGCCTTGACGCCGGCGCCTCCACAGGCGGCTTCACGGACTGTCTCCTGCAGCACGGCGCGAAAAAAGTCTACGCCGTGGATGTGGGACACAACCAGCTCCACGAGAAGCTCCGGTCCGACCCGCGCGTCATCAGCCACGAGGGATGCAACCTGAGAACAGCTCCGGAAGATCTCATTCCCGAAAAGGTCGACCTCGTGGTGGCCGACGTATCCTTTATCTCCCTCACGCTCATCCTGCCCCCCTGCATGCGCTGGCTGAAGGAAGGCGGCCTCGTGGCCACCCTCATCAAGCCCCAGTTCGAGGTGGGGCCCTCCGAGAATGTCAGGGGCGTGGTGAAGAGCGAGGCCGTGCGGCAGAAGGCCGTGAACAAAATCCTCGTCTTCGCGAAGGAGGAGCTCGGCCTCGAAAACCTCGGCGTCGTGCCCGCGGCCATCAAAGGCCCCAAGGGCAACCAGGAATACATGGCCCTCTTCCGCAGGCAGGGAAACTGACGCGCGTCCCTCCGTTCAGACAGAATCCTTCCGGGAAACGTCTCCTGCAGGAGACGCTCTCAGCGCCCGTCCTTCTGCCCGGCGGGCGCGCCGCGGCGTATGATATCGTTCCCGAAGCGCTTTCTGAGATCATCCATGGCCCTTTCGAGGCGCACGTTGCGCTTTTCCCGCTCCTCGGGGACGGGTCCGCCCGTGAGAAGCGGCAGGAGGGATCCTTCCCTGCGCACGCCCCCGAAGCCGGAGAGACGGACGCCGATGAGGCGCACTGGCCGCTCGAGTTCCAGGCTGTCCAGGATGGCGCAGGCCGCCTCGTAGAGGCCCTTCGACGAGGCCAGGGGACAGGAGAACGTCCGGGAGCGGGTGATGACCTTAAAATTATCGTACTTGATCTTCACTGTGGCCGTTGAGCCCACGAGGTGACGCTTTCTGAGCCTGGCTGCCACCTCTTCGGACTGATTCCGCATCATTTCCTTCAGGAGCTCCCTGTCCCGCGTGTCCGTTAACAGCGTGTCCTCCGCGCTTTCGGACCTGATCTCCCTGCAGGGTTCCACCTTCCCCGGGTCGATGCCGCGCGCCCTGTCGAGAAGGACGAGTCCGCTCTTCCCGAAGCGCGAGGCGAAGAAATCACTGCTGTAGCGCAGCATGTCCCCGGCCTTCGTGATGCCGAAGCGGGCGAGCGCTTCCCGCGTATGCCGGCCCACGCCGGGTATCTTCGCCACGGGGAGCTCCGCCAGAAAGGCCGGCATGTCCTCCTCCCTGAGGATGCAGACACCGTCGGGTTTGTTGATATCCGAACAGATCTTGGCCAGAAACTTCACGGGCGCCGCGCCGATGGAACACGTAAGCCCGCCGGTGGCTTTCCGGATGGCCCCGCGCACGGCGCAGACAAGCCCCTCCACGCCGGCAAATCTTCTCCCGAAGCCTCCGGCATCGAGATAGGCCTCGTCAATGCTCGCCTGCTCCACCACGGGCGTAAAACTTCTCAGGGCGTCCATGACCTTCCGGGAAACTTCGCTGTAGCGGGAAAAACGCGGCGGCACGAAGACGCCGCAGGGGCAGAGGCGTCTCGCCTGCGCCGTGGGCATGGCCGAGTGCACGCCGAACTTCCTCGCCTCGTAGGAGGCCGTGGCCACCACGCTGCGCCCGGCGCCGGCCACGATGACGGGCCGGCCCCTGAGACGCGGGTTGTCCATGATTTCCACGGCGGCGAAGAACGCGTCCATATCCACGTGCAGAATCACGTCTTCCCCCCTGCAATAAAAAAGGCCGGGGACGGATCCCCGGCCGGAAAAACGAAGCCTCTTTCCTACAGGACCCGGTAGTACACGGCGGGCGAGTGCAGGAGCCCCTTGTCCAGGGCGTGCTGCAGGGCCTGCCGCATGGCCCTGGCCGACGCCTCGTGGGTCATGAAGACGAGGGGCACGACCTCCTCGCCGAACTCCACGTCCTCCATGTCCCGCTTCTGGATGACCTGGGCTATGCTGATGCCCTCGGCGGCCATGCAGCCCGCGAGATCCCGGAGCACGCCGGGGGCGTCGGGCACCATGGTGCGCACGTAGTACTTGGAAACACTCTCCGACGGCGGCACGATGGAGGCCCTGGGAATGTCCCCTCCGGCGAAGCCGGTATTGTTGGGGAGCTCCCCTCTCGCCACGGCCATGAGATCGCCAAGGACCACGCTGGCCGTGGGCAGAGCACCCGCGCCGCGGCCATGGAAGAACAGGGATCCCGAGGACTCGCTTTCCACGCGCACGGCGTTATACACGCCGCCCACGCGCGCGAGCAGATAGGTCTGGGGCACGAGAGCCGGGAACACGCCGGCCTCGAGACGGATGGGGCCGTCATCGGGCTCGTCCATGTTGACCCGGTTCACCTGGGCCACCAGCTTCACGCGGTACCCGAACACCCGGGCCATGGCGATATCCTGGGGCGCCATGCCGCGTATGCCCTGCACGGGCAGGACGGTAAAGGGATAATCCACGCCGAAGGCGAGGCGGATAAGGAGCGTCAGCTTGTGGGCCGCGTCCTGGCCGTCGATGTCCAGCGTCGGGTTGGCCTCGGCGTAGCCGAGCTCCTGGGCCTTCTTCAGGGCCTGATCGAAGTCCACGCCCTTCGTGGTCATTTCCGAGAGAATATAGTTGCTCGTGCCGTTGAGTATGCCCAGCACGCTGCTGATGCGGTTTCCGGCGAGAGGGCCGCGCAGGGCCTCGATGATGGGCACGGCGCCGGCCACGCTGGCCTCGTAGCGCAGGATCAGGTTCTTTTCGCGGGCGAGACGCATGAGCTCGGCGCCTTCCACGGCCAGAAGGGCCTTGTTGGCCGTGACCACGTGCTTGCCGTTCTGAAGGGCCCTGGACACGAGCGCGAGCGGCGCGTCAATACCGCCCATGAGCTCAACGAGCACATCGATATCCGGATCATCGGTCAGATCGGCGGGATTCGCCGTAATCCGGCAGCCTTCGGGCAGCTCCACGGAGCGGGGCTTGTTCACGTCGCGCACGAGCACGCACTTCAGCTCTATGCTGCGGCCTGTCCTCCGGCGCACGAGCGCCGCGTTTTTCTGAAGAAGTTCAGCCAGGCCGCCTCCGACCGTTCCGAGGCCGGCCAGCCCCACACGCAGGGGCGTATCAAAACTGTTCGCCATCTATGGGCATCCTTTTCGTTAATGCTTGCTGTATGCCCGGCCGCCCGCGCGGAGCTGCGCTGCGGGCATGTGCCGGCAAAAAATACGGAACGCGTCCCGCTTCCTCTCCGGCGCCTGCGGGGCCTCCCGGCCGGCCGGCGGCGGGGCGCACGCTCCTGACTCTTCCTTCCTAACAGCAGAAGGGCCGTCTGTCCATTTCAGGCCCCCGGCCCGCGATTGCGCCCCTGAGCCCTCCCGCGCTATAGCTTGCCGAAACAACCGCATACAGGAGAACACATGGAAGATCATATAGTTTTTCACAGGGACAGCGCTGTCCTTGACCTCCTCGATCAGAGAAAGCTGCCAGCCAGCGAGGAGCGCTTCCTCTGCCGCACCACGGCTGACGTCATCACCGCACTTCAGGTCATGGTTGTCCGCGGCGCGCCGGCCATCGGCGTCTCCGCCGCCTTCGGCTGCGCCATCGCCCTGCGCGAGTCAGCCGGCCCGGACTGGCGGGAAAAACTCAGAAAACATCTCGCCGATCTCAGGGCTGCCCGCCCCACGGCCGTTAACCTCGCCTGGGCCGTGGACCATATGACCGCACTCTGGGAAAGGAACGCTTCCCTCGCTCCCGAAGACCTCATGAAGCTCTTCATCAGCGAGGCCGAAACCATGCGCCGCGCGGACATCGCGTCGTGCATGGCCATAGGCCGCTTCGGCCTTCCCTGCGTGCACGATAACGACGTCATCCTCACCCACTGCAACGCCGGCGCCCTGGCCACGGCGGGCTACGGCACGGCCCTCGGCGTTGTGCGCGCCGCCTTCGAAAACAGAAAGAACATCCGCGTCATCGCTGACGAGACCAGGCCCTTCCTGCAGGGCGCCCGCCTCACCGCCTGGGAGCTCCAGCGGGATGGCATCCCGGTGACCGTGGCCTGCGACAACGCCTGCGCTTCCCTCATGTCCCGGGGCTTTGTGTCCCTGTGCGTGGTCGGCGCGGACCGCATCGCCGCCAACGGCGACACGGCCAACAAGATCGGCACCCTGGGCGTCGCCATTCTGGCCCGCCACTACGGCATCCCCTTCTACGTGGCTGCCCCTCTTTCCACCATCGACCGCTCCACGCCAGACGGAAAGCACATCCCCATCGAGGAGCGCCCCGCCTCCGAGGTCACCACCATCGGCTCCACTCGCGTCACCCCCGAGGGCGTGCCCGTCTTCAATTTCGCCTTTGACGTCACGCCGGCGGACCTCATCACCGGCATCATCACGGACAAAGGGCTCCTCACCGCCCCCTACGATGCCGCCATCCGCGATGTCTTCGCCAGAGAGGAACAATAGCCATGTCCGAAATCTTCCTTCACCGCGGCGCGGGAACCGCCTATCTGCGCCCCGGCGCCACCGAGGCGAGCCTCGACGCCTGGAACGTCCCCGCCGGAGCCATCTCCCTTCCCCGGGAGATGACGGACCGCCTCATCGCCATCCGCAGCGAACACGCCACGTGGGCATATGAGACAGGCCGCGCCGGGGCAGGCCGCGGCACCTTCGCGGACGCCCTGCGCGGCGGCAGCTCTCTTTCCATGTGGTGGTGCTCCCTTCTCTACGAGCGCCACCCAAAGGTCACGCCGGAGCTCTACGACGTCTACCGCCTGCGCGCCCTTGAAATGGTCATGGAGGAACGGGGCGCCGGAGGCCTCGTCACTGACGGCCTCACTCCCGCCTGCAACGCAGCCCTTGAAGCCATGTGCAAAGCCCGCGGCTGGTCCTTCGCGAAGAATAACGAGGCCGCTCCGGAAAAGGCGCAGAGCCGCCTGCGCCGCGTCTATAACCGGACACCCGCTCCCCTGCGCGCCATCGCCCGCTTCGCCTGGTGGCTCTGGTCCGTGCGCCGCGTCGTCGGGTCCTGCAGATCGCTTCCGCCGTCTTCCGCCCCCACAGGTACCATCACGACCTATTTCCCCAATATCGACGTCAGAAAAGCTGAGGAAGGCGTCTTCCGTTCCCGCTACTGGGAAAGCCTGCACGACGCCCTCCAGGACGACGCCGGCGCGGGAAACACACCCGCCGTTCGCTGGCTCTTCGTGCTCTTCCCCTCGCCCCAGGGCTCCCTCGCCAAGTGCTGCGGCTTCCGTGACAATTTCCGGAAAACCCGGAAGAGCGGCGTTTCCTTCAACTACCTCGAGGAATTTCTCACCCCGGGCAGCGTCCTGAAGTCTCTCGTCCGCTATACCCGCATCGCCATAATGAGCGCCGTCTTCGGGAAAAAGATACGCTCCTCCTTCCACTTTGCGGATTCCACCCTCGACCTCTGGCCCCTGCTCTCCGGCGAGTACGCCGAAAGCTTCCGCGGCTGGCGGTGCCTCGAGCGCTGCCTGCAGCAGAAGGGAATCGAAAACTACGTGGCCCTTTCCGGCCGCCAGCGCTACTGGACCTTCCCGCTCGAGAACTGCCCCTGGGAACGCATGCTCACGCACGCCGTCCATGAGGCCGGAGCGGGCACGGTCTACGGGGCACAGCACTCCACCATCCGGCCCACGGACTTCCGCTACTTCGACGATCCGCGCACCTTCTCCGATCCCGGAACCAGCGCCTTCCAGCCTGATTACGTGGTCGGCAATGGATCAGCCGCAGTGAGCCAGTGGGCGGACGCCGGCGTGCCCGAAGCCCGCCTCAGGAAGGCCGAGGCCCTGCGCTACCTCTATCTCGCGGGATCGGAACCGGCGCCTTTCACCGGCACGCCCGGAGACCTTCTCGTGGTCACGAGCTTCTTCAGGGATGAGACCGAAGCCCACCTGAAACTCCTTGCCGAAGCCCTTCAGGCCGGCCTGCTCGGAAACTTCAGGGTCACGGTCAAGCCCCACCCCTACCTGCCCGTGCAGGAGAGGCTCAGCGGGCTTCTCCACGGCCGCACGGAAGGGCTGCGCTTCTCCACGGCCCCCATCGCCGACGAACTCGCCTGCAATCCGCTCGTCTGGGCCTCCAACTCCACCACAGTGGCTCTCGAGGCCGCCATCAAGGGGCTTCCCGTCATGGTCATGCAGCCCTCTGGCGACTTCGACCTCTGCCCCCTGCAGAACATAAAGGAGCTCCCGCGCACGTCAAACCTCGACGACGTCAGAGCGGGACTCGCCTCCGCGGCGCCGCTCAGTCTCGCCCCGGACTATCTCCTGCTCGACACTTCCCTGACCGCGTGGCGGACCATGCTGGGTCTGAGGCACATGGGGAGCTAACTGCCCAAAACCGGAGACAGTTTCCGGGAAACAGCCTCCGGGCCGCCCGGGAACCCTCCTCCCTCTTTTTGCTGCAATCGTGAAAAATCCGTCTGTCAGGACAGCAGTCACAGGCTTTCCGGCAGGCGGATTTTTTCACATTTGTGTATCCCTCTGGATCCGGCCGTCAGCGGCCGAGCCGGTTCACGGGGCTGTCTTCCCCTGTGAGCGGCTTTGAAAACTTGTAGTGAAAATTGTGCATGCCCCCATGCCCGAGGTAGAAGCGGTGCGTCCTTTCACGCAGCTGATTGCAGGCGACCTCAATCTGCACGCACCCCGCTTCCCGCGCGAGGCGGCAGGCTTCCCTGAAGATGGCTCCCCCCACGCCGTGTCCGCGGCACGCCGGACTTACTGAAAATTCCATGATTTCGGCCACTGCCGCGGCGTGATGGAGCTGCTTCTCGAAACGCAGATTCAGCACCCCCAGCACTTCCCCGTTTTCTTCGGCGAGCAGGCAGTAAAACCGGGAATCATCCATTTTTTCGTCATAAATTCCGCGGAAAGCCTCCGCGGGGAGCTCTGTCCCTTCCATATCGCAGATAAGATCATACACAATCTTCCAGTCATCTGCTTTCCCTTTTCTGAACGTGACGCTCATCTTCCCTCCGGAGCTTTGTCATGACTCCCGTTTTTCCGCAGCGCGGAACAACCTGCCCCACTCTTACATCCTGCCTGTGACGCGGTGGGGGCGGGTGCGTGACGATTTCATGGGGAACCGGATGGCGCTCCCTCTGTCTTCATACGCAGCGCGGCATGCCGCGGTGACTGCCCGGCGCGAAAAAACCGTGATTCCGGGCGGCGAAAACTCCTGGCTGTACAGAAAAAATAAAGACAGGACCCTGCTGTGCCCCTCCACAGGGGACGCGGCTATAGTCCCTGCCGTATTTTTCCCCAACAAAATCTAACCAGGAGGACACACATGGTTCGCCGCCACCCTACAGCTTCCACCGCGGGATCACCGCAGCTGTCTGCCGGGAAAGGCAGAAAGCAGAAGCGTTCCGTCATCACACTTGATGAGTTCACCTCAGCTGTCTATCTGCCGCACATTGCGATGCGCAAGCGGAGCTGGCGCCTCGATGAACGCATCCTGCGCCAGCATATCTCCCCTGTGTTCGGCGCCAGAAAACTCGCCGCTATCGAACGCCAGGACGTGGAGGACTGGCTCTGCCGTCTCACGTCCGGCGGGCTGGCCCCCGCCACCTGCAACAGGGCTCTTTCTGTCTTCAAGACACTCTGCCAGGAGGCCGTGCTGCGCGGCTTCCTGCCCGCAGGGCAGTCCCCGTGCGCCGGCGTCTCCCCTCTGAAAGGATGCACGCTGCGGGAGCGCTATCTCACGGAGGAAGAAGCGCAGAAACTCATGCGGAGGCTTGAACAGTGCGGCAGGCCCGAAGCCAGCGCCCTCCGCCTGCTCCTTCTTACCGGAGCCAGGAAGAGCGAGATCCTCAGGGCCCGCTGGGAAAATGTCCGCACGGACCTGCGGCTCCTCATCGTGCCGCTCTCAAAGTCCGGCAGGCCGCGCCACATTCCGCTCTCCGCGGCCGCGATAGCCGTGCTCAGAGCTCTTCCCCGCGTGCCCGGCAGCCCCTGGCTCTTCCCCGGAAAAGCACCCGGAAAGCCTCTCAGCGATCTCTATTCCTTCTGGAACAGTATCCGGAAGGAACTGGGACTCGACGGCGTGCGCATTCACGACCTGCGGCATTCATACGCCAGTTTTCTCGTGAATTCAGGCCATTCGCTGTACGAGGTCCAGAAACTGCTGGGACACAGCGATCCGAGAACGACCATGCGCTATGCCCATCTGGGACAGGCACCGCTTCTGGCCGCCGCAGAAACAGTCAGCGCCTGCCTCAGGACTCCGCCTGAGGAAAAACAGAACAGAACGGGAAACGTCACGTCCTGACGCCCCTCTCCGTCAGCTCCCCGGACAGTTCATTCCGGCCGGCTGCCCGTTTCTCTCATCAGATGCCAAACCCCCGCCCGCGCGGGGCTCAGCATGGAATGGGAGGAATGGTGAAATAATGCCAAGCCAAACCCCCGCCCGCGCGGGGCTCAGAGCAGCCCCCTCCGTGCAACGGTCATTCATTAACAGTTACACTGTCGGCGCCTAGTGGGTTTTCTTGTATTCCAAACAAAGTTCTGCAGTCAACTTTTATCACAAAGAAAACATTATTTCAACGGGAAAAACCCGCCCCGCAGGCTTTCAGACAGAAAAAACCGACAGTGTAACTGTCGGCTCTCCTGATGCGAATCAGTCCCGATTTTCAGCCTGTGGAGGAATGCCATGAAACATCCCGTGCAGACAGTTTCCGTTTTACGGCCGGGCTGCACAATTTCAGGGTAAGCCCTGCCTGAACGTCCCGGGGAAGAGGCCCGGCAGGCAGAGCGGGACTTCTGCTTTTCCGGCCCGGGACGCGCGAAGCAGGCAGGGAAACGGTCCGGCCTGTGCTGACTGTCGTATGACGCCCGTCTCCTCCGATGTGGATACGCCGGCGTATTTTTCAGCCTTTTCGAACAATACTTTTAAATTTTTAACTTCCTAAAAGTTTTTATTTATCCGGACAGAATCGCGAGGACGGTTCCGGCTCCTCTTTTTCCGGCGGAGGTGTTTTCTGCCGGATCCGGATCGCCCGCTCAGGGACGCTCTTCGCGGATTCCCCCCCAGAAAGGAGACCAAGATGACACAAGGAGCCATGGGAAACCTCATAAACCGATACCGGGCGGTTCTCCGGAAATGCCGCGTGAAAAACGCGATGAACCGGATAGTGCTTGCCGGGGCGCTGCTTGCCGCCCCGCTTTTCGCGGAAGGCCTTTCTTCTGTCACCGGAGGTACAGGGACGGTATGGGCGGCCACATACTCCCTCGACAACCAGGCAAACGATTTCGCGCACACCGGAGCCCCTCAGAGCGGTGACGCGAAAAGTTCCGGGCGTACAGGCACTGTCGGCACTGAGCACGCGGGCGATTCCATCTATGGCGGACTGGCCACGACCCCGTCTTCTCAGTCATACGATTCGATAGCCTCGGAAAACAACCTTACCATAGAGGGAGACGGCTCAACGTCCTTCAGTAAGACCGCCATCGCCGGCTATGCAAGCAACTGGGGAAGCGGGAGCAGTACAGCCAGCAATAACAATCTGACTGTGACCAACGCGCTTTTCGATAACAATGGGGCGTATATTACTGAAACAGGACTTGTCGGCGGTTTTGCCGACTTCCAGAGTAGAGATGTTCTCGGCAAAGACGCAATAGCCGACAACAATACAGTTATTGTCCAGGGAGAAGGCTCAAAGGTCAGAATACGGGTCCTCGGCGCACACGCCTCGCACAATGACTACTCTCAGACCGTCGGCATAGCCCGGGCAGACAACAACCACGTTTACATTCAGGATGGAGCCAGGGTGCTGGGGGCCGTCATAGGTGCTGAAGTGCACGGCGATACGGAGCTCGAAGAAGGGTACGCCGAAGCGAACGGCAACACGGTAGAAGTGCGCAATGCCTTTATCGGCGAAGCGGACGGTTCAGGAGCCCTGTATCCCGTAACCGGCGCAACCATACATGCCAGGCGTGTCCAGAATTCCTATGGCAACAAGGTTGTGATTTCCGGCTCGGTTCTCTCTGGCGGACAGGGAAATGAAAACGCAAAGAGTTCCGTGCGGGCGCTTTCCATCTTTGCCTACGCAGACCCGGTGAGTACGACGGGCAACAGCGTCGAATTCACTGATTCGGAAATTGATGGTTCCGTTTCGGGAACGTATATCGCTTCTTACGGCGGCGCAGCTGAGGCCAGCGGGACCAGGGTGACCGTGCAGGGCAGCACCGTTGGAGGATATGTCCTGGGTGATTTTGTCTATTCTTCGGGAGGCGGCGCGGCTGCGCAGACTACCGTCTCTGTTTCGGATACGCACGTGGGCGGATACGTGATCGGCGCGTATGCACGGGCCGGCGCAGACAGTTCCGGGGACGCAAAGGCGTCCGGTGCTGTCACAGTGAAGAACTCGGACATTGCCAGTGTGGTATACAGCGGCTATGCGCGCAATTCGGGCAGCGGCCTCGCGGAGGCGTCGGGGAATACGCTTGAACTCGATGACACGCATGTCTCCGATACCGTTTCCCCTGGTTACGCCCGCAATGAAGGCAGTGGGCAGGCTGTGTCCGAAGGAAATACGCTGACACTGCTTGGCGGTACGTATGATGGCAGTATTTATGGCGGCCGCGCGTACGCGGCCGGGAATACCGCGGCTTCCGGAGGAAACACCGTCACACTGCAGGGCGACAATGTAGACGGCGATGGCTCTCCTTCCTTCAGCGCGCAGAACACGGTTATCTGGGGCAGCTACGCCAGTGGCGGAAATCAGATGTACGCGCCGGCTTCGCCAAATACCCTGAACGTTATTGACGCCAAGGGCATGACGGCCGCCAATATCCGTAATTTCAGCATACTAAAGTATACACTGCCCAATATGACAGCTCAGGAATCCGTGCTTACGCTCACCGGCGGCGCGGATAACGAGAAGACCGATATCTCCAACGCTTCCGTCAGCGTTGCTGTCGCCGACATTTGGGGCAGGGACGGCGGTGAATTCGGGTTCGGCGGCGACAAGAGTCCCGAAAACGACAGAATCATTCTGGTGAAGAACGACAATGGCCTGGTTTCAGACGGCTGGAAGCAGGATGGCGAAATTATCGCCCGTGAAGGCGTGTCCCTCTCCTTTGAACTTGCCGCGGCGGCGGACGATACGTCGCTCTACCTCTACCGGCCGGAGACCTTCATTGATCCGTCCGATCCCGATCATCCCCATCCGAACGACACCGTGGTCAATCCCCAGACCAAGGCCCTCGCGGAAGGATGGCTCGCCGGCCTCACGCTCGGCATTCAGGCCGGCAATGTCGCCGCGGACCAGGGCATAGGCGCCATGCGCTACGCAGCCGTCCGCCTCGACCGCGACGGCTGGCTGCCCTTCGGTGTGCTGGAGGGCGGTTCGCTGAAGTATGACAGCGGCTCGCACATCGACCTTCAGAGCCTCTCCCTGCTGGCCGGCCTCGGCCGCGGCGTCAGTACGGATCTGGGACTTCTGATCGTCGGCGGCTTCTTCGAGTACGGCACGGGTTCCTACAAAACGCACAACACGTTTGACACCATGCCCAGCGTCGACGGCAGCGGCAATGCCTGGTACATGGGCGGAGGCCTCC
>ERZ825159.41-NODE-41-length-166210-cov-10.152418_pt1 | contig 166210 bp, 130 predicted proteins | sample MGYA00519932_ERZ825159 | MGnify/ENA primary metagenome ERZ825159 (study PRJEB31778, sample SAMEA3449191) | human gut metagenome | biome: human gut; feature: human-associated habitat; material: faeces | place: United Kingdom | collected 2010/2012 ... | reverse complement strand
CCGGCTATGCGGGGACGCGGGAAGGCGTAAGCGGCACGTTCCAGATACGCTACGAATTCTAAGGAAAACACAGCCAGGGCCGTCCGGGGAAAACATCCCGGACACCCACAGACAAAAACAGCCTTTCTGTCTGTGCGCCAGACGCACGCAGAGAGGCTGTTTTTTTTTGAAAAGAAAACCTCACGGCAGGCTACCGGTTCACCGGTATCGGATGCGGGGAGTTTCTCCGGGAACATACGCCGGGCATTGATGGGAAGAACCGCGGGCGGGCAGGGGTGTCTGTCTCACATCATGCGAAGCATGCGGAAAGCCAGCGGGAGTATACGCCACTGCACCGGCCCCTGTTTTGCCCCTTCTGTCGGAAATACTCCGTCTGCAGAGCGCTATTTCCTGCGCACAATGCAGGTTAGTCAGGGATATCACACGGCGTATTAAATCTTATTTTTATTAAGGAATCGTTCTATATCACATAGCAGACACTTTATATTCGTAGCCAGTAGCAGAAATTTTCGGAGGGTACAAAAGGCAAATTTTTCTTTTAACGTCCATTTTTTTATGAATTATATCTTGCACTCAGAGCGCAAAACATATTAGTACTAATTCAAACAGGCAAAATAAAAAATTCCACCACGAGGATGTGAAAGCGGAATCAGCCTGCAGCGAAAGCCCGGCCTGTTTCCCGGGAAGAGTGAATTCCTGTCTGTCAGGGCGCGGGATATCGTCTCAAGGAGAATGAGTAATGAAGAAAAAAGGCGTTACAAAAGTTTCTTTACGTCAGAGGGGAGCCTGGGGGTTTTCCGGAGCCGCGCGCAGATCTCTGCGGAGCGCGCCCTGGCTCATCAGTGCGGCTGCCGCATGGCTCACTTTTTTCCCTGCGGCACAGCCTTTGCCGCCCATGACTGGAGAGATGACGGCAGCAGCGCCCTCAATGGAACGCTTTCCTTTGAAAGCACAATTCCTGACACTGAGAAAAATGAATACGGGATGACCCCTGCAAGCTGGACACAGAATGGCGGTGACGCAAAAGGGCAGGTGGCGCTGACCGGGGTCATCCCGGATACCCCGGGAGACATCTTTGGCGCTCTCGTTTGGTCAGGAAAAGGGAACGCTTACGAAAGCAGCGTGAGCCTCACCGGAGGATCGTCCCTGAGCGGCACCATCACTGGCGGCGCAGCCATGTACTGGGGCCCCGGTGACGCATATGCGAACACGGTGACGATAGAAGATTCCTCTGTGGAGGGGTTGGTCGGCGGCGGGGTCGTTTATGACAACTTCGGCAACGCGTATGGCAATGCCGTCAGCATCTCTGGCGATTCCACGATAAGCAGCATGAATGGATTCGGGAGAGTGTACGGCGGATGGGTCTATGGCAGCCCCGGCAAAGCCGACAGGAACGCTGTCACCATGTCCGGAGGGACAATGGGTGTTCCCGTGTACGGCGGCCTCGTGGAATATTGGGCATGGGGCCCGGTAAACCTGGTCAGTGTCGCTGAACCGGCTCCCGCGGAGCTTTCCCCTGAACCTCTGGATGTCTCGGCGGATAACAATACTGTCGCTTTTTCCGGTGTCGGAGTGGAGATCAGCACGGACACCCTTTCCGGTGCCGGCGTGAAGAGTGATGGTATTTTCGGAGGCTGCGTCAGGATTAGTGAAATATATCCGGGCATCAATGTCTCGGCTGACACCAATACCGCTGCCCTTTCCCATGTCAGTGCCTCCGGTGCGCGTGTATATGGCGGCCTGATTGAATCCGGTTTTGCGTATCCGTACCCTGTAAGTACGTCGTCGGACAGCTCCGACGGTGTCCTGTCATCTGTCAGCCTCTCGGCCAGTGGGAACGGCGTTTTTCTTGAGCAGTCTTCTGCCGGGGATGTCTACGGCGGAACCATCAGAACAGGCGGACAGACCTATGCGTATCCGAGTTTTCAGCGCAGCGCTGCGGCCCCTGAATTTGCTATCATACCGCCTCCTACGGCCTTCACTGCCCATGCCGATGGCAATACTGTGGGCATTGCTGACAGTTCAGCCGTGAGCGGAGATGTGCATGGCGGTCTGATTGAATACGGGATGTCAGGCTCTGTGATGGAAACTCCTGTTCTCATGATGTCTTTTCTGGTTCCGGATCCCGTCCAGCCAGAAGCGGCTCCGGTCGTTTTTCATGGCAGCGCTGATTCCAACACAGTGTCCATTGCCGGCACAGCCGGCACCCTTACCGTGGACGGGAACGTCTACGGCGGCATCGTCAGAGTCTCCCCTGCTTCGGTAGATGCCCTGGCGCAGTCAGAATTCAGTGTTACCGCAGAAAAAAATACCGTTATTCTTGCCGGAGGAAGCACTGTCAGCGGGAGTGTCTATGGCGGCTCGGTTTTCGGAAGCAGTGCCGGCGCAGAGGTCTCTGAAGAATCATTTCAGGCTGTTAGGGACAGTGTTTCCGGTGATACGGGCAGTCTTGCCGGAAGCAGTTCCGTTACGGCCAGTGTTTCCGGCAACACGGTCAGGATTGAAGGCGGCAGCACTGTTACGGGCAGTGTCTATGGCGGCTATACGGAAACCGGCAGGGCAGAGGGGAACTTTGTCTACATCGATGGTACTGTCAGCGGCGGCGCTGAAGGCGGACATACCCTGTCCGGCGATGCTTCGGGCAATATCATTGTCATGGAAGGCGGCTCGGTCTCTGAACGTCTCTATGGCGGCTACACCGAAGACGGCTCAGCCAGCAGCAACAGCATCACGGTAACCGCCGGACGGGTGCGCGCCGCTGTGGTCGGCGGCTACGACGATGGCTCGGCTGTAAACAATACGGTCACGCTTTATGGCACGGCCAGTTTCGCGGGCTCTGATCTGTACGGCGGCCGGTCGGGCGGAACCTCTTCTGACGTCTTCACCGGCAACACCCTGAACCTGCATGGCCAGATTCAGGCGGACAGCCTGCAGAATTTCCAGAACCTGAATTTCTCCGATGTGGCGGAGGGGACGCCCAGCGCGGATCTCGCGAAATCCGCCGTCATTGGTGACGGGAAGGGAAGTTTCACCAGCGTCTCCATTCAGAGTCTGAGGAATCAGCCCGGCAACGTGCCGGAGGAATATGTCCTCGTCCACACGCCCACGGCCTCGTCCAGCTTCTCGGGCACGAACCTCTACGTGAACGGCGCCAGCGTCGTGACCATCGGTTCCGACGGTTCCTATGTGCCGTATGCTGGCGCAGTATCCAATGACGGCACCATGGACAATGAGACCGGCACAGCCGGCATGACCAGTTCCCAGTCCGGACTCTCCAAAGGCTTCCTGACCTTCGATGTGGATTACTTCATCAAGAACGGCCAGGATCTCATCGCCCGGACGAAGAATGTGCAGGCCGATCACCGTACGAAGACCTTCAACGTCGATCGTCTTCCCGGTCTCGCTCTCGTGGATCAGGGCGGTGACATGGTGGCCGGCGCCGGCATGGAAAGCGCTGCGGAAAGCGCTATGTGTCTTCCCGGCGAAGAGCCCTGCGGCACGAGAGCGTTCATGACAGTTACCGGTGGGTACTCAACCTACAAGACGGGCACGCACTTTAACATGACGAGCGGAAATGCCATGGTGGGCCTCGCCCGTTACTGCAAGCTGCGCTCGGTTGGTTTCCTGGCGGGTGTGTTCTTTGAGGCGGGGCTTTCCCGTTTTAACGCTGAGCACGAACATGCCGGGTATGACAGTTTTGACAGCGATGGCAACGCCGGGTACTACGGCGTCGGTGCCCTCGGAAAGCTTTACCTCAATGAGACGGCCATGCAGGGCCTTTACGCTGAGGGATCTTTCCGCATCGGCATGCTGAATTACAACTGGGATACGGACGGCTGGCGCGTCAACGGCTCCGAAGCCGATTACAGCTCGGAGTCTCCCTATATGGCTGCCCACGGCGGCATCGGCTGGATGAAGTCCGTCACGGACAACGTTGACCTTGATATCTACGCAAAGTATCTGTGGTCACACGTGAGCGAGGACGACGGATCCATCAGCGGAAGCCGTGTGAACTTCGACGCCATGGATTCGAACCGCCTGCGCGGCGGAGCGCGTCTGAGCTTTAAGGGCAGCGATGTGTTCAGCTGGTATCTCGGTGCGGCCTACGAGCGCCAGTTCAACGGCAGGAGTACATCCGACATTTACGGTCACGATACGCCGTCCGCCTCACTTACGGGCGATACGGCTATGGTGGAGGCAGGCCTCAGGCTGAGACCCTCTGAAGGTGAGCCGCTCTTCTTTACGCTCGGTGCCACCGGCTACGGAGGAGTCCGGGAGGGCGTTTCCGGACTGTTCCAGGTGCACTACGAGTTCTAGAAAGGCGGACAGCCTGATTGGGGAGAAGCCCGTGTACGTCGTACACGGGCTTCTCCGTCTGTTCTGGCTCCGGCGCGGACGGCGGCGGGGCTGGCGCATAGGGACCCGTATCACGCATGCCGGCTGCAGTTTCCCCTGCTTGTATTTTTTAGGGCATTGAGCGCACCAAGAGCTGACATGGATGAGCGGAGTGGCCGACCGCGGCGTTCGGCGTTCCTGAAGCCGGGAGCAGCCCGGAAGCTTCGGTCGTCATAAACTTCTTCAACGTTTCAGGTCTGATAATGGTTCTGTCTGATTGTTTCCGCTGATGTTCCCGGGCAGGACAGTGGCTATGGTTCCCCCGGCAGCTCCCGGGCTTGGGAAGAGATCGATTTCGCTGGAGCGGTATTTTTCTTTCCCGTTAAGTCTTTCATATGAGGGTCCCCTGCAGACCAGCCTGAGGCCCCCTGGAAGTGCCCCATACCGGTCTGATCCGGCATCATCCCGGAGCCGGAGAGAAACCGGTTTCATTTTTTCCCGGCGGATTCATCACTCCAAAGCAGAGGAGCTCTGCCATCCCGGAATCCGGCCCGCCACAAGGGGATTCTCTCCCCGAAGTACGAGGCGCTGCAGAGAGGAAGGGACAGGGAGATGTCAGGGGTGTGGCTGAATTTATCAACATATGTATTTGAATTTTTGTAGTATAAAGAACCAGTAATCCTGAAAATGATATTCTGCACAACTCTTCTGATCTTCCGGATGCTCCCCGGGAGAGACATTCTCGGCATCTTTGGCAGCTATAGCGATGACAAGAGATTGTTTAGTGCGCGAAGAATTTTTAAAGAGCATAGTATTGACAGTATTTGAATTTTTTCAATAAGCTGTCTGAATAAATGCGGGGTAATGAAATGCCGGGAAAAAGGGAAATAGGGAATCTGCTTCCCGGGCACAGGTCCGCTTTGAAGAAGATTTGTGGACTGAGCCTTTTTTGTTTTTTTGCCGTGTTGGGATTTTTGGGCTCTGTGAACGTGGACGAGCCCCGAGCCATGGATCTGCATTATATTGTCGACTCAGATACAGGCTGGGACGATTATCGCCAAAAACAAGGGATTGGAATGGGCAGGGTCATCCATGCCGGAGATACGCTGGAAATACGCAATGGTGCCACCCTGACCTTTGATTTTAAGAATAAAGAATCCCCATACGTGATAGCCAATCCTGGCGCGATCATCGCTATGACCGTGGAGGGCGATGACGATGACCGTGTGAATGACGATGTCAGCATAAAAGGTGGAACGCTCGTTGGAATATCCCACGCTCCAAACCCTGATCCCAATCCCGATAGAGCTTTTGGAGGTGGGATAGGGCTATACAGTACCGCAGCAATAACGGTTACCGGCACGAATTTATTGTTTCAGGATTTTGACTACGGCTTCTATGCTGAGGTGGATGAAAAAGATCCCCAAAAGAGCGTTATCACTGTCACAAACAGTATGACGAAGTTTGAAAATGTAGCCTGCGGCATGTATGCGGACAATGCCGCTGTTTCGCTGACGACTGATGCCTTCACCATGACCGGCGGCGAGACAGCGGCGAAGGCAGAGGGGAGCGCCACGGTCACTGTCAGCGCTGGTACCGCCAGTCTGGATCTTTCGAAAAATGGCATTGATGCCAGCGGCAGCTCATCCGTGTCCATAACGGGCGGCACGCTGAACCTGAAAGCTTCGGATATTGTCCGCACGGCGGACAGCGCGCAGGCCACTCTGACAGCTCAGGAAGCGGGGACGCTTCAGGGCGGCATCGGGGCGTATGATACGAGTCAGGCCACCGTTTCCCTTGGCGGCACGGCCGCATGGACAGGTTTTTCGGACAAGGCCGACGGGGCGTCAGTCTCGGTAACGCTCGGGAGCGGCAATATCTGGAACGTGAGACCCGTGTATACGGACGGCACAAACTACGGACCTTCCGCAGTTACCTCACTCAGTCTCAGTGGGGGCACGGTTTCCCTCGACTCGGCTGCGGAATTCCAGAGACTCAATGTCGGCAGTCTTGACGGATCCGGCGGCCTGTTCCGCCTGAAGGTGGAACACGACAGTACTGAAGGCGTCGATCAGGTGGATATCAGCCGGTACGCTTCCGGAAGCAGCAAAGTCTTTGTGGCCTCCTCTGGCAGAACCGATATTTCGGCCGTCGACATGAATACCTGGCTGGTGCGCCGGAATGAGGGCGCAGGCACCTTCTCGCTCGCCAACCCCGGGCAGCAGGTGGATCTCGGTATGTATATCTACAGGCTCTCCAGCCGGCAGAAGGACGGTTCCACGGAGTGGTTCCTGTCCCGGGATCCGTCGGAAAAACCTTCGGACGGAGACAAGCCCACCCCAGATACTCCCGGCGGAGGTGATTCAACCCCCGACACTCCTGGCGGAGGAGGAGGGCACGCAGTGCTTTCTCCCACGGGCGAGGCGGAAGCCGCGCTTTCCGGCCTGGCCGGGCACTACGCCATGTGGTACGGCCAGCTCACGGATCTGCGCAAGCGCCTCGGCGAAATGCGCTCAGACACGCAGACGGGCCTGTGGGTGCGCGGTTTTGCTGATACTGCCCGTCTCGAAGGCTTCGCGGACACGACATTTACCCAGACGACGTACGGCGCTTCCCTGGGCTATGATGCGCCGGTTTTTGCGAGCGGCAATTCCCTTTTGGCTGCTGGTATCCAGCTCCGCGGCGCCCTCGCGCGTCAGAACGTGAACGGCTCCTGGGGCGGAAACGGCGATCTGAAGAGCGCCGGCTGCGGGCTGTACGCGACATGGCTTGGAGACGGCGGCTGGTACGCGGACGCTGTCGGAACCATAGACTGGTACAATCACAGGATACGCAGCACCATGCTCGACGGAACCCGGGTTCGCGATGACAGATCTTCATACGGCCTTGGCGCCTCACTGGAGGCAGGACGCAGGTTTGACTTCGCCTACAGCAATGAGGGACGTGACTTCTGGTTTCTCGAACCCCAGCTCGAGCTCTCCTACTTCTGGGTGAAGGGAGGAGACTTCGAAGCCAGCAACGGCATGGAGATCAGCCAGAAGGATATGGATTCCCTGACCGGGCGCGCGGGCGTTGTCCTCGGCAGGAAGTTTGCCCTCGACGGCGGCGATGGCGGCCACTACATCCAGCCCTCCGTGAAGGGCGGCGTGAACAGGGAATTCCTGGGCCGGCAGAAGGCTTCCTTCAACGGCGAGGACATGACCGCGAACATGCACGGCACGCGCGTGTACTACGGCTTGGGCGTGGACTGGCAGGCTGCGGATACGCTTCGTCTCTATATGCAGGCTGAGCGCGAAAGCGGCGATCACTATACGAGGGAATATAATGTTTCCGCGGGCATAAAGTGGGACTTCTGAGGCGGGGCAATCGTTGCCAGCCTGGCGGATCCGGCGTGGAAATTCTCAACACACCGATTTGTTATACAAAAAGGTGAGACCATTCTTCGCGGTCTCCATCATCAGGTTTGGAATTATGTCACGGTGAAGTCTGGAAACGCGCTGGATCCCGGCGGCACAAAGCCCGTCTTCATTGAGGCTCCAATGCTTCATTGGCGGGACACGATGTTCGCCTATAATGACAGGGGCAGCATCCTGTTCAGCAGCAATGGCTTAGCACTGCATTATGCCAGAGAGAGCATGTTCAGTGACTTCGTGGATCAGGCTGGGCTGTATCAGTAGGCGATGAAATATTCCTTCTCCGTTAAGTCTTTCAATATGAGGAGCTTGAGATCCTCTGAGAGCGCCATATACCGGTCATAGCGACCTAAAATCCGTTATCCAGGCAGGCCATGTCTGACCAGCAGCAGTATCCTTGCAGCCAGAGAGGAACCGGTTACGTTTTTTACCGGCGGATTGATTAACCCGCAGCCAGACATCACTGTTATCCCGAAAACCGACCCATCACCCAGTGATTCCTTTCCCCGGAGTACGCAGCGCCGGCAGAGAGGAAGGAATAGGGAGCTGCCAGAGGGGGAGGTGGATTTATCAACGAATGAATCTGGGATTTTGCGTCTCCGGGAATCCGTTGCTTTTGAAAATGATTTCCCGAACAGATCTTTTGTACGTCTGTTGGCCTCCCGGAGAGCGGCTTCTTCTGGCCCCTTAGCTGACATGGCCATGTAGAGAAACTGCCCATTGCGCGAATAGTTTTCAAAGAATATAGTATTGATAACTTTTGAATATTTTCAATATGTTGTATCAATAAGTGCGGGGGTATGAAATGCCGGGGAAAAGGAAGATAGGTAACCTGCTTTCCAGGTATCGGTCCGTTTTGAAGAAGGATTTGGGACGGAACGTTCTCTGTTTTCTTGTCGTATTGGGATTTTTCGGATCTGTGAGTGTGGCCAAGTCCCAGGTCTATGAGGTCAACTCAGATACGAACTGGTACAAATATTGTGAGTTGGAGAATGGTTATGGGGGTAGCAGGGTTCTCCTTGCCGGAGATACGCTGAAAATACACAATGGTGCCACCCTGTCCTTCGATTTTACGGGAGATGAAAATGAGGACATGGTAGATGGCGCAGGTGCAGTCATCGCCATGACTATTGACTATATCAATGTTGACATCCCCGTGAGTGGCGATGTCAGTATAACAGGGGGAACGATCGTTGGAATATCCCACGCTCCACACCCTGATCCCGATCCCGCTCTCAATTATGAGGGTGGGATTGGTCTCTACAGTTACCCGGATTACACCGCTGCAATAACGGTTACCGACACCAATTTATTATTTAAGGATTTTGACTACGGTTTTTATGCTTCCCCGAGCGCAGGTACTGATAAAAAGAGCGTTATCACTGTCACGAACAGTATGACGAAGTTTGAAAACGTTGCCTGCGGCATGTACGCAAACAACGCCGCTGTTTCGCTGACGACTGATGCCTTCACCATGACCGGCGGCGAGACAGCGGCGAAGGCAGAGGGGAGCGCCACGGTCACTGTCAGCGCTGGTACCGCCAGTCTGGATCTTTCGAAAAATGGCATTGATGCCAGCGGCAGCTCATCCGTGTCCATAACGGGCGGCACGCTGAACCTGAAAGCTTCGGATATTGTCCGCACGGCGGACAGCGCGCAGGCCACTCTGACAGCTCAGGAAGCGGGGACGCTTCAGGGCGGCATCGGGGCGTATGATACGAGTCAGGCCACCGTTTCCCTTGGCGGCACGGCCGCATGGACAGGTTTTTCGGACAAGGCCGACGGGGCGTCAGTCTCGGTAACGCTCGGGAGCGGCAATATCTGGAACGTGAGACCCGTGTATACGGACGGCACAAACTACGGACCTTCCGCAGTTACCTCACTCAGTCTCAGTGGGGGCACGGTTTCCCTCGACTCGGCTGCGGAATTCCAGAGACTCAATGTCGGCAGTCTTGACGGATCCGGCGGCCTGTTCCGCCTGAAGGTGGAACACGACAGTACTGAAGGCGTCGATCAGGTGGATATCAGCCGGTACGCTTCCGGAAGCAGCAAAGTCTTTGTGGCCTCCTCTGGCAGAACCGATATTTCGGCCGTCGACATGAATACCTGGCTGGTGCGCCGGAATGAGGGCGCAGGCACCTTCTCGCTCGCCAACCCCGGGCAGCAGGTGGATCTCGGTATGTATATCTACAGGCTCTCCAGCCGGCAGAAGGACGGTTCCACGGAGTGGTTCCTGTCCCGGGATCCGTCGGAAAAACCTTCGGACGGAGACAAGCCCACCCCAGATACTCCCGGCGGAGGTGATTCAACCCCCGACACTCCTGGCGGAGGAGGAGGGCACGCAGTGCTTTCTCCCACGGGCGAGGCGGAAGCCGCGCTTTCCGGCCTGGCCGGGCACTACGCCATGTGGTACGGCCAGCTCACGGATCTGCGCAAGCGCCTCGGCGAAATGCGCTCAGACACGCAGACGGGCCTGTGGGTGCGCGGTTTTGCTGATACTGCCCGTCTCGAAGGCTTCGCGGACACGACATTTACCCAGACGACGTACGGCGCTTCCCTGGGCTATGATGCGCCGGTTTTTGCGAGCGGCAATTCCCTTTTGGCTGCTGGTATCCAGCTCCGCGGCGCCCTCGCGCGTCAGAACGTGAACGGCTCCTGGGGCGGAAACGGCGATCTGAAGAGCGCCGGCTGCGGGCTGTACGCGACATGGCTTGGAGACGGCGGCTGGTACGCGGACGCTGTCGGAACCATAGACTGGTACAATCACAGGATACGCAGCACCATGCTCGACGGAACCCGGGTTCGCGATGACAGATCTTCATACGGCCTTGGCGCCTCACTGGAGGCAGGACGCAGGTTTGACTTCGCCTACAGCAATGAGGGACGTGACTTCTGGTTTCTCGAACCCCAGCTCGAGCTCTCCTACTTCTGGGTGAAGGGAGGAGACTTCGAAGCCAGCAACGGCATGGAGATCAGCCAGAAGGATATGGATTCCCTGACCGGGCGCGCGGGCGTTGTCCTCGGCAGGAAGTTTGCCCTCGACGGCGGCGATGGCGGCCACTACATCCAGCCCTCCGTGAAGGGCGGCGTGAACAGGGAATTCCTGGGCCGGCAGAAGGCTTCCTTCAACGGCGAGGACATGACCGCGAACATGCACGGCACGCGCGTGTACTACGGCTTGGGCGTGGACTGGCAGGCTGCGGATACGCTTCGTCTCTATATGCAGGCTGAGCGCGAAAGCGGCGATCACTATACAAGGGAATATAATGTTTCCGCAGGCGTAAAGTGGGACTTCTGAGTCCGGCGCTGCCCTTTTCTGTTCTTTTCTCTCCCTGTCATTGGGATCTCTTCTTCCGCCCCGGGCTTCCCGGGGCGGGCATAACTCTGTCCCTGGGATAAGCCAGTCCGGAGAAGGAAACCCGCCCCCTGATCAGGCCGGTGAGGGGGCCGTCTTTTTTGTTGTAAGCACGTGTCATTTGTCACGGCAGACCGCACTGACAGGAAGGACACGGGCCGGTCTGGGATATACTGGGGAAAAATACGGAGGTCCGAAATGGGAAAGAAAATCACGGACAGAGTAACCTGGGTCGGCAAGACTGACTGGGAACTGAACGAGTTCCATGGCCATGAATATTCTACGGAGAAGGGATCTTCCTATAACTCCTACCTGATCCGGGACAGGAAGACCGTCCTGATGGACACGGTCTGGAAGCCCTTTGACGAAGAATTCGTCGCTAACCTGGAGCAGGAAATCGATCTAAAAGACATTGACTGCATCGTCATGAATCATAACGAAAATGATCACAGCGGTGCCCTGCCGGCTCTGATGCGGAAGATTCCGGATACACCGATTTACTGCACGAAGAAGGGTGAGGCCATCCTGCGCGGCCTCTATCATCAGGACTGGAATTTTGTCACGGTGAAGACCGGCAATACGCTGGAGCTCGGCGACACAAAGCTCGTCTTTATTGAGGCGCCCATGCTTCACTGGCCTGACACGATGTTCACCTATATGACGGGGGACAACATCCTGTTCAGCAACGATGGCTTCGGGCAGCATTATGCCAGTGAAAGCCTGTTCAATGACTGCGTGGATCAGGCCGAACTGTATCGGGAGGCGATGAAATACTACACAAATATCCTGAATCTCTACAGTCCCATGGTCACCCGCAAGATCGATGAAATCCTCAAAATGAATGTTCCCGTCAGCATGATTTGTCCGAGTCACGGCGTCATCTGGCGCAGGGATCCCCTGCAGATTGTCAGCACCTATCAGAAATGGGCCGGGGCCTATCAGGAAAATCAGATCACCCTTATTTATGATACCATGTGGAATTCGACTCGCCGCATGGCCGAATGCATCGCCGGGGGGCTGCGTGAGGCCGATCCGTCCCTGACGGTCAAGCTCTTCAATTCAGCTGTTGACGACAAAAACGATATCGTCACGGAAGTCTTCAAATCCAAAGCCATCCTCGTCGGCTCTCCGACCATCAATTACGGTTACCTGTTCTCCATAGGCGGCATCATGGAGATGATCCGCGGACTGAAGTTCAGGAATAAGAAAGCCGCTGCCTTCGGAAGCTACGGATGGAGCGGCGAGGCCGTCAAACAGATAACTGCCCTTCTTGACGGCGCCGGCTTTGAAATCGTCAACGACGGACTGCGCTGCCAGTGGGCCCCGGACGAAGCCACACAGAAGCTCTGCCGTGATTATGGCCGTGAGTTTGCCAGCACTGTCAGATAGAAGAAAACCACGGCATACGGGAAAGCCGTACCAAAAAGTCCTGCATAAAAGGTCTCCTTTTTATGCAGGACTCTTTTTTGCCGGAAGCCCGGCCCCGTGCATGCCGGAACCAGGCGGCCCGGCGGAGGAACATCAGGTCCCCCGTGCCCGGTCTGCGTTCTTTTCACCGGGAGCGGCGCGGATGCGTGTGCAGGAAAGACTTTCAGGAGAAAACGGTTCGGCAGGGAAGGATGAATTTTTCTCTGAACATATGCGTCCCCGTACGCTGTCCCTACCTTTCGAGGATATCCCTGAGATGGTGCCGTACGCGGGCGATATAGCCGTCACGGCGCCATGGCGTACGCGAGTGGTAATGCCCGACAGCTTTTCAGGTCGAGCCGTCGCGCTGCATGCTCTCCGCCAGAATAAAGCAGGCCACGTAAATGTTGTCACGGGGATGGAAAAGCCGGCGCAGGGGGATGCGGTAACGGCGTATCCAGTAGGAATTGATCTGCATGAGGCCGACATCGAAGGACAGTCCCCGCGCAAGACAGGACTCCGCCATGCGCAGTGCCTCCGCGGGGGTACGCGGGAGGACATCTTTTCCCTGGATATTGATAAGCAGGGGACGGCTGTCCGACTCCTGGCGGGCTATGGCCAGAGCGAGCACGCGGGGAATGCCGAAGCGCCGGCAGGGTTCCTCAAAGAGCGGGACCAGCGCTTTTTCGCGGCTGTTCAGGGCGGCTGAGGCGGGGAGCGGGAAGTGCAGGAAAAAAGCCGGAAGCAGTGACAGAAACAGAAAAAGGCGCATGTTTTATTCCCCCTGATGAAGGCAGACGCGCAGGCGCATGGCGTTTCCGCTGTATCCCGCCGGGGGCGCGCCGAGAACTTCCTCTCCGTTTTTTCTGACCGAGGTTTTTTTCTGGATCAGGACGGCGGCGGACCAGACAGCGGGGATCATGCCCTGGGGGCAGGTCACGGATCCTGTGGCGCCTGTGCCGCTGGCTGGAAAGGTTCCGGCCGCGGAAGCCTGTCTGAGGGCTGAGGCGCTGGCGCTGATGTCGGGACGCGAGGCCTGACGGAGGAGAAGGGATGACAGGGAGTCCGGCAGGGCCACGGCTTCCTTTCCCCGGCAGAGGAGGAGGCCGCTGCCGCTGAAGAAAGTCAGCGTGCCTTCGCCGGATCCCGACGCGCACGATTCCCGGAAGGCGGCGTCCCCGGCGGAAGCCGGTCCGCCATTACCACCGGAAAAGAAGAGGGCAGAGAGGTCTGTGACGGCATTGCCGTTCATGCCGAGCGCCGCGTCCATGCGCGCTTCTTCTCCTCCGGGTACGGCGAGACGGGAAACGAGGCCGTCTGCCGGCACGGCGGAGACGGCGCGGCCTTCGGGAAGGGTGAGGATGGTTCCCCAGGAACCGGCGGGCAGGGCTGAGGAGAGAGAGCCGCATCCGGAACAGAGAGAGGCAGGGCTGAGTTTTTCGTTTCCCCGGACAAGAAGTCCGTCTTCTGCCACGAAAAAGCCCGCTTCGATGCGGCGCGCTGCGGGACGGATGATTTTCCGGGGCATTTCCCTGTCCCCGGAGCCGCCGGCTGCGAAGAGCGCGAGGGAGAGCCGTCCCGTTTCCGGAGTGAAGAGGAAAGCCGTATACGGCTGGCCTGTGACGCTGTTCCGGGCCGAAGACGTTTCCGGGCACAGCTCTGTCAGGCTGAAAGGAGCGTGTTCTGCCTTTCCAGCGAGATCCGCGCGGCGGGAGAGGACCCAGGCCGCGGCGCGCCTGGCCGTGACTGTGAATTCCGCGGCGGCCCGGTTTGCGCTGGCTGTGTCCCGCCAGTCTTCGGCCATGACGGCGATTCCGGAACAGGTCACGAGCAGGCAGACCGCGGCGAGAAGCGTTTCAGGGATGCTCATGGAACAGCCTCCGTGATGCAGGCAGTGAACCAGGCGAAGGGAACGGGTCTGTCAAAGCCCGGGGACGGACAGGCGGCCGGGAGAGTGCGCGGCGCGGAAGAGCCGGCTGGCCGTGTTACCTGCCCCGAGGCGTAGTACCAGTCCGCGATGAGATCCTGCGCGGCGGCGAGATCCGGGCTGTTCTTCTTCAGCGTGGAACCGGCCGGGCGCATGGCCAGCGAGTCGGGAGAAAGGTTGCAGGTAAGCATCCAGATGGAACCTGACCGGGACACGGCGGAACGCAGGAGGGCCGGCCCCGCCGCGCGGAAATACCGGGCGGGAATCCTTTCAAGCGCTTCTTTCTGTCCGTCTGTGGAGGCGAGGGCGGAGAGGCAGTCCTTCGGGATCCAGGGGACTGCCATACCCGTACGCATGGGCGCGAAGAAAACGGCGGGCTCTTCGCCGGACCGGCAGACAGGCACGGGAATGGTTCCCCTGGTGAAGGCCGCGCCGCCGTTACTGGTCAGGCTCACGGCGCTGGTTACGCCCATGTTCCGCACGGAGAGGCTGTTTTCACTGTCAGCGAGGAGAGCAAAGCGTCCGTCCCGGCAGAGGCCGAGGCCGAAACGGGAATCCAGAATGAGGCGCCCCGTGTTGTTCTCTCCGGCGCAGAGGGCGGCCGGCGTTTCCGCGGGGCCGCTGTAGTCCTCCGGCGCGGGAAGGGAGCCGAAGCCACTGAGCGTGGAGGCCGGGCCGGAATAGGTATTCAAGAACCTGAGCGCGGAAACGTCCTCAAGCGCGTGTCCGGAAAGGCCGAGATCCGTTTCCATAACGGAGAGCTCCTCGTGTCCGGAGAGAGGCTCTCTGCGCAGGATTTCCTCTCTGAGGGTGTCCGTCTGTCCCGCTCCGGGGCCGTCCAGAATGCCGAAGGAGCCTTCGGGTACGGCGGTCAGGCCGAATGAGGCGAGGTCAAGAGCTCTGCCCTCACCGGGCAGCCATACGGATGACGCGGAGAGACCGAGAGCCCGGGCGCGCCGGTCTGACGGGCGGTAGAAGCCGCCTTGGAGGCGGAGCGCAGCGGCTCTCGGAAGGGCATCGTTTCCTGAAGCCGTGCCTTTGGCCAGGACAAGGATGTCCGTGCCGCCGGCCGTCTTCTTCACGAGCACGAGGAAGGGCCGGCCGCCTGCGCCCTCCGCGGAAAAGCCGGGAGGCAGGGAGGTGAGATCGTCCGGGACGGAAAGCCGGACTGTTTCCGGCGTTGAGGATGGCGGAAGCTGACGCGCCGCGATGCGCAGCGTGTCGGCCTGCCAGGCCGCGGCCCCGGCGTCATCCCGGCAGCGTTCGGCTCCCTGCAGTGTGGCCGCGCCGGCAAAAGCGGCGCAGAGCACAAAGAGAGCGAGAAGAGTATCAGCGAGCTGCATGAGGCGTCCCTGTCGGGCTAGGGTGTGGGAAAACAGCCTGTCATGACGAGGGCTGAGGAATCGGCCATGTAGAAATACGTGTCCTGCGGGACATCCTCTCCTGAGGACGTGCCCGTTCCGAGCTGAAGACTGCCCGAAGGGGCAGGCTCCGGGATTTCTTCGGAGGCGGAGAAGCTTTCCGCGGCGGAACGGGAATCCGTTTTTTCCGTTCCCTGGAGGAGGGAGCCCTTCACGGTGACGAGCCAGGAATCCCCCGCGTCCTCCACGCTGACTTCCTTCTCCCTGAAGCCCGGGGCGGGAACCGCGAAAATGGCGGCCTGGGTGCCTTCAGGGCAGGCGGGTTTCAGCACGGGGCGGGAAAACGTCCGGAGCGGTGTGGCGAGATTCGTGATGACGCCGTCAGAAGGGCCGGCGAAGAAGACACCGGCAGCGCTGAGAAACGCGCTGTCCCGTCCGAGCAGGGCGGCGCGCCCGTTCCGGCATACGGCGAGGCCTGCTCCGGGAATGTACCTGGTGAGTCCCTCAGGGGAACCGGAGCCCGTGTCTCCCGCCTGGCACAGGGCTGCGAAACCGTCTGCCGCGGCCGTATCAGTGCCCTGAGAGGAGGAAGCGAAGACGGCTGCGCCCGTATCCCTGAGGGAGTGGGCGCTGAAGCCGAGATCCGACAGCATGGTGTTCAGCCCTTCCTCTGCTTTTCTGTGCAGAAAAGCTGAACTGTCGGCCGTGCCCGGTTCAGTCCCGTCCGTGTCAGCGAGGCGCAGGAGAGCCGTTGTGCCTGGAGGCAGTGATATCCCGAGGGACTTCAGGGACAGGGTAAAGGAGGAGCGCGCTCCCTGAAGTGTGGTTTCATCTCGGCCGCTTCCAGATATGGAAACGTATCCTCCTCCGGGAAGTTTTTTCGCAAGTGGGAGCGCGTACAGAGAGGCAAAACGCCGTTCAGATCCGGCGTTTCCCTTCCAGGAGGCAGGTGTTCCCTCTGCCACGGCCAGAATAAGGGGCGCGCTGTCTGCGGTAAGGCGGCGCAGGAAGAAGCGCAGGGGCCGGCCGTCGGCGAGGGAATCCGGAAAGGAGGGGCGGAGGTACCCGGCTTCCCGGAGTACGGAGGGATTTCCTTCCGGTCCTGTGGTGAGGGAGAGCTCACTTTCATGATCCCGGGCGCAGGCCCCGGCCGCGGAAGCGAGATCGTCCATGAGCTCAGCGGAGCGTCCGAGTTCGCGGGAAGCGGCGCGTTCCTGCGTGAGAGTCCCCAGAAGGACAAGCAGGAACACGAGACAGATGGCGCCGAGGAGGGAGTCGGTCAGATTCATGGGACCTGTCAGTTTTCGGAGACAAAGGAGAAGGCCGGGCAGGCAAGATACGCGGCGCTCACGGTAAGCCCGTCCGCGGGGAAACCGTCAGGAACGAAGCCTTCGAGATCAACGCCGCCTTTTTGGCAGGAAGCGCCCCGGCAGGCGGAGCCTGTGCCGGCCGAGCTCCCGAGAGCCCGGGCGAGCGCTGCGTCCTCACGCGTCCTGAAGACGGCCATGAGACACGTATCCCCTTTCATGGCGAGGAAGGCCCGCAGGGAAGGCGTGCCGTCATCCTCTCCGGGAATACGGAAGCCGTTTTCCGCGAAGGACCCGATATCGGAAAGGACAAGTTCCGTGAAAGAAGAGCCATCGCGCGAGGCCAGGGCGCGCCGTTCATAGGGGGAGAGAGCCGTGACGGCGGCAAAGACGGCTGAGCGGAGGGAAAGAAAGGAAGCCGTTTCAGGATCCGATCCCTGCGTGGCCTGAAGCGGGTGGCGGATCTGGAGCTGCAGAAGCAGGGCCGCGGTGACGGCAGTGAGAACGAAAAGGGCCAGCAGCGTGCGCATGGCGTTCCTCATGCCCCCGGGGAGCCCGGGGGCATGGTGAAAAGAGTAAGGAACTACGGAGCGGTGAAGGTCACGGCGACGTTGCCGGCCTTGCAGGCCTGGACAAGCTCGGCTGTCTTCAGGCCGGTATCCGTGCCGCGGGTCCACACGGCAGTGCCGCCGGCCTCGACCTTGGCCCAGCTGCGGTACTGGAACCTGCCAAGGTGCAGGCAGATATCCTTGCTGAGGCCGCTGAAGCTGATGGTGTAGGTCGAGGGATCGTCGCCGGCCTCAATGGTGATGGGCCCCCACTTGGTGGCAGGTGTCGTTCCGCCCGAGCTGACGCGGGCGAGGCGTTCGGGCAGAATGCCGAGGTCGTAGAGGCTCCCGTCAGAAGCGTCGGAGGACAGGTTTTCGTAATTGCCGTCGTAGGCGTCCTCGATGTTGGCCCGCAGGAGCGAGACATTCTGCATGACCTGCGCCACTTCATTCTTGTCGGAGACGTTGGTGTAGAGGGTGTAGCCGCCGGCAATGACGGCCAGGGAAACAATAACAGCGAGCAGAACCTCTGTCAGGTTCAAGCAAACCTCCTGCCGTTCATGGATGAACGGACTCGTAGAGAGAAGGAAAGGGTGGATACCTGCAGGAGAAGGGCGTCCTTCCGCCGCGGAGGATGCGGCAGTCTTCCGGAAAAGTCAATAAAATTTTTAATAATGAAATAATTTTTTAAAATGAGACCGGACCTTTGACAGGGACCGCCTGTCCCTGTAACAGGCAGAGAAAAACGGCCCACGGCCGGACAACATTCATATGGAGGAAAATGGCATGTTCAGGGAACTTCGCCGCAGGGGGCAGGCTCTTCCGGAGGAAGAGGCTGAAAGGATTCTCAGGGAAGGCTCGTACGGTGTTCTTTCTGTCACGGATGCGGACGGCTGGCCGTACGGCGTCCCCATCAATTATTACTATAAAGACGGGTGCATCTATATGCACTGCGGAAAGGAAGGCCACAAAATAGAATGCCTGAAGCACGATGAACGTGCCAGCTTCTGCGTGGTGGGCAGGAGCGTGATCAATGCGCCGAAGCTGAGCACGGATTTCCAGAGCGTGATCTGTTTCGGCAGGGTCAGTTCTGTGACCGGCGAAGCCGAAAGAAAGGATATCGTCAGAAGATTCAGCCTGCATCTCGCTCCCGAAACGACGGAAGAAGCCCTGGAAAAGGAATTCTCCATTTTCGGCAGAAACCTTATCATCCTGAAGCTGAAGATTGAGCACGTGACCGGTAAAGAGGGCAAGTACCTTTCCCTGGCGCGCAAAAAAGCCGCGAAATAGAGGTCTCTTCCACCATCCTGACAGAGATGATCTCCGGCGGCCCTGATGCGGCCGGACGTCTTTTTTGCGTGCCCTGCGGAAAAAGAGTATGAAGACCGGATCTGTACCGGACTGCCGGCTCCTTAACGGAACGGCAGCCTCTGTCCGGTAACAAAACACCGTACCGGCCTTATACCCGGCTCCGGCAGAAACCTGGTAACGGGAACACCGTACCGGCCTTATACCCGGCCCCGGCAGAAACCTGGTAACGGGAACACCGTACCGGCCTTATACCCGGCTCCGGCAGAAACCTGGTAACGGGGAACACCGTACTGGCTTTATACCCGGCTCCGGCAGAAACCTGGTAACGGAAACACCGTGCCGGCCTTATACCCGGATCCGGCAGAAACCTGGTAACGGAAACACCGTATCGGCTTTATACCCGGATCCGGCAGAAACCTGGTAACGGAAACACCGTACCGGCCTTATACCCGGCTCCGGCAGAAACCTGGTAACGGAAACACCGTACCGGCCTTATACACGGCTCCGGCAGAAACCTGGCAACGGAAATTCCGTACTGGTCTTATACCCGGCCCGGGCAGAATTCCGGCAGCGGAACGGCATCAGCAGTCCGGGGAGCGCTTCCGTACCCCGCGTCCTTCACCCCTTTTCATCTGGTCATCTCCATGCACTTCAGCGCCTTTGAGAAGGCCCGTATCTCGGGCTTTTATTTCTTTACGTTTCCCTATCTTTTTGACGCGCTCTTTCTTTCGCGCATGCCTGCCCTTAAAGCCCAGACTGGCGCTACGGAGACCGAGATCGGCTGGGTGCTCCTGACGCTCGGGCTGTGCGGCCTCTGCGCTCTCCTGTCCGGCAACCAGCTTCTGCGGCGCGTGGGCAGCCGGCGTCTCTGCCCCTGGAGCATGCTGGCCATGTGCGTCGTTCTCGTTCTGGGCACCCGTGCCACCACAGTGCCGGGACTCGCCGTCTGCGCCGGCCTTTTCGGGTTCTTCCTCAATGTCTCGGATCTCTGCGCGAACACGCACGCTGTTCTTGTGGAGGTGCGGTATAAGAAGCCGACCATGTCCATGCTGCACGCTTTTTACGGCATAGGGCTCCTCATCGGCTCCTCAGCTGGCGGTCTTGCCGCGGCCCTGAATCTGTCTCCTTCGGAAAGTCTGGGCTTCATGACCATTCCCGCGGTTCTGCTCCTTTATCCCGCCTGGAAGCACGTGGAGAAGGATCCTCCCCTTGAGAAGCCGGTCCCCGGCAAAAAGAAACGCGAGCGCGTGCCCAGGCTTGTCTGGTTCTGCGGCCTCACCGTGCTCGGATCCTATTCCGTCACCGGCGCGGCAGGCGACTGGGGGAGTCTCTTCATGTACACCTGCAAGGGCGCCAACGAGGAGACGGCAGCGCTGGCCTACGGACTCTGCGGCACGTCCCTGGCCTTCTTCCGCCTGCTCGGCGACTGGCTGCGCACCCAGCTCGGCGATCGTCTCCTGGCCACGGGCGGCGCCATCGTGGCCTTCCTCTCCATGGGACTCGTCATTATCGCCCCGGATCCGGTGACCGCGCTCATCGGCTACACCCTGCTCGGCATCGGGCTCTTTCCGCTTGGCCCCGTCTTTTACAGCAAGGCCGGGCAGTGTCCGGGCGTGAGCACGGCCAAAGCCACCTCCGTGGTCGTGCTTATGGCCAATGGCCCGCTCATGCTCTTTCCGCCTCTCATCGGCAGTCTGGCCGGCGTGGTGGGGCTCCAGAAGGCTATGCTCGTGCCTCTCTGCATCACCTTCCTTCTTATTCCCTGGACCATGTATCTCATGCGGCATGACGGGAAATAAAAAACGGCCGGGAGGCATTCTCCCAGCCGTCTGTGCTTCATACGCAGGGGAGGCCGCTCAGGCCGTTACCCCCGTGCAGCTTAGGATAAGGACTTTTGTAATTTATTCTGTGTTTTCAATATGCTGCGTAAAAGTCCCGCATCATTCCGCACCAAATCAGGCCGGCAGGGCGGGGCAAAGGATTTTTCCGGCTTTCAGTAGTGAAATCTAAGCTGGGCTATGCACAGAACGCTGACGCCTTCAAATCTGTAGCCCATGCGGTTCCTGGTGTCGATTCGCTTGGAGCACCACCCGGACAGGTTGCCGCTAAGACGTTCCGACTTGCCTATCCCGCTGGCGCCGGGCTCTCTCAGCAACGAGTCTATGAGAGCGTTGATCTTCTTCAGCGTCCGGCTGTCCTGCTTTTCCCAGTATTTGTAGTCCTCCCAGGCGTAGGAAGTGAACTTCAGTTCCATGCTTCTACTCCGGTCGGATAAGTTCGTGCTTTTCGGCCAGCCCCTCGTCGGCCTCCCTGATGGAAGCCATGAGGCGCTCTGCGTTGGCGGGCGTGCTCATAAGGTAGGCCGTCTCCTTCATGGCGTTGTAGTCTTCCAGAGACATCATTACAATCGGACGGGACTTCTGGCGCGTCACGATGAGCGCGTCGTGATCGTCGCAGACCTGATCCATGTACTTCGCAAAGTTCTGGCGGGCTTCGGTGTATGTGACTGCTTCAGGCATGGTGTCCTCCTTTTTGTCTTTGGTTAAGTACAGAAATATGTACATATTTGACGGGCGTCAAGAAAAAGCCCCTCGGGGAGGGGCTAATTGAGTGAAATCTATCCGCCGAAGAAAGATTAAAAATCTTTCAGGGAGGCTGGACTGTGTCGGAAGAACAAAATGAAGAAATGCAGGAAAGTGCGGCGGTCTCTCCGGTCTACACCTGACGCCTGGCGCACCGTGATACAGATTTTTGTTTAAGTTACTGAATTAATTGAAAAGTCCATGTCCCAGCTTAGAACATGGTATTGTTGTTTTCGGCTTTTTCCGGGATATCCTGGATGACATCCCAGTGCTCCGCGATTTTGCCGTCTTTGACGCGGAAGATATCGACAGCAGCCTGACCGCGATCGCCGGCTTTCAGCGTGATGTGATTGTGGATAAACACGAGATCGCCGTCAGCGCCGATATGTCTGATTTCCGCCCTGCTTTCCGGGAATTCTTTGAGGAATCCCTGGACGCCGGCCTTAAACGCCTCACGGCCGTCGGCGAAGCCGGGGCTGTGCTGGATGTATTTCGGAGACGTCAGGCTGTCGATCACGGAAGTATTGTGCTTGTTGAAAATCTCATTCCAGAAATATTCCACCATCTGCCTGTTATTCCCAAAAGACGGCAGTTTGTCTGCCGCCAGCGCCGGGCAGGCAGCGGAGGCCGCCATAAGGCTCAGTCCCGCCATAAAAGCCAGAGCCGTTTTCTTCATTTTCATAGAAATACTCCTTTGCGTTGTTCTTTCCTGCTCTTTCCGTGATGCCCCTGGTACGGACGGATGTCCCTGCTGCCGGGGGAGCGGAAAGCCAGTCAGGCATATCCAGGAAATAGATGTTTTTTTATTTATAACATTTCTGCGTGCCGGTCAAACAGGAATCCGGCTGCCTGCGGGGCATGCCTGATGGAGAAGATGCCGCTCGGGAATACGTCTGTTCCGGATGCGGTGCCGGATGAGGCCTGTTCTTCCGGATTTCACAGGAAAGACTGGCAGAGGTCCGTCCGGGATCTCAGGTTCCCGGAACCCATCATACCGCTGACGGTCCGGCAGCCGGGCCGGTTTCTGAAGGATGGGAAGTGTGGGCCTCTTTCCTCCTGCTGTCTCTTCCGGGAGGAAGCCCGAATCAGAAGAGCTCCGTATCCGGGGGGCTGACGAACCTGTTATGGGGCCTTCATGTGCCGGCATTGCCCGCTGGAGCCGGCCGGGCTATAGTCTTCTATTCAGCAACATCCAGCCCGTATCCATCATGAAAATTTCCGAATACACAAAGGCCCGTCTGGCCGTTTCCTTCTTTTTCGCCGCTTCAACGATTTTCTACGCCATCCTTCTCTCGCGTATGCCGGCCCTCAAGTCCCAGGTGGGCGCGGATGAGGCGGAGGTGGGCCTGATCATTCTGTCCATGGGCCTGTGCGGGTTCGCGGCGCTTCTTGGAAGTGCCCGTGCCCTGCGCTGTTTCGGGTCAGGACGGCTCTGCCGCTGGAGCGCCGCGCTCATGGTCGTCTCCCTTCTCGTGGCCATGTTCGCGGTGAATGTGTGGCAGCTGGCCATCGGCGTCGGGATATTCGGTTTTTTCATGGGCATGCTGGACGCGTGCGTGAATACACAGGGCATGCTCATAGAAAAGCATTTCAGCCGTCCGAGCATGTCCTTTCTGCACGCCTTCTACGGCTTCGGCATCTTCCTCGGATCCGCGTCGGGCAGCGTGTTCTCTTCCCTGTCCCTTTCTCCGCTTCCGAACGTGGCGTTCTTCGCCGCCCTCTTTTTCCTCCTGTTTCTGCCCGCCTGCCGTTCCCTGCAGCACGAAGATGAGCCTCAGGCCGGCAGAGGCGGTGCGAAGGGGAGCGGCCGCATACCTCTTTTCGTCATAGGATGCGGCCTCGGGTATCTTCTCATTGAGGCCGTGGAGGGATCGTCAGGTGACTGGGGCAGCCTCTACCTCTTCAGCGTCAAGGGGGCGGACGAGAAGACAGCGGCTCTGGCGTACGGCGCCTACGGCTCCGCAGCGGCCGTGTGCCGGCTCTTCGGGGACAGGATGCGCGCGCGTTTCGGGGACCGGACCCTGTCCGTGGCTGGCTCGGCCATTGCCTTCTGCGGGCTCGCCGTGGCGCTTTTCGCGGGAAATCCCCTGATCTGCCTGGCCGGTTACGCCATTCTCGGCGCCGGTATCTCGCCCGTGGGGCCCATCTTCTTCAGTCAGGCGGGCAGGTGTCCCGGCGTGAGCCTTGAGCGGGCGAGCTCTGCCGTCTCCGTTCTGGCCTACAGCTCGCTTCTCCTTTTCCCGCCGCTTCTCGGCGGCATCGCCAAGCTCGTGGGGCTTGCCACCGCGCTTCTTCTCCCCTTCGTCCTCTGCTTCGCGCTGATCCCCTGGACGTTCTTCCTTCTGAAAGGCCGCAGATAGACGGCTACATCGCGGACGCGAACTGCTGCTGGAAGGAGAAGACGCCGGCCAGAATGAGCAGGACGAGGCCGAAAACGAGAAGGAGCAGGAACGTGCCGAGCGCCCGCATGGAGTCGTGAACGCGTTCCGTGCCTTCCCGGATTTCCGCGCGCGCTGTCTCAAGAAGGCGCTCCCCGCAGCCGTCCAGTCCGTCCAGGGCGCGCAGATCCTCGATGGCCTCCTCAGGCAGGAAGGACGGCCCGGCGCCGGCCAGGGCGTCCCCCAGATTCGTGCCGTTTCCGTAGACGCGCAGAACGCCCCTGAGGCGTTCCCTGAGCCAGGGAGAGGAGGAGGGGGAGGCGAGGCAGGTCTCAAGCACCACGCGCGTCTGCACGCCGGCCCTGGACAGCGTGGCCAGCGTGAAAAGGAAGGCCGATCCCTCGGAGAGGGCGTGCAGCTTCCACGGACCGAAGGCATCGAGGCGCTGTCTGAGAGGCCCGGTCCAGGTGCCGAGGCTTGTCACGGTGAGGATAATGAGCAGAATGAGGACGAGTCCCAGGAAAAGGCCGCGTGACGAGTTCAGGAATCCGGAGAGAGCGTAGAGCCACGCCGCGGCGCCGGTCCACGACTCCGGATCCAGCACCGCGGCCAGCTGGGGGACAATGAGCCCCGAGGTCAGGACAAGCACGATGACGGAAAGCAGAACCAGGAATACGGGGTAGGCGAGCCCCGATTTCACCTCCTTCGCCACGCGCCCCCGTGTCTCGAGAAGCTCCGCCGCGAGGGAAAGTCCCTCGGCCGTGCGGCCCGAGCTCTCGCCGGCGGAAAGGAGGAGTCCTTCGCCCGGGGCGCCGAGTCCGTCAAGCCCGTCGGCGAGGCCGAGTCCGGAGTCGCGGGCCAGGAGAAGCCTGTTGCAGGCCCTGGCGAAGCCGGGATTCTTCCCTTCGGCCCGTCCGCGCGCGTCCTCGATGGCGTCCCACACGGGAAGCCCGAGCGCCGCCCTGGCCGCGAGACGCCTCCACAGTTTTGCCCGCACGGACGGGCGGAAAGCCCGGCGCAGGGCGTATTCGGAAATAAGGGACATGGTTCCTCCATGCGGGCAGAGTTCTTCAGGCGCTCCTTGAAAACAGGCGCCGTACGTCCGGGACGGGCGGCCGTCACAGGGACAGCCGAATTATAAAGCATTACTTTAATTATATGACATTTATTTAGTAAAAGCAGGCTGTTAGACGGTCTGTCCGCGGATGTCAGACGCTGTCCGGATCGGACAGGCCGCCCAGCCTGTGTCCGCAGGTGACGGGATCGAGAAGCCCTTTCGCGATGAGTCCGAGGCAGCGGCCGGCTATGGTGACGCCGCCGTTCCGTTTCCAGAGCTCCCTTGCCGCCCCGTCCTCACCCCTGGCGAGGAGCCTGCCCACCGCGCCGCGGCAGTCGACAATCTCGGCCGCGGCAGCGCGGGAGAGAATGCCCTGTCCCCCGCAGGCAGGGCAGCCGTCAGGATTGCGCAGGCGCACGCCGCCCATGGCGGAGGGGCCGATGGCGCCGGCGAGAAATTCTTCAAGTTCTTCTGGAAGGAGGCTGCGCCGGGCTTCCCCTGTAAGGGAGGAGAGCGGCAGGCTGCAGCGGGGGCAGTTCAGGGACATGAGGCGCTGGCAGATGAGTCCCGCGCAGACGCCCTGCCCGAAGAGGGTTTCCCTGGGATCGGGAACGCCGGCTGACGTGAGCATGCCCGTGAGGCGGCGGGCTATGGCGAAGGCGTCGGCCGCGTGCACTGTGGTCCACACGGCGTGGCCGGTCAGCGCGGCGTCGAGCGCAGCGGCTGCGGCCGCGGGCCAGCGGATCTCGCCAATCATGATGACATCGGGGTCGCAGCGCATGGCGCCGGCTATGGCGTCGGCGTAGGCTGATGCCCTGTCTCCCCCGGACGTGGGCACCTGAATCTGCCTGACGCCGGCCATGGGGTATTCGGGGGGATCCTCGACCGAGAGGTAGCTCTGGTCGGGACGGGAGATGACCATGGACTCCATGACGTGGCGCAGGGTTGTGGATTTGCCGTGTCCCGTAGGGCCGGCAAGGAGGGTGAGGCCGCGTGATCCGGCGAGGGAGGCCATGAGGCGGCACTGGTCCTCAGAGTAGCCGAGCGCGGCAAGGCGTTCTCCGAGGCTTCCCGTGACGCCGTCCGCTCCGGTGAGGAGGCGCATGGCGAGGAAGGTTCCCCTGGACGCGGTGTCGGACTGGATCGGCTCCGCGTGCAGGCGCACGGAATGGACGCCCGGAGGCAGGACGGAGCGGCTCACGATGCGCGCGTCCTGACGGGAGGCCTGTGAAAAGCCCGGCGTGCCGTTCTGCTGTCCGAGGCCGTTGAAGGCCACGGCAATTAAGCGCCTCGCGAGGGTGCCGGAAATTTCGGCAGCCGGGCGCATCTCGCCGCGTACGCGGAAGCGCACGAGACCGTAGGCTCCCATGTCCGCGATATGCACGTCCGAGGCTCCGCTTTCCCCGGCTTCCGCGAGGAGGCTCACGAGCCTTCTCTGCACCTCCGTGCGGCCTGTCTCCGTCTCCCCGCCGCGCCCGGCGAAGCGCAGGGCGAACTCGGCCGCCGGATGCGGCACGGCGCGTGTCCCGCAGTTCTCCTGCAGAAAGGCGGCGAGCGCCATGAAGGGCAGGTTCCCGGCGATTTCCCGGGAATAGTCCAGGACGCTCCTGTCAGGCGAAAGGCGGATTTTTTCCCGGACCGCGCCGTCGAGTCCGGCCATCAGTTCCGCGAGGCGCAGGCGCAGGGTCTGACTGTTTCCGGTATCCGTCATGTTTCTCTCCCCTAGAATGAAATGAAAAGCGTGGAGTTCTGACAGCGCACGCGCACGCCCTGGCGGGTCACGGCGCTTACCCTGCCGCAGGCGAAGGGACTGCCCGGCCTGAGGGAGACAACGCGTCCTTCCGCGGTGCGCGCGAGAGCCCACAGGCTGTTCCCGGCTCCCTGTACGGAAATGATGGCGTCCTTTCCCGCCGGGCGGGAGGCTTTTCCGTCCTGCCTGGCGGGGGCCGGAGCGGCGGGACGGCTTTCCGCGGGCTTTGTGCCGCTTCCGTTTCTCACCGCGTCGGCGGCCTGCTTCGCTTTGAGGTAATCGGCTTCTTCCCGGGCGATGCGCGTCCTGAGCCGCATCGCCTCGAGCTCGTTCATGAGCTTCGCGTTCTCCCCGAGAGAACCCGGTTCCGCGGCTGACTTTCCTGTCTCAGGGGCGGGACTGCCGGATCTTTCCTCCGCTGCGGGAGATTCCGGCTTCCTGTGAACGCGCGGCGCTGGAGCGGGACCCGGGGAGACTCCGTACCCCGGGTCCGGGTCTCCCTGCAGGAAGAAGGCGGCTCCGCAGGCGGTGAGCGGGACGGCGAGGCAGGCCGCCACAATCAGGACGCGCCGGCCCGGCCGGCGCCGGGGGGAAGCGGGGACGGGATTTTCCCCTTTCCCCGGCGTGTCCGCGAAAAGACGGGACAGATCGTCCGCGGCGTTTCCGGGACTTTCCTCCATGGCGTTTCTGCTGTCGTCCGGGAAAGCGGTTTCCCTGGTTTCATCGGGCATAGGCATCTCCTCTGGCGGTCCAGCTGCCGCCCTGTACGGTGAGTTCGGTCAGGAAAAAGCCGGGCAGACCGTGAAGCGCGGCAAAGACGTCCCTGAGGCTGTCTCCCTGAAGGCCGGTTATGTTCCAGGCGCCCGCCGCCCACGGGCAGGCTATGGACGTGCCGTTTCCGTCCGTCAGTTTCGCGGCTTCCCTGAAACGCACGCCGCCGCGGGCTTTCGCGCGCTGCAGAAGATCAAGGAAGCGGGCGGACGCGTCCTTTTTCGTGAGAAAGGTTTTCCAGGCGTCAGGACCCGGACCCGGTGCCGCGGGGAGAGGCACCCTGCGCGTCATTTCCGAGGGACGCGAATCCTGGAAAGCCGCGTCTTTTGGGAGGCCCGTATAGCTTGAGGCCGCGGTGCGGGCGTAGGTGAGGAGCAGGGTCACTCCGGGGTCCCCGCCGTTTCCGGACCGCGCGCGGCACGCGCCCCTGCGGAAAACCCAGCCCGAGAGTTCACGCGGCGCCCTGTAGATGCCGGCGAGACAGGAGCGCCCCGCGGCCGCCGTTTCCGGAAGAGAGGACCACGCCGGAGGAAAGACTTTCTCCGGGTGTTCCCCGGCCCGGAGGGCCAGAGCGCCGGGTTTCCCCCTGCCCGTGAGCGCGTCCACCCGTTCCGAGAGAGAGGATATGGCCGGCGGCAGGAAGAAGCCGCAGGCCGCGCAGAAGAGGACGGATTCAAGGAAGATACGGAGAGGGGAGCGCAGCGAGCGCACGGGCCGGCAGCGCCAGGCGAACCGGGCAGCGCGTCCGGGCATGCCGCCCCGCGCGAGAAGGCGCGTGAGGATCTTCGCTGACTCGCCGGGATCGGCGGAGGCTGCGCGCAGGGAAAAGGCTTCCCTGCCGCCCGCGAGCCGGGCAAGCCGTACAGCCGCCTGTCCGGCGCCCTCCTCCGTGGCGTGAACCTGGTCGCCGTATCCCGGCGCCACGGCGCCGCCGAGTATGCCGAGCACCCACCAGAAGGAGGCGCCCCCGGCGTCCTTCAGGCGGAGGGAGAGGAGAACGCCCTTCTCCCCGGAAAGGGCGCGGCAGAGCGCGGCCGCGAGGGAAGGAGCCCGTCCGCCGCCGGCCTCGGCGCAGCCCGTCTGGCGGGATCCGCGGGGGCCCCGCAGGACAACGAGGTCCGCGCCGCGGAGAGCGGCTTCCCTGCGGATTCCTGAAACGGAAAGGGCGGGTCCCGGCGCGGTCCAGTCAAGGCCCGCGCGCCAGGGGCGGCCGCCCAGGAAAAGGATTTTTCCCGTCATGGCGTCACGCGCGGCACAGGGCGCGGGGATTTTTCAGGGATGGGAAGAGCGTTCACGGCTGTCCTCCTGCGAGTTCGGGGGCCGCGTTTTCCACTCCTATGGTGATAATGAGCAGGGTGCGGGATTCGTCGCCTGTGCGGGAGAAGCGGAAGAGGCCCGCTGAACTGGCGCTGTCCTGCCCGGTCTGCTGGTAGCCTGCCAGAACGAGAGTCTGTCCCATATGGAGCGTGGCCGACTGGCTGAAGGCCCGGCTCGCTGTCTGGGGGAGCTGGACCTTCGCTGTGCCGGCCGTGTACTCGCGCAGGGATTCGAGGGAGGAGAGGGTGACCGAGCAGGAGAGGGCCACGCGGCGGCCGTCCAGGATATGGGGCAGGATGGTCATGGAGAATCCCGTGCTTACCTCGCCGGGCGTCAGCGTGGTGGTCTGCCCGTAATCCGTGGTCTGCGAAGAGATCCCGGCGAGGTAGCCTACTTTTCGTATGGCCTGGAGGGGAGCCGGCACATTGTTGCGCACCACGAGGCCGCCGCTCGTGATCTGGGTGGCCTTTCCCCAGGCGCCGAGCGCTTTCAGGACTCCGGAAGAGCCCTTGAGATCGCCCTTTACTATGGCCGCGGAGGTGGTGTCCGCGGATCCCGCTGCCAGGGAGAGCGCTCCCGCCACCACGCTCACGTCTGCGCCGGAAGCCCTGCTGAAGAGTGTCTGTACGTCGATGCCCGCCTGGGAGTTCCTGTTCGTCTCAAGGGAATAGACATTGACCCTGAGAGCCACCTGGCGCGAGTAGCTCTCGTTCACGCCGGCGATGTAGCGGGACACCTTGCGGATGTTTTCGGGACGGTCGTGCACGGTGACGGTGCCGGCCGAGAGGGAGCCTGTGGCGCGGCCCTTTGGCGAGAGAAGGATGCGCACGTTCTCGAGTATCTCCTTCCAGGTGTCGTAGGAGAGGCGGTTCGTGGAGGTCTGGGCCGTCTGGGAATCGGCGGCGCGGGAAGAGACCGTGCTGCCGACCTGGCCCGAGAGGGATACGCTGGCAGCCTCCGCCTGCTTCGTGGAGTTGGTGATGCGCGTGTCCACGGCGACGGCTCCCGGCGTGGCGCTGATGGTGAAGGTGCGCGCCATCATGCGGGCGAGCGTCACCGTGTTGGCCGCCCTGTCAAAGTCCCAGCCCCAGCCCGTCTGGGCCGCTATCTGATCGAGGAGGCCGCGCAGTGGGCCGTCGTAGCTGATGCTGAAGGCCGATGTCCCGGCAGGGAGGATATCCCCGCCCGTGAGCAGGTCGTCGAGCGAGGGTTCATCCCGGCCAGCCGGAGCAGGGCTCCCGGGCTTCTCCGCAGCGGCGTCGTCCGGATCCGCGGCCACGGTGACGGTTACGGGCGCGATGCGCCGCAGGACCTCGACGATGTCAGAAAAGGAGCCGCGGCTCTTCATGGTCACCTGCTGCATGAGCGCCGGTGCGTTCTCGTCCGAGAGAGGGAGGGAACGCGTGCCGAGAAAGGGCGACTTTCTCACGCTGAAGTCCCGGGAGGAGGTCAGCCTGTCAAAATCCGCGGCCCTGTCCCGTATGACCTCCTCGTCGTGCGGCACGCGGCCGGAACACGCAGGCAGGAGCAGGGAAGCCGCGGCAGCCGCGGCGAGGACGGCATGTGCGCGATGCGTCATCTATTCCTCCGCCACGTCCACGACGCGGTTGCCCTCGAAAACGGTGACCCGGAAGGGCTGACCCACGGCCCTGAGATCGCGGAACACGGCCTCCAGGGCTGAGGCGAAGGGGCCTTTGTAGGAGACGCTGCTCACGATGGCCACGTCCCTGCCGGCCCTCCAGACCATCTGCCAGCCGGCGTCCTGGCACCAGTCAGCGAGCTGCGGCGCCAGGGCGCCGGGCACGACGCGGAATTCCGGCGCCTCTTCTTCAGGGGAGGGATCTCCATTCCCTGCGGCATCCGCGGCGGGGGACGCTTCCCCGGCGCCGGGGCTGTCAGCAGGCAGCCCCGTTTCCTCCGCAGCCCGGGAAACGGGTTCCGCTTCCGGCATGACGGCCCCATGCGCCTGAGGCGTCAGGGACGGCCCGGCCCCTCCCGTGCGGACGGCCCATCCCGCTCTCAGGACCGTGTCCTCTGAGAGACCGTTCAGCTTCAGGAAGGCGGCAGGATCCATGCCGAGAAGAGCCGCGCAGGCTGTGACAGTGAGAGGCCGCGTGACGGCGGCGAGACCAGGCCGGAGCGGCTTCAGGGCGGGATCCGGGGACAGGCAGCTTCCGGAGAGCCCCGTGACGGCGACGCTCTTCGTTACGGGATCGGCGCGCGCCGCGGCGCCGGCTATGCGGCAGGCCCTGTCGAGGACGGATCCCCAGGACTCGTCCGCCTTCCAGGAAACGCGGCGGGCGTTGCGGAAGCGTCCGGTCAGGGTCAGCTTCCATTTTTCCGGAACGATGAGGCGCACGGCGAAGCGGAAGGGAACGTCGGCGCCGCGGGACCCCACGGGATCCGCGAAGGCGGCTCCGCTGAAGGGAAACCCCGCGCGGCCCGGTGCAGGCATGGCGTCCGGCAGGCTTCCGCGGACAACGCCGCTCACGGGCTTTCCTCATAGGCGGCGTGCCCCTGGGCCGGCAGGGCCAGCGTGAGAAGAACGGCCACGGCGGGAGCGCGGCGGCAGAAAAAGAACGGGCGGCGGGTGCGGCCGGCCGGGTAGGCGGTCATCTCTGTCTCCTCCTTTCCTGGTAAAGCGAAAAACAGGGACGCTCACTTCCGGCAAGGGCGAACCGGAGGGAGCGCAGAAAGGCCGGGGGCGTTATCCCGAAGTGGCCGAGCGCCACAAAACCGGCCGCGAGGAAGAGCGACAGCCAGAACGTGGGCCACGACATGTGCAGGAGCCAGACAAAGGCTCCTGCCGCGGCCCGCGCGTCCAGAAAGCCGATGCGCACGGGCCGCGCCGTGTCGCGCCACATGACACTGGTGCTATACAAGGCGTCTCCTTATGGTTTTTAAAGAGATAAACGTTTTTTATTTTTATACGCCGTCACCTGACCGGGCCTGTTCCTGCTCAATGGCGGCAAGGACGGGCCTGCTTATGCTGCCTTCCCTGTATTTTTCGCGGGCGTCAGCGAGGAGAGAGTGCCCGCGTCCGGTCACGAGGCGGCGCACGGCCGGGATGAGATCCTGAAGGGGAACGGTATAGAGGTACTGCCTCTCGTCCTCCCCGAAGGCGAGGTACTCGCGCAGGGCGACGCGGCCGGGCACGCCGGCACGGACGTCCTCTTCCGTCCTCACGCGGGGCACGAGGCGCTGGTGCACGATGAGCCGCAGATTGGCCCTGAGCACGGAGGCGGCCTGGGCGCGTTCCGTCCAGGGAAAGGCGTCCACCATGCGCGTCACGGTCTGGGGCACGTCCTGGGCGTGCACAGTGGTGTAGACGGTCACGCCCTGCTCGGCGCAGGAGAGGAGGGCGCTCAGGGTTTCCCGGTCGCGGCACTCGCCCACCATGACGATTTCCCCCTTGCGGCGGGTCATGGAGCGCACGCCTGACGGCCAGTCCGGCACGTCCGTGTGGATCTGGGACTGGGCTATGGGCGCCTCACGCTGGCTGGCGCCCACGCCCGTGAAGTCGAACTCGATGGGATCCTCGAGCGTGAGGACCTGGCGCCCCGCTGCTGCCCCGGAGAGGCCCGTGCGGATGACGGCGGCGAGGAGGGTGGATTTGCCGGAGCCCATGACGCCCGAGACGCAGACGAGACCGGAGGCGGGGTAGAGGGCGCGGCGCAGACTGTCACTGATGCCTTCCATGTCGCCGAGTGTGGGGATGGCGCGGGGCAGGGCGCGCATGACAATGTAGATGCCCTTGCTCGTGCTGGTCGCGTTGACGCGGAAGCGCTGCCAGACGCCCCGGCTTTCCGGCACGCGGGTCTGGTAGGCGTAGTCCGTGCTCCTGCCGGAGCGCACGTATCCCGCGCGCGAGGCCTGCATGGTCGTCTCGTTGACGATGCGCTCCGTCTCCGAAGGCGTGAGCCCCGCGTCCGTCACCCTGCGCCATACGCCGTCCTGCTCCATCCACACGGGATCTCCGGGACAGAAAACAATGTCCGAGGCGCGTTTTTCCACACACCAGAGCAGGATGCGGTCCATCTGGGAGCGGGTGAGCTCGTGGCGCAGGGGCTCGGGAAAGAGTTCTGTCATTCCTCCCTCCCGTCCGTGCCGGCTGACCAGTTTTCCATATCCCGGAATTCGGCAGGCACGCTGATGCGGAACGTGGTTTCCCCCACGTCCAGGGTCCGCTTTTCCACGCGCACGGCAAGGCGTCCCTCGGCCAGCACGGGCAGGCTGACCATGCCCCTGCGCGCCAGCATCCTGAAGCGCAGGATGCCGCGGTAGTCGGCGACGAGCCGGTTCATGTTCACGGAAAAAAGTTCGTCCGCGGCCGCGGCGCCGGCTGCCCAGCCCTCCGTGACGCCGCGCTTCCAGGCTTTTTTCTCGGCCTGTGTGGCCGGCAGAATGGCCGGCCGGTTTTCCGTTTCCGGGACGCCTGTCATGAGATAGTCCCGCCAGGTGGGGGCCCTCGTCACGATGGCGGCCGGGCGCACGATGCGGTAGCTGGCCTCTACGCTTCTGGCCTCGCCGTTCCCGCCGAGACTGACCCCCCTGCCGGCCCAGCGTATGACAGGAGGCAGAACCCTGCCGTCCATGAGGAGGGGCCCGAAATTGAAAACGCGATCGAAAATGTGCTCCCTTTTCCCGCAGGCGTCCATAAGCTTCGCGTAGCGCCAGGCGAGCCCCTGCTGAAAGGCCAGGGTGGACGCTGCCTCGCCGAGCGCCCTTTCACGGAGGCTGCTTTTCTCCGGGGAAGCGGCCGTTTCCCGCCCTCCGGATCTTTCCATGCGGAGGAGCTTTTCGCGGGCCGCATCCCCGCTCCCGTCACCGGACGTGACGGTAGGCCTGAGATCCCCCGGGCGCGGGGCAGTCATGATCCGGCCGCCCCAGGCCGGCTGATCCGCGGCAAGGTGCCTGCCGTCATCGAAAGCGGAAGCCGTACCCGCAAAGGCTGGGATGAGAGCAGAAAAGAGAAGGAGGAATCCGGGAAGTTTTCTCATGCCCCGGCCCGCTCCAGCCCGATGCGGCGGCCGGCCTCGTCCACCGTGATTTTTTCCTTCGGGCCGGCCTGCAGGCCGATTTCGCGGATCACGGCGATGGCCGGCCTGGCCGTCATCCGCACGTGCACCATTGTGGGAATGTCGGGCTTCACCCCCTTCGCCTCAAGCCGGAAGCCCGTGAGGGCGCACACGCGCTCAAGGCTTTCCTCGAGGGGGCCGTCAAAGACGAGGCTCACGGGCGCGGCGAGGGAGCCTCCCGGCACTGCCGGGGCGGTCACGCGGTTTCCCCCTGTCAGGATGGCGAGATCCCTGGTGATGGAGTCCGATGCGTCAGCGAGCGCCATGTCCACGCGCGAGCGCGGCTCCTCGCCGGCCTGCGCGCCGGAGCGCAGGGCGCACCCCGCCACGGGCGCTGAGAGAAGGAAGAGAAAAAGCACTGCCGGATTCATAAAATTCCCTCCTTTATATGGAGCGACGAAAGTTTTTTATGTCCTTCAATACGGAAAAACTTCCCGGCGCCCGATACTTCCGCCGGGCGTGGGGCGGAAATTAAAGAAAACGATTGACATGTCAATATAGTTATTCTATTTTCCGACGCGCGCCGGGAAGTGGCCCGCTGCGCGGCCCGGAAGAGTCAGGGCCTTTCCGCGCTCCTGCCGTACGCGTACGGCAGAAAGGGCGTGCGCCTGTTTTCCCCAAGGAGAGACGACCGAAATGCAATGCTGGCTTCCGCTCTGCCTCGCTCTCGCGTTTTTTCCCGCTGCCTCTGTTCTCGCGGCTGACGCCGCAGGAGACGGGATGGCGTCCGAAGAGGACGGGGGAGAGGAACGCTCCCGTATCTTCGAGGAATCCGTGGAAAAGCTCCTTCCCGTGGATCCCGGCGAGATACGGACCTATATCGAGAAGCGCGACAGGGTGGAGGGCGCCGCCGCTCCCGGGCCCGCGCGCATGCGCACCGGGACGCGGCAGATAAGCGCCGTGCCCGGCGCCGTCCCCCAGGTCATCCGGCTTACGGCCGGCTATTCCTCAACAGTCATGTTTCAGGACGCCACCGGCGAGCCCTGGCCCGTGCTCTCCATCGTTCTCGGCAACGCCCGGGCCTTTCAGGCCACGCAGCCGAAGGTGGAGGCGGAGGACGGGGAAGCGCAGTCTGGCGCCAGAAACCGGACAGGCACGGCCCGGGCGAACGTGGCCTCCAACGTGGTGAGCCTTGTGCCTCTGACGAACCACGCCTCGTCAAACCTCATGGTCACCCTGGAGGACGCGCCGTATCCGGTCGTCCTGCACCTCATCACGGAATCGCAGGCGAGGCGCGGACGCGTGGGCGACGCGCTTGTGGTCTTCCGCCTCGACCGCGGCGGCCCCAACGCGAAGCCGGCGGTGCTGGCCCCGCCGGCCCCTGAGGCCGTGTCCGCCGATCTTCTGGAATTCGTGCACGGCGTGCCGCCGGACGGCGCGAGGCCCGTCCGTCTCGAGCCTGAATATCCGGGCACGAGGGCGTGGCTCTACAGGGACAGGATCTATCTGAGGACAGGCCATCACGCGGTCTGGCCGGCCTGGCTTTCACGGGCCGGCTGCGGCGGCCTCACCGTCTACGCCCTGCCGCGGGCGCCCTTCGTGGTGCTCAGCGTGGGCGGAGAGCGCGTGAAACTCATGACCGGACTCGCGTCCGGGGAAGCGGGGAGGCGGCATGAGTGACACAGGGCGTGACGCTAGGAATTACCCGGATCTGACCTTTTCTTCACCTGAGGAAACGGTAGAGGCGGCTCCTGCGCGTGGCCGCCGCCTTTCCGGAGCACTCATACGGGCCGGGCTCTTCACAGCCCTTGTCCTTTCCCTGATTTTCGCCGGGCGCTGTGCCCTGTCAGGCAGTGAGGCCGGCAGAATGAAGGTCTCGGGGCTGTCTCCGGGCGAAAGCGATCTGAAGGGCGTGTCCGCGGAGACGAGTCCCGAGTACAAGCGCCGCCTTGACGACTATTCGGCGCGCAGGGGCAGCGAGGCCATAGAGAAGGGCGGCACTTTCGTGGCGCCGGCTTCCGGCGTCGGAAAGCCCGTGCCTGCCGAGCCCTTTGAGGCGCCGCGCGTGACCCGGGAGCCGCCGGCTCCCGCCCCCGCGCCTCCCGCGGCGAAACGGGAGGACGTGCCCGTCTTCACGCCCGTCTCGCCGCAGCCCCGCGTGCGGACGCGTCCGGCGGAGCGCCGGGAAAGGGGCGATCAGGCCGTGATTTCGTATCTCGCCGGCCTCAGGAGCGATCCCGGCCAGCCGGCGTCCATGGTGCTGAACCGTCCCTCTCCCCGGACTGACACTTCCCGGCATGCCGTGACGCCGGCCTCTCCCCCTGCGGGCGTGCCCGGCGTCCTGCCCGGGGACATTCTCTACGCCGTGAACCGGGTGACGCTCGATTCCGACGCGCCGGGGCCGGCCATGGTGGAGGTCATCATGGGCCCTTTCAGAGGAGCCAGGGCCATTGGTTCCTTCCAGAGGCTCGGCGAGCACCTCGTGCTGCGCTTCAGCTCCTTTGTCCTGCGTGACGGCAGCCGCTATGCCGTGCAGGCGTACGCCATCGATCCCGCCACAGACAGAACCGCGGTTTCGGGCAGCGTCGACAGGCATTTTCTGGCCCGCTGGGGCGGCCTTGTGGCCGCGTCCTTCCTGGAGGGCTTCGGAGACGCGGTGGCCCGCTCCGGCGTCTCTTCGACGAGCACCATTTACGGGAGCTCGGAGCGCTACCCGCGCTACGACCTCGGGGATCAGCTGTGGCTCGGCGGCGCCCGCGTGGGCAGACGCGCCGCGGGCCTTCTGGAGCAGAATTTCGGGATGCCGCCCACTGTCATCCTCAAATCAGGCACCGAAATGGGGCTGCTGCTCCTTGAGGTCCGGGAACGATCCGGCACAGGGACGGGACGGAGCGGGACTGAGGCGGAAATAGAACGGGAACAGGCCTACGCGCGTCAGCGTGAACAGGGGAGGGCTGCCGCCCCCGCCGTTCCGGATCGTGGCAGCGAAAACACCTATCCCCGCGCCCGGCGCGCGGGAGAGTGAGGGAACTGTATGGCAGAAAACAGGGAGGATGAGCGTGCCGTTTCCGGGGAAGACAGCCTCCTGGACGGCGGCTTCACCTGGCTCAGGGAAACCGTGCCCCTGAAGGAAACGCCTCCCGCGCCGCGGGCAGCCGGAGCGGTTCCGGACTCCCCGGCCGGGGAGCCTGCGGTTTCCGCTGAGGAGGAGGCGGCGCTGTATCTCTTCGGCGGACCGGAAGAGGGAGACGGAAATAAAGGCACCCCGGTAAAGCAGAAGGCGGCCGGATCCGGAGGAGATCCGGACGCGCCTGCCACGGACGCGGCGGAAGAGCCTGACGTCTTCGCAGACGTCAGGGATGCGGAACCGGCAGGGGCCGGGGCTTACCCGGATTCCGATCCCGCTCCTGATCTCGCGCTTGAAGGGGATCCCGGCGAGGCGGATCAGGGTATCGCGGAAGAGGAGAATGAGGGCTCAGCCGCCGTGGCGGCCCTCGGACGTCTTCTCGGGAGCCGGCAGGATGTGCCATATCCCGAAAAAGAAAACGTTCATTATTATAACAATATTAATAAAAGCGGCCCGGAAGACGGCGCGTCCCCTGAGGGGGCAGCGTCCGTCCGTGAAGAAGAGGCGGAGCCCGCGCCAGAGGAGGAAGAAGACGATGATGGAGACGCTGAAAACCAGGAAGAGGAAAGCCGGGGCAGGGGCTCCGGAAGATCCGCCGTCCGCCGCCGGGTCTGTCTCACCGCTCTCGCCCTCCTCGTTTCCGGAGCTGCCGTCTGGTACGCCGCGGGATCGGGAAGCGGAGACGGCGGGGCCGGGCTTCCCACCACGGCGGCCGAGGCCGAGCTCGTCCGCAGACAGGCCGGCGCCCTGCGCGCTCTGCCTCAGGCGGAAGATGGCAGCGGAGGGCCGCTGTCTTCTTCTCGAGCAGCTGACAGGGACACGGCCGCGGCGCAGGAGGCGCTTCTTTCTCCCGCGTCTGAAAGCGGCACAGCGCCGTCAGCGTCCGCTTCCGGTCCCGCAGCCCCGGTCCGTCCGGCCGTGACGGATGTCCCCTCCGCGGCGGACGGGGAGCCGCTCATGGCTGAAGCCGGCCGCCCTGCCACGGCTGAAGATCTCAGAAACGGCTTCGCGGCCCTCAGGGAGGATCTGAAAAAACTCGGCGAGAGCTTTGCCGCCCGCCAGGCCGCGGGAGAGGAGGACATCCGTGCCCTGCGCCGGGCGGCGCGCGATCTGCAGGCCGCTGCGGAGAAAAGCGCGCGCCGCGCTGACGCGTCCTCCTCCGGCCGCTCCGCTCCCAGAAAGGCTGAAGCCGGAGAGCCTTCCTCTCCGCCGTCCGGCGGTCTCGAGGGATGGTCCGTTCTCGGACTTTCCGCCACGCGGGCCATCGTGCAGGATCCCGGCGGTAAAATCTGGACCGTGGCCAGGGGCGACAGGGCCGGCAGGCTCAGGATCCGGGACGTGGATCTCGCCACGGGCAATGTCAGCACGGACCGCGGCGTCATCCGCTACGGCGAATAGCCGGGTTTCCCCGTGACAGATGATCTCATGGCTGTCTGCGCGAGGCTCGCCGGAGAACTCGCTTCCTTCTACGATCTCATCACCGCCTGCGCCGCGCTCACCGGTTTCGGCATGCTCTGCGCCTCGCTTCTGCGGCTCCGCTCCGCCGGAAGGGAGGGGCGTTCCGCCGCGGGGCCCGCAGCGGGAATCGCCACGGGCTCCCTCCTCCTGAGTTTCCGCGCCGTCACCGACATGCTGACGGAAAGCCTCTTCAATGCCTCGGCTCCCGAAGGCCTCGCCACCGTGGAAACCGGACCGGGGCCGTACGCGGACATGGTGCGGCTTGCCCTCGTCATCGTCATGCTTGTCGGCTTTTACCAGATCGCGAAGGGCCTCGTGCTCCTGAAGCGCTCCGCCGAGGGCGGGGACTGCTTCTGGCGAGCCGTCACACACATCGCGGGCGGCACGCTCTGCGTCAACATCCGTCAGTTTATGCTCGTGCTCGGCGCTTCGGCGGGCGGCGTCCTCAGGGACGTTGTCACCCGCCTTCTCGGCAGCTGAACGGGCAAAAGGAGATTTTTCATGCGCTTCTTCCGCCATCTTTTCCATACCCTCGCTGCGCCTGTCCTCCTCATGCCCTGCGCCACGGCCCGCGCCGCGGGAAGCCTCGGCGACATGTCAGACAGCGTGCGCGGTGAAATCGCCAAGTTCGGGCCGGCCCTCAAGGCGGGCTTCGCGCTCGCCGGCTTCTTCCTGGTCGGTCTCGGGCTGTGGCAGCTCTACAGCCTCTCCCAGCAGCCCGGCCGTCCCAAGGGCGGCGCGCTCATGGCCATTGTCATCGGCGCCTGTCTCCTCGCCGCTGCCACCATCGCCCAGATGACCTCGGGGTCCCTCTCGGCCGGCGATCCCGAGCTCAACGCCATCGGCCTGTAGTCCTGTGGCCGTTCCCCTTACTTTCCAGGTTAAGGCGGGCACGTACCGCAGGGATGATCCGCACGCCGGAGTGGCGGACGCGGATTTCCGCGGTGTCCGGCTCAGGTGCCTGAAGAGGGATCATTTCGTCTGCCAGGCCTGCGGACTGCCGTCCTGGCCCAGCGAAGGCGCCCCTTCGGGCGGCTTTGAGGTGCATCATCTGAATGGCGATCACGCGGACAACCGGCCTGAGAACCTCGTCACGCTCTGCCCGCTCTGCCACGGGATTTTCCATATGGGCCTCACGGTCCGCAGACGCCCCGGGAAGTTCATCTGGCTTCCCGGGGTGAGCCAGGCCGCCCTCAACCTGCTCGTCCACGTCATGGCCATAGCCCGCCTCAGGGGAAATCTGCCCGGGGCCACGGCAGGGGCCCGCCATATGGCGCGCGTGGTGTCCCCGCTCTGGCGCAGGCTTTCCCAGAAGCGGCTTCCCGCGGGCTGTTTCATGGATCCGGAAGGCGGCGACACAGTCCGCCTCCTCGAAACCGATCCCGCCTCATTCGGCGCCGCGCTGGCGCGTCTTCAGGAAAGGCCCGGCTATGATCCCGGCCGTCTTCAGCGAAGCCTCGGCGGCCTGCGCTGGCTCTACGGCATCAGCTCGGATACGGAGGCCGGCGTGTACGCGGACTGCCGCGCCTGGTTTGGCCCCCGCGGCTGGGAGGAGGACTGGATGAACTGTCTGACCCAATACGGAGGCAGATATGCCCGGCAATGAAAATTTCGGCGCCATCGTCTTTGACAGACCGGAATCGCTCGACCGCGGCTGGTATTGTCTCGGGGAGGGGGAACCCGGCCGCCTTCCGGACGATGGCGCGGCAGGCCTTCCCCCGGGACCAGTCTGGTACACGAGCCTCAGTTTCAGCGAGGCCGCGGAAATGGGACTTTCCTCCAGTTCCCGCTTCCTGAACAGCGCCTACCTGCGCCAGCCCATGCAGAAGCTCCTCGCCCGCCTCGGCGTGCCCGATGATGACGCGGGGGAGCAGGCCCGGGTCGCCTCAGTCCTCTTTTCCCGGGTCATGAACGCCTGCCGTTCCCTTTCAGGGCGCCAGGACTTCCTGCCTGCGCGTTTTCTCAAGGGCGGCCTGCGTGTCCTCATGGATCCTGCCCCGGATCCGTGCGTCCTGAAGGAGGACGCGGAGAGGCTCGACAACGCTTTGAGCTACAGCCACAGATGCCTTACGCCGGGCCCGAGGTCCGCCTCCCCGGTCTGGCAGTCTTTCTCCGCGCTTCCCCTCGCGCACGCGAAGGCCGTTCTGGAAACACCCCTTCCGGACGGCGATTTCAGGCCCGTGCCCGGGGATTCCCTGCCTCCGCGCGGCTCCGGCAGGGCCGCTGTCCGTGCCTGGCTCGACGCCGTGACGGAGAAAGGCGTGAAGCCGGGGCTCTTCCGCTGCGAGGCCCGCGCGGCCGATGCCTCCGTCCGCCTTCTCCTGAACGCAGGCGGGACATCCGGGAGCGGCTGGAACGCCGTTTCCATGCAGCGCCTGTGGATGACCGGTCCCGAGCTCACGCTCCTCGCCGGACACGCTGACGTGGACGTCTTTGAGGCGCGCGTCTGTCCGGCCGGACGCCGTCCCGGAAGGATCCTGTCCTTTCTCGCCTCGCTTCCGCCCTGGGCCGGACTGTCCCTGACCATGTCCGTTATCCTGGATGCGCTCTGGCACAGTTCCGCCTCGAAGCATCCCGGACGCGTCCGGGAGCCCGGGCGCGTCTCAAAGCCAGCGGGCGCTCCCTTCCTTTACGCCGCGGATCAGGCTCTCCTTTTTCCCGCGGCCGTGAAGGCCGACAGCCTTGGCTTTGAAGTGCAGGGCTGGAGCTCCGGCATGGTGCGCATCAATACCGCAGGGGGCCGGTTTTCCGGAGCTGGAAGAGCTCTGCGCCAAGGCCTGTCTTCTCCCTCCGGTCATGCGCTTTGATCCGGCTGCGTTTCCTCCTCCGTCCTTCAGCGCCGGCTCACCCGGCGGTTTTCTCAGGGCCGTTGAGGAGGATCCGTCCCGCGGCCCGGAGGCTCTGCGGCGGCTCCTCTTTTCCGGGGATCTCGCGGCTGTCCTGAAACTTGACCGTCTGATCCTGGAGGCGCTCCTTGAAAAAAGGGAATCCGGCCATGCCGTCTGAAATCCGGCCCGGCACGGGGCATGGGACGGCCGCCTTTCCGGAAAACGCGGTCCTCAGGAAACTCCGCGGGCTGCTCCCGGGGCGGGGTGAGCCCCCCGCTCCGGGACAGGGGACCGGACAGAATCCTGGCGTGCCGGCCTGCGGGGCGGAAGAGGTCTTTGTCTCCCTTTCCTGTTACCGGAGCGCCCTGCGCTCGGCCCAGAAGCTCTGTCTCATTCTCGCCGGCTTCGCGGCCGCCGGACTGATAACCGGTCTCTGCGCCGTTCTCGCGAGGCCGGAGCCCGTCTATTTCGGCATGAGCCAGGATATGAAGCTCCTGCCCATGACGCCGCTTGACAAACCCGTCATGAACGAGGCGGCGCTCAAAAACTGGGTGGCCGGAGCCATCAGCGCCTCCTTCAATTTCGACTACCTGAACTGGCGCAGCCAGCTCACGGACCTGCGTCCCTACTTTACGGGCGAGGCTTTCACGCGTTTCGCCGTGTCCCTCGACAGAGAAGGGCATCTCCCCCTCCTCAGGCAGAGAAGGGCGCTCATGCACTCCGTTGTCCAGGGGACGCCCGTGCTCACCCGCTCGGGCGTGGTGCGCGGCGCCCTGGTCTGGGAGTTCGAAGTGCCGCTTCTCGTCACCTACGAGACGTCCCGCGGCCGCGTCGCCAACAACGCCGTGACCGTGGTCTGCCAGGTGAGGCGCATGCCCGCCGCGGACTGCCCGGCCGGCGTGGCCCTGTCCTCCGTCGTCACCGTCAACAGGGAGAACGCCGGAAGAACGCCATGAGGCTCACGGGGTGTGCGGCTTTCCGGACGCGTGCGTGACGCGTTTTTCTCCGGTCTCTTTTCCGGGAAATCATCAGGGAGGAACCATGTCCTGGGATAGTTTTTTTGCCTCGCTCGACAGTCTCTGTCAGGACGCGGCTGACTTCGCAGGCACGTCGCCGCGCTCGGTCTGCCGCCTTCTTACTGCCGACACGGACGGCATTCTGGTGGCTGACGACAGTTCCATGGTGTCGCTCATTGGGATAGGCGGAAGCCTGCGTCTCATTGGGGAAGAGGAGTTCGAGAAGGCGGCCTCGGCCCTCACCGGCGTCCTGAAGACCCCGCTCTCCAGGCGCTGCCATGCCGTGCAGATGGTTTTTTCCTGCGATCCCGGGGCAGCGGAGGAGCATATCTCAGCTGCCATGAAACCCGTGCGTGAATCCGCGGGCCTCCTCGGCCTGAACCTCGGCCGCGTGCTTGACGAGTGGGGAGAAACGCTGGCTTCCTACTGCACAGTCGAGAAAATCTGCCTCGCCGTCTGGACAAAGCCCTCTGTCATGACAGGAGCGGAGCTGCGCCGCGCGAGGCGTCTTGCCGGGAAAGAGTCCTTCCCTCCCGCGCGTCTTTCCGGGGCGCAGGGCTCACGCGTGGTTCTCGAACGCATGCGCAGCGTGCACTGGGCGCTCGTACGCGGGATCGCGGAAACCTTCAGGCAGATTTCCTTCCGCGCTGATATTCTGGACAGCCACGCCGCCGTGCGCTTCATCCGCGCCATGAACGTGCCCCGCCTCACGGCTCCGGACTGGCGTCCGCTCCTCCCCGGGGATCCCTTTCCCTTTCTTGCTCCGGTTGCTGGCACCGCCGGAAACGATTTTTCCGCGGCGTTTCTTCCCTCTCTCTCACGCCAGATCTGGCCCTGCGGCGTGACCGTGCTCGGAGGCCGCTACCTTCTCGCCGATGACAGGATCTACGCGCCCTTCGTGATGAGCCTGCCGCCTCAGACCATGCGCCCCTTCAACGCCCTTTTCCGCTCGCTCCTCGCGGAAAGCCTGCCCTGGCGGGCTTCTGTCCTCCTTACCGGCGATGGACTCTCCGGCCAGTCCCTGCGGCTCACCGCGGCTTCCATCCTCTCCTTTCTCTCGGCATCTAACCGCATGTACAGGAAGTCCATGAGGGAGCTGCAGGCCCTTGCCCAGAACGGGGAGCCCTCTGTCCTCTTTCAGATGTGCTTTGTCACGTGGACCGACAGGCTGGCCTATCCGCCGGGAGAGGAGGGACTCTCCCGTGCGCTTTCCGCCCTCAGCCGGCGCCAGGCCAGGCTCATGACGGCCGTGCAGTCCTGGGGTTCTTCGGACACGTCCGCCTTCACCGGCGATCCGCTCTCCCTCTACGCGGCCACGCTTCCCGCCATGTCCTGCTCCTCTCCGGCCCCGAAGGCCTGCGCGCCGCTCGATGACGCCGTGCGTCTCCTTCCCTTTGCGCGTCCCTGCTCTCCATGGAAGAACTGCGACCTTCCGCTGCGCACCTCGGACGGCCGCTTCATGCCCCTGGCTCTTCTCTCCCCGGGCATGGCCTCCTGGAACGAAATCTGCTTTGCCGGCATGGGCGCGGGTAAATCGTTTTTTCTCAATACCCTGAATTTCTTCTTCATCCTGCGCCCCGGGCAGGCAAAACTTCCCTGGCTCACCGTCATCGATATCGGCATGAGCTCCTCCGGCGTCATCAGCCTCATCCGCGCAGCCCTGCCTCCCGAAAAGCGCGGCCTCGCCGTGTTCGCCCGCCTGCGCAATACCAGCGAGGCCGCAGTCAATGTCTTTGACACGCCCCTCGGCTGTCCGTATCCCCTCCCGAACCACGCGGACTTCCTCGTCAATCTCCTGTCTCTCCTGTGCACGCCGCTCAATGAGACGGCTCCCGGCGACGGCGTCGCCGATCTGCTCAGGGAGGCCATGGACGCCTCCTACCGCAGGCTCTCGCCCGACGGGGACGCGCCCCGCCGCTTCGACCCGTTCTGCGATCCCGATGTCACCCGCAGGCTCACGGAACGAGGCCTGATGCCGGAAGCCGGCGCTTCCTGGTGGGAGGCCGTCGAGGCGCTCTTCCGGGCAGGGGAGACGGACGCCGCGGTCAGGGCCCAGCGCTACGCCGTGCCTCTCCTGAGTGATATCATGGCTGAAATCAACAACCCGCTCGTGCGGGACCGCTTTCAGGGCATACTCGTCTCCCAGAGCTCCGAAAGCGTGCCCGACGCGTGCGTGCGCAGGCTTACCTCGGCTATCAGGGAGTATCCCATTCTCGCAAACCCGTCCCGCTTTTCCCTGGGGCCCGCCCGCATCGTGAGCCTTGATCTCGCCGAAGTGACGCCCAGGGGAGGTCCGGCGGCTGAGCGCCAGTCCGGCATCATGTATATGCTCGCCCGTTTTGTCGGCGCGGCCCGCTTCTTCAATACCGTGGCCGATCTCGGGCGCATTCCTCCTCTCTACAGGTCCTATCACAGGCCTGTTTTTGAGGAGATGGCCGCCGCCCCGAAGCGCCTCTGCTATGACGAGCTGCACCGCGCTTCCTGCGCAGATCTCAATAATCCTCTCTCCCGTCAGATTATCAGCGACCTGACCACAGCCTCGAGGGAGTCGCGCAAGCAGAACCTCTCCATCGGCCTCTACAGCCAGAGCCTCGATGACTTTCCCTCCGTCCTCGTGGATCTCGCCACGAGCGTGTACGCCCTCGGCGCGGGCAATGCCCGGGAAGCCGGGGAAATCGCTGAGCGCTTCGGGTTCAGCAGGGCGGCAGGGGAGGCCCTCCGGCGCATTACCAGGCCCACCAGCGCTGGCGCGGATTTTGTGGCCCTCTTCAGAACTGTGGACGGCGAGTCCGTGCAGTATCTTACGAATACGGCCGGCGCGTACGCCAAATGGGCCTTCTCCACGACGGCCGAGGATATGCGCGTCAGAAACCGTCTCTACGATGAACTCGGCTGCGAGAAGGCGCTCGGGCTTCTGCGTGAACGGTATCCGGATGGCACAGTCAGGGATGAAATCGAACGGCGCAGGCAGAAGATAGCCGCCGCCGGAGGAGCGGAGTCAGCGGACATCGCGGGCGCCATCATTGAGGAACTGCTCGCTGAAAGCGGGCGAAAGGATAGGTAAACAAAGTGAGGATTCCCCGGGCTGAGCCCGGGGAATCAGGGATAGAATCAGGGGAGGGACGGGAGTTTCGCCCCCCACAGTACAGGAATTTTTTTGCGTGTTTCTGTTCAGCCGTTCCGCCGTCCGGTCCCTGGAAAGGAGGACGAGGCCGGAGCCGGCTCCTGTTCTTTCTGCCTGGCCCGGAATGGTATTTTGCATCTGCCGCCGGCATCAGTCCTAACTGTCTTCGTCCATAATGGGAACGATGTTCGGGTCGCCTTCATAGTCGATGTAGCCTAAAATACCCTGAAGATAATCATGTGAAATCTTTAAATTTTTCTTCGCGGCAGGGGACAGCGGGGGATATGCCCTGTAATCCAGCGTGCTGCGTATTTCCTGAATATAGGCTTCCAGCCTTTCACGGAAGTGCATTACGCGTGCCTTTGGGTCGTTTTTTCCCAGAAAGTCCATATGCCCATTCTTGAGCCGGTATTTAAGGAGCACAAAAATGAGCGAGGCTGCGTTTCTGAATTTTATTTTCTTATCTTCACGCTGCTCTTCCATTATGTCGATCGCTATTTTCAGGAGGCCATAAGCTGTATTGTCGTTCAGGGCTTCCCAGGCCTGCGGACGGTAGTTCAGGATACGGAAAGAGGCCAGCAGAGCGTACGCGTAATGCAGATCCAGGGAGAAGATATAATTGAACAGCAGCTGGTATTCTTCCTTTGTCTGGAAGCATCTTCCGGCAGCCTCTATGTAGTATTTGGAAATTTTCTTTCCGGAATTTTCAATGATGGCGAGAACGATTTGTTTTCTGAAGGTTTCCGGCGTACGCCCCCACAGAAAAGAAGCGTGCCATATGAGTCTGACATCCGGAATGTCTGCGTGCCTGCCAATTAAAACCAGACGATCCGTCACCTGGCCTATCAGATCTTTAAATTCGGGAAGGGTATCTCCGTTCTCATCGATTATTTTGTTCTTACTGGAGGGCATAAGCCATTTTGTGCGGATGGCATTGAACGAGTCCTCCACTGCGCTCATGGAGCAGACACTATTCAGAAATTTCCTGCAGTAAACCCTGACCCAGTACTCATCGGGGAATGTTGGCGCCTCGGCAAGCGCGATATGCCCCTCGTCAGGACAGAACAGGTGTTCCTGGGGCAGTTCGTCTTCCGTGATTTCCTCCATGCGCGAAAAATCGAACAGCAGTTCCTCTATTGAGCCGTCAAGGGTTCTGAGGCAGACCTCGGCAAGGCCGCTCGCCGGTTTCATGCGGACATGCATGGTGATGGGGACATCCTCTTTCGGCGCGTACGGAAGGGGAACTACTTCTTTTCTGTAGGTATTTTCGGTTTCCTTCTCCAGATAAACGGTCAGCGTTGCATAACGTTTCTGATAGCTGAATCCGTCCACGGTATTGGTGTATACCTGTCCTCCTCTGCACGTGTCAGCGGCCACGAGGTCAGTCCAGAGGCGGTGTTTTCTTCTGTCCTGCGTCATGATTCTGAGCGGAGGCAGAGTATCAAGGTATGTGGGGAGATTATCCCGGAGTCTTTCACCATAGAGTTTCGCGCCTTCGGCTATAATATCGGAATCTGTTTTATCTGAAATCCAGATAGTGTCCGGACTGGGGAGACGGGCAACCCCGAGGGCAATGGGGTTAAGCCATGCGGGTTTGACGTAGGGCGCGAGCGGTCCGCACAGTACCACGCCACGCAGGTGACCCCCTTCCTGTCTTTTTGACATTGCCTGTTTCAGGAGTGTGGAGAAAAAACTGTCCCATACTGCACCGGAGCCGGCGTCTTTCCTTCCAATCTGTGTGGAAAGCCAGGATGACGTGTCCGCCCTGGCCAAACGTTTCGGAAGAAGATCCTGCTTCGCGTTCCATATTTTCCAGGAGCCGTCTCCGCGGCTCCAGAGGTGCCTGCATTCGGGTGGGGTGGGCCGGACGAGGGCTTCCCACACTTCGGGGAAACGCAGGACCTGCTGCCAGATTTCTCCTGGCGTATTTCCGGGGCAGCAGCTCCAGGCCCAGTCCATTCCGGTGAGTAAGGTATTTTTTATTCCCCGCGAACGTACTGGGAGCGGATATCCTGTCTCCCCGTCAGCCTGAAGGCCGAACGGCGTGAATTCAAATAGGTCCGGCCCAAGGTAGATGACGAGCATCCAGTCACCAGAGTGAATGCGGAAGTCCGTTCCGACCCCGTGAAGCCATTCCATGGCTGCGGCCACGGGACGCCAGAGAAGCTGAACGTCCCCGCGGCGTTCCCCGAAAGCCCTGAGGATTTCTTCCTGCCCCATTTCGTCGAGGGTATCCGGTATGGCCACTACAACGCTCTGATCTCTCCATTCCGCGCGTTTCAGAAGTCCGGCAAGGTGAGCCTCTATGGCATCGCCCGTTGAAAATCTGATGTTGTTCTGGCCCGGAGTCCAGTAGGACAGCCTGTCACCATCCACGACAAGTTTGCTCCAGAGAAGCGCCACGGGAACCCGGCGGAGAATTGTTTTTTCTGTAACTCTGGCTTCCAGGGGCCAGTTCATTCCGGCTTCAATACGGCTTTCCGATGCATCCCGTCCGGTCTGGAAGGCCCCCCGCCACGTGCGCGGAAAAATGACTGCTGAGGGATGAAAGGCATTGATACGCAGGGATATGGTTCCCGCACACGTATCCCCCAGTCCGAAGGCTGACAGACCCAGGATATCAGGCATCGTTTTTCTCCAGGAGTTTGAGAAAGAGATCGTCAAGAAGCACGGAGAGAACATCAACGTTATCCGCCCAGAGACAGGGATCAGCGGCCAGACACGCCAGATTAGTATTGACTCCGTCTATGGAATCAGGTTTATCGTCCGGGAAGACGTCAGTCATGACAAGTCCGGAAAGTCTGGCTACCGGAGACGGACTGTTGATGAATCTGTTCTGCTGTGCGAGGCCGGACTCCGCCGAGTGCTTCAGGGCGTAGAAATTCAGTTTCAGAGTGGATGCCAGGCTGTGCACAGGCCAGACGATGATGACGCGCGCCAGGGCTGGCTTTTCCCGCAGATCCCGCAGAGGTTTAATCACGAAGTACATAGAACCGCCCGTGCTGCCCAGAGACGATGCCGGGACATGATTTTCCATTTCGTCCGCGTGGACTATCTCGAGCACTGCTTTGCTGTGGGGGCCTGAGAGCAGGAACGGGCCCGGATCCGTTCCTTGCAGAATACGGTTCCCCTGTGTCTGTTCACCGAGAAAGCCGCATGCGGCACGCGCCAGAGGAGTGACCCTGACGTGAAAACCTCTGCCTTTGGCCATGGAAAAAAGGGCGGTTCCGAGGAGAAGTCTGCATATGTCAGCCCAGGTATTTCCCTGCCAGGCCCACATCCAGTCCTCTTCGTCCTGCTTGCGGAGGAGCTTCTGGTAGAGTTCCCAGATTTTGCGGTAGCGCGCATCGTTCTGCAGCACGTAATTAGGCCGCGCCCCGCTTTCAAGCGTTCCCACATCCTCCCACATGGGGCGCTTCAGAAGGTCAGAGCATATGCTGCTGTACCGGCCGACTTCTTTCGCATAGCCTGTGTCTGTCTTTCCGGAACAGATGACGCTGATGTACTGCTGGCATTCCCGTATGCAGCGCTGGAGAAATTCTTTGAGGACCCTGTTTTCGAGAGTGTTGAATGTCTCGCGCCGGGAAAGCGCCTTCAGCCTCTGCCTGTTGGATGAAGCTTTTTCAATGGGAGTTTTTCCAGGCTGCCTGAAATACCAGTGCATGCATCCGGCATCCATTTCTCCGGCTTTGGCCGCGGGAAGGAGCTTTCTCTCGTGGACAAGCATGCGTCTAGCGGCATGAACGAGTTCCTGGACCCGCTGTGACATTTCTTCCGCTATGGAGACAATGAGTGAACGTTTCTGGACGGAGGTGTCACCCCCGTATTCGCGTATGCAGGCAGGCATTTTTTCCCAGGGAAGAGACAGGGCTCCCTTTCTCTGTAATCCCGCTTTCTGATGACAGAAATCAAAAAAAGATCCCCATTCCAGAACCATTTTCTGTAACCAGCCTTTATCCCGCAGACTGCCCGGTACCGCACCCCGGGGCACAACGGTCACGCATTCACGTATGCCGTTATGGGAAAAGGTTAGCGTCATGGTGCTGCATGCGCCCAGCGTACGGCGGGAAGAAGCTATGGCATGCGGCACGCGGTAGAGCTGAAAGTGGCCGTTGTAGTAGGGACAGCCGATAGGGTGGAAAGGCTCATGTCGGGCATCTGTACTGATGGAGAAATCCTGTGGTACCGACAACAGAGGACTTCCGTAATAGGGCAGTTCGATGGTCGCGCCGTCCTCTGTTCCGAGAGAAATGCTTTCCCTGGGACAGCCAATGACGGACCATGGCCAGTAATGAAACTGTATGGCTCTGCTGGACATGGCCGGTTTATGACCTCGTTACACCCTGCCAGAGGAAGATGCCGGTATCCTTTGCGTTTCCGAGCGCCAGCCGATAGGCGTCCAGAAGTTCTTCGTCGTCAACGGCGGCGATGACGCTCTCGATCTGGTCGAGACTGCTGCTTGCTGCGGGCAGGTTCATGTCGCAGCCGCGGAGCTTGGGAAGTATCTTCTGCTCCACTTGGTCAGCAAACGCCCAGCGCATTTCCCGGCTGTTGGGACGGGCGCCCGGGTAGTTTGCCACATAGCTCAGAATGGCTTCCTCGACGCGGAACCCGAAAGCGCGCCCCAGTGCGGAAAGCGCATTGTTGAGCGTCTTTGTCCATCCGCTGCAGGCATCGGCGTACTGACGGATATCGTTCTTCTTCCAGCTCTTCCAGGCTTTTGCGGAGATGGACTGACCGCTGTCCAAACGGGCCATGCTTGGCTTTTCGTGATCTCTGCGTTCCGCGGGCTTGCCAAAGCGAAGCACATTGGCACGGTCCAGCACCTTGTCCGAGAGTGTCTGAGTGGTCTCGTCTTCGTTCATTGTGCCAACGAAGAGAATATTATCAGGCACCCACACGGAGTACGTTTTGTTTCCGGCTCCGGTGTCGAATTCTATAGAAGCCCTGCTGCGGGATTTTTGATCCCCGGGCTCCACCGTACGGCGGAGTTCTAGTTTGGAAAGAAATTCACTGAAATAGTATTCCGGGCGTGCCAGGTTCATTTCATCCAGCAGAACCATGAGCATTCCTCTGCGGATATTGGCATCGCCGGGGGTGTTGAATAAGCCGATATACGGATCCATCCGCAGCAGGCAGCGGGCTAGTTCTGTAGCCTTGTATCGTCTTTCAAGGTAGTTGTAGAAGCCGAACAGATCCTGGGATGAATCCCAGCGGGGCTGTACGGAAAGAATGATTTGATTGATGCCCATGAATTCCGCGTATTTGACGGGCAGAAGCGTTTTGCCCGTGCCGGACACGCCGGCCAGCACCGTGAGCGGGTTGATGTCCTGGCACTTGAGAGAGGTGTGCAGAGCGTTGATGGTTCTCTGGGGAAACTGCAGCCGGGCTTCCCGCAGCGCGCGTGTAAAGTCCTGGAGCATATCCTGTTCACTGGCCTCATCCACAAGCGGCACGGAACGGAGAGATTCGGGAGCGCGCAGAAGATCACCGAGCGCCTCATCTTTTTCAGGCTCAAGGCCCAATGCCTGCCGTCCCATTTCATGGACCTGTTTCCTGAGTTCGGGCAGCTGGGCATTCAGGGCTGTAAACTCGGTATTCGCTTCAGCGACCTGTTTCCGGATCGATGTGAGCTGCTGCTCGGCTTCGGCGGTCTTTTTTTCAAATTCGTTTTTCTTTTCTTCTTCCTCCTGCTGTCTTACTTTAAGCTCCTGCAGCTTCAGAGAAACGCTGTTGCACTCATTTTCAGCATCTATGCTCTGCTTTTTGAGTGCTGGAATCTGTGTATTAAGTGCTGCGAACTGAGCGTCGGCCTCGGCTTTCTGCCTGAACAGGGACGCAATGTCGTCTTTCAGCTGACTGAGTTCGGACTGAGCTTCTTCCTTCTGATCAATCTCCTTCCGCAGTTCATTCAGATGTTGTTCTCTGTCCGGGATAAGTTCTTCAAGTTTTTTCAGTCGGGCCTCGCCTGTGGTGATGGCGGTATCAATTTCGGCCTTCTTGATAAGTTCTTTTTGCAGCGCCTCGTATTCCCTGCGGACTTTCGGAAGCGAATTTTTCATACTCAGTGCATTCTGGTATTGTTCTTCAAGTTTCTCGAGGTCGGAGCGTCGTTCTGCCATTTTGGCTTCCAGTTCTTTCCGCTCGACCTGCATGACTGTCAGTGCCTCGACGGCGTCCCTGAGTCCCTTCAGTTTATCCTGCTGGACAAGAATGGCCTGACGCAGTTCTTCCTGCTCCTCTCTCTCCCCCCGGATCTTGCGCAATTCATCTTCCTGCCCAGAGATATACTGTTCCAGCTTTTCTTTGTCGGATTTCAGCATTGTGACGGCACTGGAAAGATCCGCCGCGTCCTGGTACTGCTGAGACACTGTACTGATGCAGCGCCTGAGATAGAGCACCATGGCAAAGACGAAAAAAATGAGAACAGCCAGAGCCAGGACGGCGATAAGAGAGCCGTTTACCAGCGGTGGAATAGAAAAACTTCCATTCATGTCAGAGACTCCTTATTCCTGCTTCTGGGGAGCTGAACCGTTGCCCTGAGGTACGTCCGGAGTGTCTCCCTGTTTCTCGCCGTTTTCCTTCAGGAGTTTTTTTAGCTTTTCAAGTGCCTCGAGGGTCTCCTCCTGGCTGGCACTGACTGAAGGAAGTCTGCTTGCGCTTTCGGAAAGCCGCGTCAGGCATTTTTCGAGCCTGAGACTTTGGTCCTGCAGTGTTTGCTGCACCTTATCGAGATCAGCCGGTATAGCTCCGATATTTTTTCCGGCTGAACGCGCGGCGTCATTCAGATCTTTCTTTATCTTTTGCAGATCCATATTGATGCCCCGCAAAGAATCAGCCATACTGACTAAACTGCCTTTGCCCGCTTCCATCTGCTGGGACAGTGATTTGAGGCTGCCCTCCAGATTCTCGATAGCACGGTTGTAATCCTGCGTTTTCTGTCTGATGTTGTTCTCAGAAACAGCATTGAAAAGATCCGTGAGTTTTTCCTGCATTTTTTTCCCTGTTGCTGAAAAAACATCCGCGTCTCCTTCCATCCTGGTACCCTGGCTGCTGATTTTGTTAGCTGCGCCCTGCACCGTCGCTGCCGATGAAGAGAGGGAATCCACGCTGGCAGAGAGGCTGTCGAGCTTCTGCTTCAGTTCCTGACTGAATGCCTCCAGCTTTTCCTCAGCCTGCTTCTGAAGTTCGGCTTCTTTTTTCCGGGCTATCAGCTCGTTCAGTTCGCTGGTTTTTTCCCTGATATTGCTGCGCAGCAGTCTGAGTTCTTCATTCTTTGAATCCAGATCTTTCTGAATTTCGGATTGCTGCTGCTTTAAGCCTGGCAGGCTGGCCAGAATATCCCTGTGCTCCTGAAGTTCCGCATAGCGCTGTTCGAAGTTGATCATCCACCCAAAAATAAAGATGCAGAGAACGACGGCGCCAAACGCGCATATGCCCAGCAGCCACATGGGAGGAAAGAATTTCCCAAGCGCGGTACTGCCCGTTTTTTTTGTTTTGCTGTTATTTTCTGCCATGGATTTTATCCCTTACATTTAGCATGGGACAGCATGGATTCCCACTCACGCTGGATGCGGCCCGTGCATCCCCGCAGGTTGTCCCTGATTTCAAAAGTCCAGAATCGGATGACCTTCCAGCCGGCCGCGTTCAGTTCCAGGGTCCGCCATACGTCATCGCTTTTCCTGCGCCCCCAGGCATCCCTGTGATTTTCCCCGTCAACTTCTATGTCGAGGCGGCATTCGGGATGAGATTCGTCACGGAGGGCAAGATCCAGTCTCCTGTAGCCGACCGGAACCTGCGGCAGTGGATGAAGTCCGAACCTTTCCAGAGCTTCAGCAAGCAGTTTCTCATAGGGGGATTCGTAGGGATACCACACGGGCTTCCTCTGAGGGCGCGGGTGGAGTTTCTCCGTGTCAGCGAGGAGTGCTATATGGGGGATGCCGCAATCCGCTGCCCATTCCCTGTCTCCCACGACGTAGAGTATAGCTCTGGCGCGGCTTACGGAGACATTGAAAAGATTGGGATTCTCGCGGAGGAATTTCAAAGCCCCGTCAGTCAGCCCGTTCCCCGAGCAGAGGCTGAAGATTATGACATCGCGTTCTCCGCCCTGGAAGCCGTGGGCTGTGTCCGAGAGAAGGCAGGCATTCCTTTGAAGGTCTTGGGGAATGCCGGATACCTGTAGTTTGTCCTCGATGCGCCTGGCCTGTTCCCTGAAAGGCGTAACGATGCCGATGGTGCCATTGTAATGATCTGAAAGCAGGAGTTTTTTCACAATCTTCACGACTTTCTGAACTTCTTCTGGACACCAGAAGCTCCTTTGCCCCTCTCCGCGGCATAACATCCCCCGGACGTTCTGCCACAGAATGGAACCCGGAGTGATCCCGGGAGTGCGGAGCTTCGTCCCGTCTGTCCCCACCTGCAGCCGGCCACCGTAAAAAAGCTGGTTGGAATATTCAGCAATTGCTCCGGTGTTCCGGAAGGTGCAGTCCAGAAGAAACGGAGTAGCTGAGGGGGAGCCCGATGCCAGATCATAGATGGAGTTCTCCGCAAACGTGAAACGCAGATCTGCCAGAGATGACAGATCAAGTTCCCTTCTCAGCAGAGCCTCCCGGTCAGCTGTCATGCGGGAGACGAAGCGCAGCTGGCTGGGATCGCCGATGATGCCCGCCCGGCGGGCGCGGAACAGCACCGGAATGGCTGAAGGAATGCTGGACTGGCTGGCCTCGTCAATGAGCGCCAGATCAAAAAGGCCGGGCAGAAGGGGCAGAAAACGTTTCACGGAGAGGCTCGTCACGGCCCAACAGGGGAAGCAGTGAAATACCGTGGTGAGGCTCTTGGGGAGTTCCTGGACGAGCATCGTCCGGACATCGTCGGAGAACGAGGAGCCGCGGGCGGCGGAGAGGGCTCTCTCCACACCCTTTAACTGGGATCGGTCAGCGTCCGCAGGCATTTTCTGCCGTGCGGCAGCGTCTGTGCGGAGTATTTCAGGGAATTGTTTCCTCGCAGCGTCGTCTAACTGTGCGATTTCTTCCTCAAGCTTTCCAAGGTCAGGCATCTCTCTCAGACGCTTCTCGAGATTACGTATATCCCCTTTGAGCCTCAGGACGCGTGACGCGGCTTCGAAGATATCAGCGAATGCATGTATGTCACCGCCGAGGGAACAGACCGGCGCCTTCGGGCAGTACGCCCGCAGAAGCCGGCCTGCGCACCAGAGCCGCAGGAGCGCGTGAAGATTGCCGCGCATAAGGAATGTACGCCAGGGGGGCTGGTTCCCGCACAGTCTGGCAAGCCCGGAAGCTGTATGGAGGAGAGCGGCCCTGCCCGCTTCTTTCACGGGAAGACGTGAAAGATATGGGCGTACAATGAAATCGGAATCGAGTTCTCCCCGGCGGTTGGCAAGGACGCAGCCGAGGACCTCCTCATCTTCGGCGATGAGACTTTTTTCTCCGCAGGTTTCCAGAATTTCGAGGAAGGATTGCAGTTTGAGTGTTGATTCCGGTTCGCCGGAGGGCATGGTCAGTATGGACCTGATGGCTTCCCTGATTTTGGGAAAAGAGTGCAGGTTGAATTTTGATTCCGGTCCGCCGGAGGGCATGGCCAGTATGGCTCTGATGGCTTCCCTGATTTTGGAAAAAGAGTGCAGGTTGAATTTTGATTCCGGTCTGCCGGAGGGCATGGCCAGTATGGATCTGATGGCTTCCCTGATTTTGGAAAAAGAGTGCGGTGTGAATTTTGGTTCCGGTCTGCCGGAGGGCATGGTCAGTATGGACCTGATGGCTTCCCGGATACCGAAGGAAAGGTTTGGGTCATCCTTGCTGTTGCAGCGGGCGACAGGGGAGATGCCATCCTGGTCGGGAAGGCGTTCCATGACAGAGTCTATGGCCTTATGGTTGTAACTTGAGAGAAGAACAGTCTGCCCGCGGAGCCGGGCATTGATCACCGCGCCCGACACAACCTGGCTTTTTCCTGTTCCGGGTGGTCCCTGAATCACGGTCAGTGGAGATTTGAGCAGCGAGGCGACAGCTCTCCGCTGTGTGCCTGTAAGAGAAAAGTCAGTGGCGACAGAACCGGGGGCGGGGCGCAGTGTGGCGTCCACCTGCGTGTCCGTGAAGAAAAAGGCGAGAGCTGTTTTGTCCAGCTGGTCGTCCGGAACTTTGGCAATGGCCTCAAGCTCCGCGAGGAGGCTTTTCGTGTAGGGGCTGCTTCGGCCGGCGGAAATGACGGCTCTGTTATAAATGCCGCTCCGCCCTGCCGGCAGGATGGGCGTATCCAGAACGAGAGATGGATCCAGCACCTCCCTGATTTGTTTTTCGCAGAGGGATGAAAGAATTCCGGCCAGCATGGCAAAATCGGGAGTGTCTCCGCTCTCAGGCTGCTCTTCGCCGTCTCCGCTGGCATACATTCCACAGGCCTCAAGAAACGTTTTTTTAGCGCTGCTCTGAGAAAAATTGCGATCCAGCCACTCTAGGTTGACATCTGGCTGTGTCAGCCTGGACTGGAGCTCGAATCCGGATCTGGTGATGCGGTGGTCAAGCGTGTAGCAGAATATCGGCTCCAGCATGACTTCGCCGTCTTTCGTGATTGTGGCGCTGACGGGGTATCCCAGCGTCAGCACGGTCGTATCCGGGTTCAGCCATAGGGTCCTGAGTGTGTCGGAAAGCCCCGCGAAAGGAAGGTATTTCTTCCAGAGAGTATTGTTTCTGGGGTACCAGTGGCCCGCGTCTGAAACAAAAATGAACTGTTTGCCGATATTTTTCTGAAAGACTTCAGCCGCCATCCCCTCTTCAAGACGCACGCAGCTGATGTAGTAGGAAAGAAGCTTTCGAAAGAATGACCACCGGCCATCACTCTCTTTTGCAGGGAAGAATTCTCTGCAAATTTTTTCTCCAGGGCTGCTCAGAAGGCATGGTTTTTCTCTGTACGAGGGAAGACTGGCCGTCCCGTGGATCCTGTCATTTCTGATGCTTATTTCTCCCCGTTCCGAAAGATCCACGCAGCAGCGGAAAATTTTATAGGCCGGCGTGTGCAGCCGCGCAGAAAGATCCCACGCTATCCTGCGGGGGGAGACATCTCCATAGGTATGGGCCACCGCGTCAAGAACAGCCTGGCGGATCCTGCGATAACTGTCGGATTCTCGTTCTTCCCTGGAAATCTTCATGACGGCTACTTTGATGTTCAGTATCCTCATGGATACATTGTGCCATGTTTCAAGATACACCTTATAAAAGCGGAGAAGGTTCTTTGTCCAGAGTCTGGGGGCCACTGCAACAGAGCTCCGGAGACAGCAAGTTTCGTTTTTTATCCGGGGAACAGAAAAGAGGCTGGGTGAAGAGTCTCATCAGAGATTCAGGGGGTATGGAATATATTCCCCTGAGGAGATATCCGAAAAAGAGGCGAAAAGTTCCCGAAATGCTTTTGTCCTGAGTTTTCTGATGTTTCTGCCACTGGAATTTTAGGGTGTTGATTTTGACGGCGCGCGGGGTCAAAATGACCAACTATACTCAAACGCCGCGCAGTCGGTGCGCATACTGGCTGCAGAAAGGGGTTACGCATGTCAGGAAAGATTTCCAGCGCTTTGCACCATTTCTTCGGAAAAAGCCGTGATGGCGGGAAGGCCATAGGGCATTACCGCAAGCTCGCCGAGAAGGGGGACGCGGACGCCCAGTTTTACCTCGGCTACCTGTACGAGGAAGGCGAAAAGCTGGATCAGGATCCCGCCGAAATGGTAAAATGGTACGGCCTTGCCGCGGCGCAGGGGCATACGGAGGCGGAGTACCGTCTAGGCCTCTGCTGCTATTACGGCATAGGCATGGAAAAGGATCCGGCTAAGGCAGCTGAATGGTTCCGCAGGGCAGCTGAAAAGCAGCATGCCGGAGCCGAAGTGGGACTTGGTTACGCGTACTTCTACGGATCAGGCGCGGAAAAGAACGTCAGTGAGGCTGTCAAATGGTTCTCTCTGGCCGCCGATCAGGGAAATGCGGACGCCCAGTGCTGTCTTGGCGTCTGCTGTTCCCAGGGAAGCGGCGTGGAAAGGAATATGACTGAGGCCGCCGGCTGGTATGAAAAAGCGGCGGAGCAGGGCAACAGTGAGGCTGAGTACAGGCTGGCCTGCTGTTACCTCGATGGCGCGGGCGTTGACAGGGATCAGAAAGCGGGCCTGAAATGGCTTCGCGGAGCCGCCGAAGACGGTGTGCCGGACGCACAGTGCCGCCTCGCCCGGTGTTATGCCCGGGGAGAGGGCGTAAAACAGGACATGCACGAGGCCGTGAAATGGTTCCGCGACGCTGCCCTGCAGGGAAACGGAACAGCCCTGAAGTACATCGCCGACTGCTACGCCCGCGGGGAAGTGTACGAAAAGGATCTGTCTGAGGCCGTGTCCTGGTATCAGAAAGCGGCCGGGGCCGGCGAGGCTGACGCTGCGGCGGAACTTGGGAAATTTTATTCCGAGGGCATCGGCGTGGAGGCGGACAGGGAAAAGGCCGCTTCCTGGTATCACAGGGCTGCCGAGGGCTACCAGACGCAGGCGGTCGAGGGGAACGCCCACGCCCAGCAGCGTCTGGGACTCTGCCTGTTCAGGGGCCGGGGAACGCAGGAGGATCTTGACGAGGCCGTGCACTGGTTCCGGATAGCCGCCGAAAACGGGGACGCTGAGGCCCAGGCCGATCTGGCCCGCTGCTACAGCCTCGGGCAAGGCGTCCGCAGAGACAGGGATCAGGCCATGGCCTGGTACCGCAAGGCCGCGGAGTCGGGATTTGTGGAAGCCTTCCGTATGCTCGGCGACATGTACACGCAGGCGCAGAACGGCACGCAGAACATGGATGAGGCCTTTAAGCTCTATATGAAGGCTGCTGAGCATGGCTCCGTCATTGCCGAACACCGCGTGGGGCAGTGTTTCATGAAGGGAGCGGGCACGGAGAAGAATCCGGAGCAGGCTGTCTTCTGGTACACGAAGGCCGCGGAGCAGGGGCTTGCCTCCGCCCAGATGGATCTCGGCGTGTGCTATTCCTTCGGGAACGGAGTGAAGCAGAGCGACACCGAGGCCATGAAATGGTTTAAGAAGGCGGCCGATCAGGGATATCCGAGGGCGCAGTTCGCTGTCGGCAACTGTTACCAGAAAGGCGCGGGCGTGCCGAAGAACCCGGAGATCGCCATGGAGTGGATACGCAGGGCCGCGGATCAGGGGTATGCCGATGCCCAGCTCTATCTTGGCATCTGCTTTCTCAACGGCGTGGATGTCCCCCAGAACAAGGAAGAGGGCATTGCCCTTATCCGGCAGGCCGCGCAGACCGGCAACCCCGATGCCGAGCTTTTTCTTGGCATCTGCTACGCGAAGGGCAACGGCGTGGAAGAGAATCTCTCTCTTTCCGTGCAGTGGGTGCACAGGGCTGCGGTGAAGGGGCACGCGCCAGCGCAGAAATGGCTTGGCGACTGCTTCACCCGCGGTGACGGCGTGCTCGTCAACCCGGCCGCTGCCGCGAAATGGTATTACAAATCCGCTGTGCAGGGCTTTCCGTCAGCGCAGAAGCGCCTGGGTGACTGCCTCTTTGAGGGCTGGGGCATAGCGGAGGACAAGCAGGAGGCGGCCGAATGGTACCTGAGGGCCGCGCAGCAGGGGAACAAAGAAGCCCAGGAACTCCTGCAGAAATACTATTACTCCGGAAACCAGGAAAAATAGACTTTCCGGGCATTCCAAGAGACGGGGCGGCGCGCTTTTCCCATAAGGGGAGGGCGGCCGCCTTTTTTGATCGGGCAGCTTGCTCTCCCCGGAGGACAGGAAGTTCACAGCCTCAGGATACATCTGCTGTTCCTCTTGGCCGCCGGTTTCGAAAAAAAGAAGGGAAAGCTGATATTGGGATGCCGTTCCTATCAGCAGAAAGAGTCTTTCCGTGACAAAAGCCCGGTCTGCCCCATTCCGGCCAGAAACGTTTTCATCACTGTTTGATTTCAAGTCCGTTTCGTTTTACACAACATAGTTATCGTAAGCGTTTGCTGCGAAAAAAGAGGAGAGGGGCCTGCCCATTCAGGCTTGAAGTTCTGCGTGTAATGGCCCAGCTCGGAGTGAATTGGAGTCGTTACATGGAGTTATTCAGAACCATCTGTCGGGCCATCAACAGGATACCCTTCATCCTGCAGATCATCCTTGGCATGTGCCTTGGTGTTGTGCTGGCCCTCATTGTTCCGGGCGACAAGGTTGTCGTCCCTGTCTGCGGCGTGCTGTTCGTTTCAGCCCTGAAAGCCATAGCGCCGCTTCTGGTCTTTGTTCTCGTCGCCGCGGCCATCGCGCGTCAGGAACCCAACGGTTCCGCCGCGAAGATGAAACCCATTCTTCTGCTTTACTTTATTTCCATGCTGCTCTCGTCCATGGCAGCCCTGTGCATGTCGTACGCTTTTCCCAGCACGTTCCCCACGCTGGCGGAGGCCGTTAACAAGTCTACCCCCAAGGCGGTTTCTGAGGTGATCCTGAATGTGCTGCGCAGCGCCGTGGATAACCCGATTAACGCTCTCGCCACAGGTAACTACATTGCCATCCTGGTCTGGGGCGTGGCTTTCGGCATTCTTTTCCGCGTCGCCAGCAGCGCCACTAAGGACGTGCTCATGGATCTGGCAGTGACCGTGAGCGGCGTCGTGAAGTTTGTCATCCGTTTCGCGCCTCTTGGCGTCATGGGTCTTGTTTTCAGTTCCTGCACCCAGCCCGGCGGTTTCTCCAACCTGTTGAATTACCTGCATGTTGTCGTCGTTCTCGTGGTGACCATGCTCTTCATCGCTTTCGTCATCAACCCGCTCCTGGTCTTCCTCATGACCCGCAGGAATCCGTATCCTCTGGTCTGGACCTGCACTGTCCACAGCGGGCTGTATGCCTTCTTCACCCGCTCCTCTGCGGCCAACCTGCCCATTAACCTCCATCTCTGCAGCCGCCTCGGCATTCCCCGTGAGACGTACTCCGTGTCCATTCCTCTCGGCTGCACCATCAATATGTCCGGCGCGGCTGTCACCATCGTTATCATGACGATGGCTGCCGTGAACACCCTCGGTGTGAACGTCAGCTTCGGCGCGGCTTTTCTGATGTGCGTGGCTGCCGTGTTCTGCGCCTGCGGCAGTTCCGGCGTAGCCGGCGGCTCCCTTATGCTGATTCCCCTTGCCTGCTCCATCTTCGGTATCTCCAATGACATCGCCATGCAGGTCGTGGGCATCGGTTTCATCATCGGCGTTGTCCAGGACTCCTGCGAAACGGCCCTGAACAGCTCCTCCGACGTTATTTTCACGGCAACGGCCTGCGGCTGTACCAGCGGTAAGATGAGCCCCATCGGAAAAAAAGGAAGATCTGAAGGCTAAGGCCTAATCCGGGTACTTCCATTCCGTAACCAGACACAGGAAGGACAGTTCCGGCTGTCCCTCCTTTTTGTTTCTACACTCGGACGAGAGAGGGAGCTTTTCCGCCGGTTTCCCAAAAAAAGAAAAAGTCTGCACAGAAAATGTGTTGACTTTTTTTCGATACTGGGGCATTTATGTCAAACACGACGCGGGGTGGAGCAGCTCGGTAGCTCGTCGGGCTCATAACCCGAAGGTCATTGGTTCAAATCCTTTCCCCGCAACCAGAAAGTTCAGGCGCTTATGGATTTTTCTCCATAAGCGCCTTTTTTGTTTCCTGTCCTGTTCCTGTGAGGGCGCGTCTTACCCCATTCCCGGCATTTGTCCGCCCTGTGCAGAGAATCCTCAAACATCCGTTTGTATTCGCGGATAAACTGCGTTGGCTTTCATAACCGTCGGCATAGGCGGGCGCTGTGCTTCATAAAGTCGAAGCGCTATTTGAAACTGAAAACGTGATCCTGATTGGCCCGTCCGGGAGCGGAAAGATACACCACTATATGGATTCTACCCTCCGGGACAGGACAGAGGGGTCAATTTTCGTTCGTTTTTTTGGGGGCACCAGAACTTTCGTTTGACAATCAGGACAGTGATCTTCACCCACGGCTCTTCATCAGGGAAGACATCAGTTACGCTGGAACGGCGTTTTATCTGTTAAGTCTTCCTGTTGTTTTGATTCAGCAATCCGGCCCCGTGAAAAACTGGCGGTATGGTGATTGTCTCCTTGTGTCCTGTCATAACTTGAAAAAATAAATAAAATCTGCAAAAGACTGACAGAATGCCCAGGAAGATCTCCTGTTGTTCCTGTCACGCTGTGACGCAGCGGCCTCAGACTGCGTCATTTATAAGGAGCTGTGCCCGCCGTGCGGAAAAATAATCTGGTTGCGCCAGTTCTGAAATGGGTTGGCGGTAAGAGGCAGCTCCTGGAAACATTTCTTCCGCTGCTGCCGGCAAGGATAACATCGTATTGCGAGCCTTTTGTGGGCGGCGGCGCGCTGCTTTTCCATCTGCAGCCGGAAACAGCGTACGTCAATGATATCAATGAGAATTTGATTCTCGTCTATACTGTCATCAGGGATAACGTCGAAGAACTGATTCAGGAATTAAAAAAATATAGGAATGAAAAAGATTTCTTTTATTCCGTCCGTAATTGGGACAGAGACAGAGAAAAATACGACTCTCTGTCAGAAGTCGAACGGGCGGCGCGTATCCTGTATCTGAACAAAACATGCTACAATGGTCTTTACCGCGTGAATAGCGCCGGCGAATTCAACTCGCCTTTTGGCAGTTACCGCAATCCAAATATCGTGAACGAACCCGTCCTCCGGGCGGTAAGCGCCTATTTCAACGCCGCGGCAGTTTACTTTTCCTGTATGGATTACGCGGAAGTCTTGGCTCAGGTAAAAAGGGGGACTTTTGTGTACCTCGACCCGCCGTATGACCCTGTTTCCGTGACGTCCAGCTTCACTGGGTATGCGAAGAGCGGGTTTACCAGAGACGACCAGATACGGCTGAGGACGTGCTGCGATGATTTGAGCAGACGCGGGATACAATTCATGCTGTCGAATTCCGCGACCCCTTTCATCATGGAGCAGTACGCAGCGTATCGTATTACCGTCGTCCGGGCCAGGCGGGCCGTCAACTCTGTCGCAGGCAGACGCGGCGATGTTGATGAAGTCGTGGTGAGAAATTACGGATAACACTGATCCCGGTCTGAAAAAGCCGTCCTCTGCGAACGCTCCATGCGGAGAAAGGCAGACGGCCGGCGTATCAGTTTTCACCGATCGGACCGGCCGTCTGCGGAGGTATGGAATTTTTTGTCCCGGCGGCATTACGGAGCCCCGGGGCACGCTTCATTCGTCTTAGTCGAGCTTTTTGGCTTTCAGCCACCGGGAGAGGAGGTCGGCCACCTGCAGGCTGTTTCTGTCAGAGAAGGGGAAGTGCGTATTGCCGTGAAGTCCCCTGTCGGGCAGGTGTACCACTGTGACATCGCCGCCATGGCGGTTGACGGTCTCAGCCCACTTGAGTGCCATGCTCATGGCCGCGCGCCAGTAGTCCTCGTGCGGCTCGGTGACGGGCTCTGAAGGAATGTTGTCGCCGTAGTAGATAACGATGGGCATTTTCGTGAGGGCCATGAACTGACTGAGCGGCACCCCCTTTGCCTTAAACGGACCAAACGCGCTCGCGTTGGGAATGGGGTCCGGCACTTCGCCTTCGGGGAAGAGGAAACCGCTGCCGGGCTCATAGGAGACGATGGCCTTCACATTGTGGCTTTTGAGTGCCGTGAGCCAGCCGACGCCGCCGCCCTGGGAATGCGTGACGAGGATGGCGGGGCCGGACTGCTCCAGAACGGCGGCCATGGCGTCGGAGATGACGCCGTAGTCAAAGGGGGCGGTATTGGGTGTCATCTGGCGCAGGAACTGATCCATGGCCTTATCACCCTGAGCGAACTGGGATCCCCTGAAGACATTGGGTCAGACGCCGATGCGGAACTGTCCAAACCAGTACTGTTCGTCGGGCTTCGCCTCGATGGTGGACGCGACGGTGGCGCGTCCGGCGTCGCCGCGCCTCGGCTGATCGACGAGATAGACGCCAAAGCCGCGGCGCAGGAAAACGTTCTGGAAGCCTTCGCGTCCGTCAGGCGTGGTCTGCCAGGTCCTCATGGACTGGCCTGCGCCATGGAGGAAGACGAGCGGGTATTTTCTGGCGTGAACCGGAATCTGGTAAAAGACGCTCGCGTGATCGCCGTGCAGGGTCTGCCCTTCGGGCGTGGGCTTCATGGGATTGTACGGTTCCTTCGCGGGAATAACCGTGCCACCGGCGGAGAAGGTTCCCTGCCTTTCGATGGAAATCGGTTTCTGGGATGCCGCGCCGGCCGCCGCGGCGGAGGTCGTGACAAGGCCTGCCGCGAGCAGGATGACGGCAAGAAGGTTTGTTGGTTTCATGTGTTTCTCCTCATTCTGAAAAGACGCGTTCTTACGCGCGATCCGTGTATCCGTGGAAATTTGCGGTTTTCTGTTCAGCCCGTCCGACGCGGCTTGACTGGAGCTAAAGGCTGTATCCGGTTTTTCTGAGCCAGGCTGCGGCGCCAGCCGGCGCTGTGTCCATATTCTGCCGGCAGACAGCGAAACCCGTCTCCTGCACTCTGGCGCCGGGCTGTTTTTTTCCGGATTGTCTCTATGGTGCGGGAGAACCCGCTCCCCCCGTGGGTACAGAAGGGAATGATGGCTTTGCCGGAGAGATCCTGCTGCTCGAGGAACGTGTAGAGGAGCATGGGCATATCGCGGCCCACCAGTTGGGATATCCGGGGAAGAGCGTGTCATACGCCGTGAGATCGGGTGCACCGCTATTTCCGGACGTATGTCACCGGCCTGTTCCTTCTCAGCCAGACTGACAAGCGCCCTGTGTTCCCTGGGGTAGGGGGTAACAGGTTCGAGGCGGAAGAGGCTGCCGCCGGTCTTCTGCCGGATGAGCATAGCCACGTACTGCGTGTTCCCAGGAGCCTTTCCGTCCACGATCACGGTGCTGTTTTCTTCATCCCGTGTCCATATGTAAGGGATTGTCTGTTTCGGGCATGGAGAAGTAGACGATGAGGGGCTTTTGCGCTTCCTCTGCCAGGGCCGGAGGGAGGTACCTGACGGCAGGGGCGAAAATGCCTGTGAGAGCGGCCGCGCAGGTGAGCCTGAGCAGACGTCTGCGGGAAAACGTGAGATGTTTCATGCTGATCTTTTATTTTTCAGGGTACTGACCGGCCGTGACTTTTTCCATCCATGTCACGCTTTTGCCGTCTTCGCGCTCACCGATGGCGAGGTGCGTCATGGCGCTGCCGGGCGCCGCGCCGTGCCAGTGCTTCACGTTTGGCCGGCAGATGACCACGTCTCCCTGGTGTATGGTCCTGATCGGCCCGCCCCATTCCTGGGTAAGACCGGTTCCGAAGGTGACGATAAGCGTCTGGCCGAGGGGATGGGTATGCCAGTCTGTGCGGGCACCTGGTTCAAAAGTGACGTAAGCGCCGTAGACCCGCTGGGGGGCTTCGGTCGAAAAGGCCGGATCGACGCGGACAGAGCCTGTGAAGTGCTCTGTTCCGGCAGGAAGGGAAGCTGCGGAACCGGCGGGGATGACGGTCTGCCCGGGAGCGGCGGAGGCCGGGGCCGCGGTCAGGAGCGCTGCCGCAAGGAGCCAGAGAGAAAGAGGAGAGGTGTGCTGCATGATGTCCTCCGTACATGTTTCCGCGGCACGGGCGGAAAACCCGCTCCGTGCCGGAAGGCTAGCGCAGGGTCCTGTTGTAGAAAGCGGTGAGCCTGGCCATGGCCTGATCCACGTATTCGGGAACGAAGTATGTCCTGATGTGCGTGGCTCCGGGGATTTTGAAAAGCTCCTTATCGCTGGTGCCCGTGGCCTTTCTGAAGGCTTCCTCGGTCATGTAGAGCGTGTCAGCCTTTTCGCCCGCGATCATGAGCAGAGGGACATTGATGAGCCCGATCTGATCGGTGGCGTCCCAGGTCATCAGATCAAGGAGGCTGCTGGTGGTATAGCGGAAGGTTGAGTTGGGATGCCTGTGCGTCCTGCCGTAGTACATCATGCCCTCACGATAAAGATCCGTGGGAATTTTGCTGATGCTTTCGTCAGTCAGGCTGTCAAAATCCACGCTGCCGGAATAGCTGATCTCACCGGCTGAGATTTCCTTTTCGCGTGCGGCGGAGGCCTGCGCCAGGCGTTCCTGTATGGAGTCCTTCTGCGTGTTCAGAAATCCGTTGCGGCGCACTTCGCCGGAATTGAACATGCTCAGCGTGGCCACGGCGCGGATGCGCTTGTCCGACTTGGCCGCGTTCAGTGTATAGCCGCCACCGCCGCAGATGCCGAGAGCGCCTATGGATTTTCTGTCAACGCCGGGATAGCTGCTGATAAAATCGATCATGCCGTGAATGTCCTCTGTGCGGAACTGCGACTTGTCCACATTCCGGAGCGTGCCTTCGCTGGCGCCCTGGTACGCGGCATCGGCGGCGATGGTGATGAAGCCCTGTCCGGCAAGCCGCTGGGCGTAAAGCCCTGCTACCTGTTCCTTCACGCCGCCGTTGGGATGGGCAACGACGATGGCGGGGTACTTCCTGCCGGCGTCATACCCGGCGGGCGTGTAAACGTTGGCGGCAATCCTGAGGCCGTTCAGGGTGTAGTGAACGGGATGGATATTGACTTTCCCGGGGATGTTTTCCGTGATGGCTCCCCTGTATACAAGGCCGAAGGGATTGGCCGGAGCGGCCTGGGCCATGCCTGGCAGGGCCAGGAGGGACAGAACGGCAAGTTTTGCGAAGAATGTTTTCATGGGAGGGTTCCTTTCAGTGTTTGCGGCGGGGCAGAAGCCCGTTTCCCCGGAAGCTGCGCGTCTGTTTTTATTTTTTCTGACGCTTCCGGGACGCCTGTTTGTTTTCTGAAAGGAATATAGGGACAGGGATATACGGATCCTATCTCCAATCCGTGATGTTCTTTGCCCGATCCGCTCTCTCCCGTATCAGAAAGAGCGGATGGTGTTTCTCAAATCGGCTGCGGGACGCGCCGTCCGGATGGCAAGCGCAGGCGGTCATGCCGGATCCTTTTCCGCTATGGCCTTTTCATTGCGAAGCGTGGGAGAACCGTATCTGATATCAGAGGGTATATTGATGCAGGCAGCGTGAATGACATGGCCGGCGGGGAAAGCTCCGCCCGCCCGGGTTCAACGGCCGTATCCGTTCCCTATGTCAGCGCGAAGGAAATAGCATTCTCCGGAAAACCGGATTCCGCCAGAAATCTTTTTGGCGGACAGGGGCGTTTTTCCCGGAGCAGGGATCTGCGATACCGGCTGTCCCGGCGGCGTATTCCCGTTCCGTATATTTTTCCGGGAAATGCGGACAGGGCTGACCGGCTGCATGGAAGGAGATTCCTGTGCGGCCTAAAACGGGAAGGTCTTTGCCCTTTCCTGGCTTTTCTGAAAATACGGTGCGCTATGCGCGTCGGAATTCCCCTCCTGGAACAGAGGACAGGAGGCCTGGCCGCCCGTTCCGTGCGGAATCCGTACCCGCCTGGGTTTACTGGATTCCGCGCGTCTTCTGCTCCACGTCACGCCGCGGCGGGGCTCCGAACTGACGCTTGTATTCCCTGTTGAACTGGGAAACGCTTTCGTAGCCGACCTCGATGGCCGCGCTGCTCGCGTCTTTCCCTTCGACCAGCATGAGCCGCTCGGCCTCATAAAGCCGCAGACGTTTCTGGAACTGCAGGGGGCTCATGCCTGTTACCTGTCTGAAATGCCTGTGGAACGTCGACGGCGCCATGTTCGTCTGCCTGGCCAGTTCCTCTATATGGAAGGGCCTCGCGAAATTTTCCCTGAGCCAGGAAACGGCCCGGGCAACCTGGCCGGCCTGCGTGCCCGTACTGCTGAAAAACCTGAGGCAGCCGCCCTGGCTTCCGGAAAGGAGGTGATAGTGGATCTCGCGCAGAATCATGGGCGCGAAAACGGAAATTCTTCCTGGGTCGTCCAGCAGATCCACGAGCCTGACAAAGGCTTCAAGCAGTTCCGCTCCGGCCCTGGCGACAACGGCGGGCTCCTGTTCGGCTGTGTCTGACGAAATCAGGGACGGCATTTCGGTAATGAGCTGTGAGATGATGCGCCTGTCCAGCCTGATGGATATGGAAAGGAACGGCTTTTCCGGCGTGACGCTGCTGATTTGGTAGACGCCCGGCATATCGACGCCGACGACCATGCAGTAGCCTTCGCCATAGTTGACTTCCTGATTGCCGATCATGGAGCGCTTGTAGCCCTGCACGATCAGGGCGGCGATGGGGAAATAGAAGCACTTTGAGGCGGGTGTGTCCCTGTCAAAGCGGCTCAGCATCATACCCGGGATGGCAGCCTCAAAGCGTGTGGTCGCGGGCATGAGCCGGGTGAGTTTTTCCTTCAGAAGAGCGAGATATTCTTCCGGTTTTGTTTTTTCGTCCATAGCCGGGCTCCGGTGAAAACAGATGAAATAGTTGTGTCCGTACTTTTCATCCGGATACCCTGTTTGTGATCCTGTGTACAGATACGATCCTGCCGGCAGGGCAGAAGTGCCGCCACGCGCCGGGAGACTTTGCGGAGGGAAAAATTCACGTGTCTCTTTCCGGTTCGTCTGACGAAGATCACCTGGCTGTCCGGCAGATATCATCAGAGGCAGCCAGGCAGGTGGGGAACTTGTTACTGTGCCATCTCCCAGGACTGCCTTCGGAAGGCTTTCGGAAAGCAGGTTTTCCCGGAGAAGGCGCTCCTGGGACTGGCATTTTTTCCCTTTTAATATAAAAACAAACAGCATTAAAAAAAGTATTTTAAACAGGGCAAAAATTTCTCCGCGGACATCCGGTAATCCCCGATATAAAATTTTAGAAAAATTTTGCCATGGTATTTTTATTTTTCATGGACGTCGCTATCTGAATCAGCATCGCGGGTAATTTTCTTTGCACGGATTCCGGGGCACCGTTTTCCGCGGCCGCGGCGTCCGGTCAGAAGGAGATATCAGCGGGGAACTGACGCGGGGAAGGACGGATGCTGACCTTTTGTGCAGCTGAAAAGGCAATGGTATTTACATCATTACTATCTGTATAATCTCATATATAATACATAATATAATTATAATTTTATTATAATATCAGTTATAAATACCATGTAAAACATACTGAACAGCTGTGTTAAATGCGGATCGGTGATAAATATCACGGTTTTATATTAAAAGGTGTTTTTACCAAAAGGTTAAAGGACAGGACTGGGCACACCGGATATTCTCCAAAATGCCTGTTTCACGGTTTATTCCGAATACCCCACACTCCGAATCCGGCGGCATTAAATGATCGTCTCAGAGTTTTTGCGTAACCCAAATTGACAAGAAAGCTATTTTTGAATAAAAGGCCGCAACTCAGTCTGTAGTATTCTCAGAGTCTCTGGAACAGATTCAATCAACCCGTAACCTGGGAGGGAGAACTCAGATTCTCCCTGCGCGTGGAGGACTGTCGGTCTGCCAGCACCCAGGAGGAGGAACCGCATTCATATGTCCAGTATCAACCAAGCCCTTGTAGACGAGTTCAAGGCCAAGGCCGGGACCGTCAACGCGGTCGTTCAGGAGGTTCCGGATCTTGACGCTGCGCTCCAGTATGTCGTTGATGTCTGTGCGGCGAAATCTCCCTGTGAGCTGCTCGCCGACGAGCCCGGGACCCAGCGTGGACCCAACGGCCCCAACGGCGTGCCCACCCGTGTCCAGCGCATTGTCGCGGCTCCTTGCCTCGACGAGGAACATTTCGCCAGGCTTTCGGCCGCGTGCGAGGCCAAGGGATTCCTCTGCCTGAAGGATGGCCTGCGCAGCCGCCTGGCCGGCATTGACGTGGGCTTCTCCATGGCCGACTTCGGCGTTGCCGCCAGCGCCACCTGTGTCGTGAACACCGATTCCGAGGAAGGCCGCCTGGCCGGCATGATCTCCGAAGTCAGCGTCATCGCTCTCAAAAAATCGGAAATTTACCCCCATCTGCCCGCCATAGCGGGCAAAATGCGCGAGCGTATGGGCACCGGCAGCACTCCCACCTACACCACTTTTATCACCGGTCCGAGCCGTACTGCCGATATTGAGCGCGTTTCCGCAATCGGTGTGCACGGTCCTCTGGAACTGCACATTGTTCTGCTGGAGGCCTAATATGCATAACGCTCCCAAAAATTACGCCGAATACCATAAGGAAATTGAGGGCTCCCTGCAGGATCAGTTCCTCCGCAAGACGCTTGACTCCTTTGCCATCGCCTACCGTGAAAACCGCGAGCGTATCTTCAAGGACGTTGATGAGCATGCCCTGATTCATGCCATCGCCGACATGAAGGACGACGCCTGCAAGCACATGGAGGAACTGTACGCCCAGTTTAAGGCCCAGGCCGAGAAGCGCGGCGTGCACGTCCACCGTGCGGCCACGGCGGAAGAGGCCAACGCCATCATCGCCCGCATCGCCAGGGAAAACAGCGTCAAACGCGTCATCAAGTCCAAGTCCATGACGGCTGAGGAAATCGAGCTCAACCCCTATCTGGAAAAAGACGGGCTTATCGTGGACGAGACGGACCTTGGCGAATGGATTATCCAGCTGCGCAAGGAACCGCCCTCACACATGGTCATGCCGGCCATTCACCTTTCACGCTACCAGGTGGCTGATGAATTCACCAAGGCCACCGGTGTGAAGCAGGAGGGCGAGGATATCCAGCGCCTCGTTAAGGTCGCCCGCGTTCAGCTGCGCCGCAAGTTCATCGCCGGTGATATGGGCATCAGCGGCTGTAACTTCGCCATCGCCGAAAACGGCGCCGCGGTTACGGTCACCAACGAAGGCAACGCCCGCATGGTTACCACGCTGCCCCGCGTGCACGTGGTTCTGGCCGGCCTCGACAAGCTGGTCCCCGACCTCGAATCCGTGATGACCGTGCTTCAGGTTCTCCCCCGTAACGCCACGGGCCAGCGCATCACCTCGTACGTCACCTTCATGGATGGAGCGGGCGAGTGCGGCGCCAATCCGGATAACCGCAAGATTATGCATGTCGTCTTCCTGGACAACGGCCGCAGCGCCGTCGCCAAGGATCCGCTTTTCTCGCAGGTTTTCCGCTGCGTGCGCTGCGGCGCGTGCTCCAACGTCTGCCCGGTCTTCCGTCTGGTGGGCGGCCACAAGATGGGCTACATCTATATCGGCGCCATCGGTCTTGTTCTGACCTACCTCTTCCACGGACACGACAAGGCGAGGCTTCTCTGCCAGAACTGCGTGGGATGCGAGGCCTGCAAGAATGTCTGCGCCGGCGGCATTGACCTGCCCGGACTCATCCGCGAGATCCGCAGCCGTCTCAATGCCGAGTATGGCAACCCCGCGCCCATGAAACTGCTTTCCAGCGTGATGAAGAACCGCAGGCTCTTCCACCGTCTGCTCAAGTACGCTTCCTACGCCCAGAAACCGTTCACCGGCGGCGCTCCTTTCCAGCGTCATCTGCCTGCCATCCTGCTTGGCAAACACGGCTTCAAGGCTCTGCCCGCCATCGCGGACAAGTCTTTCCGTGACCGCTGGCCTTCCATTGCTCCGAAAATCACCAATCCCAGGTTCCGGGTCGCTCTCTTCGGCGGCTGCGCTCAGGATTTCGTCTATCCCGAGCAGCTTGAGGCCGCGGTGAAGCTCCTGGCCGCCCATGGCGTGGCCGTTGACTATCCCGAGGCCCAGTCCTGCTGCGGCCTGCCTCTTGAGATGATGGGACAGCGCCCCGCCTCGATTGAAGTCGCCCGTCAGAACGTCAGCGCGTTCATGGCCGGAAATTATGACGCCGTCATGACCCTCTGCGCCAGCTGCGGCTCGCACCTCAAGCACAACTATCCGGATATTCTGAAGAATGATCCCCTGGCCTCCGGCGCGAAAGCGTTCGCTGACAAGGTGACGGACTTCAGCTCTTTCGTGCACGACGTGCTGGGCCTTACTGCGGAAGACTTCCATAACTCCGGTGAGAAGACCACGTATCACGCGGCCTGCCACCTCTGCCGCGGTCTCGGAGTGCACAAGGCGCCCCGCGAACTCATCGCGGATGCGGCCGACTATACTCCCTGCAATGAGGAAGAGGTCTGCTGCGGTTTCGGCGGCACCTATTCCGCGAAGTTCCCTGAAATCTCGGCCCAGCTTCTGCGCAAGAAACTGGATAACATCAAGGCCACGGGTGCCAGCTGCGTGGTCATGGACTGCCCCGGCTGCGTCATGCAGATCCGCGGCGGCGTCGAAAAGGAACACCTTGGCATCAAGGTCAAGCACATCGCGGAACTGCTGGCTGAGAACATGAAGCACTAGCCGGCTTCCTGCCTCCCTGTTTCGTTCACATTGTAATCATGTCCGGCCCTCCTTGAGGGCCGGGCTTCACGGCCTTCACTGGAGGGGGCAGTCGGTTCTGGCTTTTCGGCCTTCCCGGCTGCCTCCTTTTTGTTTCTGTTCAGGGGGCTGTCCTCCGCATAAGGACGCTCCCCCGGTTTCATGGTTCCTCCAACCGGCAAGGTTGGTGAGGCAGGTGTTATCTATTTCATGAAAAGAGGATAAATTTATGGTAACAGCTCTATCTATAGTGCCCATTCTGTGGCTGATTGTGGCACTGGCCGTATTAAAAATGGCAGCATGGAAAGCCTGTTCCGTCGCGGCGATCATCTCTTTCATTCTTGCCGTGATACCTCCGTTCAGCCAGCAGCCTGTGCACATGGCCGCCGGCGCCGTGGAAGGCGCGGCTCTTGCCATCTGGCCGATTCTTCTGGTCATCACAGCGGCAATTTTCACGTATAACCTGGTCGTGCACACGAAAGCCATGGACACCATCAAGACCATGCTTTCCTCTGTGACTTCCGATATGCGCGTGCTCGCGCTTCTTCTTGCCTGGGGCTTCGGCGACTTCATGGAAGGCATGGCCGGTTTCGGCACTGCCGTCGCCATCCCCGCCGCCATGATGGTGGCTGTCGGCTTTAATCCGCTGAAATCCATTGTGGCCTGCCTGGTCGCCAACGCGGTGCCTACCACTTTCGGATCCATCGCTATCCCGACTACCACTCTGGCTTCTCTGACCGGCATAGATCCTGTTCAGCTGGGTACGTTTATTTCCGCCCAGCTGTTTATCCTGAATACCATTACGCCGCTCTTTATCGTGGCCATCATCGGCGGAGGCGTCAAAGCGCTGAAGGGCGTGCTGACGGTAACCATTCTTTCCGGCCTGGCGCTCTCTGTGCCTGAGCTGATTATCAACAAATTTATTGGTCCTGAACTTTCCGTTCTGGCTTCGTCCATCATAATCATGACTGTCATTGTCGTGAGCGCCAAATTCATGCCCACGAATGATCCTGATTATGAGATTAAGGCCGAAGTACGGGGAATAACTGGCGGGGAAGGCGTTATCGCGGCGATGCCTTTCATTTTAATCTTTGTGTTTCTGCTGCTGGCTTCCAAACTGGTCCCCGCGATTTACGGCCCCCTGTCGTCGATTAAAACGACCATCATCATCGATGAGGCGATCGGCGCGAAGCATACGTTCGTGTGGATTGCCACTCCCGGCATTATGATTTTCCTCGCAGCCTTCGTGGGCGGTGCCATTCAGAAAGCCAGCTTTGGCGAGATGCTTGGTGTCCTTGGAAAGACCTTAAGAGGGCTTGCCTTTACCTATATTACCATCATCGCGGTTGTCGTGACCGCGAAACTGATGACGTACTCCGGCATGACCCGGAACATCGCTGAAGCGCTGGTCGGTGCCACCGGCTCCATGTACCCGCTGTTTGCCCCGCTGGTCGGCGCCCTGGGTGCCTTCATTACCGGCTCCGGCACGAATACCAACGTTCTGTTCGGCCCCCTGCAGGTGGCTGCGGCGAATTCCCTGATTCCCGGCGATACAGGACTTCAGATGTGGCTGGCCGGCATTAACTCCGGCGCCGCGGGTATTGGCAAAATGTTCTCCCCCCAGAGCATCGCCATCGCCATTGGCGCCGTTGTGCCTGCGCTGAATGCCTATATTGAAAATAACAAGATTGAAGAAAAAACGGCACTGGCGCTCCGTTCTACCATCAGGCCGAACGTCATTATGAGCAGCGTCTTTAAATACTTCGTTATTTTCATAATCATTGATGGTCTCATCTCGTTCCTGGCACAGGGCACTATCACGTCCCTGATAAAGTAGAAAGGTCAAAAAAAGCGCCCCCCGCGGGCGCTTTTTTTATGCCCTCCGCACGGGCCCGTCCGAAAACGGATGAACGCTGCGGGACAGAGTCTGACAGAGGGCAGGGCACGGCCGTGCCCTCTGGAGAGTCTGCGTCAGGAAATGGTCCTGCCGGGTGCATGAATTCTTGGGGCCTGTATCAGCCTGCGCCAGGCCTTCGTCAGGCCGAACGGCCGGCGATGCGGTGTGGAACGGGATCCTGGCTGTACGGTGTTTTCCGCCGTTCAGTCATCTGTCTCGTTTCCCCGGCTGCCCAGCCGCATTTCCATATGTCAGGCGCCCATGGCCCTGCGGTTGCTGATGTCCCTGAGGGGAGATTCTCCGAAGGCGCGTTTGTATTCCCTGTTGAACTGGGCCACGCTCTCATAACCGACGGCAAAGGCTGCGCTGGAAACACGCTCGTTTTCCAGCAGCATGAGCCGCCTTGCTTCGTAGAGGCGCATCTGTTTCTGATACTGGAGCGGGCTCAGCCCCGTCATCTGCTTAAAGCGGCGGTAGAGGTTCGCCGTTGACATATGGACCTGACGGGCCAGCGTTTCCACCCGCATTGGCTCCCTGAAATTTTCCCGTATCCAGGCAACGGCCTGAACAATCTGGCTGCTCTGCGTCCCCGGCGTGCTCAGATGCCTGAGATTTTTTCCGTGCGGACTCAGGAGCAGGAGATAATGGAGTTCCCGCAGCATCATGGGGCCGCGGACAGATATCTGCTCCGGCTTGTCGAGGAGTTCCATGAGACGGAGAAACATTTCCATGATGTCTTCATCGGTATCGGCTATGGTGAGGCCGGAGTCCGTCTCTTCTTCCTCCCCACCTGAGATTTCTCCCATTTTCGCGACCAGATCAGTCAGTGTTTCCCTGTTAAGATAAAGGTAAAGGAACAGAAAAGGATGTTCGGGGGTTGGATCGGTGATATAGGAAGCGATGGGCATGTCCACACCGGCAACAATGCTCTGGTTTTCCGTATACACGTAATCTTTCCCGCCAATGAGGGAATGCTTGGTGCCCTGAATGACAAGCCCTGCAAGCGGCTTTTCGAAGCAGTTTTCCGGTTTTTTCTGTACATCGCGCCGCACAAGGTGGAAGCCTTCGATGGAAGTCAGGAGATTGCAGGTGCCCCTGCAGTGCTGCAGAAGCTTCTCCTTCAGCCTGGCGTTCAGTTCGTTCCGTCTGTCCTGTGAATCCGGCATGCGTCCCCCTTCCGTTTTTTTCGCAACTAAGTGGAAATACTGAATTTTATATAAGGGAAGCTGTGTTTTCAATATATTCCCAGAATGCCCGGAGGGCTTCCTTTGTCAGAGGGGCCGTTTCCTTTTGGGAAAAAACGCTGAAAAAGGCCCGGTGCAGGTAGTCCTGCCCCGGGCCCGGATTTTTTCGGGCGGTTCCGGCAGACTGGGCCGCCGCGGTATTTCTGTCTGTTCTACTTCAGATGCTTTTCGAAGAATTTTGCCACCTGCCTGAAGTGGAAAGCGCTTCCCGGAGCAGCCGGAATCATGTGGTACCCGGCGTGAGAAAGGCCTTCAAATCAATGTCACTTTCACGCATATGCTGGGCTGTCCGCGGTGCCCGGTGGGTGTCCCTGAGGCTGCAGCTGTGCGGACGGCTGTCCCGCTCCTCGGTCGTGCCCGGGTGAAAACGACCGATTATACCTCTATTCTGGTTCTGAGTCAGAGAAGAGCTTCTTTCTGTGCCGGCCATAGGGTGAGTACATTCTTCCGGTTCCGCAGAAGTTCGGCAGAAAATTCTTCCCGGCGGCAGAAGAATTGGGGCTTCCCAAACGGACTGCTCAATGCCGGGATCTGTTTCGGACTTTGATGAAAAGCAACAGTGCCTGCGTGATGCGGTTATTTTCCCTCGCTGACTGCCTCCGGTTTATCAGTATGTATCATCTCGCCCAGAAGACTCCCGCCTCTATAGGCGGGGGTAATTGACAGGATGGCCCTGTTTTATTGACTCGGTATACCCTGACGGCGTTAACATAGATAATTTTTTCACGGGAAAGACTGCCCCAGGTTTTTGTCTCCGTCTTATTTCGGGACTAATGTCTTTTTTTAAAACAAAAGTTTCGTTTAAAGACAGCTTTTGGAGTCTGCACTTTTAAAAAAAATCAATAAAAACGGTATATATGTATATCTCTGGAACGTTTTTGATTATGGCACGGTAAATGCTCAGATAACGTTAATTCCATATTTCACAAACTTGGAGGACGTATGGATAAAAACGTTATCGTGGTCATGTTCGACAGCTTACAGTTTAACTATCTGGGATGTAATGGAAACACCTGGATTAAAACTCCGAATTTCGACCGCTTTGCAAAGGAAAGCGCGCTCTTCGAGAACGCCTATGCGGAAGGTCTTCCCACTGTGCCCGTGCGCCACGCCATGCACACCGGCCGTTTCACCCTTCCCAGATCAGGATGGGTGCCGCTGGCCAAAGAAGATACCACCATCGCCGATCTGTGCTGGGGCCGTCCGATTGACACGGCTCTCGTATTTGACTGCCCCATGTACCGCCTGCCTAAGTTCGGCTACACCCGCGGCTTTGATAAGGTCTGGTTCACGCATGGGCATGAGGCGGATGACTACTTCTATGAAAAGGATCCGCTGCTGCAGTATAATCCCATGGATTATGTGGATGAGGACAGCTACAAAGGTTACGTTGCCAAGACTAACGAAAAAGCTGCCCAGTACACGCTCAATGAAATCACCAACTACCTGCGCCAGCGCCAGCAGTGGCATAGCGAAGACGACAGGTATTGCGCGAGAACCTTCAAAAAGGCTTCCGAATATCTCGAGCAGGTGGACCGCAACAAGCAGTTCTTCCTCTGGGTGGACTGCTTTGATCCCCATGAACCCTGGGATCCGCCGTCAGTCTACGATCCTGACAAGAAGTGCCCCTATGATCCCGATTACAAGGGCAAGGACGTGTTCCTTCCCTTCTCCTCTCTCGTTGACGGCGTGTTCACGGAAGAACAGCTTCACCATGTCCGCATGCTTTACGCGGAACTGGTAACTCTGGTCGACAAGAAGTTTGGTGAATTCCTCAATACGATCCACCGCCTCGGCCTTGAGAAAGACACAATTGTTATCGTTGTGTCTGATCATGGCGAACCCATGGGCAACAAGGAACACGGCCATGGCATCATGCGCAAGACACGCCCCTGGCCCTATGAGGAACTCGCTCACATCGTCTGCATGATGCGTGGACCGGACATCGCCCCCGGCCAGCGTATCAAGAGCTACGTCCAGAGCATCGATATTGCTCCCACCGTCTGCGAAGGGCTTGGCATCGGCATCCTTCCGTCCATGGAAGGCAAGTCTCTGCTGCCTATCGCCAGAGGCGAAACCAAGAAAGTGCGTGATTTCGCCATAGCCGGCTATCACGGTTATTCCTGGTGCATTTACAACGATGACTGGAGCTACATCCACTGGGTCAGGACGGAAGGCGCGGATCGCATGGGCAAGGATTTTTACGCTGCCAGCGTTGATTCCTCGCACCTGCGCGCTACCGGCGGTAAAGGCATGTTTGACGGTATCGTCAAAGCTTATGCCGAAATCCAGAAGAAAGAGGAGGGTGAGAATACCCTCGCCGGCAACGAATCCCAGGCCAAGTACAAGGACGCTGCCACTCTTGACGGAGAAGCCCAGTGGACCTGCACTCCCGGCAGTGTCGCAGAAGTTCCTGATACCGATGAACTCTACGATCGCAGGAATGATCCTTTCCAGCTGCACAATGTTCTTTCCGAGCATCCTGATGTCGCTAAGAAACTCCTTGGCGAGCTCAGCACGTACCTCCAGGATCTGTTAGACGAATAAACAGACGAAGGATGCCGGTCTGGAGACGTTCGGGCCGGCATCCTTCATAAGTTAATAGTTTTTTTAAGTATTTATAGTATGCCTCAGCACGGAAATGGCTTCCGTAATAGTATTTTATATAATTAGCACGCACTGTTCGTGCATATCATGATTTGAAGCTTCAGCATCCATGTAATTATGCCTTGAGTTGACGGTGTATATCGTCATACTCAGTATCTTTATTATCCTTAAACAGCGTGAAGGGATATTTATGGACACTAAAGATCAAGCGGCTGTTTCAAAAAATGAAACAGATCAGCTTAATGGCGATGCAAATAAAGAAATATGGCCGATCGGGAAAAAGGCTGCGTTCTTCACTCTGGCACTGTCGTGTGCTTTCTGTATCCTTGATTTCTGTGACAGGCAGGTGCTGGCCTCGCTTTTCCCGTATCTAAAAAAAGATATGGGCTTTTCCGATTCCCAGCTGGGACTGCTGGTTTCCATCGTCAATATGTCTATAGCCGTTTTTACGGTTCCTGCAGGCTATCTTATCGACAGATGGAGCCGCAAGTATATGCTGGGTATTATGACGTTTTTCTGGAGCCTGGCTACAGGAGCGTGCGCCTTTGTCGGTACATATACGCACCTGCTCATCTGCCGCTTCTTCATCGGCACGGGCGAGGCCGGGTATGTCCCTGCTGCCCAGAGCCTGATCAGTGCCAGCTTTCCTAAAAAGATGCGCGCGACAGCGTTGTCTATTTTTATTACCAGTATCAGTTTCGGCGGCCCTCTCGGTATCGTGACAGGTGCCTTCATTGCACAGCACTGGGGATGGCGCCACGCCTTCGGCGTTGTTGCCATTCCCGGCCTCATCGCTGCCTTCCTGTGTATTTTCCTCAAGGACTTCAAAGTGAAGAAAGTTGAGGAGCATGCGAAGGCAGCCGCACAGGAGACCGTTGTCAAAACGGAACCCTGGGTTAAGGTGATTCTTTCGGTCCTGAAGACGCCGTCCTGCCTCATTACGTTCTTTGCTCTGGCCGGACACAATATGTTCGCCAGTGTGCTCGTTAACTGGAGTATCAGCTATTTCCATCGTGAGGCCGGCATGGATCCTACAACGGCCAGCCTCCTCTCGACGACCATCTGGATTGGCCTCGCCGCCGGACACATCATTACCGGCGCCATTATCGACTACCTCCGCAAGAAGAAGGGCTGCCCGACGGCCATTACGTTCGTCATCATCTGTACGCTTGCCTGTTTTTTCATGGAGTTTGCCGCCTTCTCGTACGTCAGGCCCGGTTCAGCTCTGCAGGCCACTCTTTTTGCCGCGGGTATGTGCTGCACGGGCAGCATTCTGCCCATCGGGTACACAGTGACTGCGGATCTGAATCCTCCCCATCACCGCGGTACCGCTATGGGCGTGCTGACCTTCGTGCAGAACGCTCTGGGCATGGCCATAGGTCCGGTTCTCGCCGGATTCCTTTCCGATACCTTTGGCCTTGCGAACAGTCTCATCGCTCTTTCTTTCCTGGAACTTTTCGTCGCCCTCTGCTGGGTGGCTGTCAGGGCTCTTTACAATAGGGATCTGGCGAAGGTCGTACACACAGAAATATCCTTCTAATGCTGTCCCGAGGGAGGTTCAGATGCAGTTCTTCAGGTATATTTTTCCTTTGTCGCTTATCATGTCGCTCTGTCTGATTCTTTCAGCGCCACCGGCAGGCGCTGTCGATTTCAAAGTCAAGGGACGCTGGATTTTCATGGCAGATTACGGAAAATACGGCCGTTTCACTGATGGGGGAGGATCAACGGGGTACAACAACAGGCTTGGCCATGATGACTTCGAGATGACATCGCGCATGAGAGTTCAGCTGGATGCTGTAGCCTCGGAAGCCCTTTCCGGAACCGTGCAGTTTGAAATCGGCAAGTTCCGCTGGGGACAGGCGAGTACCGGCGGTTCCATGGGCGCCGACGGTGTCATGGTCAAGGTGAAGCACGCTTATATCGACTGGATGCTGCCAGAGACGGATCTTAAGGTCCGCATGGGCATTCAGCCCGTCAAACTGCCGAGCTTTACGACGGACACGCAGGTGCTCGGCGCTGACGTAGCCGGCGTCGTCCTTTCGTACAAGGTCAACGAACATCTCAATCCAACGCTTTTCTGGATTCGTCCGTACAACGACAACTATACCGGAACAGGAGACGATCCCCGTGTTTCCTACCAAGATAACATGGATCTCTTCAGCCTGTCCGTCCCGCTCACGTTTGAAGGGGTCAAAATTACGCCGTGGGCGATGCTTGGCATGATGGGTGAAAACACGATTCGGGTAAAGAACAATTATTTTTCCGGACCTGTGCCTATCTATTACACCCGTAACCTTACGGCTCTTTCCATGGGGATGAAGAATGAGTCCCTTACGGGGTACGGGACCCTGTTCTGGGGCGGTCTTACCGGCGAGATAACCAGATGGGATCCCTTCAGAATAGCCTGGGATTTCAACTACGGCTCCGTCAGGTATGATGATGAATCCGCCAGCCGCAGCGGCTGGCTGGCCTCTCTGCTTCTCGAATACAAGTTTGACTGGGGCATTCCGGGACTCTATGGCTGGTACAGCTCCGGTGACGATGACAGCACCTCCAACGGTTCAGAAAGAATGCCGTATTCGGATCTGGACGAAGTAGGTTATGGAAGTTTCTCGCGCTACGCGTTTTTTGGAGGACGCGCCAGCGATGACCGCAACAGCCGTATCGGCCACTCCATGGCCGGCACCTGGGGCGTCGGCGCGCGTCTGAATAAGATTTCGTTCCTGCAGGATCTGACAACCGATATCCGCTTCAACCTTATCGGAGGCACAAACGAGCCCGGTCTCCTCAAGAAGCTGCATGATAAAACAGGTATCTGGATGTCACCCAATAATTTCTCGGGTGAAAATGCAACCGGTATGGAAAATCTGTATCTCACGACCAGAGATACAGCCATAGAGTTCGGCGTGACGAACAACTACAAGATATACGAAAATCTCAGGCTTGGCTTTGATTTCTCGTATATGAAACTCTTCCTGGACAAGAGTCATGACGTCTGGGGAAACAGCCGCATGAACGGAAAGAGCGACAAGGTGTGTGATACCTGGAATTTCGCCTGCTTCTTTGGATATTCCTTCTAACAATATCAGCTTATAAGCGGACTTTTACCCGGTTTTCCCGCGAAGGGGAAACCGGGCAAAGCCCAGCTAACTGTTAACCGAGTGAGGCAGTGTATGCAGGAACAGAACTTCCCTGATGATCGCCGGTATACGGCCGAACATATCTGGATAAAACCGGAAGGTGAAGACTTTCTGATCGGAATAACTGACTACGCGCAGAGTCAGCTTGGAGAAATCTGCTTTGTTGATCTCCCCGGGGCGGGAGCTTCGTTTCAGGCAAATCAGGAGTTTGGCACGATTGAGTCGGTGAAATCAGTCAATGCCCTTTATATGCCCATCGCCGCGACTGTTGTGGAGATGAATGCCGCTCTTGAGGATGAGCCGACAATTGTCAACGCATCTCCTTATGCGGAAGGCTGGCTTCTGTGCGTCAGAGCGGACGATCCTTCTGTCGTTTCCGGCCTTCTGTCAGCAGAGCAGTACAAATCTTCCTTGAATTAACTGAACCAGGAGAAAATCATGGACATGAAAATTATGTATTCCCGCACGGGTGACGTTCATACCCTCCGGACAGAAGGCGGCCCCTTCCCCGGTGTTGTTGTTGATAACACAGGCCTTTCTGAAGAAGAGAAAAGCGGTACGGCAAAGCAGTTGCTCGGATGCGCCGCTGTCTTCTGTTACATGTCAGCTCTTGTGGGTGCGATGACTATACGCAACGTTCCTTACTGCGATGTTTCTGCGACTGCCACTCTGACGCTTGGCAAAAACGCCATGGGGCTTCCCCGTGTCACAAAAATTACGATAGACGCGGAAGTCGTCATTCCGGGAGATGCGGAGGACGATTTCAAAAGAGTGGAAAAGGTCATGAGGAAAGGCTGTCTTGTCACCTCTTCGATTCATGAGGGCATTGAGATGGTATACAACCTTAAGCATACGATCATGGAGTAAGCAGATGAGAATCACGATCATAGGAGCAGGGCCAGGTGGATACACGGCCGCCTTTGAAGCTGCCAGGCGCGGGGCAGACGTGACTCTGGTTGAGAGTGACTCTCTCGGAGGAACATGCCTGAACAGGGGGTGCATCCCCACGAAGGCCCTCAAAACGTCGGCCGAGGTGTTGGATACTGTCCGCCGCAGCTCTGATTTCGGTATTGCCTGCGGTGAGCCCGAAGTCGATATGAAAGCCGTCATCGCGCGTAAGCGCAAGGTCATAGAAACCCTGAAGACGGGGTTGAAAAGTACCTGTGGCAGACTTGGGGTTCATGTCGTCATGGGCAGAGGGCTGGTTGTGGATGCCTCTCTTGTCCGGGCTGTTCTGCCTGATGGGAGTGTCCAGGATATCCGCGGAGACAAAGTGATTATAGCCACAGGATCCAGCGCTCTTGATCTCCCGGGACTCGCTGCGGACGGAAAATATATACTGACCAGTGACGATGCTCTTGAACTGACTGACATTCCCGCGCGTATGCTGGTTGTCGGTGGCGGCGTTGTCGGTTGTGAACTGGGGTTCATTTTCCGCTCTTTCGGCAGTGAAGTGACCATTGTCGAGGGGCTGGATCGGCTCCTGCCCATGCCTTCTGTCGACGTTGCAATGAGCAAGGTTCTGATGCGTGAAGCCAGAAAGCGGAAAATCACAGTTCTGCCCGGAAGGACGGTGAAACAGGCCGTCGTCGGGGCAGGCAGCGTGACAGTGTCACTGGAAGCATCGCCTTTTCTGGACCCGGAACGTGTCCCTGTGGACGCCAGGACTCCGGTCAGTCTCGACTTCGACTGCGTTCTGACGACCATCGGCCGCAGACCCAATACAGGAGAACTGGGGCTGGCTGAAGCGGGTGTTGAAACGGACAGGCGGGGGTACATCATGGTGGACGGGAAACTTGAGACATCCCTGAAGGGCGTCTACGCCATCGGGGATGTGCTTGGTCCGAAGCATATCATGCTGGCCCACGTAGCCATGGCGGAAGCGAAAGTGGCGGTTGATAACTGCTTTGGCGCGTCACAGATCTGCGATTACAGCGTGGTCCCGTCTGGCATTTTCACGACTCCCGAAATCGGAGATGTGGGGCTGACCGAAGCCCAGGCCGCTGCCCAGGGATATATCCCCAAAGTGGCATCAGCCCTTGTCAGGGGGCTGGGAAAGGCTCATGCCATGGGTGAACTGGATGGTGAATTCAGGCTGGTCATGGACAGCCTGACGGGGAGGCTCCTGGGTGCCCATATCTCAGGTCCCCGCGCTACCGATCTTATCGCTGAGGCTGCCCTTGCCCTGAAGTTGTGCGCGACGGCTGAAGACGTGGCAAATACCATTCATGCCCATCCCACAATGGCAGAGGGTATCTTCGAAGCAGCGTCGCAGCTGGCAATGAAGGATAAGTAATGAGCCCTTTCTGTTCAGAGGGCCCCGGGGAAATCTATGGAAACGAAGATTATCATCTGGGATTCAAATCCGGAAAGAATCGCCGCCTGCTATAATAATATTAGTCTCGCCATGAAGGAGCTCCGTCTTAAGCTCCCGGTGGAAATTATGTCTGAACCGCCGCTTATTTCACGGGCTGGCCTGACGGGCCGTCTGCCATCTCTGGAAATAAATGGCAATTACTGGACCTGGAAAACAGGAGAAATCATTACAAAGGAAGCTGCCTGCAGCCTTCTCAGGCATGTATTACTGGATAACGTCAAAAAAACAGCGGTGTAAAAATGAAACTGTCTGATGCCATTGGCGGCACACCACTCATTTTCCTTGAAACAATTTCCAGGATGATTGGCGCCAATATCTTTATAAAATATGAGGCGGGCAATCCGTTCGGCTCATCGCTGGACAGAACCGCGCTGAGGTATATTCAGCAGGGGATCCAAAGCGGGAAGCTGACGCCCGATGGGTGTATTGTTGAGGCTTCTTCAGGAGATCTCGCCGTCAGCCTGGCCTATCTCTGTGCTGAAAATCGTATAACGCTCATGCTTGTCATGCCTCAGCCTGAGGATGACAGGATTCCCCGTCTTCTTTCCCTGCTGAGGGCCGAGGTTATTTTCACTCCGGCAGAAGGAGGGATGCGGGCCGCTGTGCAGACAGCGGTTAATGTGCACAGGGATACCTGGAAGTCTTTTTATCCCAATCAGTTTGAAAATGAGGAAGGCCCACATACCCACTACCAGACAACAGGCACTGAAATAGTGCAGCAGTGCCGGCAGATGAAAATTCATCCGGATGTCTTCATTTCCGGTGTGGGCTCCGGAGCAACGCTGATGGGCACGGGGAAACGACTCAGGGAAGAATATCCCGAAATTCAGCTCGTTGCCGTCGAACCCTCTGAATCTGCCGTGCTGTCAGGGGGAAAGCCAGGAGCTCACGGTTATCGGGGAATAGGGGTTGGCTTCAGACCGAAGATATTTGATTCCCGGCTTGTTTCCCATGTGGTGCCTGTTGACATGAAGAACACGGTGCGTGCGTGCCATCGTCTTCTCAATAAAGAGGCTCTGCCATGCGGACTGACAACATGCGCAAACCTGCATGCAGCCCTGCAGCTGCTTCAGGATGTTGAATACAGGAATAAAAATATTATTCTCATGGGGCACGATGCCATTGAGCGTGATTTGGGGAACAGATTTTTGTCATATGGATAAAGATACAATGCTGTATTTTTATTATTCGATATAGATGATGCATTTCTCCAGCAGATCCTGTGTGATAGTATAAAAAGTATCGCACAGGATCATATTTGTTCATTTCCTGGAAAAAAAGCTTTCAGCCTGGAGGCGCCAGAATGGGTCAGGGGATAGCGGCCGTATCTCTGGAGCTTTCTGCGGGAGGCTGAGGAGACTTGTGATGGGCCGTTGAAGGCAGCTCCCTGCGCTGGCAGCATATGTGGGGGGGACTGCCCTCTGTATGGCGCCTGACTGATTGCGGGGAGCCGGAACCGTGCGAAGAGAGATTCCCGTGTGCTGTCCGTTAATGGTGATCCGGCAGACAGCGTTTTCCATGATCAGGCATAAAAGATCCGTACAGGAAAAGCAGTCCGTGCGGTTTTTACGTCCGTCTGTGTGATCACAGGGAGGTTCTCTGGTGTTCACAGATGCACTTAAAACAGTGTGAGAGACTTTCCCTGCATTTTCTGAGAGGTGGCCCCCTGCGAGGCGGCAGCCCGGGGCTGGGGGTGAGTAGAGGTTTAAGCAAATGAGGGCTATAGCGTTATAGGATGGCTGAGGGAACCAGAGTGCGGAAGGTGCATCCGTACATGCAAAAAAAGGGGGTGTGCAATGAAGCGGATTTCTTTATCGCCAGAATCGGCGGGGTGTCTTCTTGTTATGTATTATGGATGCACCCCCTGCTCTTTGAATGATATCTGCAGATTGTGTGATATGCAAGAAAGACTGGCGAAAAATATTTTTCAGGAACTCGAGTTAAATAATCTTGTATGTATTGATAAAAATAATAAATACAACATTTTATGTGAAAATTTAGTTTATGATATATTTTCAATATTAGATTGCAAATTAAATAAAAATAAAATATTTAACGCTCTTAGTTTTTATTATAAAAAAGATTATTTAACATTTTTAGATGTAGTTATTGATGTACTTGAATTATACGAAAGTAAAAAAATATACGGAAGAATGTTTTTTGCTTATGAATATTTTGCAAAACTGATTTCTAAAGTCAAAACAAAAAATGAAGGTAGCGCATTTAATATTTCGTTCATTAACAAATGTATGAAAATTCAGAATATCAGTTTTAAAGTACCTTCAAAATCAAAGTATCAAATACTGTTGTTTTATAAATGCAGAGGAATAGCATCTGTTGTTGGCGACAAACGTACGATGTCCTTTATTGATATTAATATAGGAACATTGAATATTACAAATAAACTGAAATATAAAAAAATTTACTTCGATAGAATGGAAAATGGATACAAATCAATATTGTCACTATGCGACAAGGATATTGTTCTAAGATGCGCTGATAAAATAATATTATATTATATAATTATTTCAAAATTAAATGACGCTGTTTCTTTTTTGTTGTATATATTATCAATGGATGATTCTGAAATAAGGCAATACATACGTGCTTCTTGGTTTATTTATGCTGCTATTGCTTCGGCTAATTCCGGAGATCTTAACCTGTGCAAAAAAATTATTTTGATTGGCATTAAAAAGCTAAAGATAATAAACAGAGACAATAATGAGCTTGGGACGCTTTACGCATTGCTTGCTCTCTCATATTTTTTGAAAAATTGCAATAATAAGGGATTATATGTAATAAAAAATTTCCTTAATTACAATGAAAAACGCATTGAGTCTTACTCTGATTTATGGACCGCCAGAGCTCTGTCTTTTTATGAATATAAAATAGGAAATATTGAAAAATCCTGGAATATATTTAAACGAACAATAGTTCAGGCAAATGATGAGCTGCGTCTTCACGCCAACTATTTTGTTGCTCCTTTTGTTCTGGATTTGATGTTCGCGTATCTGGGAGAAAATATTGAACCCTATCGGCAATTTTCGTTTCTCCGTGAATTCGTGAACGCCGAGCATTCCTATTTCCTTATTCTACAGGGAACAGCACTTCTGGTTAACGGGCGTCTCAAGGCTTTACGGGGAAGGAATTTCAGCGCGGCTGAAAAGAAGCTGAGGAAAGCGCTGAGGATTTTTACCATCGCGCGGGCCCCGATGCGCATCGCAAACTGTCTGTCTTCCCTTGCTCTTCTGCATCTTGCTTCCGGGCAGAAGTCTCAGGCGCTGCTTGAGGCCCGTCAGGCAAAAGGGATCTGTGATGCCTATTCCCCGCAGTCTTTGCCACAGCAGCTGCTTTCGCTCCTGGCTAAGAACGGACTTTCGAGCTCGGCCCCGACTTTCATCAGCACGGAGGGCTTTATGCAGCAGTTTCTGCACGTCCTCCGGACCTGCCTTTTGACCTCGGTTGACAGGGAAGACATCGCAGCGCCTGTTCTGGCTTCTCTTTTAGGCGCGCTGGGAATGGTTTCCGGCTGCGTACTGAAGAAAACGGGGGGTAAAATTCAGAAGTGCTGCAGGATAAATGTCTCTTCCAGCCAGAGCGAATTTTTCATCGAATCGCTCAGTACAGTCCCTGAACATGAGGATAACGCGCTGTTTCACATTCTGGAAAGAGGGGATGATCCAGTTTCGTACAGGCATGTTCTTATCATTCTGTCTGTATCCCTTGGTGTTTACGGACTGTGGTTTTTCTGCCTTGAAGGCGAAATTCTCCGTATCCTGTATGACGTTCTTGTCCGGAATAATTCGGACTTTCTGAAACATACCATTGCCGCCTCGCTGATTTCCAGTTTTAAGAAAGCGACGTCGCCATTGTATGAAATTCCTGAAGAAACGGCTGGGGTGCAGGCTTATTCGACGTCAGGTTCTTCCAGCGACTTTTCTTATGAGGCTGTTTTTGGCAGCAGAATTATGCGGCAGATTATCCGTAAGGTGGACTCTGTGGCTCCGACCGATACGGCAGTCCTCCTCCTGGGAGAGTCCGGGTGCGGCAAAGAAGTCGTTGCGCAGCGGCTGCACGAAAAATCGGGGCGGACAGGGAAATTTGTCTGTGTCAACCTTTCGAATCTTCCTTACGAACTCTTTGAAAGCGAGTGTTTCGGCTATGAAAAGGGGAGTTTTACCGGCGCAGTGAGGCAAAAAATCGGACTTTTCGAGCTCGCCGATAATGGCACGCTCTTCATTGATGAGATCGGTGATCTTTCTCTGCCCATACAGGTCAAACTCCTCCGGGTGCTTCAGAGCAAAACGTTTATGCGCATTGGAGGAATAAAGAGCGTAACGTCAAATTTCAGACTGGTCTGTGCTACAAATAAAGATTTGAAGAAAGCCATCAAGGAAGGAAAATTCAGGGAAGATCTTTTTTACCGCATCAACGTTGTGACTTTCTATATCCCCCCGCTGCGGGAGCGCAAAGAAGATATTGAAATTCTGTCCAAATATTTTCTCCAGTATTACGCTCATCATCATGGGGTAACGCCGCATGAACTGACATATGACGAACTAAGGCGTCTGATGGACTATGCCTGGCCGGGAAATATCAGGCAGCTGCGCAATTTCATTGAGCGGCTCTGTCTTCTCAAGGACGGTGTTCTGGAAGAGATGGGTGGCCCTCTTCAGGATAAATGGGCAATACCCGCCAGAGAAGGTGCTCCGGATACTTCTGCGCTCCCGGCCGTGAAGGGCACGCCTTCTCTGCAGGAACTGGCAGACGCCTATTTCACGAAGGTCTACAAAATGACGAAGGGAACTGTCGGAGGGAAGAATGGCATATCGGACATTCTGAAGATCAGCAGGACAAAAGCCTACGCTTATATCAAACGCCTCGGGCTGCGCGAGCGTTTCCATACCGAACTCATACCGAATGACGACTATAGGGAAGAGTAATTTTCAGTCCCGGTAACGGAGGAGGAACAGGCCGGCCTGCCGCATATTGGGAGAACGAGTGTTTTACACTCCCGTACGAAAATATCCGCTCGGAAGACGCCCGGGGCGTTGTCCGCCATCGCCAGCCAGATAAAGTCTCCTGCTGTCAGAATGCGGCTTCCCTCCGTATGTAAAGGCCAATGGAAAGGGCCCGGGGCAGGTAGTCCTGCCCCGGGCCCGGATCATTTCGGGCGGTTCCGGCAGACCGGGCCGCCCCGGGATTTCTGTTCTTCTTATTTCAGATGCTTTTCGAAAAATTTTGCCACCTGCCTGAAGTGGAAAGCGGTTTCCGGCGCATCCGGAACCATGTGGTACTCGGCGTGAGACATGCCTTCAAAAACGATGAGGCTCGCGTCGCAGCCGGCTTCAAGGAGTTTCAGGTGAGCGCGCACCGTGTTGCTCAGGAAAAGGTCGCGTGTGCCGGAGGTAAGCAGGGCCGGCGGGAAGCCGGACATGTCTCCGTAAATTGGGGAGAGCATGGGATCTTTCAGGTCATGGCCGTTCGCGTACACCTTCGCCGCGGATTTGAGCCATCCGTCGTAGCTCACGAGGATATTATCCACGTGGTCGTTGGTGAAGTAGGAGTCGCCGGTGCGCGTGAGGTCGGACCAGGGCGTGCCTGGAGCGATAGCCCCGGGGAGGGGCAGTCCTTCCTTTTTGCAGCGCAGAACCAGGGCCAGGGTCATGCCGCCTCCTGTGGAGGTGCCGAAGACGCCGATTTTCTCAGGCGGGTAGGTCTTCAGGAGCTCGCGGTAGACGGCCATGGCGTCGTCCATGGCGGCCGGGTAGGGATAATCCGGAGGCATCCTGTAGTCGGCGCAGACGACCTTCATTCCGCCGAAGCCGGCCATGTAAACGGACTCGAGCGTTCCGGCCACGCCGGGATTAAGGACATAACCGCCGCCGTGGAGATTCAGGAGAATGCGATCCTTATTCTGATCCGCGATGGTCTTCGGGGTCAGCGTGTAAATCTTCACGCCGGCCATGGTGCCTTCCTCGGATGTGACGCCGAGCTTTTCGCGCAGAGGCGGAATGATGGCCGCGGTCTGGGCTGCCAGCCCGGCTACCCATTTCTTCCATTCCTTTGTGGTTTTCGGGTGCGTGTTCCACCAGCCGGGATCCTTCGCGCCGATGAGTTTCTGAAGCTCAGGGCTCACGGTCTGGGGCACCGGTATGTTTCGGGTCTTCACTTCCTTCGCCTGTACGCCGCCGGCGGCGGTGCACAGCAGGACGGCAATGGCCAGGGCCTGTTTCAGCATGGCGTTTTTCTCCTATCGGATGAAATCGGTTGGTTCCCAGGGTTCTATGGCGGGAGTGGCGATGCCGGCAGCACGGCCGGCCGCGAAACATTCCAGCATCCAGGCCATATTGTCGCCGAGGGCGCGCATGGTCTGGAGTCCTTCCCTGTCCTGCATGACGTCTTCCGGCTTCCAGCCGTGCACGGAATTCCAGTACTGGGAGGATACGACCGGCATACGGGAAATCGTGAAGTACTTGTTGAGCCGGTCGAAAGCGGCGCTGGCTCCGCCGCGGCGGCAGCTTACGACCGCGGCCGCCGGCTTAAAGGCGAAGAGTTCGTTGCGGGTGAAGAAGATTCTGTCCAGGAAGGAGCAGAGGATGCCGTTGGGGCCGCCGTAGTAGACCGGAGAGCCCACGACAAGGCCGTCAGCCTTAAGGAGCAGCTCGATAGTCTCGTTGACGGGATCGTCATTGAAGACGCAGCGGCGGGTTTCAGCGCATTTGCCGCAGGCGATGCAGCCGTGGATGGGCTTGTGGCCTACATGAATCATATGAGTCGAAATGCCGTGTTTTTCAAGCTGTCCGGCGACAACGCTCAGGGCCGTGTAGGTGCATCCCTTCGCGTGGGGGCTTCCATTGATGAGAAGAACGTTCATGGATATTACTTTATATCTTCGGCGTCCCCTGTCCCCATGCCGGAACAGCCTCCGGCAAAAGGGGAACAGGGAACGCGGGATTCGGGGAGAGCCGGTGCGGTTGTATGCGGGTGCCGCTTTCAGGCTTAACGGAAGGACTTCTGGTAGATGCTGAGGAAGTCAGCGTCGGAAAGCTGAAGCGGATCAGCGGAGATATCGCCGCCGCCTATTTTGCGGGCGATGGCGGGATATCTGCTGAGTTCATCCTTCGTGATGCCGTAGTCAGACATCCTGAGATGAGAGACGCCGCACTGCGCCAGAAGGCTGTCGAGGGCCCTGATGAAGTCCTGCCCCGTGCGCGCGTCCGGCATGCCCATGGCCTTCGCCATTTTGACCATCTGTCCTTCGCAGGCTTTGCGGTCCGCGAAGAAGGCGTAATAAGCGTGCGCCAGCATGATGAGGCCGGCTCCGTGAGGGAGTTTCGGATGGAAGCCGCCCATGGCGTGCTCAAGGGAGTGGGCTGAGGTGCAGCGCATGTAGTAGCCGGCCAGCGTGTTGGCGAGGGAGACGAAGGAGCGGGCCTGCCTGTCCTTTCCGTTCTTCACGGCACGGGGCAGGTACTTCGCAACAAGGGTGATGGCCAGGAGGGCGTACATCTCGCCCATCTGGGAATTCTTTGTGTTGATGACGCTCTCGGAAGCGTGGAAGAAAGCGTCCATGCCCTGGTAGGCCGTGTAGTCCTGCGGCACGGTGAAGGTAAGCCCGGGGTCAACAATGGAGAGCACGGGATACATGGATTCGCCGCTGAAGAAGCCAGACTTCTCATTGGTCTGTTCCTTCGTAATGACGCCCCAGGGATCGATTTCGCTTCCCGTGCCGGCGGTCGTGGTGATGCAGACGATGGGCAGGGGATCGGCGACGCGTTCCTTGTTGCCGCCGGTCATGCTGGAGCTGTAGTCCCAGAGGTTGCCCGGATTGGTGCAGCCGAAGGCGATGGCCTTTGCCGAATCCATGGTGCTGCCGCCGCCGAGGCCAAGAATGAAATCGCAGCCGTTTTTCTTTGCGAAATCTATGCCGCCCATGACCTGGTTCAGCGTCGGATTGGGGAAGACTTTGTCGTAGAGGACATGCTGCACCCCTGCCTGATCGAGCTGCTTTTCGGTGCGGGCAAGGTAGCCGTATCTGCGCATGGCCCCTCCGCCGCTGATGACGACGCAGGCCTTCTTTCCCGGGAGCCTGTACTTCCCGAGGTTGTCGAGCTCGCCGAAACCGAAGTAGAGGCGGGTGGGGATGTGGTACATGAAGCTTCTGGCGAAACTGTCAAAGTCACTGTCGTTTTTCAGGCTGTCCTTTGTGGCGGCGAAGACGGCTTCCGGAGCGAGGGAACCCAGCGCGAGGGCTCCGATGCCGAAGCCGCTGCTCTTCAGAAAATTCCTGCGGGAAAAGATGTCGTTCATAAAAAACTCCTTATGATGCCCTGCGGACCTGGCCGCATTGTCTGAAACTTAAAGAAACTGAGGGTGTGTCCCTCAGGGGTATGAAGGCAGTCTAGGGAATTTTACCTGAAAAACAGTGCTTAATCTTAATGTATTGTATGGCTTATCTTAATATAAAAAGATACAGCGTTTCCCCTCAGAAGGCGCAGCGTATGTTCAGGGGAAACGCCTGCGGTTATCACTGGCGGCGCGCACGGCATAGGGCGTGTCACGGCTGAGGAATTCCGGAGGAACGGCGCGGATGTCTGCGTCATTGATATCCGTTCCAATCCGTATTTCACGGGTGATATCGCCGATGAGGACACCCTGAAGCGCTTCTCGGAGAAGGTGATCGGCGGCTATGGACACGTGGATTTTCTCATGAACAATGCGATGCCCTTATGAAGGGCATAAGCGATTGCTCATGGGACGAGTTTAACTACGCTCTTCGTGTCGGTGTCACGGCACCTTTTTATCTCACAAAGCTTTTTCTCCCGTATTTCGCTCCCGGTGCGGCCATCGTGAACATTTCTTCGTCCCGTGACCGCATGAGTCAGCCCCAGACCGAGAGTTACACGGCCGCCAAGGGCGGCATCACGGCGCTTATCCACGCACTTGCCGTGAGCCTTGCCGGCAGGGTGCGTGTCAATTCCATTTCGCCAGGCTGGCCGACACTGATTTCAGGGTGTATAGCGGCCCTGACGCAGCGCAGCATCCCGCAGGCTGGGTGGGGACGCCTCTCGATATCGCCAGTATGGTGCTCTATCTCTGCTCTGAGAAGGCTGGTTTCATCACTGGAGAAAACATCTGTATCGACGGGGGAATGACCTAGCTTATGATCTATCACAACGACTGTGGCTGGTAGTTTTCACCGCAAAACTAACCTGAGTCTGAAGCCCGGGTGAAGAGAACAGAGAAGGGGGGATATACCCTTCCAGTGCCGGCTGTCAGGCGATCGTTCACTGGACCCACTAAACGATCATTTATTGGATCCTCCTCACCCTGAAGTACGTGCATCGATATATGGACTCTATCATGCTGACAGATTAATCTCCGCAATTATGCGGAGATTAATCGGCGTTATCTCCGCATAATTGCGGAGAAGGAAATTATTGCGTTCCCTTTTTGCTGGAACAATAGGTTTGCGTATGGGACAGTATATTTGGCAGTGCGAAGGCTGGCCACGGATGTCGTGGGACGGGAAGGCTTTCAGCAGTTTGCTGGCAGAAGTGAATATGCTGCGTGGAAAGCTGATGGGTGTGATCTCTATGTTTGGCTTCCAAGAGCAGGACGATTCTATGTTGGACACTATGTCTCAGGAGATTGTCCACTCGGCAAAGATAGAGGGGCAGATACTGGATCATGACAGCATCCGCTCTTCCGTTGCCCGGCAATTAGGGCTGGCATACGATGGACTACCGGTACCGGACCACTATACGGAGGGCATTGTACAGGTGATGATCGATGCTACCCAGCATTATGACATGCCGTTGGACGCCGAACGCCTCTTTAACTGGCATGCGGCATTGTTCCCTATGGGCCGCAGCGGCATGTATAAGATTACGGTGGGCGCATGGAGAAGCGAAGGCGGGTCCATGCAGGTGGTATCCGGTGCCATAGGACATGAGAAGGTTCACTATGGAGCCCCGGACAACAAAGACGTACCTGCCATGATGAACGAAATCCTCGGATGGGTGAATGCTGCGGATATTCCCATGGATCCGCTGGTGAAGGCTGCCGCAGCCCATCTCTGGTTTGTCACTATCCATCCTTTCGATGATGGAAATGGCAGGCTGTGCCGGACCATCACCGAAATGCTCCTTTCCCGTGCTGATCAGACGCGCCAGCGTTATTATAGTCTCTCCTCCGTGTTTCTCAGCAACCGAAAGGAGTACTACCGCCAACTGGAGCAGGCTCAGAAAGGGGCTCTTGACATCACTGCCTGGATAGACTGGTTTCTGCGGCAGCTGAGAGATGCCCTGCTGGCATCACTCGAAAAGACAGAACATGTCAGAGCCAAACGGATGTTTTGGGAAAGATTCAGTGCGGTCTCATTTAATGACCGCCAGCGCAGGATCATCAATATGCTGATGGATGGGTTTAAGGGCAAGCTCACTTCTTCTAAATGGTACAAGATTAACCATTGCTCTCAGGATACGGCCAACCGCGATATTAATGATCTCATTCTTAAGGGCATCCTTGTGAAGACACCTGGGAACGGAAGAAACACGGCCTACGAGCTCGCAGCTCTCTAACGAAAATCTTTTTCCTGCAGCCTCCGCTGTCTGCCACAGACGCAGCAGCGATGATGTAAGCGCCGCTAGGAGGGCTCTCCTCCATGAGCGTCAGAGGGACCCATTTGTGGTTCTGTCAGTCTCCATTGGCTCAGTCGCGTCAGAAAGTCTGTCCATGTCTCGGTGGATTCATAAGAGGCCTGGCCTTCACCCGGTGGTTCCCTGGCAGGCGGGGGCCCGCTGGCCCCTCTGAACGATCGCTTATTGGATCCACATCACCCCGAATCCCGTGAATCCGGCAGAGAAGAAGGGCCAGGTGTCAGTCAGAGGGTGGCCAGAGCCATGGTGTGCTCCTTTCGGTTTTGTGGTTTCTGATGATTCCAAACAAACCCCAGGCGTTCCCATGGCTCACATTTTCTTGCCACAGGATTTCCCACCACTATGTGGATTCTCCTGGAGCAAAAGCTCAAAACGCAAATGTATTCAGCTGATTTTTATATCAATGATAAAATTTTCTGCTGGTGATTTATCTTGATTTTTTATTGATATGCACATGATACAAATCATATAATTTTATACGCCAATACAATATTTTTGTGCATAAACATCACCATCGTCACGGGAAATATAGCTCATCATATCATAAACATAAATGTCACTCTTTATCGTCATCCCTAAAGATTCGATTTGGCTTATCATATTTTGTAATGCTTTTTTATGCGTTTCATCTGTCCCTTTATGCCCCATAACGGCATACATGCCATCATGTTTTATATGCAAATTGGAAGGTTTTGTACATTTTCTTTTTTTATTGAAATAGTATTTTTCAATATATTTCCCCTGCTTTACATCTTTAAAATTTAAAATAACACCGAATGGATATCGTGGCTGCTCTTCCTGATTAACGATATATTCATTGTATTTGATAAATCTTTGTATATTTTCTTCCTGAGATTCAGAGGCTTTTGCTCCAGTATCTATTATTTCAAAAGATTCTTCATCATGATGCTGTATCATTAATACATCATAATTGAACCGCAATGATTCATTCAAACATGTTACCATGTCATATAACATGTCTTTTCTTCTTTTCATGGCGTCAAGTTCTTTCTTGACAGTATTGTATCGTTCCTCAAGGAAATTGAGAAAATTCTCTCCATCCATATTGTGGAGGTATTTTTTTATATCTTTTAATGGACTTCCAATGCTTTTAAGAATGGAAATAAGTTCAAATTCAAAATACTGATCTATTCTATAATGCCGATAGCCATTTTCAGATATGCATTTTGGCTTCAGAAGGCCTTCCTTATCATAAAATAACAGTGTGCCTTTTTTTGTTCCGCATAGTTCCGCAAAAGCCCCTGTGGTCAGCATTTTTGTATTCATTTTTTCCTTGACCCTAAAGTTACTGTACCCTTTATTCTGCCGAATGAACTGAAAAAAGGCAATAAGTTGTTGGTTTCCTGTTAAGGGAGCATCGTGCTTCATGCTGAAAATAAACAAAAAAATATGCGGAGTCATTCCTGCCGTCTGCCTTGCCCTGTTCCTTGCAGGCTGTGACAGCCCAGGGGAAAAAGAACCGGAAGCGGAAATCGAACAGGCGCGGTACCTGACGCTTAAGCAGGAAAAACTGAGCCTGACCAGTGCCCTGCCAGGCAGGGTGTCTCCGCTCGTACTGGCGGAAGTCAGGCCACAGGTAGATGGTATTATTACTGAACGCCTGTTTGAAGAAGGCTCGATGGTACAAAAAGGGCAGACGCTGTATCGCATTGACGCTGCTCCATATCGGTCTGCGTATGCTGCTGCCCGGGCATCTCTGAATGAAGCGAAAGCCCAGGAGAGTGTGCTCGGCCTGCTGGAAAAACGTCAGCGGAGCCTAACGCTGGGGCTGTCCATAAGCCGTCAGGCTCTGGATGATACCATTTCCCAGCATGGCCAGGCCCGCGCCCGGGTCAGCAGGGCACAGGCGGAGCTGGAAAAAGCAGCCATCAATCTATCCTATACAGACATAAAAGCCCCTGTATCGGGCCGCATCGGAGCCTCGAGCATAACCGTCGGAGCGCTGGTCACGGCAAATCAGTCTTCAGCTCTCGCCGTCATCCGGCAGACCGGCCGTGTCTATATTGATATGACGCAGTCCAGCGCGGATATCATTCACCTGCGCCGTGCCATCGCCCGGCGTATGATGTCTGTCAGCGGTGATGTGACAAAAATCCGCCTCAGACTCGAAGATGGCTCTCCTTATACCGCAGTCAAACCGGCACCCGGTGAAAGTTCACCTCAGTGGATACAGGGGGAGCTCTTATTCTCGGAAGCCTATGTGGAGCAAAGCACGGGAAATGTAAAACTTCGTGCCGTGATTGATAATCCTGACGGACTCCTGCTGCTTGGCATGTATGTGACAGCAATATTCGAAGAGGGAACCATCGATAATGCCATGCTGGTTCCCCAGCGCAGCGTTGTGGCAACCGGTACGGGAGGACATGCTGTTTTCCTGCTGGAAAAAGCCCCCGGAGACGATGGGTCTTTTCGGGTGATACGCCGCGATGTCACGCTTGATCGGGCTGTCGGCAACCGCTGGCTGATAAAAGACGGCCTGAAGGAAGGTGAGCTCCTGGTCGTGGATGGCCTGCAGAAAACCGTGCCGGGAATGCTCGTCAAAGGTGTGCCCGCATCGTCCGCGGCAGAAGGGAAGTAACGTATGGCAGCTTTTTTTATCAGCCGCCCGGTTTTCGCCTGGGTTATTGCCATCATAATCATGCTTTCCGGCGGACTCGCTCTCAATAAGCTTCCGGTAGAACATTATCCTGATATTGCCTTGCCGCAGATATCGGTTTCCGCACAGTATCCTGGGGCTTCCGCTTCGATTATTGATCAGAGCGTCACGCAGATTATTGAACAGCAGATAAAAGGCCTGGACAATCTTCTGTATATGAACTCAACCAGCAGTTCTTCCGGCGAATCGGAAATACTTCTTACATTCAACGCCGGAACAGATATTGATATCGCTCAGGTACAGGTCCAGAACAAATTGCAGCAGGCTATGTCACAACTGCCTGATGTCGTTCAAAAGCAGGGTGTTCAGGCTCTCAAAGCCGTGGAAAATTCGTTCATGACGGTCGCTTTTTATGATGAAAGCGACACCATGCGCGGAAATGATATCAGCGATTATGTGGCAAGTTCCCTGGTTGATGCCCTGAGCAGAATTCAGGGAGTTGGCTCCGTGACACTGTATGGCTATCAGAATGCCATGCGTATCTGGTGCTATCCTGATAAAATGCTGCAATACAAGCTCAATCCCAAGGATGTCATTACGGCAGTTCAGGAGCAGAATGCTCAGGTAGCAGGCGGACAGACAGGCGCGGCGCCGGCGCCTCCGGGTCAGGAAGTCTGCATCACAATCAACGCTTCTTCCAGTCTGGAAACCGTCAAAGAGTTCGAAAATATCATTCTGAAAGTCAGGGAAGACGGTTCTGTTCTGTATCTTAAAGATGTCGCCCGCATTGAGCTGAATGAAGAGCAGTTCATGGGCGGCACATGGTTCAACGGGCATATGGGAACCGGTGTCGCCTTCAAGCTGGCTTCGGGTGCGAATGTTCTGGAGACGACAAAAGCCATCAAGGCTGAACTGGCTTCTCTTGTCCGCTTTTTCCCGCCTGGTCTCACCTACGCCTTTGCCGATGACCGCGCTCCTATCGTGGAGAAATCCATTGCTTCCGTGGCGCGCACATTATTTGAGGCCATTGCGCTTGTCGTGGTCATCATGTTTCTGTTTATGCAGAGTCTGCGGGCCACCGTCATTCCTGCCATTACTGTCCCTGTTGTCCTGCTCGGCGTTCTGGCCATACTTTATGCAGCCGGATTTTCCATTAATACCCTGACACTGTTTGGCATGGTGCTGGCTATCGGACTGCTGGTGGATGACGCCATTATCGTGGTGGAAAACGTGGAACGTCTCATGCGGGATGAAAAGCTTTCTCCCAGGGAAGCAGCCTTTAAATCCATGCGCCAGATAACCGGAGCACTCATCGGGGTGGCAGTTGTTATCTCAGCCGTTTTTGTCCCTATGGCTTTTATGTCCGGTTCCACAGGAGCTATTTTCAGACAGTTTTCCATTACCATTGTTTCGTCAATGACATTATCTGTCATTATTGCCATCATTCTTACCCCTGTTCTTTGCGCCACCATACTGCGGCCTTTGAATCATGATCCCTATGAAGGTTTATTTGGGAAATTTAACAGGGGTTTTGATTCCCTGATAAGATCTTACACGGCTCAGCTCAGAGGCTTTTTGAAAAAAATCGGTTTATGGGGCGCGGCTTTTGCTCTGCTTATTGCCGTCTGCGGCGTTCTTTTTATGTTCCTGCCATCCTCTTTTCTCCCCGATGAAGATCAGGGCACCCTGTATGTTGACGTGCAGTTGCCTCCGGGAGCCACAATAGAGCGGACCAAAAAAGTCGTTGAAGAGATTGATACCTATTTCCGTACGGTTGAAAAAGACTCCATCCAAAGTGTGATGTCTGTAATCGGCTGGGGATTCAGCTCAACCGGTCAGAATTCGGCCATGGTGATGCCTCTGCTCAGGGATTGGAGTGAACGGGGCAAGGGGCAGAGTTCTTTTGATATCATGGAACGCGCCTCTGCCCGCTTCGCCTCCATCCCCGATGCCAGTGTGTTTGTCATGATCCCTCCGGCAATGATGGAGCTGGGAACTTCCTCCGGGTTTGAAATGCAGCTGACAGATCGCGCGGGGCAGGGGCATGAGGCTCTGTTCAAAGCCAGGGATATGCTGCTGGGCAAAGCGAAAGAAGCCGCCTCCGTTACCGATGCGCGGTATTCCGGCATGGAAGACACTGAACAGTATGATCTCTCCATAGATATCGCCAAAGCCGGTGCGTACGGTTTGACAAAGGGGGATATTAACGGAGCCATCAGCGCCTATTGGGCCGGTGAAGACATCAATAACTTTTCCGACCACGGCAGGACCAAAAAGGTCTATTTCCAGGCCGATCCCGCATTCCGTACAAATATCAACGATTTCTCAAAGTATTATATCAGGAACTCCCACGATGAAATGGTTCCTCTCTCCAGTGTTGTGAAAGCTCAGTCCATCGTGGCTTCTCCCAGCCTGACCCGGTATCAGGGGATCCCTTCTGTGAAAATTGAAGGATCTGCTTCACAGGGCAAAAGCTCCGGACAGGCTATGAGGGAAATGGAGCAGTGCGCATCCAGCCTGCCGTCCGGTTTTGACACTGCATGGACAGGACAGTCGTATCAGGAACAGACCTCTTCCAATCAGGCCCCCATGCTGTACGCCATATCCATCATTTTTGTTTTTCTCAGCCTCGCCGCGCTGTACGAAAGCTGGACGATTCCACTGGCTGTCCTGCTTGCCGTGCCCACCGGCATCGTAGGCGCCCTTGGAGGCGCATATCTGAGAGGGATGAACAATGACCTCTATTTTCAGATAGCCATACTGACCATCATTGGCCTCTCCGCAAAAAACGCTATCCTCATTGTGGAGTTTGCCAGGGCTCTCCATAAAAGCGGCAAAGATCTGGTTTCGGCTGCAGTGGAGGCGGCGAGGCTCCGCCTGCGTCCCATCCTTATGACATCCCTGTGCTTTATTCTCGGCGTTGTGCCTCTCACAATCAGCTCAGGAGCCGGGGCCGGGGCGCAGAATGCGCTGGGAACAGCGGTAATGGCGGGAATGCTCACAGCTACGGGCCTTGGCATCTACTATACTCCTCTGTTCTTTGTACTGGTGATGCGGATATTTGCCCATAAGAAACCATAAAAATTTTTTATCATCCCGCCCGGAAGACTCCCGCCTCTACAGGCGGGGGTAACTGACACACTGATGATTCGGGCTTTACCAAATCGGAATAACTTTTGCCGAAACAGCTCAGAAAGCACGAATACTCTTCAGATCCGCTTTGCTGCCGACTTTGAGTTTGCGGTATATATTTTTTAATATGGTGTTTACGGTGTGTATACTGATACAGAGACGCGCTGAGATCTCTTTGGCACTCAGCCGATCCCTGGCCAGTATGAAAACCTCACGTTCCCGGGGGGTCAGCAGTGAAGCTCCTGCCTGTTTTGCCTTAAGGCGTGCTGCGCCCTGTTCACGGCGGGAGCAGACGGCCCGCAGTTCTGCAAGCTCCTGGGGTATGAGAGCAGAAAGCGGTCTGAGGTCGGAAGCCAGGCGGGCAAATGGCAGATATATTCTGTCCGGGAGGGCGAGCTGCAAAGCCTCTTTCATATGGGAGGCAGCTCCCGGCATGCTGCCCTCTCTCGCTTCGGCAATGGCCAGATACAGGGTATGGTACAGGCGCGGAAGGATATAATGCATCGCACGGGCCTGCTGCATAATCAGGTCTTCGCACCTGCGTAATTCCTCGTAGCGGCCCTCCAGAAGGAGATAGTGCTCATAAAGAATCAGGGCATAGGGAATGCTGTGGGTGTAAACCACCCGCTGTATTCCCGCTATATCACGCAGCCAAAGGGGAATATCCGCGCTCTGTCCCAGACCAAGATCCAGTGTTGCCTGGCATAGCTCGCCCAGGCGCAGCACTGAACGCTGCCCCGATTCTTTCATATTGCGGACAATGTTTTCGCGGGTCATTTCATAGGACCCGGCGTCTCCGCGCAGAATCGCGACTTCGGCCAGGATAAGATCTGCGCTGAGAATAACCCCGTACTGCCCCTCCCTGCGGGCCCGGTATGTCGCCCTGTAGGCCATGAGTTCCGCAGCACTGTCATCGCCGGAGGCAAGGGACGCCTCTGCGCGGAAAATATGTTCTGCGCCGGCGCCGTGTCCGGAAGCCAAATCGGAATATACTGGCAGGTAGGTGTCCATGAGATCCGTCAGATGGCTCAGCTCTCCCAGGCGGTTCCAGTACAGGCAAAGAACCGAGACCGTGCCGAAGGGCATAGTGCCCCGGAATACCTCGGAACGGGGAATGTCCGAAACAGCCTTCAGATGACGCAGGGCCCTGCGGTGAAACTCTCCCATTCTGGCGATATCATTATATTCGGTGAAAGACATGAGCATGGCATATTCCCCGTAGGCTTTCTCCCATCCGATTCCATGCCTGCCTTTGTTCTGTTCCAGCAGACTTCTGAGAACTTCCGTTGCGTGCCGGAAATAGACATGGGCACCTCTCCGGAAAAAATTATAAGCCATGAGTACGAGAAAAACCGGGTGAGCCTGCAGAATTTCCCGCGGGCATCTGTCCATTAAGCTCTCGAACAGGGCTGTGATATCCCGCTCCTGATTGTTATAGACATACTGGGTGGATATGGGGAGAGCCAGAACTGCCTGGTAGTCTTCCACCTTCATGAAGAAGAGAGCTGCCTGCAGCAGGTCGCCTATATCAAGACTGGCGAGGGCGGCCCTGTGGTACACGGCTTTCTGGAATTCTGCCGGCTGCATGGAAAAGCGTTCCAGAAGATAATCCCGCAGGATGCTGTGTATGATATAGGCCTGCCTGTCAGCTGCGTAGCGGATGAAGAAATCAAGAGAAAGAAGCTCCGCGACAGTATCCGGAAACGCCATGCCGTCGCTCATAATGGCAGCCTGGCGGCTGTTGAAGGACTCCAGCAGGGAGAGTGCCATGATGAGGTTCCGTTCTTCGGGCGAAAGCCGGTTCCAGATGGCAGTTTCCACCAGCGGGCGGATATCACTGAAATCGACAAAATCCCCGGAGTGTCTGTAGTTTTGCAGCTGCAGGCGGATGGCGGCTACCCAGCCGCCTGAGGTTTTCTGGAGTATCTCTATCTGTTTCTGTGAGATGTCTATGCCCGTCAGGCTGCAGTATTCGACAATGCACTGATTATCGAAAAAGAGGTCACGCGACGTGATGCTGAGATACGGCTGGGCATGAAAGGTCTCCCCTTCATCTTTGAGGGGCTGTGTTACAAGAATGAGATGTATGTTCTCATCACTGCAGGCGGAAAAAGCGGAAATGCAGCGCTTTCGCACCGGGCAGTCAAAGAGCTGGTAGTTGTCAATGACGACAAACGTGGGTTCTGCGCAGGTATAGCCGGAAATGAGGGAGGCTATATCGGCCAGATTTTCCAGAGACGGAGTACCAAGTTCCAGCATTTCATCCGCTATGCTGTCTTCCGAGCCGCCGAAAAGGGCGCAGATGCCCCTCCATGTCCTGTCTGCTGATTCGCCGAAACAGGTATACCAGCGTACTCTGGCCGTTTTTTGTTCCCGTGTCAGATACTCGCGCAGGGCCGTGGTTTTGCCGAAGCCGGACGGAGCCTCAATAACCGTCAGGCCATATGAGGGAATACCCGCCAGGATTTCACGAAGGTGCTGAGAGAAGTAGTAAAAGCTGTTTCTTTGCGGATTGCTTCCCATGGTATTGTCCTCATCTGATCCTGACTATTCAGTTTGTCTCACAGCTTATACCTAATTTCTGGTGATAGCCACGTTGTTTTGTTTTGGGTACTAAATACTAAAACAATTACCCCGCACCATGCGGGCAGAAGTGTAGGGAGATGCTGGTATGAAACGTTTTATATCATCCGGATGTCTGATGATATTTTTCCTCCTCCTGACGCCTCTTCCGGCCAGAGCGGAGATAACCGTGACTATCATCAATGGTTCGCCGCTGGAAATCAACTATCTGTATCTGGAAAGTGGTGAAGGCGGCATGGGCTCCTCGATGAATCTTGTCCCCGGAAACAGGATCAATATGAATGATGGCAATGCTTCTGTCCTCAGGAAGCTTACCGTGTTTGCCGGAACAGAAAGCTATGTCTTTGAGGCAATGAATCTTCCCGGCCCGAATCAGGTTCTGCGTTTTGTCCTGCGCGATGGCGGTATTCCGGCGCTTGTCCCAGAGGGAGAAGCCCAGCCGTCCGCACGGGGAGAGAGCTTTGATGTTGAAGCCGGACCCATCTGGGACAACGATCATGCTCAGAGGCGCTGCCCCGAAGTATTGGCGGCCTGGATGGAAGCCAATCCCGGGGAAGAGGCCGAATGGACAGGCAACTGGTCAACGACTGTTGAAGGGAAGATGAGCGTGTGCAATCTCCGGCTCAGAAAAGATTCTTCCGGAGGGGAGACGCAGACCTCCGGGGGGATCACCGGGAAGGCAGTGCCTCTGATCCCCGAAGGAGCGGCGCCCGCTGACCTGACACAGGTGCTTGCTGCCCGCACCGTGGCGGATCTGCGTGCGGCGAACATTACGGAGGCGTCTCCCGCGAATAAATTTTTCACGAACGAATTTTTTCTGCCTGTGAAATTTGCAGGGACAACCTGGCTGGCCAGAATCAGTCCCGATAACGATGAAGTGTTTTTCGGAAAAAACGTGGATGATTGCTCCATCAGGAAGATAGAGCTTTACACGACCCCCAGCGGACAGGTGCTGGCGGATACCATTGTCTCTTTGTCCTCCACAGGCTACCGCCCCTGGTTTGCCTATGTGAAGACAGGGGAAAAGATGGATATCGCCGACGCAGTACGTTTCTGGAATAACGCGGATACGCCCGGGCAGGCCGATGCCGAGGCAGTGATGGCAGAAAGCTGTGCGGAAGTTTTCAACGGATCAGATCCTGCCATCCTGGAGGGCATCTATATTTCTGCGAAATACTGGGACGATGCCGTTAAAGGAGAAAATCCGGCCGCCCCTGCCATGCGCCTGCATGTTGCCTCCGGAAAGAATCTTTCCCTGATCTGGATGTCCGATGGCTCACCGCTTATCGAAGCAGGGCGCGGCGAATAGAATCATGCGCAGGGGAGCAGTGACTGCGGCGGCGCTGGCTGCCTGCGCAGGCCTGTTCTGGATAGTGGCGGTTCTGCTGCTGACACGACAGACCGGCCAGCTGCTGATCCTCATGTCCGGAATGGGGATCGGGGCCGCCTGTGGAGCTTTCCGTGCCCGGAAACGGGGCAGCAGGATGCTTCTTGTCATTGCTCTGACCGTCCTGGCTCTGGCTGTGGTGCTTGGCTTCATGGCCCTGGTGGACATACTCGAACCGGAAATCCTCTCCTTCCGGCTCATGCCGGAGTATCCGCCAACGAATCTCTCATAAACTGCATAGAGGTGAGGAAGGTATGAGACATTATTTTTTCTTAAGAAACGTCTGTCTGTGCATACTTCTGCTCTGTCTGGGGGGATACTGCGGGCAGGCATGCGCCGGGGATGATGCTCAGCCCGGCAAATGCGTGATTACGTCCGGCGGGCATACATACAGGCCGTCCGGCTGCCTGATCCGGAAAGGAACGGATGGGGGGCTCAGCTGGCACACTATCGGGAGAAAGGACGGCAAACCCCTGCTGGAGGAAATACTTTCCGTTTCCATAGTTGAAATCAGCAGGGGAACAGCCGAGGTAAGCGGCGTGACCAGAGACGGCATCAATTCCCGCTGGGGGCAGGCCAGGCGCGACGGGGCCTGCTGGTCCGGAGAGGACTTCCGTATCTGCATTGAATAGGCTGACCGGTTTTGCGCGCAGCGCAGAGCAGGAAAAGACCCGGGAGGGTATATGAACAGCTGGCTTTGGGCGGCACTGGCAGCCGTGGGGGGAGCGGCTCTGTGGTACATCATGACCATGAACCGTTTCGCCAGGCTTCTGGTGAAAATCAGGGAATCCGATTCCGGCATTGAAGTGGCACTGACCAGGCGTTTCGATACCCTGACCAGGATGCTGGATGTGACCAGGGCCTATGCCAGGCATGAGGCTGGCACCCTGGGGAGCATCGTAAAAATGCGTCAGGGGATGAGCATGGCACAGTGGTCTGATGCCAACAGTCAGATGGATGTCCTGCACGGGAAAATCAACGTGCTGGCTGAAGCGTATCCGGAACTGCGTTCCAGTGAGAATTTTCGCGTACTGCAGGCATCCATTGCAGAGATCGAAGAAGAACTGCAGGCCGTACGCCGCATTTACAACATGAATGTGTCGCAGTTCAACCAGATGCTGGCAGCCTGGCCGGACAGCATTGTGGGGCGCCTGCATGGACATAAAAAGGAGGATTTCTTTAAGGCTGAGGAAGAGAAAAAACAGGATGTGGCAATGCAATTTTCCCTGTAACCTGCAAACAGATTTTTTATGAGGAAATCATGAAGACTATATTGAAAAAAGCCGCTCAGTGTTTTTTGGCTGTCCTGTTCGTTTTGGCTGCCGCCAATATGGCCACAGCTGCGAGTCCCTTAAGTATTAAAGTAACACATGTCGAACTCGGACAGGCCAGCGGCGGAAAACAGAGCATAACTTTTTGGTACACGGTCAAAAATATCACTTCACATGAGTATTTCAGCCGCCTCAATAACGTCACGGTGAAAATAACAGGCAGGTATGGGAATGACGAGGAGACCTACCAGAGGAAAGTGGATATCAATTATAACTTTAACCCGGCTCTGGGCCCCGGCAAAAGCAAACAACTCAAGACTACCTTCACACGCAGGGTCAACTCCAGCAAGGGATGGTATCCCTACAGAAGCGTGCGGGTGAACGTTTTGAAATATAATTTCAAAAGAGCCAGCTGACCAGCAGACGCACGCCCTGAGTCCGGTCCGCCCGCACTCAGGGCGTTTAAATCCGGCAGGATGCCAGCGGCCCCCGGGTAACTGGAACAGTCAGTCCCCAGGCCTCAGGGGGCAGGGGCAAGCCTAAGCCCGCTCCTGAAAGAAGGACTCTGCGCACGCCATATGTCTGACGCCATTTTTATTGTCACTGCCCTTCTTCCCGAGTTTGCCGGCCCTGTTCTGCCTGCGGGACTGCTGATCTGGGGAATCCGGAAATTCATGCGGGTCCGCCGTCTCCGCAGGAGTCTCATGGCCACGAAGGGCGACGCCGCGGCCCGGCAGATGGAATACGACCGCATCGGGGCCGGCGTGATTTCCTTTTGGGGCTGGGCGGGCCTTCCTGTCGTCCTGGCCGCGGCCCTGAGCCTGGGCATGGAGTGGGGAAAAGCCCTGACCTGCGCGGCTCTGTGTGGCGGAGTGATCCTGTATGGCTCACAGCGTCTGAAAAGCCGGTACAGCCGGGATTTCAAGGAAAAGGTGGTCCGGGCCGGACTGGAAAAGATCTTTGAAAATCTTTCTTTTCAGCCTGATGGCGGTCCTGGGGAGGATGTCCTGCGTTCTTCCGAGCTGCTGCCCTCTGGCAGGACAGACTGCCATGATCTGATAACTGCCCGGTATCGCGGTCTGGACTTTTCGCAGTGCGATATCCGTATTCAGGACGGCAGCGGCGGTGTCTCCACCACTGAAGACAGCCGGGAGGGAAGCCGTGCAGTCCCGGCAGACGTGTTTCAGGGCAGAGTCATGCGCTTTGCCGCCGACCCGCCTGTCAGCGGTCCTGTGCTGGTGGTGCGGCGCGATTTCAGCGCGGCCCGCGTGCTCTCAAATCCGGGGTCCTGGCAGCAGGTGGAAACGGAACTTGCGGCCTTTGAGGAGCGCTTCGTAGTTTTTGCGCACGATCCGCTGGACGCCATGCGCATTATGACGCCACAGATGATTGAGGGTATTTATTTCCTTGATCAGAAGCTCGACGTTCCCCTGGCATTCCGTTTTAAAAACGGGGAGATGTTTGTCTTTATGGCTCTGACCCGTGACGCCTTTGATGTCTCCGGTGAAAAAACGCTTCTGGAAGAACAGAAACTGCTGGAAGGAGATATCAGACTGATCAAGGGATTCCTGGACACCATGTACTTCCGGAGAGGCAGGAGGCCCGCGGAGGGCAATGGGAAAGAGGAGAAAACGCGGAAAACGGCAGCATCTGAAGCGGAATCCGCCGGCAGTGATACCGCCGGACTGTCCCTGCCCGGCAGACTTTCACGCATTGGCATCGGGCTGCAAAAGCCCATGCGGCTGCTTTGCCGGCTCGTTTTCTGGCTTCCCCCGCAGTCCTGTGGGGAATTTCTGTGGCTGTGGCGTTCCTGCGTCTGCCGGACGGGATCGGAATTTCCTTCAGCCTCACGGGCGGCGCGGCAGAATTCACGGATTCCTGCAGCACATTCATCTATATCGCGGTGGGCGCCTTTTTTGTTCTGCCATCGGTCTTTTTTGTGGGGAGTGTCATGGCCAGGGCCCTCTGTGTGTTCCTGCTGGGCGGGGGGAGCGGCATCACAGGCGGCAGCCGCATTCTCCGGCTGTTCAGCTCTCTCATCCTGGCTCTGTTTGCCGGTATTCCCCTGTGGCTTCATCTCTTCATCATCAGTATCAATCTGAACGCGCTTTAGGCGGAAATTCCGCCAGAGGCTGCCAGGGAGGACGTCATGCATACACTTCACCTGAGAAACTTTTTTGCGCTGGTCTGTCTTCTTCTGCTGACAGCGTCTGTGGCAGCAGCCGCTCCTGCAAACCACAGCGCGCTCATGGCCGACGGTGCATACCGGAAAGCCTTCGGAGCCTATGCCGCAGCTGAGCAAGAAGCCATGAAACGCCTTGACGCCCGGGATTTTGCCGCCGTCCGGGAAGCCGTGCATGCGGAAATGGCGGAATCGGCCAGGCTGGAAATATCCACTGGCTCATCAGAAGCCGAAGCATGGAGCAATGCCTATGGACAGGGACGCGACAGACTGAACCGCGAACTGACGTGGAACTGGCTGCGCCGTCATCCTGAAGGCATTCAGGGCCTGTATCGGATGCAGAGTAAGGTTTTTGACGGCTGGATGACCGTGCAGAAGAAAAAAGAAGCGGATCTTTACGAAGTACACATTTCTGCCTGCCAGAAGAACGCTCCTTTTAACAGCGGTGAGCTGACTGGCCAGGGCAGGTTAAAGGGGAATGCCATGTGGGCTGCGGATCAGAGTGATGCCAGGAATCCTATCCGGATTGTCTTTCATGGGGAGACGGCAGTCATCACCGAACCGGAAGCCTTCAAAAAAAGCGGGATCCTGGGCGCCGGTGTCAGTTTTGAAGGGGACTTCATACGTGAAAAGAAATCTGCGGGAAAAAATTTTTCCGCGGCAGACAGGAAAGCTATGGGCGTATTTCTGTCCAATTTCACCGAAATCGGAATGATGAATTTTACGGCTGACGATGTGCTCGATACAGCTCATCCTTATGAGATGATTCGGTTTGGCATCTGGCATAATTTCATGAACAACAGGAGCCGCATTCAGCCCTGTGCCACGCATGAATGTCCGTGGGGCTCTCTGACCATAGACTGCGCTTCTGTCAGAGACAGCCTCCGGCGTTATTTTGGGTATAATCTCAGGCAGTGTCTTTCCGCGTCGCATCCGGATTCGGCTTCCCCCTCTGACAGGTTCCATTTCGATGGAACGAGGTATCATTTTGAAGGGGCTGCCGGTGAGGCCGTGTACCATGCGAGGGTGGACGGGGCCAGGCAGGGCGCGGATGGTCTGATTGAGATGAACGGAATAGTTTACAGCGCGGACGACGAAAAGGACATCCTGGGCAGCTTTACCGCGCAGGCCAGGCCTCACATCTGGAAAGGAAAGAACGCTTTGTCCATTGTGAGCCTGAAAACACAGTTCAGGGAATAGCGCCTCTGTTTCAGAACGGGGCCAGTCCATATAATCTGACAAAGGAGCGGACAATGTCTAAGGCCATACCTCTTCTCTTTTTTGTTCTTTCTCTTTTTTGTCTGTGCCCCTCCGCATCTGCTCTGCCGCAGCAGCATGAGGTGTGGCATCAGGGAAATGATGCCTACCGCACAATGTATGACCGTTACGAGATCGGGCTTCAGAGAGCCTTTGACGCCTTATCTGAAGAAACATACAAGAAATTAGAGAAAGAAAATGACGCGGCCATTGACGAAAGTGTGAAGCAGGCCGGAGCTGCAGGGGGAAACGCAGCCCTGGCCTGTGCTCAGGCTCTGGCGGAACGTATCCTGATTATGGAAGACCTGGTGAGCAAAGCGGATTCGGAACGGGCTGCGGGGTCGCCCAATCCTCTTGAGGGGTTTTACCGTCTGGCCGGGCGTCAGGGGGATGATGGCTATCTGACCATTGGACGTGACGGTAACGGCGGCTACTGTCTGGAAATCGCCGTGTGGCAGAGAGACAAACCGCAGACTTTCGGATGGAGCCAGGCTCAGGCTTCTGCCGTGAGCGGGAGTTTCAGCACGACGGCGGTGTATCAGCCGCAAACCGCCGAAGAAAGCACCGCCAGGGATATTCAGCTGCACTTCACTATCAAAAACGGTCAGGCTGAGGTAACTACCACAAAAGCATTTAGACACGGGGGATACGTCTGGTTTAGCCGGGGAGAAACGTGCCTTATAAAAAATATTCTCCTGGATGGAATTTACCGGCGTGTGTCCGGCAGTCAGACTGGCAGGTAACAATGGATACAGGATACAGCCTTTAGCCTGCTGCGCCTTAGGCGGGGTGTGCCCCTGATGTGAAATCAGGCGCCACACGGTGGATCTGTCAGCCCATGGCGCAGGATAAAGAGACTCCGATCCCTGTCTGCCGGAAGATAAGAAAACCGGGGAAACGTGTTTTTCAGCGTTTCCCCGGTAATGGAGGTGGCGGAGCAGGTCGGCAGTCAGTCTCCGGACAGCCAGGAGCCGGGATGCCCGGAGAAAAGGGCCGGCCTGCCGCCTATTGGAGGAGAATATGTGCTTTAGAGTCCGCGTGCGAAAACACCCGCGAGGAAGACGCCCGAGACGTTCCCGGCATCGCCATCGCCAGCCAGAAGCCAGGCCTCCGGACCTTTGGGGGAGAGGGCGAGGCTGGTGCTCTTCATATATTTGCCCTGCTCACGGCCGGGGATGAGTATCTGGCTGATGGGAATGCCGTTTTTGTTGAAGACGAGGAACCTTCCCTGCCTGTGCATGGCCACATACAGATTGCCGTCGGCGTCAGCACGCATGGAATCAGGGGCCGGACCGATGAAGTGGTAGGCGATGGCCGTGCCCACGGGGAGGCTCGTCACGGCATCGGCGAGCTCAACCCTGTGCAGGAGGCCGCGCGCGTATTCCGTAATCCAGAGGGTCTTCCCGTCAGGACTCAGGGCAATACCGTTGGCCCTGGCGAGGTGCCGCACGACCGGTGTAATCGTCGTGAAATCCGGGCTGACGTAGAACACGCCGCCGGCAGGATCTGTGGAGGTGCCCCGGAAGTCGGTGAAATAAAAGCCGCCCTTTGCGTCAAAGACCATGTCATCGGGAACATAGCCAGCTATGGCGGGGACGATTTCCTTCAGATTGTTTCCGTCCGGATTAACGGACAGGACAGCGCCGCGGCCCCTGCCGTCTGGCTCAGGAAATACCGCGGTGATGAAGATGCTGCCGTCTTTGTGCAGGGCAAGGCCGGCCGGAGAGAGACCTTTGAGTTCCACGACAACGGAAAGTTTTTGTCCGGCGTGAGCCGCATGACGCGGTGCCCCGTGACGCCGCTGAAAATGAGACTGCCTTTTGCATCGATGACGGCGCCCTCAAGCACGCGGCCTCCGCCGGGAACCTGGAACCAGGGCTCTGCCGTAACGGTGGGGAGCGTATTTTCTGCCCTGGGGATGGGGACGGGCTGCTTCATCCAGGCTTCATAATGCAGGGAGGCGGAAGACTTCTCCGCGGGAGCGGCCGGTACCGGGGAAACGCCCGGAACCGACAGGGCGAAGGAGCAGAAAACAAATGAGCTGAGCAGAAGGAACTTTTTCATGGGCTATCCTCAGACGCATCCGCCCGGGCTCCGCGCCCTCTGAAAAAGTTCAGGCTCGGCAGGCTGTGTTTCCGGTTTCCCGTATGTCCTCATCCTGTCAGTGGCATCCCGCGTCTGCCTGACGGAGCTCTTTGGGACGCGGGATGCACGGTGTGGGACTCCTGGGCGGATTTCCATACAAAAGGTAGGCCCGCGCTTCGGATCTGGCTATGACTATTCCTTGCTGATCCCTGCCTGATACGTTTTCCCTGGAGGACAGAAAAAGCCGGGAAACACGGTATTCCGCATTTCCCTGCAGAAAAGAGCCAGGGGTGCCTCAGTCCGCTTTTTCAATGCGCACGGCGAACGATTCACTGTGACCGGAAAGGGTATCGAGACCGGAGATGATTTTCCCGAGCGGGACGAGGCCGTCAGAGTGGCGGAAGCCGCGGTAGAAAAGGGCCAGATTGCCCCAGGGAGCATAATAGGTGAACGCGCCCGCTTCTGGCGTGCAGGAGCTGGGAGAGCCCTGCGTGGCGAGCTTCCTGGGCAGATAGCTGATCTTCTCCGTCCCGTTGTAATCTTTAAACGTCAGTTCAAGGGGCAGCATGGAGAGGAAGTCACGGGCAGCCGGAGTGTCATCGAGGACGGCGATGGCTTCTCCGCCTCCGGAAGTGAGTCGGACCTTCCCAGCGGTTTCTGCCATGGCTCCGGAAGCCATGAAACCGGACAGGACAAGGACCAGCAGGGCAGGGACAGCGAAAATGCGATGCTTCATTGTTATTTCTCCTCTGGCCGTGTCCCGGCGTGTTCATCCCGGGGCGCAGGTCTGCCTGAAAAAGCCTGACATGGGCACACTGAGCCGGCCCGTGCGCATGACGAAGAGGACTGCCTTTTTCCGTACAAAGCGGTTTCCCCGGGAAAGATCATGCCCGGGCAGGAGGCGTGTCCCATCATACCGGCATGCCCGCGGGGACAGGGCCGTGGCAGCCTGGCGGCTTTCCCTGTGCCGGTGAATACTATGGTTCCGTGGACGGGAAGGTCTCCCGCCCGGGGCAATCGGTTACTGAAGCGCCTGCCTGAAGAAACTGGTGAGTTTCGCGAAAGGAATGAGGTTCACGCGATCATAAAGATCCACATGCCCGGCGCCAGGAACGATAAGGAGTTCTTTGGGCTCAGCGGCCTTTTGGTAGGCGTCTTCGCTGAATTCCCTGGAATGGGCCTTTTCTCCGGCGATGAAGAGCAGGGGGCGCGGCGATATGGTTTCGATATCGTTAAAGGGATAAAAGTTCATGAACTTCACGTTGCTCGTGAGCGTGGGATGCGTCGTTGTGAGCGGGCCCGCTCCCTTTGGCGTGAATTCCCCGCGCGGAGTGCGGTAAAAGGCATAGAATTCACGTTCAATGGGCGTGGACTTCTCGGTCAGCTTATGCACCGTGCCGCCCGTGTATTTCGTCTGCCCGCCTTCAGCTTCCACCCAGCGCTGGTCCGCCGCTTCCCGCAGGACAGCCTTGCGGTCCTCCGGCGTCAGGGAATGTCCGAGCCCGCTCCGTGTGGCAGTGCCCATGTCATACATGCTTACCGTTGCGATGGCCCTGAGGCGCGGGTCGATTTTTGCCGCGCTGATGGCGAAGCTGCCGCTGCCGCAGATGCCGATGACGCCAATTTTATCCCTGTCAACAAAGGGGCGCGTGCCGAGAAAGTCGGCTGCCGCGCTGAAAGTCTCGGCGTAAAGATCGGGAGACACGGCGTTGCGGGGTTGTCCCGAGCTGCCGCCCCAGAAGCTCAGGTCAACAGCGAGGGTCACGAAGCCCTGTTCCGCCATCTCTGTGGCGTAAAGGCAGGCGCTCTGCTCCTTGACGGCTCCCATGGGATGCCCCACGATAATGGCTGCATGTTTTTGCCCCGGATTCATGCCCTTCGGTACGAAGAGGTCTCCGGCTATGGTCATTTTGTACTGGTTCGGGAAGGTGACGGGCTGCATGGTCACCCTGTCGCTTTTGTAGAAATTCGAAGCGTCACCGGGGATGCCGGATTCCTGCGCCATGGCAGGAACGGCGGAGAGCAGGCCGAGAAGGAGCGCGGACGCTCCGGCGAGTCTGTATGAAGTCATGTTTTTCTCCTTTGTTTGTTGTCCGGATGAAAACTCTTTCTTCCGGATATGTACGTAAAGGAGATTGATAATAGCAAATACTTATATTGAATATTTCACAATGCTTATAAAGCATGGTAATAACCGGGTACACTGTCATGGAGGGAGAACGTATGGAACTGAGAGTGCTTCGTTATTTCCTGGCTGTGGCCAGGGAGGGGACCATCAGCGGAGCTGCCTGCGCCCTGCACGTGACGCAGCCGACGCTGTCGAGGCAGATGATGGAACTCGAGGAGGAGCTCGGGAAAACGCTCTTCCTGCGGGGAAAGCGGAGTATTTCCCTCACAGAGGAGGGGCTTTTCCTCCGCGACAGGGCCAGGGAAATTCTTGCGCTGGTGGAGAAAACGGAATCCGAGTTCGCGGATCCGGCTGAAGGGGTATGCGGTGACGTCTATATCGGCGGCGGCGAGACGTTCGCCATGCGGATTATCGCCAGGGCGGCGTGCGCCCTCCAGAAGGCGCATCCGCGCGTTACCTTCCATCTCTTCAGCGGCAATGCGGACACCGTTGCGGAACGGATAGCCGGAGGCCTGGATGATTTCGGCGTGTTCATCGAGCCGGCCGATCTTTCGAAATACGATGTTATCCGGCTCCCCGTGAAGGAGACCTGGGGGATCCTCATGAGGAAGGACAGTCCGCTGGCGTCGAAGGACGTCATCACGCCCGATGACCTGGCCGGGCTGCCGATCCTTGTTTCGGGGCAGACTTTCGTGGAAAACGAAATAGCCGGATGGCTGGGAGAAAAGGCTGAGCGGTTCCATGTCGCAGCGACATACAACCTTCTCTTTAACGCATCGCGCATGGTGGAAGAGGGGATGGGGTACGCGCTCTGCCTTGAGGGGATTGTCAGTACTTCTTCCGGGAGTCCGTTCTGTTTCCGGCCCCTGAAACCGTCCCTTGAGGCCGGCGTGTGCGTGGCCTGGAAAAAATACCAGCGGTTTTCAAAAGCTTCGGCGTTGTTTATCGAATACCTGAAAAAGGAGATCTGACCGGTCCGGGCCGGCGTTTTTCCCCGATGCCGCCAGGACCGGGCAGAATGCCTGTCCGGGAAATTATTCTTTCGCCTAACGTCTGCTCCTCCGGACAGGCCTGAAGAAACGACGGCAGAGAATTTTTCTCCGGAGAAAACAAGGCGGCGCCGTCCAGTCCCTTCCGGGATGAACGGCGCCGTGCAAACCCGCCGCCCAGTGCGGCGGGATACGGAGGAAACTGTCTGGCTGTCAGGACTCTGCTGCGGGCAGATCCCTGATTCCGATAAACGTACAGAGTCAGTATTCTTTCTATGCCTCTTGCCCGGGTAAGTAAATGTGCCGGGATAATTTTTTTCGCTGGTCTGAAAAAATTCCGGAGTCAGGGGCTTTCCGGCGCGTCACCAGGGGAACGGATTTTCTTCTGGAGAGCTTTTCCGGCGGTCCGCGGTGTCTCTGAGGCAGGACATCCGCCCCCCTGAACACAAAAAAGGCGCCCCGCGTATTCAGCGGGACGCCCTGTGTCTTTTTGTCAGCGGGTCTTACTTGCCGCTTTTGAGGGGCTTGTAGACATCGAGGAAGTGCGGCCAGTCAGGCACGAACTTCACGGGCTTGTCGAGCTTTTTGCCCTTCAGGCCGGGATAGTCGGGGGCGTACCTGTAGGCGCGGTGAATCATGTTGCCCATGCAGTAATGCGCCTTGGTCATATCAGAGTCATGCATGATGGGCTGGGCCTTGCCGAACACCACGGGGTTGATGAATTCCCACACCACTTCGCCGTTGGGAGTGACTTCAAAGAGGTGGCCGGTCTGAGTGGAAGTCACGAGCCTGTTGCCGTTGGGCAGAAGCTGGGCTGCGCCCTGACGGTAGCTGAAGAACGAGGTGGGATATTTGGATTCGTAGCTCCACACGATCTTGTCAGTTTCCGGATCCATCTCGATGACGCGGGATCTGTTGATCTGCGGGCGTTCGGAGCCGTTGTCGAAGATCTGGATGTGGCCGTTTTCGAGCGGCTCGGCGTCATGTTCGCCGAACATGATCTGGGAACCGTCGTCATACCAGCTGGGTTTGACTCCCTCGCCGTGCGTGGTGGGGTTGCCCCAGCGCTTCACGATCTTGCCGGTTTTGTGATCAATGATGAAGATTTCGCTGAAGTTGCGGGAGTTGACCAGGATCTGATCGGTCTTGGCGATGTAGGCGACGGTGTTGAAATGCGTGAAGTCAAAGTCAGAGTAGCCGGGGCCGACCGTTTTGGGGAGGCGGTAGTTGGGATCGAGCTGATCCTTTCCGGTTCCGAGATGATCCCACACGTGCCATTCCCAAACAGTTTTGCCCTCGGGATTCACTTCGCGGACGAAGTCGATCCAGAAGTCCGTCAGCCTGATGCCGTTGACAACAACGTTATCGCCCCAGGTGCCGGCCTTGCGTCCCTTGGCGACGAATTCTTCGGGAGTCTTGGCTTCCCATGCGAGGATCAGGGTATTGCCGTTGGGCATACGGCTGAAGCAGTGGTGCTGTACTTCCCTGGGGCCGCACAGCTTGTACGACCAGACAACCTTGCCGTTCCAGTCGATTTCCTCGAGCAGGCCGCCGGCGCCGCCGATATGCACGGGCCTGTCAGGCAGGGCGCTGGCGCGCAGGAGGTTGCCGTTGGGGAGAAGCTGGGCATAGAGGCCTGGCGGGTACTTGCTCTGCCAGGTATGGACGATGTCACCATCCATGTTGATGAGATAGGTGGTCGTGGATTTCACCGTGGGAGCGAAGAGCGTGTAGCCTTTGAAGGTCTTGTCAGCTTCGTTCTTGGTGACGCCAGTAGGGCCGTCGTGAAGTTCTATGGCCTGAGCGGTCTGGGCGCCGAGAAAGAGGGCGCCGGCCACGAGGCCTGCAGCGAAGAACCTGTTCATAAACTGCTCCTTTGCCGGCAGAAGGCCGGAAAAACAGCGTGAGGGGGAAAGCCCCCGATATGCCGCGGCTTGCGCGGCACTGGCCTGTAAACCGAAAGGCTCCGTTCCCCAGGGGTGGGAAAGAGCCTTTATGCATGAAGAAAGTATGGCTAGAAGATCATCTTGGCGAGGGGCAGACCCACAACGACGAGGGTCAGCACCACGAGACCTGAGGAAATGACCGTGTAGCGGGCAATGGCCGGAGGATCTATCCAGTCTGACTGACCGTAGAGCAGGGCCGCGAAGGGCGAGGCTGCGGGAGTGCAGGCCGCGATGAGAACCGCGTAGATGAAGCAGGCCATCATGGGGCCGGAATCCACACCGAAGGAGGCGGCGACAGCCAGAAGCACGGGAGAGAGCACGAGGCCGAGCACAACGGAGTTGCAGAAGTTCGTGAAGATGATGCCGATGAGGATCACGCAGATGCAGATGGCAGTGTAGTTCATGCCGCCGAGGAGATCCCTGAGGCCGTATTCCATGACGAGAGCCACGTTGGTGCCTTTGCCGGTCATGATGCCGCCAAGCAGGAAGGCGACGGCGATGAGCAGGAAGACGCGCCAGGCGTAGAGCTTGTTGGACGTCATGATGTCAACGACGGGCTTGCCCTTGGACATGGCTACGGCCAGGATGAGCACGACCAGGATGGAGCCGGTCAGCGTGTTCTTGGCAAGGAAAGCTCCCACGGGATTGCTTTTGCCGATGATGGCGGGAACGAGAAGCCAGGCAGCGTAGAGGAGGAAGTCGAAGAGGACGAGCTTCTGCTGCAGATTCATGGGCGGCAGAGGTTCTTTATTGATGGAGGCCGCGTCCAGCTTCCTGAGCGGGGAAACGTCGATGCGGTAGACGAACTTCATCATCAGGAGAAGAAGGATGATGACGCAGACGGAAATGAGCAGGGCGAAGGCGAAGTAGGCTGCCGTATTCAGCTCGACAGCTGCGGAACCGGTGCTGGCAGCCAGGTTATGCAGGTTGCTCAGCAGGTAGAAGGCGCCGCCCTTGAAGGGGTCGGTGGAGAAGGAGAGGAGGGCGACAATGACGATATTGACCGTCATGACAGAGGTGTACTTGTCTCCCTTCTTGAATCCGGCTTTTTCGAGAATGGTGAAAAGCACGGGCCACATGAGGAAGAGGGAAGTCACCTGATCGAGGAAAGCCACGATGAAGGTCGTGCCGAGAATGGTGGCTGTGAGCACCCAGGGCCTGCCGTTCACGAAGGAACGGCTCATGAGATAGCGGGCCACCCACTGGGCGAGGTTGCTGTAGACGATGGCGGCGGCCAGCATGAGCAGGAAGAAGATCATGACAACCATGGGGTTGCCGAGGAACATGCTGAAAACTTTTCCGGCCGGAGCATAGCCGCTGAAGATGAGGGCCACGATGCCGAGGAGGCCGGGCCATACGGTATCCACGAAGGTCCACAGGTAGATGACGCCAAAGAAGATCAGCGTCACGATCATGCCCGTATGCGTTACGCTCAGAAGAACGCCGCCGTCAACGGCGGGCAGGTTCAGCGGCGCGAGTTTTGCGTCAGGCGGCACGACCATGGAAAAGTTGGGCAGGAAGTGCCCCGAGAACATAATGACGAGGCCGATGATGGTATGGATGATTTTTGTCACCGGCATCTTGCTGGCATTTTCCATTCACTCTCTCCTCTGAGAATGATTCAAAAAAACCCGCCCCTGCGGCGGGGGAAAAAAAGGCGGGCGCCCCGGGAAAGTACCCCGGGGCGCCTGTATCCGTTCCTGATTAGTCGCAGTTAATGGAGACGCCGGTGGCGTACTTCTTGTCGTTGATGAGGACGCGCACTTCGTAGGTGCCCTTGAGGCCGCGCTTGCTGACGTGCAGCTTGATCACTCGGTCGTCTTCCTCGAGGTAGGCGCCGGAGCACATGGCCAGATAGCTGACCGCGGCGGTGTTGATGAAGTAGCCCCTGGTTTCCTTTTCATTCTTCAGAAGAAGCATGACGAGGGAGCCGCGTTCGAAGCGGCCGTGGAAGACGATGCGGTCATCGTCCTCTTCAATCCTGACCTGATGCCAGGAGTCGACGAGCTCATCGGTCTCGGGGAGATCCGGAATGGTGTCGAAGGTGTCAGTGACTTCGAGTTCGCCGATGACCCTGCCGTCGCCGAAGACGAGGTTTTCGCCGTCGTGGTAGGGCTGCAGCTTCTCAGCGCGGTAGAAGTTGCCGTCCACTTCCATGGCGTAGAGCACAACGCCGTCCGTCTGTTCGACGGTCTTGGCGCAGATATCGGAATTGGGATTCTTGGCGGGGTTGATGTAGGCGCCGAGCTTCTCGGAAGCGTAGCCGTCCTCCCAGCCGATGCCGCCGGAGTGGATGAGGTAATGGCCTTCGCCATAGTACTCAACGTTGGAGATGTAGGGAGAGAAGAAGGTGGCGCCGAGTTCCTTGCCATACTGCCAGACCTGGCGGATTTCCATCTTCTTGGTGTCGATGTGATAGCGCACGCCGCGGGAGAAGTTGTCGCGGTTCTTGAGGTACTTCTCCTTGTTCTTGGAGCGGTAGTGGCCGTTGTCGAAGCACATGACGTCGCCGTCGGGAGTGCGCAGGCAGGCATGCTGCTCGTACTGCCAGTCGAAGTCGTCGCCCACGGGCTTGAAGAAGTACTTCTGGTATTCGGCGGGCCAGTTCTCGGGATCGCCGATGATCCAGTTCAGCTTGCCGGACTCATAGTCGAAGTTGACGATGGCGTCTTCGTGGCGGCCGGAAACGGTGATGGACTTATCCTTCTCGAAGTACCAGACAGCGTTGCAGTGGAACCAGTCGCGGGGGCTCTGGGAACCGGAACCCGGGCCCTTCTGGGGCAGAATGTTCTTGAGATCCCAGGTCCTGAGGGTCATGCCGGTCTCGCGGTCAAGCAGGACGACGAGGTCTTCCACGGTATCGGTGTGGAAGTCCTGGGACAGGGCAAGGATGTTGCCGTCGGGCATTTCCACCATGTCGTGGTGGTAGTTGCCGGGCATACGGTATTCCTTGTAGATCTTGCCCATGAGGCTGAGCTCGATGAGGCCGGTGTCATTGTAGGGCATGTGGCAGAAACGGTGAGAACCGGTCAGGATGTTGCCGTTCTTAAGACGCTTGATGTCAAACATGGTGTTGACAGTCAGGAGCCAGCGGATGTTGCCTTCGAAGTCATAGCCCATGGGGAGGTTCTTGCCGGCGGGGGACAGGAACATCCAGTTGGTGCCGAAGTAGTCGAAGGAAGTCATGATGTTGCGGCAGCGGCAGACATCGGCCGGCAGTTCCTGGCCGCGGATGAGGAAGTCCCTGGACTCACCGGTGGAGAGGGCCACGGTCACCTTCGTGTCCATGCCTTCGTAGAGGCCGAGGACCGGGATGGCATGCTCGGTTTCATTCTTCTCGAAGGTCTTCACGATGTTGTGGCGCTCGAATTTCTTGCCGTGCACGGTCAGCGTGACGCTGCAGGGCTTATCGGTCATGAAGAGGATAAGAGCGCAGAGGGGGTTGATGAAGTAGGGGTTGACCAGAACAGTGGCGTTCTCAAGGGAGGGCTTATCCTTCCGGAACTTCTCGAGGAAGCTCTTTTCGGCCTTGTTCTGGGAGGTAATGAGGCTTTCCTCTCTGACGTAGGTGACGGCGTTTACCATGGGTTTTCTCCTTGCAGGCGTAAGGACGCCTACTTTACGATTTTCTCGATTTCCTTGACGATGACGGGCTTCTGCTTGAGACCTTCGAGACGGCTGACTTCCTTGCCGTCAACCATAAAGAGCAGCGTGGGGAAGCCCTTCACGCCGCAGCGGTCCTTGAGTTCCTTGTTTTCGTTGAATTCAATCTGGTAGATGCGCAGATCCGGCATGCTCTTCTCGATGTCCTTGAGGACGAAGGCGAGCATTTTGCACGGGCCGCAGGTCTTGGAATAAAATTCCACGAGCATGGGGCCCTTTTTGTCCAGTGCATCGTATCCGGCGGTGTCAACTTCAGTGATCATAATGTTCTCCTCGGGGGCCGGATGCCCCGGCCCGTGTCTGGTTTGTTCTTCTAAAAAACTAGCGGCGCGCTTCCACGTACTTTGCGGCGGAGTTGCCGGCGATGGCGCCATCGCCGCAGGCCGTAGCGACCTGGCGCAGGAATTTCACGATGATGTCGCCGGCGGCGAAGATGCCGGGGCGTGAGGTGGCCATGAACTGATCGGTCTTGATGCAGCCGGAGCGGTCGAGGATGCCGAGATCCTTGCAGAAGCCGGCCGTGGGCTCGAGGCCGATGTACTCGAACACGCCGTCGCAGTTTACGGTGCGCTCTGTGGCGTCTTCCTTGGTGGACTTGAAGCGCACGCCGGTGAGTTTGTCGTCGCCCAGGAACTCAAGCACGTCCTGGTAGGGGTAGATCGTCACATTGGGCAGGGCGCGCAGCTTGTCGCAGACCTTGGGATCGGCGGTGAGGTCGAACATGGTCACGATGGTGAGCTTCTTTACGATGCCGGCGAGGTAGAGGGATTCCTCGACAGCGGAGTTGCCGCCGCCGATGACCACGACGTCCTTGCCGGGATACTGGGCGCCGTCACAGATGGCGCACCAGCTGATGCCGTTGCCCGTGAATTTGTCCTCGCCGGGGATGTGCAGCTTGCGCGGACGGGTGCCGGTGGCGATGATGACGGCGGTGCATTCGTAGACTTCATCGTCTTCCTCGCAGTGCACGCGCTTGACGTCACCAAGGTCCTCGATGCGGTTGACGGTCTTGTAGTCAAACTCCGCGCCGGTCTGCTGGGCCTGCTCGAACATCTTGATGGCGAGTTCCGCGCCATTGATGACGCCGGTGCCGGCATAGTTGGCGATCTCGTTGGTGTTGACGATATTGCCGCCGGGGGCAAGCTTGTCGAGCATAATGGTCTTCATGTTCGCGCGCACGGCGTAAATGGCCGCAGTCAGGCCGGCGGGGCCGGCACCCACAATCACAACATCGTACTTTTTCATAATATGTCTCCCGGCGGAGCAACCTTCCGCCTGTGAATTTTTTACTGCATGTGACGCAGATCCGGAATTCCATGGCTGTTCCGGAACGCCTTTCTTCTTTTTGTCCTTATAGAAAAACGCGTATATTCAAACCCTAGCCATAACTAGGTTGGCGTGAAAAAAGTGACAAAACCTGAAAAAGAGCCGGGGAGAGAGCGGAGAAAAAACACAAAACCCCAGCCTGGGCCGGGGGCTGTGAAAAAAAAAGCGTGCGGGGAGGCGCTTTACCGGGAGCGGGAACTGCGTTTTCTGAGATAGGGTAGCTCTTCCTCCCTCTGGACGATGCGCAGAAGGCGCTCTTTATCGAGCACAGCGCGCCTGCGTCCTTCCCTGGCCAGAATACCGTTGTCGTAAAGGGCGCCGAAAATTTTGGTGACAGTGATGACGTGCACGCCGAGATGCGCCGCGATTTCGTCGTAGTTCAGATAGGCTGGCAGGAGATAGGGTTCTTCTTCCGGGCAGGCCTCGAGAAGCATGTAGCAGACGCGGCAGGGCACGGGCAGCGAAGCGATGACCATGGAGAGGTTCAGCATGTCCGCGAGATTGACCACCGCGGCCCGCAGAACCACGGAGAGGACTTCCCTGTCCCTGGTTATTTCGGAGAGAAAGGCGTTCGCTGGAAGTTCGATGACCGAGCAGTCTGTTTTGGCCATAAAGCCCGAGAAAGATCTCGAGGCGCGGACATCGACGAGCCTGTTCATACGATAATAGCGGCCGAGCACGGGGACGAATCCGAAAAGCATATTCCTGTGGAAGTAGAGGAAGGAATACTGCGAGCCCGACTCATTGACGCAGGTCAGGGCGCAGATTCCCCCGAGCAGCCAGTAGGCTTCCTTTCCGCTTAAGAGGGTTCCCTTGGGGACGGTACGCACAGTGCCGAAGCGTCTGAGCAGCCTGGCCGTTTCTTCGCCGCTGATATTTTCCATCCGCTCTCCTTTTCCTCTTTTGTATAGTATTATGCTTCGTTTGTCACAGGGCGGAGCATCGCGCCATCCGCATGGCAGGAATCCCGGAGATTCGTTCCGGCAGATCCCCGGAATGGAAGATCTCCCGGAAGGCAGGGGAACGCCGGGAAAAACACGGAGGAAAAGAAAGAAATCACACGGGGAAAGCGCCTTTTCGTGGCACTGCCCTGAAAGATGGTGTATGTGGGAAAAAACAGGTCTGTGCCTGCCCGCTATTCGGGCAAAGGGAGGCCGCCCGTCATGGATGAAACGTATCTGCGCGTCCGATCCGCCGGCAGTCAGGGCTCGTTCCTGACAAGGCAGTATCTTGAAGAGGTGCTGCCGCAGAGTTCCTTTTTCCGGCGCTTCCCTGTGCCGGATCTGGAAATATCCTCTCCGGAAGAGAGCCGTGGGGAAGGGCGCGCGCGTGCTGTTCTCCGTGCCCTCGGCTGTGAACCTGTTCCCCTGTCCCGGCAGGGTGGGGAGGAAGGCCTCTTCGCCGTTATTCCCGGAAAGGACGCCGCTCCCGGGATGATCCTCTGCGTCAGTGATGACCGCAGGGAGTACGCCGGGCTGTGCCGGGCCGTGGACGCAGCTTCCATTCCGTCGTGGCCGTCAGGAGAGAGGCCAGGCTGGGCCGCGTGGACCAACGGGGACGTCTGGGTTCTCACATCCGGACTTCCCGGCGAGGGGACCGGCTTCTGCGGGGACAAAGACGTGAGCTTTGAGCTGAAGAGCATCCTGCACTGTCCCGATGCCGCCCTGCGGGAGCGCCTTCTGAAGTGTTTCGCCCTGTGCTTCGGCCGGGAAGGGATGACAGGCTTTCTCAGCCGAATGCACAAGGAATCGCTCGCTCTCGAGGAAAAGGTGGAGGCCGTCCTGACGGATCAGGCGCAGACAGCTCTCCGTCTCGTGGCGCGGGCTTTGTGGCGCGCGGCTGGTATGGACGGAAAAAACAGGGTGGAAAGACGGGAAAAACTGAAAGAGATACACCGGGAGGCCATGGTCTTTGTCCTGCGCCTTACGGGCTCGCTCTTTGCCGCGGCGCGCGGCGTGTCCGGTCTGGCCTCCCTGCGGAAAAGTATGGGGACAGGAACGTTTCCCCCGCGTTCCGGCGCTCTTGTGCTGAGAATCTGCGACAGGCTGGCCCATGACTGCAGCGGTTCGCTTTTCGTGCGCAGGGCGCATCCCCTTCTGGAGCTCATCGCTTCTGACGACGGCCTCGCCAGGAACTGCCTCTCTCTTCTCACACGGGTCTCAGCCGGGAAAAGAACGCTGTCCGTGGACTGGGCAGGCATTCTCCCGCAGTTTCCGGGAGTGCTCTATGAGGCTTTTCTGAAAACGCGTCTCGTTCCGGACGGTGACGGGGGAGTGAAGCTCTTCGAGGGACGCGGGCGGCGGAGGGCTGCCTGCGCCTTCTATACCAGGGACACCCTCATACGGCACCTCGTGCGCAGGACCATCGGCGAAAAGCTGAAAACCTCTGACGGGAAAAACGGCTTCGCTCTGCCATCTGTCCGCGTTCTGGATCCGGCCATGGGCTGCGGCCGTATGCTTCTCGCTTCCCTCTACTGCCTGCTGAGCTTCACGCACCGGAGGTACGAGGAGACGGACAGCGCCTGTGAAAGAGAGCCTTGGAATCTGAACCTTGAGACGCGCTTCGGCCGGCTTCTCGCTGAAAACTGCCTTTTCGGCGTGGATCTCGATCCCCTGGCCTGCGACATCGCCCGCATGACGCTCTGGATAAGGCTTTCCGGTCCGGTTCCCGGCTCCTTTCCGACTCCCCCATTCCTTGAGGGGAATCTCGTCTGCGGCAGCAGCATTGTGGGGCCCTATGAGGAACTGTCTGAGGGAAAAGCGTCCTCCCGTCCTGTTTCCCCGTCCATGAAACTCATGGCCGAGCCTTCGCGGAGCATATCCCGTCTGCGCGAAAAATTTGCCGGAAGCGTCATACCTGAGAGGCGGCGCGGACAGGCTGAAGACGATCTTGCCCTCTGCCGCAGTCTCGCGTCCGGATTTTTGGGGAAAGCGGAGACGGGCCATCACCGCGGGGAAGAGCGGCTTTCCGGCAAGGATGCCCCCCTCCGCGGCAGTTCTGGCGGCCCTGGGGGTGATGAGCGGGCAGCCATGGACGTCCTGCGTATGCGCGGGGAGTTCTTGCCCGTGCACTGGCGTACGGATTTCCCCGAAGCCGCGGCACACGGCGGCTTTGACGTGATCATCGCCAACCCGCCCTGGGATGTGATTCTCCCGTACCGGGCCGAATTCTTCCGGGACTATATTCCGGACTACGGGCGCCTCGACACGCGGGAAGCCATGAAGGCGGAGAAAACGCTGCTTGCCCGTGATCCCGCCGTGCGGGGGATCTGGCAGGCCTACCGGAAGCGCGTCACCACGCTCAACGCCTATTTCCTGAAAACATACGCCTCGCTGCAGCCGCGCCGTGGTGACGGCACCTTCCTGCGCGGGCACAACAATATCTATAAGGTTTTCCTCGAGAAGATTTATCTCCTTCTCGCGAAGGACGGCCTCTGCGGCATCATCGTGCCCGACAATCTCAATATCGACAGCGCCTGCACCGGTCTGCGCCGCCTTCTTCTGCAGAAGACGACCATCCGGGAGCTTGTGACTTTCGTGAACAGACGCAAACTTTTCGATATCCACGGTCAGTACAAGTTCGATGTCCTGACTTTCATGAAACGCAGGCCGTCTCCCGACGCCGCGTTTGACGCCGGATTTTCCTGGTACGACCCGGTCTGGCTGGATGGACGGCCCTCGGCCGCGCATATGGCGGAACATCCCCTCAACGCCGGACGCTATCACCGCCGCTTCCGCTATCCCGTCGCAGCCATTTTCAGGAACGATCCGGATACGCTCACCATCTGGGAGTTCGGCTCAGCCGGCGGGATGAAGGTGCTCGGGAAAACTGAAGTCCTTTCCCGGCATCGGAGATCCGGAGGAAGAACTGCATATCCTCACATCCACCGAGTTCAACATGACGACGGACTCCGATCTCTTCCGGAAGGGAGGGAACGGCTGGCCGCTTTTCCAGGGGCGTACCATTCATCATTATAACGCCAGCTTCGGTCCGGTGGAACGCAGGGTGGATCCTGTGGAGGGAGAGAAAAGGCTTGCCCGGCGCCGGCGCTCTTCTCCGGACGAACTCCCGGACAGAAACTACCGGCTCGCCTGGCGCGTCATCGCGCAGGCCACGGACAGCCGCAGCCTTATCGGCACTGTCATCCCGCCGAGGGTCTTCTGCGGCAACGCCCTCAACGCGGCGGAAATCATATATAAGGGGAAGATGGTATCGGATCCGGAACTTCTCTCCGGTTTGAACGTTATTCTCTCCTCCCTGTGCGCTGACTTTTACGTGCGCCTGCGTTCGGCCAAGAACGTCAGCGCTTTCATCGTCAGATCCGTTCCCGTCCCGCGGGATATACCGGCCATCAGGAAACTCGGCCGCCTCGCCCTTCCTCTTTACCTCGGTGCAGCGTTTGCGGCTTTCCGCGGCAGCGTGCCGGAAATGCCGGATCCGGAGGAAAGGATTCGGCGTATTGCTCTCCTCGATGCCATGACGGCGCGCCTTTACGGACTCGGTTCTGAGGAATACGACCTGGTGCTGGATTCGTTCCCGCTGCTCGGTGAGGTGGTGAAACGTCTGTACAGGGAAGCTTTCGGGAGAGAAGAGGAAAATGGTTTCTGATTCGGAGCCACACCTGGGGCAGGATCTGCCCCTTCTCCCCTCACTGATCTGATTTCAGAGAAAATTTCGATGGTTTGCTGTCACCGCGGACCTGAAACCCCTGTTTCGTTTTCGTTCAGTGTGTCGGGATCGCCAAAAAAATCTGGCCGACGTCATCCTGTGTATACGAATAATTGATGTATTGGCGGAACCTTCCCCTGAGAGGAAGTAAAGCCCTCTCAGGGGAAGGTTCAGGTATTTTCGGAATATCACACCTGAAATCGTGCTAATTCGTTTTTATTCATTCACGAGTTTGTTGGTCACGTTGATAAAATCAGCAGGGATAGGCGTTCTCAGGCGCCAGACGATGCTGACAGGGCGGGAACCTTCGTGGCTGACGTAGTCGGCTTCACCGAGGAAGAGGTAGGGCATCTTACCGAGCGTGTCCTCTTTGTACTCGCGCACAAAGAGCAGAATGTGCTGTCCCAGTTCGCGGTGATTGAAGTAGCGCTGGGCCGTGGGGGATTCAGCGGCTGTCGTACTTTGTGATTCCCAGTGGAAGAGCGTGTCGTTTATCGAGTAGTCATGATACATGGTCGTGGGGGAATAGTCTTTTTCGCTCTTGTTGAGGGTCACGAAGAAGAGGTCGCAATGCTTTTCCTTGATCTGGTAGACGCCCTGCCTCAGACTGGTTGGCATAAGCATATCGAATGCGGCGCATATTTGATTGCGCGTATAGTGGGCGTGAACGCGGAGAGGGCAGGGAAAGAGGAAGGTGTTGTTAAGGCTGCGTCCCCTGATGTTTTTGAGGCGATATGCAATCAGCTCCTGTACTTCCCCGAGGAGCACGGGATTTCTGGAAAGGGAAGACAGTTTTTCCCTTATGACGGCCACGGCTGTCCCGTGTTCGAGTGATGCGTCCCAGAAGGTGAAGTAGAGCATCTTAAGGTACAGATCTTTGAGGGGTGGTAATTCCTGGGGAATGCTTTCAGGCTCTGAAAGTACTCTGAGGCAGAAGTGGCAGAATTCGGCGTCGTCAAAGGAGGCGAAGCGCGGCAAGGCCCTGGAGATGAGCTTTTCATCCGGCTCGGTAAATTCTTTCCTGCACCCGGCAATGGCGGCGAGGCGCATGAAACCTTCCTTGCGCGAACTCTTGTAAATATCCGTGAGGGGGATACGCGCGAAGGCAAGAAAATTTTCGAGTGACAGGGGTTCGCCCGTGCTCTGAAAATCCTGGAGCAGACTGATGAGGTGGTTCTTTGTGGCGAGCTGGTGCCGGATGTTATCGAGGACGTAGTCCTGTGCGATCCGCTCAAGCTGGACGCAGCAGCCACTCGGGACGTTTGGCAAGCCGCTTTTTATCTCTTCACTGATGCTGTGCTTCGTTTTCCTCACGAGGGCGGCGAATTTTTCAGCGAAGCGGTATTTCCGGTTCGCCTGTCCGATGAAGTCGAGGACGGTCAGGAATTCTTTGCCCGGCGCGAGGCGCAGGCCGCGGCCGAGCTGCTGCAGGAAAATCGTGAGTGACTGCGTCGGTCGCAGGAAAAGAATGGTGTCGATATTGGGGATATCGACGCCTTCATTGTACAGGTCGACGACGAAGATGAAGCGGATTTCACCGCTCTCGAGAGCGGTCTTTGCTGCATGCCTCGCGTCATCCTGCGAGAGGCCTGAGAGGTCCCGTGAGGGGATGCCAGCGGCATTGAAGCGATTGGCCATGAATTTTGCGTGCTCACAGGAGACGCAGAAACCGACGCCGTGCACGGTGGAAAGGTCCGTCGTGTAATGCCGGAGGTTGCGGATGATGTTATCCACGCGCTGTTCCGCAATTTTTGCCGAAAAGACATAGACCTTGTTGAGGTCGCTTGTCTGGTATCCGCTCCTTGTCCATGCTAGCTGGGAGAGATCCACGGTGTCCGTGACGCCGAAATAGTGGAAAGGCACGAGCATACTCCGCTCTATGGCTTCAAAGAGGCGGAGTTCCGTAGTGATGTGCCCACCAAAATACGTAAGGATATCTCTCCCATCCATGCGCTCCGGTGTAGCCGTGAGACCGAGCAGAATTTGGGGCTGATAATAATCGAGGAGCTGTCTGTAGCTTTGCGCGGCGGCGTGGTGGACTTCATCGATGACGATGTAATCATAGGCGTCTTTCGTCGTCTTTTTCCACCATTCTCTGGATTTGAATGTCTGGATTGAGAGAAAGAGGTGATCAGCGTCCGCATTACCGGTTAGAGAGTGAGCACCCACGAGAAGGCTCCCGAAGTTTGGATCCTGCAAAATACCCCGGAAGCAGGAAAGGCTCTGTTCGAGGATTTCTTCGCGGTGGGCGACAAAAAGCAGGGAGCATTTTTTACCGGGGTGTGCCCGCCTGAAGCGCAGATAGTCAAAAGCCGCGAGAACGGTTTTCCCCGTGCCCGTAGCGGCGACGACGAGATTTCTGTAGTTGTTGCGCAGTTCCCGCTCGGCCGCGATTTCGTCAAGCATCTGGCGCTGGTAGGCGTAGGGCCGGATGGTAAAATGATAGGAGCTCAGGGCTGTGCCCGGGTGGCGTTCCTCCTCGAGGGCGGCTTCAAGGCGGGGCTTATCAGTGAGAGTATACGGCTCGAAATCAGGTGACTGCCAGTAGGATTCGAAGGTTGCCTGAACTTTGGCCGTAGTGGTGGGGGAATCGTACCTGGTGAGCTTGATATTCCATTCAAGACCGCTCGTGAGCGCTGCGCCCGAGAGGTTGGAGGAACCGATATAGGCCGTGTCAAAGCCTGTTTCCCGATAGAAGATGTAGGCCTTGGCGTGAAGGCGCGTCCGCTTCGTGTCATAAGAAATGCGAATCGTGGTATTCTTCAGACTTGCTATATCATCGATGGCTTTGCTGTCGGTGGCTCCCATATACGCCGTTGCGATGACGCGCAGCCGGCCACCGCGCTGAGTGAACGCCTCAAGCTGGGGACGAAAAAGAATGTAGCCGCTCCATTTGATGAACGAGACCAGCAGATCAATTCTGTCCGCACTCTGGATTTCCTTGTTGAGCTCGGACTCCATGGAGGGTTCCTGATTGGCCGTTCCGGTGAAGAGCGATGTTTCCACAAGAGAGGTTTCGGGACGGGGCAGGTGTTCCCTTGGGGCAAGCGGAAGGGCTTTTTCGCGTGTGATGCCAAGAAGCTGCTTGCCTTCTGCGTCGATGAGGTCTTCGTCGCTTGTGGCCGCTCCTACACTTGTCCCCTGCGCAGAGCGGGTTCTTTCTCGGATAAGAGAAATGATCTCATTGGCCAGAGAAATCTGCGCAGCAAGGCTGTCCGGAATTGTTGCTTCTTTGCTGTTTTTTGAGGGGCGGGGAGCCTCTCCGATTTCGGAGAGGCCCTGTCTGACAATGCCCGAAAGGTAGCCTGTGAGAACCTCTGCGGCCTCAGCGGGATCGATCCTGCGTTCATCGCTGCGTCCTTCCGGCAGGGTAGAGAGAAGGGTAGCAAGTTTTTCGCTTATGACCTGTTCGTAAAGACCCGGTTCGAGTTTTTCGCCCATTTTTTTCATGTTTTCGGCCTGATGTAAGAGCGGTATATTCTGAGTGATCTGATTCTTTCGGCAGTCTGATGCCTTTCCCCTGAAGCGTATCCTGACAGAGGAGAACGTTTCCTGGCTAGCACCATTTTCAGAGGAAGGAAAGAAGGGGCCCCTTTTATTGACTGACGTTGCACAAAGAACTTCCAGAAAATATGGAGAAATGAGTCAGACAGACAAAATACATTCAAGTTTAACTTGAAGAATTTTTTTAAGAAAACTAGCTAAATATCTTTTGCTTACCTGAAATCTCACTTAAAATTCACCACTATGCACACATACACTGAGAGCACCCGCCGCAATATCCTGTTCGCCGTCATGCTGGCTTCCTTTCTCACGCCCTTTGCCGGGAGCGCGCTTTCGGCCGCTCTTCCTGACGTTGGACGGGCCTACGGCGCGGGACCTGACAGTCTGGCCTGGATTCTGCAGTCCTTTCTGCTTGGCTGCATCGTGTTCATGCTGCCCGTAGGCAAGGTGACGGAAAAGGCCGGTTGCCGGCTGGTCTTCATGGCCGGCATGGCCGTGTTTGTCATCTCGGCCCTCATCGCGCCCCTGCAGACGGAATACGCCGGCTTCCTGGCCTCAAGGGCTCTGCAGGGCCTCGGCAGCGCCATGATCTTCGCCACCAACAATTCCATCCTGAGCCTGACCTTTCCCCCGGAAAAACGCGGTTTCGCCATGGGGTGGAACATCAGCATGGTGTTCCTCGGGAGTACGCTCGGTCCCTGCGTGGGCGGTCTGGCAAACTTCTACTTCGGGTGGAGGAGCATCTTCTGGATTTTCGCAGCAGTGGGCTCCCTCGCTCTGGCCTTTTCCTTTGTCTCCATGCGCGACCCCATGCGCCTGCCGCACACGGGGAAGGGTGCAGACTGGATTGGCATCGTGCTCTACGGGCTCAGCATGCTTCTCACCATGGGAGGCCTCGCTGAAATAAGCCGCTGTGACTGGGCGGTCTGGGCCTTCACGGGCGGGATTGTTCTTGCCGTTCTTCTTGTGGTCCTTGAACGCCGTGTGCCGGACGACAAGGCTGTTCTGCCGACGCGTCTTTTCTCCACAAACCGCATGTTCGCGGGATCCACTCTGGCTGCCGTCATCAACTTCGCCGGCGTCTTCGCCGAGCTCTTCCTCGTGTCCCTGTACCTGCAGTCCGTCCTCGGATTTTCTTCAAGGGAGGCAGGGCTCATTCTGCTCCTGCATCCGCTGCCCATGTGCCTTCTGTCTCCGCTGATGGGCTCGCTCTCCGATCGCGTCGGGTGCACCCGGCTCTGCTGTATCGGCATGGCTGTCATCACCCTGGGGCTGGCTGCGGTCGGCGCGTGCGTGTTTTTCCGTCAGTTCTGGCCGCTCCTTCCGGCTCTCGCCGCAACGGGCGTGGGCAGCGCGTTCTTCGGGGCCCCCAACAATTCCGCGATTATGGGTTCCGTGAACAGGGAACAGTATGGTATCGCGTCGGCCATGCTGGGTGCCGCGCGCCTCGTGGGGCAGTCCCTCTCCATGGCCCTGGCCGGCGTTGTCCTCACCATAAAGTGGCCCGGCCTCGCTCCGCGCGATCTGCTCGCCCTGGACATTATCATCGCTTTCGCTGTCATGACGGTCCTGACCGCCATTGGTATCTTCGCCTCGGCTCTGCGGCAGCCCGCGAAAGACCCTGCGGCGTGACAGTGGATTGTTTTTGCTCCTTTTTTGAGATTTTTTTAAAGTAAACCTTTAAATTTATGCCTGCTCCGGCACTCGACAGCAGAGACGGGATAGTGCATAATTACCAGTCTCTAAGATATAAGCCGTTTTCAGGGGAGGGCTTTACCCTTCCGCCACAGGCCGCGCGTTCCGCAGAGAGGGACTCCGGCAACTTCTACCTTCAGGTCAATCTCATGCAGTACGAACTTCCCACCATTGTCCTCGTGGGGCGCCCCAACGTGGGCAAGTCCACGCTTTTCAACAGGCTGATCCGCAGCAACCGCGCCATCACACACGATATGCCCGGCGTTACCCGCGACGCTCTTCAGGGCGTGGTGCGCAGAAAGGACAAGCCGGAATACGGGATCGTGGATACAGGGGGCGTGACGCTGGACGAACGCGCCGTTGTGCAGGACGGCCCCGCGGGCATCCGCGGCTTCGAGAAGGAAATTCTGGCCCAGGTGGATCGCTGCGTGAAGGACGCCATGGGCCTGGCCTTCGTCGTAGACGGCCAGTCGGGCATGCTGCCCGCGGACAAGTTCCTGGCCAATCACATCCGCAGGCTCGGCCTGCCCGTGCTCTGCGTCGTCAACAAAGTGGATGGCGCGGAACAGACCTATGAGCGCACCGCCGAATTTCACGGCTTCGGGTTCCCCATCATCGCGGTCTCCGCTGAGCACGGACACAATCTTGACGAGCTCGCCGACGAGCTGGCCCGGCTCATTCCCAAGGATGCCTTCGGCGCCAGGCTCGAGCGACCGGCCCTGCGGCTCGCGCTGCTCGGGCGTCCCAACGTTGGCAAATCTTCCATCGTCAACGCGCTTGCCGGAGAGAGCCGGCAGATTGTCTCCGATGTGGCCGGTACCACCCGTGACAGCGTGGACGTGCGTTTTACCGTTGATGGCGAGGACTATGTCTTCGTGGATACGGCGGGCGTCAGGAAACGCGCCCGCATCACCGACACGGTAGAGAAGTATTCCGTGAACTCAGCCATCAAGTCCGCCGGCAAGGCCGACGTGACCCTGCTGACCCTCGATGCCAGCGAAGGCGTGGGCAGCCAGGACAAGCGTCTCATGGACATGCTGGACACCCGCAAAATCCCGTTCATCATTATCATCAATAAATCGGACCTCATCCATCCCTCGAGGATGAAGGACGTCGTCGAGGAAGCCAGGAAGATGCTGGGCTTCTGCAAGCATGTTCCGATACTGATTACCTCAGCCGCGCGCGGAACCGGGCTGGACCGCATTCTGCCCATCTGCCGGCGCCTGCATGAGGAATGCGGCGTGCATGTGTCCACGGCAAAGCTCAACAGGGCCATGAAGGAATCCCTTGACGCCCATCAGCCGCCTCTCGTCAAGGGCGTCCGCGCCAAGTTCTTCTATCTGACCCAGGCTGAGGAGCAGCCGCCGACGTTCGTGTTTTTCGTGAGCGATGCCGATCGCGTACCGACCACTTACGCGCGCTACCTTGAAAACAGCCTGAGGCGCATCTTTGAGATTAAGTACGCGCCCATGCGCGTCAAGCTCCGCTCGAGCCACAAGAAGTAAGAGCTTCCCAAACAGGGCAAACATTCAGCGCCCGCCTTTCTGACCGGAAGACGGGCGTTTTTGCGTCTTTCACTGCCTTTTCTCCACGTCCCGGTTCATGGGGCGAAGCCTGTCTGGAACGTCCGGGCGGCAGAGGCCGCTTCTTCTGACACAGGGCTGCCTTTCCCCCTGGGTTTGCCTGATTGTGCCGGCCCCCTCCGCAGTGATTTTATCCTGGGGCCGGCTGGTATATTTTCGGGCTGTGAGCCGTGGTTCCGGCTGTTCTGAAGATTTGCCGCGGCGGAAGTCTTTCCTGATCTTCTCTAAATCATGCACATTTCTCTCTCCTCTGGGACAAAAAAAAGTTTTTGTGAAAAAGATGTTCCCCTGAGGGATGCCAGGGGCATTCTTTTTTCGAACAGTCTGAGGTGAGAGCATGACAGAACGCGTGGATGTGGACAAATCCTGGAAACTCCTGAGGGATGATATCGATGTGGCGATGGAGGGACATGAGGGGCCGATGGAAACTGCGGTGCCGGGTATGGTCTTCTATCGCTATACAAAACAGTATCCGAGCCATACCAGCTTTCTGCGTCCCCGCGTGGTCGTGGTTCCACAGGGAAAGAAGTATCTGCGCGTGGGCGACAAAGAATATATGTACGGTTCCAGGCTCTGCCTCGTGACCGGCATAGATATGCCCGTTGTAAGCTGTGTCGCGGAGGCCACGGAAGACAAACCGTATCTCGCGATGAGCCTGGATATCGACGCAGTACTCATCGCCGACCTTTCCGCGAAGACGTCCTCCGTCGGCGGCGGCCTGCGTTCCGTCTGCGGCGCACAGGTCACGGAAATATCCCCGGAGCTTCTTGATGCCTTTGTCCGCCTGGTGGAACTCACCCGCACCCCCGACGAGCTTCCCGTCATGAGCCCGATACTCGTGCGCGAGGTGCACTACCGGCTCCTGAAAAGTCCGTTCGGCCAGCTTCTGCGATCCCTGAGCGCTTTCGGCTCTCCCGGGAGCCAGATTGCCCAGGCCGTGGGCTGGCTCAGGAAGAATTTCCGCAATCCGGTGACCATTGAGGAGCTTTCCCTGCTCTGCCACATGGCGCCGTCCACATTCCACCGTTACTTCAAGGAAGTGACGACGCTGAGCCCCCTGCAGTACCAGAAAAGGCTGCGGCTTGAGGAGGCCAGGCGGCTTCTTCTCAACGGGAGTTCCGTCACGGAATCCGCGTACGCCGTGGGGTACGAGAGCGTGACCCAGTTCAGCCGTGAGTACAAGCGGCTTTTCGGCGACTCGCCCAAAAACAGCGTCCTCAGACTGAACGGCATGGTCAGGGGAAAACAGGAAAAAAGCAAAAACTGAGCTGTCCGCCACGGACACGTGAGAGCCCGGCAGGCCGGAGATCCTGTTCCCCGGCCTGCCTTTTCAGTCTTTTCAGCAGACGCCGTTCAAATCGATGCCTCCGCTTTCAGTGATGACGTCATAGCTTTCCGCGCAGGAGGATGGCGTGAGGATTCTGACGCGTGAGGCCTGCGACCAGGCCGCCTGTTTCACCGCGTGCTCCGGAACCAGACCGGAACTGAGCAGGCCGGCGGCGGTGTCGCTGTCCGGGCTCATGTCCACAACGGGAACTCCGTCCGCGAGGCTCATGGACGCCGCAAGGCCAAGACTGTGGCAGAGGAGCATTGTCTGAACAGCGGCCTCCGGTCCTCCCGGCGAGAGCCGCAGCATTCCATGCCCGGTATGGAACGCGCCGCAGCCCTCGATGAGCCCCGTGAGAAATTCGCGGCGATCATCCGTGCCGCGCCGGAAGACAAGGGCCGGAATATGGCGGCATCGCTCTTCCGGATCTGTAAAGAGGGCACGCAGGGCGCGGGCGCAGCGGGAGCCCCCAAGTATGAAGCGGCCATTCCGGAAAGCGGGGCTGGCATCCGGGAGTCCCGGAACTTTTCCGTGTGCGCAGATCCATGTGATCCAGTCCAGCATGGGCGTGTACCGGGTCAGGGGGAGCACGGCGGCTCTGTTCCTGTCCGGCAGAAGGGAGACGGAGAGAAAGCCCAGGAGCCGCATGCGGCCAGTCAGCTCAGGCGTATCGCAGATGGCGTCCGGCCAGGGCGTGGGCTGGGAGAACGCGAGAGTGCCTGTGAAGCTCTTCCCCTGGGCCCTGAGGGGAACCCGCCTCCAGCCGTCCGTCAGGACCCGGCAGCCGGGGAAGGCGTCAAGCAGGCGGCCTTCGGAAAAAACGAGGCGGCGCATGCCGCCTGCCCCTGGCGTGCGGACAAGAGCCCGCACAGGGATAAAACCGTTCTCGAGGGAGTCGTAGGCGAGGAGCCCGTCTTCCCCGAAGCCGGTGATGAAGAGGCTGGAACCAAAGCGCCGCGGCCTGCGTGAGAATGAAAGCAGCCGGAAAAGACGCGCCAGGGACAGGACGCTGAATCTGTGCCCAGATGGTGTCTTGATGAGAAAGGTGCCTGTCGTCCAGCCCGCCGCGCCAGAGGAGAAAGAAGCCTCTTTCCGGTCCGGAGCGGCTGACGCGGACAGGGCCGGGATCCGTCTGACGGCGATCCGGGAAGAGGCGGAAAAGCGTACTCCGCCAGGCCGGGGAGCGGGAAAGGAGGGAGAGCAGCCGGAGAGAGTGCGCGTCATCATTCCTGCACCTCCACACCGTTGATGTCATACCCTTCACCGTCCACGACGAATTCGTAGCTGTCGTTCTTTCCGGTCAGGGGGAGCGCCGAGGACGCTGAAAAACGGGCCGTCCTCACTTCGTCCTGACCGGTGCCGTCCACCACCGCCATTTCCGCGGACTTACAGAGACGGAGAAACGCGGGCGATGGCGGGATTTCGAGAACCGTATGCGGGGCCGCCATGGAAAGGCGTGTATTGAGTCCGAGGCTCAGGCAGAGCATCTGGAGCCGGACAGCCAGCTCAGGGGATGAGAGGACAAGCCGCACAAGGCCGTTTTTTCTGTCCCGTTCTCCCTTCCGGTCGGCGATGCGGGCCAGAAAGAGAAGCCGGCTTTCCCTGCTCCTTCCGAAAAGACCGGCGCGTGTGCGTGAGGACGCCTTTCCGCCGTCACGCGGAAGAAATTCCGCGCCTGCCGGCTGCCTCCGGCTGAGGCGGGCGTGCCCCGCGTATCCGCAGCGCTTTCCCTGGGGCAGGACCACGTCCAGCATCCTCCCTCCGGCGAACGAAAGGTGTGCCCATCCGCCACTGTTCCGGCGGCGGTTCAGGAAGAGCAGGGGGAGAAACCCATCGGCCGAGGAGGAAAAGACGGCCACACCCCTTTCCCGCAGATCAATCTGCTCTGTATCCCCTGAGACGCGGCTTCCGAGCCGTTTTTTTAAAAGCCTGAACAGGGCCGCGGCCGGAAGGACAAAGGGCGTACGCGCGCTCAGGACCGGGATGAGGAAGGTGCCCGTTGACCATCCTGCGAATCCCGTGACACCGCAGCGCAGGGGAAAAGACTGCGCGCCTGCTTCGTTTTTCTGCGTGGAACTCACCAGGACAGTCTGCTTCATCGTGCTGGAACCTGTGGAAAATTTCATGCGGCTGAACCTCCGGCCCTGATTCCATTAAGAGAGGACTGAGGGCCTTTTTGAGGTGAAGGCGTAAACCGTCGGCGACGGCCTGCCAGAGAAGAGCCGGGGCGGGGGCTCCCCGGCAGCCAGTTTAATAAATCGTTCTCATAATAGAACGTTTTACAAATTGGGAAAAAACCGTTCTCCCGGAGTGGGGCAGGTACGGGGGGATATACCTTCGAAGGAGCCGGATTCCTGAGACAGGGGGAAAATGGCAGAGAAAAAGTTCCGTCTGCGCTTCCCGCAGTGAAAGCGGGGATTACATACTAATCACAAAAAAATTCGTCAATAATAATCTGAAAATTTTTTCATAAAAATTCAGGATCCGGGAAAAACCGGGATTTCCGGCTCCCTCACTTTATTGCAATACAATCCAATCATGAGCGTAAATTTTATGAATAACAATAAAAAAATATTTTTTTATATAATATTACATTTGTTTTTGCGTGTGAACATTACAATATTGCATGATTCATTTTCTTTATACATCGCTGGTTGGCCCGGGAAAAGCTCTGATCCTGCCGCCCGCCGCCCCCCCGGACTGTCTTTCTCTCCCGGAGAGGAAAGGAGCCGCGGGCTCCGGAAAGACTTTCTGCCGGCGCCTTCCGGTACGTCCCTGGCCCGGGGCTGTGGCGGGTGCCGGATGAAACGTGTATGGTGGCGCCACACCGGCAGAAACCGGCCGCGTTCCGGTCATCCCGGTTCGCGGGTTTGAGAGAATCAGGCAAAATTCAGAAAGGATAAGGGCTTTTTTCGCCCGTGCGGGCAGAGTAGTTTTTCCCACAGGCCGCTCAGGAAGGCACCGGGCCGGGGCGGAAGTTCAGGAGGCATTGCGATATGGACAGAATTCAGATGGCGAAGAGCAACATGGAAAAATTTTTCGGCAGGGGAGCCGCTCCTCTCGAAAAAACGGATCCCGAGTTTGCAGCTATCCGCGACAGGCTCATCTACGGGCAGATTGCCTCACGCGGCACGCTCGGCGACAGCCTGCGCATGCTGGTGACCCTGGTATCGCTGACGGCCGGCCAGAATCTTGATGGATTCAAGGAGCAGGTGAAAGCCGCCCTGAGAGCCGGCCTTACGCCCATCGAGATTCGCGAGGCTCTGTATCACAGCGCTCCCTATGCCGGCCTTCCCCGCGCCGAGTCCGCCGTCCGTCTTGCGGATCAGGTTTTCCGCGCCTCGGGCGTTGATCTTCCGCTCCCCGATGCCGCCACGGTGACCGAGGAGACCCGCTTTAAGGATGGTCTCGCAGCCCAGAAGGCCATTTTCGGGGACTCTATTGACGAGATGCACAAAAACTGCGCGCCGGGGCAGAAGGATATCATGGTGGATTATCTTTCCTCCTACTGCTTCGGCGACTTCTACACGCGCCGCCACCTCGATCTGAAGACCCGGGAGCTTCTCACCTTCTCCATCATCGCCACACTCGGAGGCTGTGAGCCCCAGCTCAAAGCGCACACCCAGGGCTGCGCCAATATGGGCCTCACCAAACAGAATCTCGTTGATGCCATCGCCTGCCTTGTGCCTCTCATCGGATTCCCCCGGTCCCTGAACGCGCTCGGCTGTGTCAACGCTGTCCTCGCTGACTAGAAAAATTTTTCCGTCATGGCAGCTCGTTCCGATACTTTCGTCGATTCCCACGTCCTCTTCGACTTCGGCCGTTCGTCCCGCATCGGCCTTCCCGAAGCCGTTTTCTGCGAAGGGAAGCCTTTCTCTTCTCTCAAATCCCTGCTTTCGCGCTTCGGACGGGGATCCGGGCATCCCATTCTCTTCACGAGGCTTTCCCCTGACGTCTTTGGGAGCATGCCCGGGGAAATAAAGGAGGCCTATGACTACGATCCCCTGTCCCGCACGGCCTTCGGGGATACCATGCCGGAAAGAAAGCGCGGCAGCGTGGCCATTGTCTCGGCTGGCACGGCTGACGGCTTTGTCACCTTCGAGGCTGCCCGTACGCTGACCTATCTCGGCGTGCATAACGAGGTCTTTGAGGATTGCGGGGTGGCCGGTCTCTGGCGCCTCACGGAAAAGCTTCCCGCCATCAATGCCTGTGACTGCGTCATTGTGGTGGCCGGGCTGGACGCTGCGCTCCTCAGCGTGGTCGGGGGCCTCATCTCAAAACCGCTTTTCGGAGTGCCCACGTCTGTGGGCTACGGCGCCGCGGAGGGCGGAAAAGCCGCGCTCGCCAGCATGCTCGCGAGCTGCGCTCCTGGCGCCTGCGTGCTCAACATCGATAACGGCTACGGCGCCGCCTGCGCCGCGGCAAGGGTGATACATGTCATTGAACACAACAACTGACGCTCTCAGAACAGGTACTGTCCTTACGGTGCGCGCGTACTCCGGCATAGCCGGAGACATGATGCTCTCCGGTCTTATCCGGATGACCGGCATCGGCGGGGAAGGTCTGCAGAAACGTCTCGCCGCCATCATGCCCGATCTTTCGGGCAGCGCGGTCCTGGAGCCCGCCTCTGTGCAGCATATCGCGGGCTGGCGCCTCAGGGTCAGCCTGCCGCACCAGCACGAACACCGCACGCTTGCTGACTGTGAGAAGATCATCGCCGCTTCCGGCATGGACACGGGCGCAAAGGAGACGGCGCTGGCCGCGTTCCGCCTTGTCGCCGAAGCGGAGGGCAGGGTGCACGGCGCAAAGCCTGAAGAAGTTCATTTCCATGAAGTCGGTGCCCTCGACAGCATCCTCGATATCTGCCTCGCCTCCCAGCTTTTTCACGAGCTCAATCCCGGCCGGTTTGTTGTGAGTCCCCTGCCTGTGTGCGACGGCAGCATCGCCTGCGCCCACGGTGTCATCCCCTGTCCCGCTCCGGCTGTCACCGAGCTCCTTGAGGGCATACCCGTGCGGCCGTTCTCCGGGGAGGGGGAAACGGTGACACCCACCGGACTTGCCCTTCTCAGGGCCATGGGCGCGGAATTCGGGCCGTGGCCGGCCATGCGGATTGTGCGTATGGCCCGCGTCTATGGAAATACGGTCTTTCCCGGGGCACCCAATGGCGCGCTCTTTGCCTTCGGTGCCTCATCGTAGAACGGGCAGCTCTTTCCCATTCCGGCTGCGCTGCGGCCAGAGAGCTTCCTCCGGACATTCATGCCGGGAGCTTCTCTTTCTTCCGCTTTCTGCAGCAGCAGTCTGTTCATTCCCATCAGCAGGATACGGACGGCCGCGGCGCGGCCGGTATCTGAACGCGGGAGTTTCTTCCGCAGGAGAAAACCATGAAAAATCTGTTTGCGTATGACGGCGGCCTTTCCAGACGCTCTTTTCTGGCGGCTTCCGCAGCCGGCCTCTGCGCCCTGTCCCTCTCTCCCCTGGATGCCATGGCCGCTGACGCCGGCAGCTGGGGCAAAATTCTTGTGCTCTATTATTCCCGCAGCGGCAATACCAGAGCCGTGGCTGAGGAAATTCATACAAAGGTGGGCGGCGATATCTTCCAGCTGAAGACAGCCAGGCCCTATCCCGAAAGCTATGACGATGTCGTGGAAATAGCCAAGAAGGAAAAGACTTCCAACGCCCGTCCCGCGTACGCAGAACCCGTCCCGGATCTGAATTCCTTCAATACTGTCTTTATTGGCTATCCCTGCTGGTGGGGCACCATGCCCATGGTGTTCTTCACTCTCCTTGGGAAGTATCCCCTTGCCGGAAAGACCATTGTGCCCTTCACCACGCACGGCGGCAGCGGCTTTGGCGACAGCCTCAGGGATTTGAAGAGACTCTGCCCCAAGGCGAAGATTCTCCAGGGCCTCGAAGTACGCGGCACGGCCGCCCACAGCTCGGAGGATCGCGTCAGCTCCTGGCTGAAGAAACTGGGCTTTGTGCTCTAAATTCTTTTCCCGGTTTTCCCCGGACTCCGGGCCGCAGGGAGCGGAACGGGACCGGATACCCTGAACAGAACGCCATTCCGGACTGATATCCGGAGTGGCGTTTTCTGTTTTCAGGCCTGCTCCATTTTTTTGTCAGAGTCCCGGAGACTGTCCTGGCGTCAGGGGCCGGAAAGGGGCAGACCGGGCCTGCCGCCGGGACACGGCCGCTGCCAGGTGTGCCGGAGCGGGGGATATATACCGGATCCTCTGAAAAGAACTGTCAGGATAAGAAGAATATTCTTTATATGGTACCGGGGCAGGGCGGACGGCCGCCTTTAACGGGTGATGCTGAAGGAGTGGAAGAATGCATTTCGCTGCAGGGGCTGACACGAAACGGCTTATTCTGCAGTCTGGCGGAATTATTCAGAAATGATACGGCGCGCCCTGTCCCGGTTTATGAATTTTTGTGAAATCATGAACAGAACTAGCATAGACTAGTTAAGCTTTCGCTCTTCCATTTTACAAAAACGTTACAGCCGGAGAAAGCCCCGGACTGTCCGGAGCCACGGGCTGTCATCAGTTTCAGGGAGGATATGCGCCCATGGCGTTCCCCTCAGCGGATCTGCCGGGCAGGAGGAGTGGCGTTTTATGGACAGCAACGGAGAGCTTTTTACCAACAGGGCCGCTGTTTTTGAGCAGATAGGCCGGATACGCGAGGTTCCCCGTGGCACGCTTCTTAGTGGAAGCGACGCCTACTGGCTGAAAAAGGGCGTCTGTGCCCTGACCTGTGTCAATGCGGGAGGAAAGGAGTATTCCTTTCTTTATTTCGAGGAAGGAATGCTATTCGGGTTCGTGCCCGTCCTGGAACGGTATTACGCCATAAATGGCATGGGCAGGGTGAACAGCTCGAAATTCTTTTCCGGTTTTCTTACGAAGACGGACTGCGTCATCGTTGATATTCCCGCCCAGATTTTTCTGAAACAGGTCCGGAGCAACCCCCAGATCCGGTCCGCGGTCATGCGCGTTGCGACGCTCAATCTTGTGAATATGCTCACGCATTCCATGGTGCTTTCCGCGCTGCCTGTAGCGGCGCGCGTGTGCTACCTGCTTCTGGAGTTCGCCCCTGAAAAGCCGCCGTATGTGCTGCCCCAGTTTCTCAGCTACGATGAGATAGCGACGCATCTTGATATGCACGTCATCACGGTGACCAAGATCTTCAGGGCGCTCTTCGCGAACGGCATTCTTGAGAAGAAAGGCCGGCAGCGCGTCGTCGTTGACCCGGACCGCCTGCTGGCCATCGTGAATCTGGAGCAGGAACTCGAATACGCCGGAAAATAAGCTGTCTTCTCCGGGAAGGCCAGCAGGCGTCATGCTGCGCACAGGGCCCGGATCTTCCCCTTTTTTCCGTGTATCGCTTCCCCTGCTGGGGATACAGAAAAGCCTGAGATTCGTGAAAAGGCCTGCCTCTTCCGTCTGGGCTCCCTGCCGGGGAACAGGGGAAAGCCGGAGAATGTACTTTTTTTCACCCGTACTAGCCCAGACTAGGGTTTCTCCCTGTTCCGTACACTAGTCTTAACTAACTCCTGAGAAACAAGCGGGTGCCGCGCGGACGCGGCGTTGTGTCTGGGCTGTATCAGGCTCCGGCTTCTTTTATGAACGCTGCCGGGGTTCAGGGGATGGACTCCGGAAGGCCGGAGCTTTCCGGGCCCTGACTCTGAAACAGCCGTCAGCTGGCAGAGCGCGGCGGCCAGCCCGGCATCCCGTGATTTCCGACAGGGGAACGGCTGGGGTAAGACAGGTTGTGTATGTCTAAAGAGGTGAGAGAACCCGTAATGGCTGGCAGGCCATTACGAAGAGGAGAGCATGCGAATGCATTGGCTTAAAGGTATTTCGCTTGGAGTCATAGGCCTTGGCCTGATTTTAAGCACCCCTTCCCAGGGACAGGCCATCGATTTCAAGGTCAAGGGACAGTGGCAGATTAACTTCGGTGTTTCCAATGTGCCGGACGGGCGGAGCAGGGGCTCCGACTCCTTCATGGCCAATCAGCGTTTCAGAACGACCATCGAGGCTAGGGCCAGCGAGAATGTCAGCGCAACCATTGGTTTCACCATGCCGAACAACACGGCCAACCAGGCCTGGGGCCGCGCCGGATCCAGCATGGGTGCTGACGGCGTGGATGTCGGCGTGTGGCAGGCCTATATCGACTGGAATATTCCCAATACGCAGATTGCCACGCGCATGGGCATCCAGTATCTCATCATGCCCGGCTTCGTGACCGGATCGAACCCCGTGTTCAGCCGTAACATGCCCGGCATCAGCATGCATGCCCCGGTCTGGTCCAACAAGGAATGGAATGTGGGCGCCACTTTCTTCTGGGCCCGTCCGTACAATGACAACTATTCGGATCCTGACGAGACGAGGAGCAAAACGCTTGATAACCTCGACGTTTTTGCCCTGTCCGTTCCGATCACCACGCAGGGCCTGAAGATCAATCCGTGGGTTATAGGCGCCCTCATTGGCCAGAACAGCCTCAAGTCTCTCCCGTCCGGCGGCCCCGGCGCTCTCTACGCGCCGCGCGGCGGTCTCACTCCTATCCTCGGCAGCGGCGGAACCTTCGCTTCCACCTTCGACAAAGGCCGGCGCTGGCACACGGACACCGACTGGGGCGGAGGCGGCTGGGGCGGCCTGACCGCCGAGATTAAGACCTTCGCTCCGTGGGAATTTGCCATTGAAGGCGCGTACGGCGAAGTCGACATGGGCGAGATCAAGCACTACACCCAGTTCGGCGACAAGAAGGGCCGCACGTTTGATCTGCACCGTCACGGCTGGTACGTCGGCGCGCGCGTCGATTATCATTTTGACTGGGGCACCCTCGGCGCCCTCGGCTGGTACAGCAGCGGCGATGACGACAACCCGTACAACGGTTCCGAGCGCATGCCCATGTTCAACTCCCAGTGGCCCGTCACGCCCCTCGGCTTCGGCGGCTGCTATACCGACCTGAGCCCCTGGAAAGTGCTTGGCCATGGCGGCGGCTGCGGCCTCACCGGCGGCGTTGCCTACCTGAAGAACGTTTCCTTCATCGACCGCCTCAAGCACACCCTGAAGGTCGGCTATTTCCAGGGCACCAACAGCCCCGAAATGCCCCGCAAGGCCAATATGACGCATTATCCGACGTTCGCTGACGGCCCCATGGCGTATCTCACCACGACTGACCATGCCTGGGACTTCAGCCTGTCGAATACCTACAAGATGTACGAAAATCTCGAGATCAACCTCGAGGGCTCCTACGTCAATCTGTTCCTGAAGAACGACACCTGGAAGGGCGTTGAAGATTCCCAGCACAAGGATAACTGGATCGTGTCGATGACCTTCAACTACACGTTCTAGGTTTCCTTTTTCCAGAGAAATGCAGAAGGCGCTCCTCCGGGGGCGCCTTTTCTGATCCCTCATCCTGACGGGGAAAGGCTTCCGCCGCTCACGGCCTTCTGTCCCCTGCGGTCCATGAAGCGGCCTCGTGACGGGCGGAACATTTTTATGGCGCGCTCCGGATTCCTTCATCCGGCCCCGCGGCCCAGAAGGGAATTCAGTGACTGATCCACCAGCCGCCGGTTCAGTTCCGTCACAGTTTTTCTGCCGGAAAATTCCGCTGCAGATCGGACGGAGACGTTTCCGCCAGAGAAACGGGGTGTTCCGGGTTCTCAGGATCTCCCGCTCATGAGGGGCAGGAGGATCCCGCTCACGGTCTTCTCCGTCCATGCGGGCGCCTTTCCCTGAAAAACTCCGGCGGAACCGGAGGCAAACAATCTGGGAAATTTGTCTTTTTATGGACAAAAAAGCAAAAATGCAAGATTTTGCTTACCAGCCTGCGGAAAATATCTTATACTCACTGGAAAATCGCCAAAAGGGGCGGCTGACTGCCGGGGGGCTGATCCGGCAGACAGCCGCCTTTTTTGATCGTTCCGGAAAGTCTAGAACGGCGCGGGGGCGGGGGAACCGGGCGCTTCCGGCGCCGTTTCCGTGCCGCTGTCCGGCCTTTGCCCGTCAGGGCGCATGATCTGCATGCCGGCCGGGAAGCTGCGCAGGGCCTCGCGCTCCCTGTCGAGTTCTTCCTGGAAGGCGGCGGAGGCGGGGAGAGCGCCGTTTCCGGTCATGAGCGTTACCGGCACGCTGGTTCTGCCGTCGTGGAGACGGTGGAAACCGGTGACAATGTCGTCCTGGTTGCGGGTGACAAGGTACTGTCCGCCGGTGATCTCCTGCCGCTCCTGTCCAGGGAAGGGGGAGTGCGTGTGCAGGAGGGCCCTGTAGAGAAGCTCACCTGTCTGGTGGAGGACGCGGCGTCCGCCATATCCGGTGCCGAAGGCACCAGGCTGCGTGAACGAACGGCTGACCCGGCAGCTTTCGCCTGTGAGCACGTCGAATCCGGCGAGTTTTTCGCCGCTCGTGACTGAGACCTTGCCGAGGATGTCCATGATCCACTCCGCGCGTCCGGCAGGAGTGGCGAGCCGGGCCATGGCGGCTCCGGGATCATTCTGTCCTTTTGCCTCGGCCTCGGCCACCCTGCTGAGAAGCCAGCTGCTGAGACGTACGGCGCCGGCGGCTTCTCCCTTTTCGTTGAGCAGGCGCACGATCATGTCTGGAGCCACGGGGCTGTCGCGTTCGGTCGGCATGCCGTCAGGTCCCTGGACAAGCCGTTTCTGAAACTTCGGGTCCGCGAGCCAGGCTTCGAGTGTTCTGCGGGCCTCTTCTTTCCCTTCTCCGTTCAGAACCCGGATGTGGCGTTCCGGATACCAGGACGTGACGCTGAGCCGGCCGAGGCTGGAAGGCTGGGAGCCGTCAGTCTCGGCTGCCTTCGTTGCCTCCCCCGTGAATTTCTCCATGACATCGCGCGCGGCCAGGGAAGCGGCTTTGCCGTAGCTCTGGATGCCGGCGGCGCAGGATTCGCGAAGAGATTCCCTGACTGCCGCGAACCACTTCGCGTCGAGGACCATGCTTACCGAAGAGACGCGGTCCGCGGTCATGTGGTCAAGCTGGCGCACCTCCGCGCCTTCCTCATTTTTAAAGTTGCCGAGCACGGTGAACCAGCCCGCCCGGCATTTCAGGCTGCCGTCCCCGGCGAGAACCGGTCCGCCCGAGCGGGGATCGCGGAGGGGCACCACGCGCTGACAGAACATGACGGGCTTTTCCGCGTCAGGCAGACTCTCGATGTCCACGAGTTCGCCGTACCTGCCGCGGCGTATGCCGGGCGTGGCCGCGTAGACCATGACACTGAGATCGTGACGGTTCGGGGAAACGCCTGTGGCGGAGCCGTCGGCGCGCTCTTCCTGATCCGTGGAGAGGCGCATGAAGACCTTTTCATGGCTGCAGAGCGTCTCGCCGTAAAAACCGGAAATGGTGCCGACAGGACCCGTGCGCACGCTGCCGTCCGGATTGCGGAGGGGCTTTCCGCCCACCATGACGGGGCCTTCCTGTGGCCTGCCGGTCTGTTTGTCCAGGACAGGGACGCGCTCGTAGCGGAGCATCCGCACGGCGAGCGCCGCGTTCCGGGGAACGTCACCGTCAAGACCCGCGCTGCCGTTCCCGGGAGCGCTGCTGGATAGGGGAATGTCGATGCGGCTTGGCATAATATGCCTCCTAAAAAATATCTGGCGTTCCGCGTTTTACGCGGGGCAGGGTGGTGCCGAGTCTGTTTCTGAGTCCCGAGATCACCCTGTCCGTGGGATCCGAGACACGGATGCCGCTTCGTGAGGCGCTGACGGCGACCATGCCGCCGCTCAGCTTTGCCGCAGCGCGGGAAAGCGCGCCCAGTCCGTTGTCCACGGCGGTTTCAGCGTTTGTGACGGCGTAATCGCAGGCGTAATCAAGCGCCTCCCGGGCCGCGTCGTTCATGGTTCTGCGCAGTGCCGCCTCCACGGCTGACCAGTCGATGCTGATGCCGGCGAGGGAGCCTATCCTCATCTGGTAGGCCCTGCGGATGAACTCCGCGCACTGCTCCGCAGCGTCGGCTGACTCTGTGTGAATGAGGGAGCCGCTGCCCCCGGTCAGGAGGCGCACGCGGGCGGCGTGCCGCTCCTGGGGGGTGGAAAAGGAACCGGCAGGCCCGCAGTCAGCCGCCATGGCAGAATCCGTGTCTGTCAGGAGCAGGGGCAGAACCAGGAGAAGGACAGCCGCCGGAGCGGAACGCGGAACAATGGAACAGAAGAGAGTGTGCATGCCTGTTCCTCCTGAAGTGTGTTTATTGAAAAACGATTGTAATGTCAAAAACTTTTTTAAAATATATAAAAACGCCTGCGCGGACGGGGAATCCGTCCCGGAGCCGGGCTTTTTTCCTGCCCTGTTCCGGTTCAGGGAAGATAGGTAAAAAGGAACGCCGCCTTGCCAGAAGAGAAAAAACCACGTATATTTCCGGAATATTGCGTCACGGGCGTCAGACGCTGTGACGCGTTTTTCTTCCCCCTGTGAGAAGCGGCCCTGCCTCAGGCAGCGTTTCTCTTCCGCGTCTTTCTCCGAGGTTTATCCGGTATGCGTGACAGTGTTCTTCTCCTTTCGGCCTCTCCCCATAAAAACGGAACAACGTCCCGGATTTCGGCTCTGATTGAGGATGGGTGCAGGAGGGCCGGATTCAGGACGGCCGTGCTCGATTTCTCGGGGATGAACTTCCTCGGGTGCACGCACTGCGGCACCTGCAGCCAGCGTCTCCGTCACTGCCCGCTTGAGGGGAAGGATGACTGCAGCGAGACTTTCGCCACCATCATTGGCTCGCGGTATCTTGTTATCGTGAGCCCCATCTATAATTATGGCCTGCCCGCACAGTTCAAGGCGCTCGTTGACCGCACGCAGTATTTCTATTCGTCAGGAATCAAGCCCCGCATCGCCCCCCGTGCCGCCGTACTCCTCCTGGCGGGCCGGACAAAGGGGGAGAAACTCTTCGAGGGGGCGCGGCTCACTCTGCACTGTTTCTTCCACACCATGGGCATCGAACAGGTCGCCCTGAAGACTCTGAGAGGGCTGGAATCCCCCCAGGATCTGAGCGATGGGCTGCGCCTTGAGCTCAGGAAGTGGGGGGCCGGGCTTTTTACTCCCGGGCAGACTGTTGTCACGGCCGGGCCTGCCAGAAGCACCGCCGGCCTGGTTCCGCGCTCCTGACCGTTTTTTCCCGCGCCCCGGAATCCTTCTTTGTCCGCCTTCCGCCGGCCGCCCCCCATGCTTCCGTGCCCCGGCGCTGTTTCTGTCTTCCGCGCGGAGTTCCCCGTTTCTGCCCTGCGGCCGGAATCTGCCTGATCCTCTCTGCCGCCTGACTCCGGAAAGAGAAAAGGGTCTTCACAAAAGGAAAAGAACAAAATACCCTGCGCCCGGTAAATTTTTCAGGGAGGGTACCATGAAGAAAGTTCTGATTATTTCCACGAGTCCGAGGAAGAACGGCAATTCCGATCTGCTGGCCCAGGCTTTTGCCGGGGGCGCGAAGGAAGCCGGCCATGAGGTCGCATTCGTGGCTTTCAGGGAGAAGAACATCCAGTACTGCCGCGGCTGCCTCGCCTGCCAGAAGACGTTCAGGTGTGTCATAAAGGACGACATGGCCGCCATTCTCGAAAGCATGCAGAAGGCCGATGTGGTCTGCTTCGCCACTCCTGTTTATTATTACGCCTGCTGCGGCCAGCTGAAGACCTTCCTCGACCGCTGCAACCCGCTTTTCCCCCAGGAATACGCTTTCCGCGATGTCTATCTCCTGGCCTCCTGCGCCGACACCGATACGTCTGCCATTGACGGCACGGTGTCCGATGTGAAGGGCTGGGTGCGCTGCTTCGAAAAGTCCTCCTACCGCGGTTCCGTTCTGGCAGCGGGTACGGAGAAGCCCGGCGACGTCAGAAAGACGCCCGCCGTTCTCGACGAAGCCAGAAATCTCGGCAGAAATCTCTAACCGGACGGCCCCTCTGGAACGCCCAGACGGGGCCTTTTCTGATCGCGCCGGCCGGTTTGGGACGGCGGGGAAGAAAGAGCGATGAAGGAACAAGAAAAATCCGGCGTGGAAATCCGTGAATTTCCGGTTCCCGGTTCGGTGAGTCCTCAGATGGCCGCGCTTATGCGCCGCAAACCCTATGCCTGGTGGAACACGCACCTCTCCTCGAAGGAGGAATGGAAGGCATGGGCCGGGGAGCTTTCCTCCAGAAACGGTGCCCTGCTTCCGGCACTCTGCCGCAGAATGCGCGTGCGGTGCGAAGAAGGGCATATGGGAGGCGTGCACGTTTACCGGCTGATTCCGGAGGAGGAGAGTCCGGCGGGAAAGGGCAGGATGCTCCTGCACTTCCACTCAGGCGGCTTTCTCATCAACACGGGAGACGCGGCGCCGCTCGAGGCTGTCATGATGTGCGGCATCACGGGCATGCGGGCGGTCTCGGTGGATTACAGAAGCCTGCCCGGTTACGCCTATCCCGCGCCCATGGAAGATGCCGTGAGCGTCTACCGGGAGCTTCTGGAGAGCTTTGCTCCCGGACGTGTCGGCGTTTTCGGGAGTTCGAGCGGCGGTGCCCTTACGCTGGAGCTTGTTCTGCACGCGCGTCTGGCCGGACTTCCCCAGCCTGGCGCCCTGGCAGCCGGCACGCCCTGCACGGATTTCACGCCCACGGGGGACTCTTTCGCGACCAACGAGGGAGTGGACAATGTTCTCGTGAGTTACTCGGGGTGGCTCACTGACGCGGTGCGGATGTTCGCGGCGGGTCACGATCTGACGGATCCCCTGATCTCTCCCATCCGCGCCGACATCTCCGGTTTCCCGCCGGTCATGCTTACCTGCGGCACGCGGGATCTTTTCCTCAGCAGCACGGTGCGCATGCACCGGAAGCTCAGGGAGGCCGGCGTTCCCGCGGACCTCGTGGTCATCGAGGGCGCGTCGCACATGCAGTACGCCATGCTCCCCGACGCCCCGGAAACAGCGTACCATTTCAGGGAGCTCGGACGCTTCTTCGATACTTACCTCGGCCGCTGACACGGACCTGGCGGCATCCCGGAAGAACGGCATCCGTGCCCCGCGTGAAAGGAGTCAGTCAGGCTGGCGGTCAGCGCCGCGGCGGGATCTTTCCCTGCAGGAAGCTGTTTTCTTCTTCCGGCGCCCTGGCTTTCTCCCGGGCTCCGGAGCCGGCATGTTCCGTGGCTGCCGGGCCCTCCTGATATTCCGGCCCGGCAGCGGGATCCTCCTCCGTGTCCCCGTGCCAGGCGGTCTGGCGCCTGCCCTGATCCATCTGCGTTTCGGGGAAGGGAGGATGCCTGAGCTGCGTCCGGGGGGCTGCGTCCGGGAGGATCGCGCCCAGGGCGCCGGCCGCGGCGGCACCGGGAGCGAGCACAGCGGCGCCGCGCTGCATGGATCCGGCGGCGAGCCGCACTGTCTCCCCGGCGCCGGAATCGCCGAGAGGCGCGATAAGCTGGCCGGCCCAGCGGATGATGCGGTCCGGCATGACGGTGACCAGGGTGAAGAGTTTCCAGGTCCCGATGCCCACCACGGAGCCGAGGAGGACGAGTGTGCTTACCGCCGCGGTGACGCCCCATCCGCTGAGGCCGAAGGCGTTATCCCGGAAAGCCGCGTCCTGGGCGTCGAAGAAGGGCATGAGGAGGGAGCTCACGAGGTAGCCCGATACGCTCAGGATTATCATGCACAGGAAGAAGGCCAGGACGAGGAGCATGGGCCGGAGCAGAACCGAGAGCATGAGGGCGTAGCCGGAGCGCGCGCTCGCCCCGGCGAATCCGTCACCCTCCGGCATGCAGTGGCCCACAAGCCAGACGGGGCAGGCAGCCACGGCTTCGAGGGTGAGCACCACCCAGCCGATGACAGCGGTGAACCACGCCACGAAAGGCAGCATGGGCACCATGTAGGCGTAGAACCAGCACACGGCCCATATGGGAGCGGCGATGCAGACTGCGATTTTGCCTGCCGACTCCACGAAGGAAGGCAGGGCCTTCGAGGTGAGAAAGTTCCCGGCGAAGGGGATGCGCGACACGCCTTCCCTGATGGCGAGATAGGTGACGAAGGCGTTCTCGCAGGCATTCATGACGCGGCGGGAAAGACGCACCGTGCTGAAGATGATGTCCCCGCCGTCGATGATGCGCCCGAGGGCCAGGGCGCCCGCGTCGGGAACCCTGAGCTCGGAGAGCCACTGCATGGGACCGGAACCGAAGAAGCGAGCGATGACGGACCCTGTGTCGTGCACGCCTGCCGCGTCCCGCGAAGCCTTTTCTGCGGCCTGTCCCGTGGCCGTAAGCGGATTCGTGATTTTTTCGGGATCGGCCTTAAGGGAGAGGGTGAGCCTGTCGCGCATTTCCGCGGCGCCTGTCAGGACCTTTCTGAGATCCCCGTTGACGAAGCCGGTCAGAGCCTGGCCGCTGACGCCGGAAGCCGTGGTCTCGTCCCGCTGCATTTTAACGGCGTCGGCCGCGGTCCTGGCGAGCGTCCAGTAGTAGGAGCCCGCCATGAACCAGCCCTGCCTTCCGGCGTAATCCCTGAAAGAGGCGAGCGCCTTCTGCGCCGCCTCGTCCCCGGAGACGGCGGCCCGTGAGAGTGGAACCGAGACGGCCGCCTCGTAGGCCGTAAGCAGGGAATGGAGTCCCAGGGACGCGGCCGGCCCCGTGTCCGGCGCGATGAGCCTGAAGTCGTCCCCTCCCGTGGCGTTCTTCACGGCGTTGTAGACCTGCGTGTAGAGAGGACCGGCAAGGGCGTTCCTGAGGGCGAGGGTCGCTTCGGGCACGGGCGTTGACACGGTGACGGAGCCCATGTCGCCGTTTTCGGTGACGGCTTCGGCTGTCTGTCCGTCAAAGGGATTGGTGCAGGTGAGAGGGCGGGGCAGCTCGAAGCGCACGCGCGTGCCGGCGCTGTCCTCTTCGAGAATCCTCGGGGAAGAGGCAAAGACGCAGCCCTCCGCGGTTTCGAGATAACGGCGCACGTAGGCGTGCTCGGCGATAACAGGCAGGACGCGCGCGGCGTTGTCCTCGAGGCCAGGGCCGCCCACTGCCGTGACGGCGCCCGTGCGGCTGATATACGCGAGCCCCTGCTCCCACATTCCGTCCGCGAACTGGATGCTCAGCCCGATGGCGGAAAGAACCATGACCTGCATGGCCGAGAGACCGTGGAAGACAGGTGTGATGGCGCCCATGGCAAAGGAATAGCGCAGGGGCAGCCAGGCGCTGCTGTAGCGCCGGCCTCCTATGCCTGTGCCGTCCTGGGCGGATCCGAGGGCCGCGGAGAGAACCGTGAGGATGAAGAGCCAGGCCACGGCCACGGCGCAGCAGGAGTTCAGGACGTACATGAGATCGAAGATGAGCGTGCCCATGACGCCGTCAGCTGGCGCGCCGGAGGCGAGGGAAGCGAGGCTGTCCCAGCCGGTGCCGAAGATACGTGTCAGAAGCTGCGCCGAGATGTCGTTCTCAAGCGATCCGGCGGAAAGGAGCGGATCGGCCATACTGCCTCCTTGGGGAAACGCCTTTTTACGGAGAGGGCTGCCCGGACGCCCTGCTTTTGAGAAGCCCGCGCATGCGGGGTGAAAGCGGCGCCGGAGGAACGCCGGGTCCGGGTCCTCCGTTCGCGGGCTGGAGCAGAAAGCATACGGCGCGGCAGGCGCCTGCCCGTACGCCGCAGTCAGCGGGCGTGAGGCCTCCCGCCGTTCTCGCGCTGAGGGAAGCGCCGCACTCTATGAGGAGCCGGCACATGTCCGGCCTGTCCCTGTACGCCGCGATATGCAGGGGCGTGAGCCCGTGTCTTTCCCTGGCGTCCGGGGAGGCGCCAGCTCTGATGAGCGCTTCTGCGACGGAGAGACCTGCCCCGGCCGCGGCCCAGTGCAGGGGGGTGATGCCATCCCTGTCCGCGCTGTCAGCGGGAGCGCCGCAGGCGAGGAGCTCGAGCGCCGCGTTTTCCTTTCCGGCGCGCAGGGCGGCGGAGAGCAGGGGCTCGCTGTTTTTACCAGTGCGCTGGCGGATGTCGGCTCCGGCGCGCAGGAGCGCCGGGATCATGAGGGAGCGGCCGAGGCGCACGGCGAGGGCCAGCGGCGTTTCGGAAAATCCCCGCATGCTCCGGAAGTCGGGATTTGCCCCGCAGCCTGTCATTTTGGCGAGCGTGAGCCTGAGCAGCGCGAAATCGTCAGCCGTGACAGCTCCCATGAGGGCTGCCCGGCACCGCTCCTCAGAGAGCGCGATGCCGGGCAGGGGGAGGCTCAGCGCCGCGCGCGCCGGGGAAGGCCGGCTCTCTGTGCCCGCGTGAGAAGAGACAAAACGGGCTGACACGCGCAGCGGGGCGCGTCCGGGGAGGGAACGGGGGAGCGGAAGACGCGGCGTCACCTTTTTCCTCCGGTGAGCGTCCGCCGGAACCAGGCGGGGAAGGGGATGAACCTTTTCTCCCTCAGCACGGCGATTCTCCAGCGGGCGCAGGCCGCGAGCGTAAGACCCGCGCAGAGCACGGAGAGGCAGGCGGCCGAAGAAAAGAGACGGATGGGGAGCGGCGAGCTTTCAAAAAGAGCCTGCCTGAGGAAGCCGAGCCCGGCAAAGCAGCAGAGTCCCGTGCCGCAGAAAAACTCCGCCCGCCGCATGCGGATGAAGTTTTTCTCCTGTCCCGGCCTGATATTCCAGGCAGCGGACACGGCGCTGAAAGGGGCTTTTTCGAGGGCCGCGCTCCGCTGACGCGCCCCGGAGAGCCGCTTCATGCCTTCCCGGAAGAGGTTCCGGAAGGGGACGCGGGCAAGGAGATCACGGGCGAAGCGCCGGGCGAGACCCGTTCCGAGGGCCTCGCCAAGTTTTTCTCCTCTTCTCTTTTTCTCTGTCACGCGGAGCCTCCTGCCCGGAGGGGCGCTGAGGGGAAGAGAAAGGTGCGCAGGTCAGGCATGGTTTTTCTCCCCGTCCGCTTCGGGCCCCACGGACAGAATGGGGATGCCGTCCGCGTCCTGGAAGAAGAGGGCCCTGCCGTCCCCGTGCTTTTCCCTTTCGAAGCACGCGAAGACCATTGAGCCGGCGTGCGGACCGCTGCGGACGCGGATGTATTTTAAGGGGGAGCCGCAGGAAGGGCAGTCCCACTGTCCTTTGGCCCTGGGTACGGGTTCCTCGGGCGTGCCGTCGTCATTGAAGAAGAGGACGGCACCTCCTTTATGTTTTTCCTTCTCGAAACAGGCTGTGTAGATCCGGCCGTTTCTGCCCGTGCGGCGGCACAGTCCCTGATGGCACTCCGGGCAGACGTAGGGCAGGGGGGCTGCGGGATTTTCGGGATCGGGATAGCGTCTGCCGCGGCAGCCCGTGCTGCCGCGGAATTCGTCGCAGCCCCAGAAGAGCACGCGGCCCTCCCGGAAGACCGGATGCATGCCGGAGCCGCACAGGGGGCAGGTTACGGGCTCCTCCTGTCTGTTTTTCATGTTTTCCTCCTGCGTCAGGCCCTGACGCCTGCCTGAAGAAGAGCGCGGATTTCCCGGAACCAGGCTGCCCCGGCCTCGCGCGGCGTGGGTTCACCGCCCTCCAGGACAAAAGCTCCCTGGAGCCAGTCCCAGGGCCTTCGCCAGGGCAGTTCCTGAAGGTCATCCTCGTCGGGATCGTAGAGGGGCACGTCGCAGGCTTCATCAAAGCCCCTGAGGAATTCCTCGCGCTCCTTCCCGCTGTATCTGTGAAAGAGAATGGAGACCATTTTCCAGCTCCTCACTTCCCGCTGCTTCCGTGAGCCCCGGGTTCCGCCTGATCCGGCGGGGGCGATCCGGTTCCGGCGCGCCGCGCGGCCCGGATATTGAGCGCGCCGGCCAGGACGGCGAAGGAACTGCCGCCAAGCGTGGCCATGCGCGCGCCGGATGGCGTCACCCAGAGGGCCGCGGGAAGCCTGACCCTGCCGAGGTGGGATTCCGCGAACGCGGTGTTCCTGCGGACGCATCCGAGAGCGGCCGTGAACTTTTCTCCCTGCCCTTCCGGAGCGAGGAGCCTGGCTGCCGCCTCCGTATCGCCGGCTGGCGCTATGAAGACGGGGAAACGCAGCCCGGACGCCTTTTCGCGGATGAGATTGGAAAGCGCCTGGCAGGCGGGGCAGGAAGGAGAAGAGAAGAGCACGAGCACATCAGCCCCGCTTTCTGGCGTGCCCGCCGCGTGCAGGAGCGGGGAATCTGTCAGAAAGGCCCTCGCGTCCTCATCGGGAACGGTCCGGGCGTTCATGAGCGCGGCGGCCGTGCTTTCCGCGTTTTCCCCGTGACTTTCGGGGAGGGAAGGGGACGATACGGCAGGCATGCCGCCTGGCGGGAGCAGATCCGTCCCGAGCGGGAAAGTTCCTGCTTCCTGGGCCGGCGATGGTTTCCTCGTGATGACGGGATCCTCAGGGGACGCGTCTGAAAGGAAACGGAGGATGGCCGGAGCGGCCCGTGAGGAGGACGAAGGCCGCGCTGCGAAAGCCTGCGAACGGAACAGATCGCCGGGAAGGGCTGAAGCGGGAGCGGATCCGGAGGGCTGTTCTTCCCGGGCCGGGCCGGGAACCGGAGGATGGGGTATTTCCCCGGCCGCGAAAGGACCGGAAGACTTCCCGACAGTCCGGATCCTGAGCGCCTCGATGCGCATCGCGGCGTCCGTGCCGTAGGCTTCCTCGAGACGGGCGCAGGCTCCGGCCCAGTCTGCCAGCGCGTCGGCGCTTTCTGCCTGCTGCGCGGCCCGGAGAAGCTGAAAGACGGCGAAGCCGGCTAAGAGGCCAGTCAGAAGAACAACGGAAGGGGGCAGGTGCCTGAGGGACCGGAGCGCCGCTCTTCCCCGTCTCCCGGCCTGCCGGGAACGGGTTCCCGCAAAACGGGATCCGGACGTCTGTGAGGTGGGGCCATCAGAAGAGGCCATGCTCAGTTTCCTCCCTGCCCGGGCACGGACGAAGGTGAGGTGGAAGCGAGGCTGAGCGCTTCAGCCATGAGCCTGCGGGGCGGCGCGCCGCGCACGGTGAGACGGCCGTCAATGACGAAGGAAGGCGTGGCGTCAAGATGGAGGCGCCGGGCCAGTCCGGCGTCTTCCCTGAGGGTGTCCTGCCAGCGCGGATCCTTCAGGATGGAAGCGAGCTTTTCCTTTGGGAAACCGGCTTTCGCCGCGAACTCAGCGAGAACCCGCTCCGTCATGGCAGGCTCCTTCCAGGCCCGTTCCGTGTCCTCCATAAGCAGGTCGTGGAAACGGGCTCCGGCTGCCGGATCGGCGGCCTCGATGCCGAGGGCCGCGGCAGCCGCCTTTCTGTCTTCGGGACTCACGCAGAGGAAGCGGCGGGTGACGCGCCAGGCAAGCCCTTTGTAAAGAGCGTGGGCGCGGCGGCACCAGGCGCAGTCAAAATCGGTGAATACGGTCACGACAGGACCTTCAGTTCCGTGCACGGCCCGCGCCGGATCCGGCACGAGCACGGGCTTCCCGGAGAGCTGGCGTTTCCAGTCCGCGGTCATGGCTTCAGCGCGTTCATTCTCGGCAGCGTCCCTGACAACGGACAGGAGTTCGGCCGGATGCGCGCGGATAATCCGCATGATGTCCGTGTCCGATTTCTCAGGATTGAGGAGCCCGTCTTTCTGCAGGCAGACAAATCCGGCCAGGGTGAATGTGAGAGCTGCGGCGAAGGTCAGGATGGTGAAGCGCGAAAAACCGTTCATGCGCGGGCTTCCTTTCCGAAGCGGAGGCGGGAGGCGCTCCCGCAGGTTCCCGCGGGGCTGGCTGATCCGGTGGAATACGCGTCCGCTCCCCCATCATCGTCGCGCCAGTCGCCGCCTTCCCGCAGATACGGATTTTCTTCCGCTGAACCGCTGTCCCCGGAGTCAGACCCGCAGCCGGGACGGGAGACGGGCGCCGCCTCCCCGGGGGCAGAGTCAGGCATTCCGGACTGGCCGCTTCCCGCATCCCCGCCGTTTCCGCAGACAGCCTCCATGCCGGGCCATGTGCCGTCAGGGCGGTAGAAGCAGGCGATGTCGATGACAGGCTGGCCCCTGCGTTCCTCGCACCAGACATAGCCTCTGAATTCGCGTCCCCTGAACTGATCCGCGTTAATAAGGTCCGCTTCCCCGAGTCCGCAGACTTCCTGCAGGTTCCGTATGCGGACGTAGCAGCGGCGGCGTACCGTGGGCACGGGCGAGAGGACGTTGAAGCGCACTTCGATGGTTCTGCCGCGCCGCGCCCCTTCCAGAATAAGCAGGGAGAAGACGAGATACTCGCGGCCGCGGAGGAGCGAGGAACGCGTGTCCGTGATCCGCATATGGTAGAGCCCGGCAGGAATTTTTTCCGGGCGTCCGGCCCAGAGGGCGTTTGCCGAGTAGTCGGGCAGAAGCGCGTAATAGTCTGCGCCGAGAAAGGAGAGATCAAAAGAGTCCGGCATGCTGGTTCCTTTTAATTATAAATTTTTTAATTAATAAACGTTTTTTATAACTGAATTGAGGAAGGACGGAAGGCTCGGCGCCTGGTGCGATCAGCAAAACTGTCCGGGGCAGGGGGCGTGTCTCTGAGGCGCCCTGGGGTTTCGTCCATGCCGGGCCATGTGCCGTCCGGATAGTAAAAGCGGACGATCTTGGAGGCGGGAAGGCCCTCAAAGCGGTAATTCCAGACTGATCCGGTGAACTCCCTGCCGTGGAACATGGCGGCGTTCTCAAGAGGCGCGCCGCCGAGGCCGCAGACGAGCTGCAGGCACCGTATGCGCTCGCAGGCGCGGCGGCGTATGCGGGTGAGGGGGTGATAGATATAGAAGCTGAGGTCCGCGTGCAAGCCCGCGAAAGCGCCGTCGCACACGATGAGATCGAATCCGAGGTGCCCGCAGCGCCTGTCTCCCAGGAAGCGGGAGCCCAGAATGTGGAAGCGGTAGTCGCCGGATGGCAGGAGATCGGCTGACGCCGCCAGCTTCGCGTTGGCCGAGAAGTCAGGCGCGGCGAGGAAGAAATCGTCGTCAAGACGCGTGAAGTCAAAACCCGTTCCCATGATGCGGTTTCCTCCTTACTGGACGCTGTCCGACGCGAAAATGCCTGAAAACTGGCCTGTCCCGCGGGGAACAGCCAGGCGGGACGCCCGCCTGCAGAAGGAACGGGCCGGAGCCGGCAGCGCGGTCGTCCGGGAGCAGGACGGCGTGACCGGATGCCCCGGCCAGCTGAAGTCGGTGCGGTAGAAGCGCACGAGGTCAATCTCGAGCTCGCCCTCGCACACATGACGCCACAGGCCGCCCCCGAATTCCCTCCCGACAAAGTCCGCCGTGTTCAGGAGACGCTCCTCCCCGAGGCCGGAGGCGTCCTGAAGCGTTCTCAGGCGCGTGAGCTCGCGGCGCCGCTGCTGGGGATTCACGGAAAACACGTAGATGGAATGGTTGAGGCGCCTGCCGCAGAAGGGGCCGCTGGTCACCTCGAGCCTGAAGCTGATGTGCTCCCTCCCCGGCGTGCCGGAGAAGACGCACGATACGATCCTCAGACGGTAATTGCCCGAGGGAAGGCCCCGTACGGCGCGGGCCGCCCGGAAATTGGCCGAGAAGTCCGCTCTGGCGTCCTCAAAAATGCTGCCGAGCTCACTGAAGCTGAAAACGCTGTTCATGCTTTGCTCCCTGAAGAATTATTAAATATTTTTTACGTTTAAAACGTTTTTAAAATTTCACAGACGGGGCACTGCTCCCGTACGCACACCCTTACGCCCCGAAGGCAGGACTGGTCAAGTATTTTTATTTTTTCTGACATATATAAAAGTTTTATTTTCAGACGCCCGTCCCGGACCGGAAACAGTGCCCCCGTGCCCGGCAGGCACGTTTCCGGGAGGGCGGCTTACTGCTGCGGGAGCCTGTTTCAGCTCTGCCGCTTCTGCCTTTCCGGTCCGTTCTCCGCGCCGTCCTTCACGAGGGGTTCCCACCATGCCGGGAAGGGAGCGATATGCTTTGAGAGCGGAACGGCCTGACCTATGATCGGCGTGAGGAGCTGGTACGCCCTGCCTTCCGACGCCTTCAGGGCGCGGCGGAAGGGATCATACCATGTGTGGTAGGCGATGCTGAATTTGCCGATATGCACGGGCATGAAATGGCGGGCTCCGAGTTCCTCCGCGGCCTGACATGCCTCCTCGGGGAACATGTGCACGTAGTGCCAGTTCTTATCGTACTGGCCGCAGTCGAGGAGAGCGAGATCCACGGGGCCGTACTGCCTGCCGGTTTCCCTGAAATGAGGACCGTAGCCGCTGTCGCCGCTGAAGAGGAAGGAAAAGTCCGGACTGCGCAGGAGCATGCCGCCCCAGAGGCTTTTGTCGCGGGTCAGCCCCCGGCCAGAGAAATGCCTGCCGGGAAGGAACGTCAGGGAGACGCCGTTGCCGGCATCGAGGGACTGATGCCAGTCGAGCTCGTGGATGCGCGCTCTGTCGAACCCCCAGAGTCTCAGGTGCGCGCCCGTTCCGAGGCCGCAGGCCACATTCCTGATTTTCGGACGGAGTGCCGAAATGGTGGGAAAGTCGAGATGATCCCAGTGGTCATGGGAGAGAAAAAGCCAGTCTATGGCCGGCATATCAGAGGCCTGCACCACAGCCGTGCCGGGAAAGGCCCCTGTCGTGAAGGAGACGGGGGAGGCGTGCAGGCTGAAGACAGGATCGGCCAGAATGTTCAGGCCGTGCAGCCTGAGGAAGAAAGAGGAGTGCCCATACCACTGCAGGGTGTCCCTGTCAGCGGGGAGAGAGGCCGGATTAATCTGGCTTACGGGAAGGGGCGATGCCGGGACAGTGCCGGTTTTTTTCGAGAGCAGGAAGTCAGCCCACAGTCTGATGGTACCGCCTTCGCCGGTGCTCATGGGAGTGGGCACCAGATTGATGAATCTGCCGTCCCTGAAATGCGGGGAGGCGGCGAAGCGCCGGATATCCTCCTCATCCGGAAGGGCGCCGAATTTCTCCTGATGCAGGAAAAGAGCCGCGCCGCCCGCGCCAAGCGCGGTGAACCCGGCAGCGGCGCCGAGAGATTTCAGCAGGGATCGTCTGTTCATGATTTTCACTCCGTTTTCTGGATGGCGGCCACTATGCAGCTACCGGCCCTCATGCGCAAGTGCGGAATTTTCAGGCAGGCTGGGAAAAAACGGGGGCACAGGCTTTTCCCAAAGTATTTTCTGCCCATGCCGGGCCGTGATTTTCCGGGGGGCATCTTGCTTTCGCGCGCCGTATGCCTGAAGATGGAAGCAAAAACGGGAGGGAAAACCATGAAAGGAACCGGCTTTGCCGCTCAGAGCCTGCAGGAACTCGTGGCCAGGATACGCCGTCAGATCGCCGGGGATAAGAAAAGCGGGTACCTCGCGGAAAAACCCTTTAAAAAGGATCTGGCCGGAAGGTACAGGGCGCGTTCAGAAGGATCTTCCCGCGAAAGTACGGGGGAAGAGGCCCGGGATTAGGTCCGGACCCGCCGTTTCAGCTGGTCTTGGGGGAAACCGGAAGGGACGCGCTTCTCTGCCGGCCTGCGCCGCGGTCTGCTGATGGCGCGCATGGTCCCCTATCATGGCCCGGACGCCTGCGCGGAAGGGGCTGACTGGTAATCTTTTTCGGAGCAGGCTCCGGGAAACAGCGCCATGGACGTTCCCGGACCTGGCCATCATGATGTCGGGGACGCAGGCAGGGCGGAATCCCTCCGGGGGCCTGTCCCAGGGCCGTTGTCAGAGATCCGGCGTCTTTTGCCGGTCAGAGCGGTTGAAGATGATTTCCAAGTCGGTTACTATACAGAAAGAACGTATGTCCGAAAAGAAACATTTTTGTGACATTCTGACTACAGGCCCTGCCGCGCTTCAGCCACGCGCCATGGCCGACGCCGATTGGATCCCCCGGACAGGAGCCGGTTCTGATCCCATTATCAAGGATTGTGTATGTCTGAACGAGTATCCGCCAGCAGTGTCTGGAAAAAATGGCTGAGCAAGGTCCGCAAGACGCCGAAGAAATTTACCAGGATTCCGCGCAGTGAACTGGATGAAGAGCTGTGCGCGGCCGCTCTGGAGTGTTCTCCAAGGGTCTACAAATATATCCCCGGCGATCTGCGCACGGACGCTGTGAAGGAGACAGCGGCCTCCCAGTGGTATCATTTGGTACGGGAGGATCCGGAACGTCTCGACAGCGTGCCCGGCAGCCTCATGGGGCGCGTGGCGGAAAAACTGGTCACCGATTCCGTCGACTTCTTCGAAATGCTTCCCGAAAGCGCGAAGACGCGGGAGCTGACGCTCCTGGCCGTCAGGAACGGTGTTTCCCTGCGCTTTGTCCCTGAGCGGCACCTCAGCGCCGAATTAATCCGTATCGCCGTTGAGGCGTGGCCGTTAAACCTGGAATTCGTGCCCGGCGAATACAAGACGCCGCAGATGTGCGCCAGGGCCGTAGAGCATGACGGCGCCTGCCTCGCCTTCGTGCCCGAAAGCTTTATCACCCGGGAGCTCTGTCTTTCCGCCGTGACAGGAGTGGGCGGCGCGCTGGCCTCCGTGCCGGTGAAATTCCGCGATCGCGAAATCTGCCTCACCGCCGTGAAGAACGATGTTCCCCTTGGCCGGGCCTGGAAATCCGTTCCCGAATGTCTCAGGGACGGGGAAATGTGCCTGGAGGCTATCCGGCAGAACAGCTCGGCCATTGAAATCGTGCCCAAAGAACAGCGCGTTCCGGAGATGTGCCTGAAGTTCCTGGCCGTTAACGGGCTCGCCCTGGAATCCATCCCCAAAAAACTGCGCTCCGCGGCGTACTGCACCGCTGCTGTCAAATCCAATGCCTACGCGCTCGATTACGTTCCCGAAGAACTCAGGACGCGGGAACTGTGCCTGCTCGCCATAGACGGCGCACGCTGCGGGGATTCCCTGCTGCGCTGCGTGCCCAAAAAACTGCGTGACGGAGAACTCTGCCGCCGTTTTGTGGAGAAGGACGGGACGGCTCTCGCCGAGGTGCCGGGAAAGTACAGGAGTGAGGAGCTCTGCGCTCTCGCCCTCAGGCAGGTCGCCAGGCGCGAGGGGCGTCACGAGCACTACAGCCAGGCCCATCAGCTGAGCGGTGTGCTGGACGCCATACCTCATCCCCTCGCTGAAAAACTGGTGCGCGCCATCCTTCCCCCGGAAAACACGGAAGACGTGGCCATTCTCAGGGACTTCATCCGCTATGAGGAGAGGCTTGCCGGGATGGGCAATGACAGGAAGCAGAAGAACAGGCTCGCCATTGTGAAGCTTCTGAAGGATATTGTCGGCAATTCCCGTGTGACAGCCTGAAAAGGCTGACAGGAAAGCGGACGTTTTTTCTCTTATATGGGAAGGGACGTCCGCTTTTTTTCCTGAAGAGGAGACAGTCCGCTCCTTTCCCGGCAGGCCGGCACAGAGGAAACGGGAAGCCCGTATTTCCCGTTCTTGCGGCGGAGGAAAGCGGGGAGTAGGGTGACAGGACAGGAGGCGGCGCCGCGTGGCTGCCGGAGAAGCGTATGATAACAATTGACGTCTGGTCTGATTTCAGCTGTCCGCACTGCGTCATCGGCCTCGCCCGCCTCTGGAAACTCCTGGGTGAGCTGGGAGAGGGAGACGTGAAGCCTGTCATGCACGCCTTCGAGCTTCTGCCGGACGCGCCGGAAAACCCGGAGGGAACAGCTGCCGATGGCTTTGCCCGGAAGTGTTACCTCTCTCATGATGACGCCGTGGCCTGCATGGACAGACTTTCAAAGGTGGGAAGAGAGGAAGGACTCTCGGGCATGGACTGGGCAGGCGCCATTCCGGCAAATACCCGTGACGCGCACCGCCTCTTTAAGTGGGCCATAGCCCATGGCGCCTCCTGCATGCACGGGCGGCTCATGCGCGCCTATTTCTGCAGCCACCTCAACCTGAGCAGCCATGATGTTCTCGCCGGTCTCGCGGAGAAGGCCGGACTGAGCAGGGACGGGGCGCTCGCCATGCTCGCTTCCGGCGCCTATCTGAAGGAAGTCCTGGATGATGAGCGCGAGGCCGGTGAGCTTGGCATCCACAGCGTGCCCACTTTCATCGTGAACCGTGAGGCGCGTTTTCTCGGAAGTGATCACTTCCCCGAAATGAAGGCCTGGATCCTCGCGCACAGGGAAAACGGCTGATTCAGCGGACACGCGCAGACAGAACGGGGGCCGTTTTGTTTTCTGTTTATAAAAATAAAACGATTACAGATATAAAACTTGATATTCTCAGCCATCTCTGCTAAGCGGCGGTTCGCGCTCCTCTGGGGCCTCACTGACTGGAAGGTTTCTGATTCTTCTTTCTTCTGCCCGGCCCCGTGCCGGCCATTCCGGGAGGTGTCATCTGAGAGACAGCTTTTTTTCAGCGCGTCCGGCGTTTTTTCCCTGTCCGTTCATTTCTGCCATTCCGCTTCCGCGCGGAGGTGCCGGAGGACGCGTTCCGGCAGCGTGCGGGAATTTCGCGCTCCCTCCTGGAAGCGTCCTCTTTCCGGAATCCCGTCCCGGGGCTCCGGAAGAATCCCTGGCTGCCGGTCCGTTTCGGGGATGGAAAGGCGTGAACACGTTTCCCGCGGCGTCCGCGGACGTCTCCCGGATGCCGGGCAGGCGGGCCTTTGTGACGGGCGGCTCCGCCTTTCTTGCCGCTTTCTTTTTCCGCGGTGCCGCGGAAGCCGCTCCGTACCAGGGCGTGACGGCTCATTCCGGGCGCGGGGTGCTTCTCGGGCGCGTGCGCCGCTCCCTGGGACGCCCCTATGTCCTGGGCGCCGAGGGGCCTGCCGCCTTTGACTGCTCCGGCCTCATCCGCTGGCTTTACGCCGGAATCGGCCTCTCCCTGCCGCGCCTCGCGAAGGATCAGGGAAATACGGGCATGCCGGTCAGGGACAGCCTGCGCTTCGGGGACGTCATCCTCTTCAAGCGCGTGGGCCGCGGATGGCACACCGGCATGTTTCTGGCCCGGAGCTTTTTCGTGCACGCGGCCGGCCGGGAAAAGGGCGTGATCATCTCTTCTCTCCGGGAGTCCTATTTCCGGAAACAGTTCCGCGGGGCGCGGCGTTATCTGCGCTGAGCCCTCCGGCCCCTTTTTCAGGCAGGGAGGTGTCCCATCAGCATTTTTTCGCATTCCGTACGCTCTTTCAAAGGGGGAATCCATGCCGGTTAGACCGTTCAGCGATGCCGAAAAACGGGAATGGCAGAAAAAGCGCAGGGCCGAGATCGGGGAGCTTTCCCGGAACGTGGCCCTGAGCGTGGTGAATATCATCCGTGAAGGGCTCGTGGAAGACGGACTTGGCTGGAGCAGGCCGAGGCCGGGAGGTCTGCCCCGCAGTCTCGTGCGCGGCACCTACTATAAGGGTGTCAATCAGATAAGCCTGTACAGCCAGGCGAGGGAGAGGGGCATGAGCGATCTCGCCTTTGTGACCTGGAACGCCATCCGGCGCCTCAGGGACAAAGACGGGAAGCCGGCCGTCCTTCTGCCCGGGGCAAGGCCTTTCAGGCTCATCTGCCCGAGGCCCGGCAGCCTGCGCCCCGTTTCTCCGGACGAAGACGTGAGCAGGCTCGATCCCGCACGGCTCGAGCGCCATGATGACGGCACCCGGTGGTACAGGACCGGCCGTATGTTCTGGAGTGTCATGAAGGTCTGGAATGTCGAGGAGACGAGCATCGCCCGTCCCGACAGGATCGTCCCCAAAGCGCCCTTCCTCGACAATGACTTTCTCGAAAAGTTCGTGCGGGCCTGCGGCGCCCGCGTGGAGAACAGGTGCGGTCAGGCTGTCTTCATGAAGAAGGAAGACCTTATCCTCATGCCTGACAAAAGCTATTTTGAGAGCGAGGCCGCGTATTACGCCACGCTCATGCATGAGTTCTATCACTGGACCGGCAGCAGGGGCAGGGAGGAACGCGACCTCAGCGGCCGTTTCGGATCTGAGGACTACGCCCGGGAGGAAATGCGCGCCGAGATTTTCTCGGCGGTCTGCGCTTCGCTTTTCGGACTCAGGGGCGTGGTGCGCCGCCAGGCCGGATATCTCGACAGCTGGAAGCGCGTTCTCCACGCCCGCCCCGCTGCCATCCTGCTCGCGGCGTCCCAGGCCCAGAATATCGTGGGCGCCATCCTGGACGCTGCCTGCGGGCGGCAGCCCGGCCTTTCCTGGCTCAGGAAAAGGGACTTCAGTGCCGTCCCCGCCCCCCTGAAGGATGACCGCCTGCGCCAGGAAGCCATAAGCGCCTCCCTGCGGGAAGAGATGTATCCTGAAAGGACGGAGGAGGACGGGCCGGAACAAAATCCCGCTCCGGGAAGATAGCCGCGGAGACGGCCGGGATCGGCGTATGTTCCGGTTCCGGCTCTCTTTTTTTCCTCTCCCCCTTGCCACAGGCCCGCCTGCGCGGGTACTCAGATGGGAGGGGAGGACACTGGCATGAGAAGATACGGGATACTGACCGGCGCGGCGTTTGTCTGTGCTCTTTTCCTGATGGCGGGATTCCCGGCCGCCGGAAACGCGGCTCAGGGGGTGCTCCCGGCATCAGCCGATCCCTACGCTCCCCTGGACGCCTCCCAGGAGGCCGAAGTCGCCATGATTCTTTCCGGCCGCGTCCGTCCTGCGAGCCTCATGCCTGCCGAGGCCATGTCCCCGGCGCAGAGGAAGACTAGCGATTTCGGGAAGCCCCGGGCCACGCATGTGCATGGCGGCGTTGATTTTCTTTTCGAAAAGAATGAGTGCGCCACGGCCGAGGACGACGGCTACGTTTCCGATATCCGCGGCTGGGAAGAGGGCGGAAGCTCAGGCGCCAGGGCTGGCCTGCGTATGGAAGTGCATTACACGGGAGACGCGCTCAGAGGGCACCGCCGCCTTTTCATGCACGGAGCCCGTTTTTCTTATTTTATCTAGTATTTACAAATAGTTACGATTTCTCGCTGCACCAATGCGCACCAAAGTCAGGCAGGGACCTGGCCGCGCGCTTCTGGGCTCCCGCGATGGCGTGCAGGTAGTACTTCCCCGTCGTCGTGACATTTTTGTGCCCGAGCTGCGCAGCGACCGCGGCAATGTCCGCTCCTGCCTCCAGCATCAGGGACGCGGCCATATGGCGGATAGTGTAGAGAGGGGTCCCGCGACTTTGCACCCCAGCGCGTTTAGTGGCATTCCTCCATGCGTCACCCAGGCCATGCCATGGGCGGTGAAGGGTATTTAAACATACGTAGTCATTAGGCCCAGCGGGGCCCTTCCTCTCTTTGGCCTCATCAACCCACCAGAGGGGCAAGATGACGTCTTTGTAGCGCGATACCTTATACATGAAGACATGCGCTCTGCCGGCATCGAGGTCGATCGCCGACCACTTCAGCCGTTCGGCCTCTTTCCCAGGACGCAGGCAAAGAGCAAAACAGGTCCTCACAGCCCATTGTAGAGCTGGGGTGGCTGCGGCGTAGATCCTCCTGAAGTCTTCCGCTGTGCCGCAATTATGGCCATGCGGAGGCTCTGGGAGTTTGCGATATTTTGCCCAGGGAACGGAGTCGAGGAAGTCTTCACTGGCGCACCAGCGAAAAGCAGCTAAAAGCTTTGAGACATACAGATTGATCGACTGATTGCTTGCATGCCAATCCACTCGCATGATTTTGCGGAAGGCCTCAAGGTCTCGTCTATCGAGAGTGTCCACATAGCGGTCCGCCAGCTGGCTACCCATACGATTTAAAATCATAGCGTAATAGTTTTCCGTATCTTTACAGTGGTGAGTCCTGCTCAGGAAGAGCAGTATTGACTCTGACACGGTCAGCCTGCTATTTTCTGGTTCATCATACTCTAGACTCCTTTCAAAACCTTCCGCGTCTTCCCGGGCCCGGAAGGTTTTTTGTCTCCATTTGGTTCCATCCTTGAACTTTACGATATAGCGGCCATCGCTACGCTGAGAGATGCTCATGCAGTCCTCCACTGCGGATGAGGGCCGCCGCACTCTCTGCTGATATCGTCTTTCGGCGGACAGGTCTACGGGTGGAGGTCACCTCGAGGATGTCATCCATCCGTGCCTCCAGCTCGGCGATAGCCTTCCTGTGGCGCTGGATCTCCAGCCGGATCTGCCGCAGAGTAGTCAGTTCGCTCACTCCGTCCATATTCCCTCCAGACCCGGGTTCTTCCTCGGTGAAGCGTGGCAGTGCCAGATGCGGGCGGCCTCCTCGGCCTCTGCCTGATGGTGGAGGTAGATCCTGTCAGAGGTGAGGCTGATGAGGTGCTTTGCCTTTATCCAGAGCTCGGGCCTCTTCTTCCATAAGCCTCCGTAATAGAGGGCATCAGCGTAGGCCTCGTCACCTAAAAACCACATGACGCACCAAGAGCTATAGGCGTCATCCCTCGTCTGGTTATGCGCTGCGTCATACTCGTCTATGGCGTCGGCGGCCGCCTCGCATGCCGCCTGAAGGCTCCTTTTCTCGCCAGAGCTGAAGCGGCTGACCTCCAGCAGGCTCTGAAGCTCAGTGAGGATCTTCTGCGCTTCGATGAGGCGCGCGGGTTTCTTTCTCCAGTCGGGGTACTTTTCGAGGGCCACGAGCGGGAAGCTGACGCCTATGCAGCAGTCGCGGTGAGCGAAGGAGTTGGTGGGGTAAGCGCTGCTCATTGCACTGTCTCCTTCTGTTCCGTCATCCCAAAGACGCTCCGGATGAACGTGCAGACACGCCGGACTTTCTCTGACTCCAGCGTGGCGGGGTTCTTTTTCATGAGCAGGACGGCGAGCTGGAGGTAGCTCTCCAGCGCCTCCGCGCTGGTATTGTGCGCTGAGCTTCTTTCCAGGCTCTCCATGAGCTGGGCTAAAAGAATCATGGTGAAGGTATTCCTCTCCATGCCATCAATGTACTGGCGGATAGACGAACTCGTCTCCTCGAAAAGAATTACGGCTCGGCCCTGGCTTTTGTCGTGTGCGAAGGCCCACGCCCTGGCTGCCGTACGGACTTCGTCCGTCGTTGGCGTCGTGGTCATTTCTTTATCAACGTTCATCTTTTTGTCCTTTCTTTTCTCTGCCGTAGATGTCCACCTCGCCGCGGGCGAAGGCGATATCGCGAGGAGACATGTACCTTGTGAGTTTGTCTTCCGGAACGCCGAGCGCCAGGAAGAGGTCGTACCTATCCTTGTCAGTCATTTTCTTGCGTTCCCACCATCGGCATTCCAGCGGAGCGCCGAAAGGGATGATGAGGTCTTTTCCGTCAAAGAAAGGGGCGACATCACCTAGAGAATACTTAGAAAGCAAGTCGGCCAGGAGCTCTACCTCGTGAATGCTCATCTCCCCAAGCTTCTTGCCATCAAGCTCATAGAGTCTAATGTCAGACCAAAGTGCGGCGCCGTCGCGGATCTTCATGACGTGACTCCCAGCACGCGCTCGATGCCCCGGCGATCAAACTGAAAGCCCAAGTGACACATCGCTGCGTATTTCGACATGGAGGTCTGTCCGAGCAGATCGGGCTGAAGGTTGTATCCCATGCGGTTAAGCAGCTCTATCTGCTTCTCGCTTGCGGGATCGTCCAGCCAGCGGCGTG